>Ga0315314_1000655_pt1 | contig 35885 bp, 42 predicted proteins | sample TDP9_MG_FD_203631 | JGI IMG/M metagenome (GOLD analysis project Ga0315314, IMG submission 203631) | Freshwater sediment microbial communities from Lake Towuti, South Sulawesi, Indonesia - TDP9 | ecosystem: Environmental > Aquatic > Freshwater > Lake > Sediment | place: Indonesia: South Sulawesi... | reverse complement strand
AGCAGAAGGCCGTGTCCCTGAGCTCATGGGCCCAATAATGAATGAAAAAATCCGCAAAGGGTTAAAAGTCAGAATGCTTTTTCTGGAAAGCTTTCTTCCACCCAATGCGATTCCGCCCGCAAAACTATCAAACCTCGAAAATAGGACTCTCTCTGACATCCCAGCTATTATGGCGGTCACTGAAAAAGAGGCTGCTATATGCTTTAGCCTCGTTGGAGGGAGGATGGATTACGCGGGATTTTATGGAAAGGACCCGATATTCCGCAACTGGGTAAAAGACCTATTCCTCTATTACTGGGACAAAGGAAAGCGAGTCTAACGCGCCTGCAGGTTCTGTACCTTGAACGGTGCTGTTCTCTTGGGGCTCGCCCCCAAATATGGAAAAGTTCTTAAAAGTTAACCCGAGAGTTTGAACATCGTCCCGACTAGGGTTGATGTAGCCCGGGAGAATTCGAACTCTCGTTCTCGTCGCTTCGTCAAATCAACAACTTTCGCCGAGAATTTAAACCGAGATGTAAACCTATTCCCCGGCGCCAAAATTTGTAATTATCAAATTAAGGCGAATTAACTGGTAGCCCTAGGGTAGGTTCAAATATCGGTTTAAATTATCGGATTGCATGCGCTAGCCGTGGCGGCTCTCGTTTAACAAATTCTCTAACAGAGCATTTCTCTCTTTCTTGAATATTCGTATTATATGTTTCGGGTTACTGTCCCGTAGGATTAAAAATCGAAAACTCGTAATTTTGCTCCTATGACGCTATTTCAGTTATAGCTTTTGCCACCTGCTTTATGAGACCGCTTTTTTTCGCATTCCAGATTTCTATACCCATAATTTTTCCATTTTCGTCCAGTTCAAGGTGCACGTCAGGGTCTGCCTCTATTACTTCGTGGCTAGGCCCCTCTTTAAAAAGCAGGTAGAGTATGTCCACTGATTTATCGTACCATGCCCTTACTTTACTCTCTTCCATGCGCCTCTCACCGTCTTGGCTTTAAGGAGTCTGTCAAGTTTAGTAGTGTAGTAGAGTGTTATAACCTTAACTACCCCAGCCTCCATTCTATAGGCAAGAATGACAGATTTAGCGTTGACCTTTTTCACAGCTACCATCGTTCCATGTTCAACATCCTCATAAACCTCGTCTGGAAACTTTATCGTGGCATATATATCGGAGGTCTTCATGTTTCTCCTACGCATCTTTTCCAAGGCATGACGACTAAACTGGACTGACATGTTTACACAGTCTTCAATTTTTAGGGCAATTGGTTAATAAAATAATAGATACAAAAGCAATACACTTAAAAACATTAGTAAAAAAAGGATGCGCAAAATCCACTCAGGCAAGCCAGAATTATACTCTAGCGTTGGGTATCCCAGGATAATTCGAACTCATGTTTTTGTCTCTCCCGTCAGACCAAGAACATCTTGTCCGCTTCAAACGCTACAGTAGGTACTTGGTGAAGAGAAAAGGATATGATCTAGGTTACTCTATATAAAATTCGCCGAGAATTTAAACCGAGATGTAAACCTATTTCCCGGCGCCACGCATTGCATCCCCGTCCCTTCTGAAGATATCGTTAACTTTCTCTTGCATTTGAAAAAGGAGGGTTATTGCGAGAGCACCCTGCTGGGTTATAGTAAGATCTTCAGGAAGAGGAAATAGCCCCTCCTCTTTTGTCTGAAAAAATATTTTTTTCTTTGCCGGACAATACAAGATAACTTGTGGGTGGCTTATGGGGGGCTTTTCAATCTCAGCGGGCTCATTTTCAAAAACTCTTCAGCTGGAACAGAGCCTGATTTCTAACCCAACGAGCCTGAAAAAGTATAGGGGGAGGGGGTATCAAAAGGTATAGAGGGGTATCCTGGATTAGATGAGTTTGAATACATCCCCATAAAGCCCGTAACCCTCGAGGATCCTGGGTTAATCAGGCTACCCTCAGGCAGAATCATACCCCGTTAAAGTCATGAAGACCATGACAAAATAAAACTTGAAGGAATATGATGAGGCGAAACTTTTTTAAACAAAGGGAAACTAAGAACTGAAAGTTCTGAGGGGGACAAAGTGAGGGATCGCTTTTTCTAGAAACGTATTACAATCTTCCACACAAAGTTATGATATTCACCTTCGCAAACAGCGTGGTAGGAAGATTGCTTTTCAGGGTGAAATAGGGGCATATAGTGAAAGTGCGGTTTACTCTTTTTTCGGTCCTTCAGTTGAAGTGAAACCCTGTAAAAACTTATCTGATGTTTTTGAAAGCGTGGAAAAGGGAGAAACCCTGTATGGAGTGGTCCCCATCGAAAACTCTATAGAGGGAAGCGTAAACCAAACCTACGACCTCTTTTTGGAATACGACCTCAAAGTGTGCGGTGAAATAATCCTTAAGATTGTTCACTGTCTTATAGCCCATCCTGGAACAGGGTTAAACTCCATCAAAATGGTTTACTCTCATCCACAAGCCTTGGCTCAGTGCAGAAAATTTTTGGAAAAACTGGGCTACAAGCTAATCTCAACCTTTGACACCGCAGGCAGCGTAAAAATGATAAAGGAGGAGGGCTTGAAAAACGCTGCAGCCATAGCCAGCGAAAGAGCCGCGCAAATATACGGCATGGACGTCCTTGTTAAAGAAATAGGGGATACCCTAAACAATTACACAAGATTCTTCGTTTTGTCAAAACAAGATTTTCCATACTCCGGCGAGGACAAAACCTCGATAATTTTTTCGGTTAAATCCATTCCAGGAGCCCTATATCACATTCTCGAAGAATTCGCCATTAGAAACATAAACCTGACAAAAATCGAATCAAGACCAACCAAACGAACGCCTTGGGAATACAACTTCTATCTCGACTTTGAAGGCCACAGAACCGAAGAAAAATGTCGAGAAGCATTAAAGGCCATTGAAAACAAGACACTTTTTGTGAAGGTTCTCGGTTCCTATAAGGCGGCCATCGAAAATTCTGGACTCAACTTTTAATAGCCTCCAACAACCTGTGCATAACTTCGTAGGACTTCGCGTATTCAGGATTTACCTCCATCAATTTAGTTTTGACAAGCTCCATTTTATTAGCAAAGGCTGACCTATCCTTTCGTCTAACCAGATTTAACCACTCCCTAGATTTCTTAAAAAATAGGCCTTCAATTTTCTCTATTTCTGGTAAAGTCATTTGAAGGCTTGCGTAGAATTCGGGTTCTTCAGAAGCAACGGCCTCCGCTAACGTTAACAACATCTTATAACTTGCCCCTGCAACCCTTTTCATTTCAAAAAAGTTACCACAGTTCAGCAGAGTATCGCAGGCAACCAAACCAAGAAAGTGGGGAAGACCCAAAACTACAGACATTAGTTCGTCGTGCTTTCTAGGAGACACGATAAACACATTTGCTTGTCTTTCCTCCAACCAACTTTTGAAATTCTCTGCGAACACTTTTTCCTTATTGCTAATTGGTGTAAGGATGTAATTCTGGTTTTTGATGCTTTTTACGCCTGGACCAAATACTGGGTGTGTCCCTAACGTCGTTCCAATCTTTATGTATTTGTGCATTATTTTGACTGGAATCTCCTTGATGGAGCAAATATCCATGACGACTTGTTCTGGCCGTACGTAGGAATGAATTTCCTTTATAACGTCTTCAAGGTTCTCTATCGGCACGCATATTAAAACTCTGTCAGCACTTTTAACTGCGTTCACGTTGTCAGCAATTTCAACTCCGAATTCATCTCTTATTTTTAGTAATTTTTCCTTACTCCTGCTCGAGACTATCACGGAATATCCTTCCTTCAAGTAGAATTTCGTGAACCATCTGCCCATCTTTCCCGCACCTATAATTGCCACCCTCATTCCAACACCTCACAAATCTTCTTCAATCCCAACTCGATTTCCTCTTCCGGCACAGTTAAAGCTATTCTAAAGTGTTCTCGGTAGTTTCCAAAGGCTGTGCCGGGGGTTATGGCCACTCCCTCGTCAAGTAAGTCGAAGGTGAACCTTTCAGAATCCAAGCCTTCATATTTTGGGAAGAGATAGAAGGGAGCGTCGGGTTTCGAAAATTTTATCTTCGTTTTGGAGAGAATTTTGCAGGCTAAATCTGCTCTTCTGCGATACTCGTCCCTAATTCTGTTCGCAATTTCTTCTCTCAATTCCAGCGCCTTCAACGCTGCTTCTTGGACAAAATCCGGAACATTCGTCAAAGTTATCTGGTTTAGCTTCACCATTTTTTCAGCCAACTCCTTTTCCACGACAGCGTAGCCAACTCTCCACCCCGTCATGGCGTAGGTTTTGGAAAAACTCTTAACCAGTATGTGGTCGTTTCCATAGTCCAAAATGCTCTTTGTCTCGACGAAACTTATGTCAGAATAAACTTCATCAGATAAGATGGTAATTCCCTTATCATTCGCAATTTGGACGATTTCCCCCAGCGTTTTTTCATCAATGACCTTGCTGGTAGGATTGTTTGGGGTATTTAATATTATTAGCCTTGTTTTCCGGTCAACCAAATCTCCCAATTTTTCAACGTCAATTTTCCACTCCAAATCAATTTCAGTCCTCAAAAATCTTGTTTCCGCCCCAAGGCTTTTTGCAGTTAATTCATAGGCAGTCCAGTGGGGAGTCGGAATGACAACGTTCCCTCCCTTTTTAAGCAACAAGAACATCAGAGAAAAAATTGCCCACTTTGAACCCGTGGTAATCACCACGTTATCCGCAGAAACCTTATGAAGGTTTGCTAACTCTTCTCTGAGTTTTTTCTCACCAGCAGAAGAGGAGTATTTTGTCTTTCCCTGTTTCATGGCTTCGTAGGCGGCTTCAATTATTTCGTTTGGAGTTGGTTGGTCAGGATCTCCTAGATTTAACTTTATTATCTTCCTTCCTTCACTCTCAAGTTTCATTGTTATTTCGCTTATTTCGTACAGCACTTCTCCTCAACCTCTAATCGAACTAGAACCCTCAAGCTTCGATTCTCACTAGAACTATGCTTTATTGTTTTAGGTTTTCCTATTCTTGGACATGTGTACACATGTCTACAATCTTTTGGTAGACGGCCTTAGCATCCCGTGGGTTGAGGCCCAGTTCTGACGCCCTCCTCTCGATACGCTTGTAGAGTTCATCTTCTCTCTGATAGTCCTTGACAGGAATCCCGTGCTGTCTTTTTATCTTTCCGATGATTTTGCAGATTTCCACCCTTTCCTTCAGAAAACCTAGTATTTGCTCGTCGACTTCGTTTATCCTTTTTCTAAACGATGAGATTTCTTCCAAACTATTTCCGCCCCCGCAAAACTTTTGGTATGATGCCGACCCTAAGCATATGGTCGATTAAAACTATCGCAACAGCGGATTCTACAACTGGAACGGCTTTGGGCACAATGCATGGATCATGTCTACCCCTGACCGTAATTACCGTCTCCTCCATTTTTGACAGGTTAACTGTTCTCTGCTCCTTTGATATGGATGGGGTTGGTTTTATGGCTGCTCTAACCAGAATCGGCATTCCAGATGAGAGCCCACCCAAAACGCCGCCGGCGTTGTTTGTCAATGTAACAACTTTTCCTTTATCCATTACATAAGGATCGTTGTTTTCAGAACCCCTTAGTCGGGCAGCCTCAAATCCTGCGCCAAACTCAACTCCCTTAACGGCTGGGACGTCGAACACAATTTTGGCGATGTCAGCATCCAAGGAATCGAAGAGTGGTTCACCGATCCCAATTGGAACGTTCGAGGCAACGCATTCGACAATACCTCCTACGCTGTCGCCTTCCCGTTTCGCCCTCAAAATAGCCTCTTCCATCTCTCTCGCGCTTTCTAGGTCAGGACACCTAACAGAAGTTTTGTATGTGTTCTCACGGATTTCTTCAAGTGTGGGTTTTTTGCGAATTTTTACGTTGCCTATTTCAATCGCGTAGGTCAATACCTCGACTCCAAAAAGACCTAAAAGTTTCTTGGCAATGGCGCCAGCCATGACAAAAGCCACGGTGATTCTACCCGAAAATCTTCCTCCGCCTCGATAGTCGTTGAAACTTCCGTATTTGATTCGGGCAGGATAGTCAGCGTGTCCTGGTCTGGGCGTATCCTTTACTAGGTCGTACTCGCCGAGAATCACGTCTTTGTTCCACACTAGGGTGCAGATTGGGGCACCGGTTGTATAGCCGTTAAAGGTTCCAGACAGAATTTCAACGACATCTTTTTCTCTCCTTGCAGACACTATCTCTGGTTGGGGTGGAACCCTTTTGTCCAATTCTTTCTGTATATCCTTTTTAGAGAGCAGAAGGCCGGCAGGACAGCCATCTATGATAATTCCTACGCACTTGCCGTGGCTCTCGCCGAAACAAGCCACGATGAATTCTTTCCCTATAGAATTAGCTCCCAACAATATTCGCTCCTAACAAACGTAAATCATCAAAGAACCTTGGATAAGATTTGTTCACGCATTCAGAGTTTTGAATTTTTGTTTCTCCACTCGCGGCTAGGGCTGCAACGGTGCAGGCCATTGCGATTCTATGGTCATTGTGGGGATCAATCGTTGTTCCATGCATCTTGCATGGTCCCGTTATAACTAAACCGTCTTCCTTCACCATAATTTCTGCACCCATTTTATTTAATTCTGCGTGAAGGGAGAAAAGCCTATCAGACTCCTTGTACCTAAGCCTCTTCGCACTGTATATTTTTGAGGTCCCTCTTGAGTAGCATGCAAGTACGGCGCAGACTGGAACTAAATCGGGTATGTTCTTCGCATCGAGGTCTATGGCGTTGAGCTGTTCCCCTTTGACTTCCACGCAATCGTTGCTAACCCGAACCTTTGAACCCATTTCCTTCAGTATGTCTAATATCGCTTTATCTCCTTGAGTTGTATGGTAATCAAGATTCTTCACCTTCAACTTTGATGATGTGATCGCTGCAGCGGCCAGAAGAAAGGCTGCTGACGAAAAGTCTCCTGGGACTTCATGGTTGCGCGGATTGTAATTTTGGTTGGAAGGAATTTCCAATCGTGTGAAGTTGTCTGATGCGAATATTTTGATGTCATGTTTATCGAGAATTTCCATAGTCATTTGAACGTAGTTTCTGGACTCCAGGGGCGTGGTGATGGAGATTTCAGTGTCCTTCTTTGCCTTTGGACAGGCAAATAGTAGTCCAGAGATAAATTGGGAACTTATGTCTCCCCTTATTGAAGTTTTGTCTCCCCTTAAGCCACCCCCCTGGATTCTGACCAGGGAACTTCCTTCTTTCAGCTGGAGGTTAGATTCTGCTCCCAGCTGTTTTAGACTTTGGAGAAGGGGCGCTATGGGTCTCCTTTCAAGGGACGACCCGAAGGTGAAGACCGAAGGTCCTAGGGCAAGGGCGGCAACTGGAACCATGAAACGGAGGGTAGCTCCAGATTCTCCACAGTCTATAGGACTTCTAGGCGTTCTAAGCGAATCTAGCCCTCTAATTCTCCAATAATTCTCTCGCAGTTCTGCTTCTGCTCCGAAGGCTTTCACTGCCTCCAATGTTGCTTCGGTGTCATCTGAGACCAGAGGATTTGATATTTTTGAGGTCCCTCTTGACAGAAACGCAGCTATCAGCATTCTGTGTGTGTAGGCTTTAGATGAGGGGGCGTAAACCTCGCCTTCTAAATGTTCACTTCTCTTAATGACAATGTCCACCAACTCATTACCCCACCACTTTAGCTTTCCTGTTGTTAACTCGTGCTTCGATGATGTCTCCTTCATAGGCTTGCCAAGCGTCTTTCACAAGGTCTTTTTTCTCGTCAGGGACTACAGCAGTGACTGCGGGACCCTTGCCAGACAGTCCTGCGGCTAGAGCTCCTGCCATTAAAGCGTCCACAGCTATAGAGGAGTTGTATCCTAATGCTGAAGAGTATATTAAACCGTTTAGGGTCAGGGCTGCCCAATAGTTTCCTTTCAAGGTCTCTTTGTAGGCTATTTTAACTAGGGATGCCACTACTTTCATTCGGTGTACGTCGGAATCAATCGTGTAAATCTTCTCCGGTGGAACGTGGAAGAAAACGGTTAGGTTCTCAGCTGTTTCAAGGCGTTTAACCACTCTCCTTTTCATGTTATCTGTGATTACAATTCCTCCGAAGTAGGAGGCACAAGCATCGTCGAAGGCACCCGTTATTGTAACTTTCGCATCGATCGCCCCGTCTACACCAAGGTTCACTATGGTTAAGTCGTCTAGATTTTTGTCTAAAGCGGCAACCGTGGCTAAGGCTATGGCATTTCCTGCGGCGCTACTACTCTTCAAGCCTCTTGCGATAGGGATATTTGACCGTGTTTCAACTTTGGCTCCAAACTCTCCCTCAAGATTGAAGTGTTTGAGAACTCTTCTCACCGTCTTCTCAATCAAAATCGGGTCCTCTCTTGGGTCTGACACAATTTTGCCCTCGATAACCCCAGCTTTATCGGTTAGTTGAACTCTAGCCTTTGTCCATAAGTCTACTCCTATGGCCGCTCCCTTACCAGTGGCTATGGCGTTTATGATTGTGGCTGCTCCGTGGGATACTGCTTCAGCCTTTCCACTCAACGGTGAACACCCAACTCCGAAAGTTTGTTCAAGACAGCCTCTTTCATCACCTTGACTGGAGCATGCTGATTGGTCCAGATTTCAAAGGAGGCGGCTCCTTGATAGACGAGCATTTCGATGCCGGGGACCACCTTGGCTCCCGTCAACCTAGCGTCTTTTACAAGTTTGGTTTCTATGGGGTGGTAGACTATGTCCATCACGCACAAGTCAGGTCTCAGCCAGCTTGGATCAACTAGACTTCGGTTAACGTCTGGGTGCATGCCAACAGAAGTCGCGTTGATTAATATGTCCGCATCTTCCAGTTCTTCTTTTACTATCTCAGCTGAAAGCGAGTTTCCATCTATTTTTTTGCCAATTTCCTTGCGTAAAAGTTGTGCCAATTCCTTCGCCTTCTGGGTGTTTCTGTTAAGGATTTTGAGTTCTTCCACCTCTTGCGCCACGTAGAAGGCTATGGCCTTTCCTGCGCCTCCTGCTCCTAGTAAAAGCAGCTTTTTTCCCCTTAGGCCTACACCGTTTTCCTTTAAGGTTTTTAATGCGCCTGCTCCGTCAGTGTTATAACCTATCAGTCTCTCTTGGTCGTTTAGAATGGTGTTCACCGCGCCTATCGACCTTGCCGTCGGGTCTATTTCATCCAAGTATTTGATTACGGCATTTTTGTGGGGCATGGTCACGTTTAACCCATGGACATCTAAGCCTCTTGCACCAAGGATAGCCTCCCTCAACTCGTTCTTTTTAACTCTAAAAGCTACGTAGACGAAATCAAGGTTCAACTCTTGAAAGGCAACGTTATGCATTACGGGACTCAACGAGTGCTCTACCGGGTCTCCAATGATGCCGCAAACCCTTGTTCTTCCGGAAATCTCCATTCTATATTAGCCCCAAAGCCTTGTATGCCATTCTCATTTCTCGGATGGTGAGTTGTCCCGATGCGGTTTTTCTATCGCTCTCTAGAGCTGCTATTGTGAAAAACCCTCCGAAAACCGGAGAGAGAAGCCTTGAGGGCTTGCCGAGTTCCCCCATGGAAAAGCATGCTATCCTAGCAGTTTTGCAGGCTTTCGATACAAAGTCTAGCACCGTGATATTGTCCTCAACGAGTTTGGCGGTGGTTACTATCTTGCAAACGTCCGCTCCGCTCTCAATTTGCTTTTTAAGAATCCCATTTAATTGCGACATGCTTGGAGTTTCGTCGAAGTCATGAAACGATACCACCGGTTTTACGTCTATCTCACGTAAGGTGTTGATTATTTTCTTCAGCCCGGGTGTTGACAACTCTACGTCGACGTAGTCAAAACCCTCTTCCGCAGCATGAAGCAGTATTTTTTTGCGTTGAGCTTCGCTTCCCAAAAATTTGCCCTGACACTTTGTGGATCTGTTTGTGGCAATAAGGAGGGTATTGCTACGATTTGCGATGTCAGCTAACTGGTCATGCTTATCAAGACTGTCTAGTCTAACTTCGATAAAATCCGCCCGTTGACTCTCAGCCCTTTGGATAAGATCCAGAGCCTCGGAAACTGTTCGAGGGAGAAGCGATACGCAGATTTTGATGGTCAACGCTCTATCACTTTTTCTTTTTTCACTAAAGTTCCAAAGTGTCGGCCTCCCTCTACTACGTGGGCCAAAACTTCATCTTCCTTTTTTAGTTCGGTGATCGACTTTGACCCTTCCGTGGTTACGAGTCTTATGGTTTCAGCATTTTGAACGATGGTCTTTACCCTCTTTCCTTCGTGTTCTGCTTCGATGAGGACCATGGGTCTCCACTCGATTTTCACCCTCGCCACATTGGTTAGTCGCGCTTTTCCCTCCCTATCAACAATGAGAATCTCATCTCCTGCCTTCAGTTCTGAGAGATACCTTGTTTGGGTGGGCGAAGAAAGCGTGTACAGTGAAACGGGTCCCGCGTTGACTCTGAAGGGACGAGTTTCAACATATGGACTCTCGTGAACCTCTGCTTGAATGAGGAATAGACCAGAGGATTGGCATCCCGCAAGAATTCCTTCACCTGGGCTCATGAAATCGCAGGTGTCAATGCAGACTCTGGCCCCTGTTCCAATCTGCCTCAGTTCAACGACTTTGGCAGCTACAAGGTCGATTTTTGGAGCCTTCTCCTTGACAAGAGCTGCCGTTTTCGTAAGTTCATCGGGGTTTGAGGTTTTCAAGACAACGCCATCGGCTCCCAGTTCAAGAGTTTCCAGAGCCAGTTTCGCTTCTTCAGCGCTCGAAACCTCTGCAAGTAGCTTGCTTCTTCCCCGCGTGCTTGCAATAAGGTTCTCCAGGGGTATGACCTTCCATTCTTGGCAGCGGATGGTTATGTAGTCGGGTGAAAGTTCGGCTGCTTTGATGGCGGTCTCTTGGTCTTCCTTTCCTCTTATTGTCAATTTTACGGCAACAGCTTTGCCCCTTCCTTTTAACTCCTTCAATCTATCCTCGTCAAAGGCTTCAAGTAGATTGATGTCGCATTCGCCTGGACTGGCCGCTATTTTGGCTCCGGTTTTCTTGGCGTTTTCCACATCTTTCGCGCTAACCAATACAACGTCGCAGAGCTGGGTCACTGATTTCAACAGGTCCTTTTTCACATCTTCAGAAAGGGATTCGTCGATTTCGATCCAGAGTTCCTTCACTTGAGCTCACCAAGAATCTTTAAAGATTCCTCTACTGAGGCGCCTTCATGCACAATGGCTGAGAGAGCCCTAACCATCAGGGTGGGGTTTTCGTGTTGAAACACGTTTCTGCCAATGGATAATCCGGCGGCACCCACTTTTATCGAGTCGTGCACCATCTGCAAAACCTCTCGGACGGTTTCAACTTTTGGACCGCCAGCTATTATGAGGGGAACATGACAGCCACGAACAACTTCTTTGAAGGTGTCGACGTTGCCTGTGTAGTTTGTCTTGACTATGTCGGCTCCAAGCTCTGCACCCAGTCGAGCGGCATGCGCCACCACATCTACAGCATGCTCATTTTGTATCTTTGGACCCCTTGGATACATCATGGCTAGCAAGGGCATGCCGTATCTGTCACAGTCGTCAGCGATCCCACCCAGTTTTGCAAGCATCTTATCCTCTTTTTCAGCGCCGACATTAATATGAACGGAAACGGCGTCTGCACCTATTCTCACGGCTTCTTCTACTGAACAAACTTGAACCTTGTTGTCCGGGTCAGGACCAAGCTTTGTGCTGCCGGATAGATGGACGATTAGGCCAGCGTTTCCGGTGTCAACGTGCTTTGCCACGCCTCTATGGAGTACTACAGCGTCAACTCCGCCCTGTATCAGTTTGTCGATGATTTCTTGCATTTTTACAAGTCCCTTAACTGGACCCACTGTGACGCCGTGGTCCATGGGGACTATAACGGTTCGTTGGTCGCTGCGGAAAATCCTTTTTAGCCTTCTTTCTTTGCCAGGTTCCAAACCATCTCACCGCCTAGATGTATTTTTTACCTTCAGATACTCTGCATTGAGAATGCCACAGCCAGCATCCCCTCTTACGGTGTTGTGTCCTAAAGCGATGAACCTCACTCCCCCTAAAGCAAGGTCCTTCCTAACTCTGCCCACCACAACGTATCCGGCTTTGGCGAAGTCCTCCTCTGTTTTGCCAGCTATCTCGGCGGGTAAGGCTGAAAACACCACATCAACATCCCTAACAGCCTCTGGTTCTACGGGTACGACGTCTAGTTCAGCAGCTTCTTCAGGAATCGAGGTGGGGAGTCTCCATTTAGCTACCTCAGAGTATTTCCGTCCAGCGCTACTTTCGGAAGCCGCCACAGCCGAGACTTTGAACCATGGATGTCCATTTAGCAACTGAACGAAAATTTGGCCAACAGAACCCGTTGCGCCCAAGACTGCTGCTTTCATCATCTTAATCACCTTGCAAAGCATCCTTAACCAGTTTTTGAGCCCTTTCCCTTTCGTTCCAGTCCACAAAAAGAAGGATACTGGACGTTATTGTTAGTAAGCCGAAAATGTTTATGCCATTCAACCGTAAAGTTCCTGATATTTTTCCTATGATACCAGGGGTTTCCTCCAAGCCAACTCCCTTAACCCTGAGAAAAGCCAGGTTTTTTCTAACCGACATCGCCATAGTTTCCTCGTGTTTTAGAATTGTTTCATGAATCTCCTCAAGAAGCGATTTAGAGTCCCCCTCTTCTGAAACATACAAAATTATTGAGTCGTAATTCAAAGACAATCCCAACAGAGGGGCATAAATCTTAACCCTTTCAGCTAGTTCCTTCACAATTTCGGGTTTTTCAGAAACGCCACGGCCAACCACCGTAATTGAGGTGACGGGGGATTGGATTGCCAAGGATACGTCTAGTTCTGTTGATAAAGCTCCCTTAATTAGGGTGCCCTCTATGTTGAAGTTGCCGTAGGTATGGTTGATTACCCTAACCCTCACTGATGGGTCTAAATATCTCAAAGCCTTTCTGTGAATGAATTTTGTACCCGAATCCGCTAGTCCAACTAGAGTATCTACATCGATGTCTCGAAGAGTTTTAGGCTTGCCAATGATTTTCGGATCAGCCGACATTATTCCTTCGGCGTCGGTGACCAAGATGAGTTCATCTGCCCCTAAGGCTTTCGATAAAATGAAGGCCGTTGTGTCGCTTCCACCCCGTCCAAGCGTAGTTATCTCTTCGTCAAGCGTTCTGCCTACGAAACCTGCAATAACTGGTACGATTCCCTTTTCAACGAGGGGAAGCACGAATTGTCGAATTCTTTTCTCGCACTTTTCCAGAATCGGGCTTGCGTCGGAGAAAGTATCATCCGTTATAATGGGCCAATCAGGATCCGATGGGTCGAAGTAACGGGATTCTACACCTTGTGCTTTCAATGCTACAGCGAAGATTCTGATGCTCGTTCTCTCACCCATTGCTAAAATTTCATCTAGCTCTCCTTTCTCAACCTTCCCGTTAGAAGCGTTCTTGGCTGCGTGAAGAAGCAAATCGGTTGTTTTTCCCATGGCTGAAACGATCACGGCAATCTGTGTACCCTTTCTAGCTTCTTTAGCCACTGCCGTAACAGCCTTTAATATACGCTCGTGATCCGCTAGGCTGGCTCCTCCGTATTTGACCACAATCCGCTTGCGGCGTTCCATATTAATTTCTTTCATAACCATCACAACCCCAAAGAAGCCCAGAAAGCTAAGATGCAAAATTTTATTCTAGCTAACTGGGCCTAAAGATAAAAGAAATAGGAATAGCGATAGAATGTCAGAGAATTGATCGTTGAAGTCGTCGAGTACTTTTCCAAAGGCCCAGTCCCTTCGCTAACCAAAGAGTGCTTTTCTTGTATAAAAGATTTATTATATATTTTTATATATTGTATAGGCTGTTCACGGGTTAAAAGCATTTATATATATGGTTTCTACATTAATAATTCGGTGAAAAACTATATGGTTTTAAAAGAAAAGACCAAGATCGTGCAGAGCCGCAACGCCTACACCCAATATTTAATTATTCCGTCGGCGGTGGTGCGTGATTCGCAGTATCCCTTTAGGGACGGTGGGAATGTGAAAATTACAGTTGATCCAACTCATCGAGTAATGATAATTGCCCCCAGTGAAGGGGTGTTAATAGAAACGTCGCCTGAAGGGATATTTATAAAAATGCTTGAACCTGTTGGTTCTAATGTAAAATGATAAAGGGACGCTTTTGTAGCTATCGGGAGATATTTGGCACAAAACATTGAAATACGGCTCAACATAGATATAACATAAGATGTCCACAGAATCGGAAGACCTGAGCAGACTGAAATTGTTTACAGAGCGACAGGATTCAGAAGCGAAGCTCCATTGGAGTCGTAACAGTTACTTTCTAGTTGTGATGAGTATTCTAATTTTGGCCTTTGGTCAAAAGCCAGTGGAGAACCTATTTCAACTCGCATTGTTTCGAGCACTTATTGCGATTTTAGGAGTAGCTTTAAGTTCTGTATGGCTTCTCATTCAACACCGAAGTAGTAAATACGTCCTGTATTACAAGACCGAAGCACGAAGATTGGCAAAATTAACCAATACAATTGACGTGTATCCAGAGAAACTAGGTGGTATTGAGATACGGAAACTTGCCTATGTGCTGCCAGTTGTTTTCTTATCGATCTGGCTCGCTTTATTAGCTTTTATTATACGCTAAAAGGATCGCTGAACTGCTTTAATAGTAGAAGCCCTTGATATATAGGCGCGTCTGGTAATGTTAAGGCCTCGGCTATATCCACCAGAGCCTGTACCCTTTCTTTGGATTCACTTACGTTGATGCTGTTCATAACCTCAACGGCTTCAATTATTCGACCTGAAAAGGCCAAAGCGCGTATTAATTTTGGTTTTACCCACAAATCAAGGTAGAACTCATCATGAATGCCCCGGGATAAGGATAATGCCTCGTCCGGCCCTTTTGAGACCGCTAAGGCACCCGCCACCCTAGCCAAGGCGGACTTCCTTTCAACCCCCTTAAATTCCTCATTCACTATTTTCATCGCCTCCGCCGTTTTGCCCAGCAACGTCAAGGATTCTGCCACATTCTCCAATGCTCCTGATCGTTGACTCTTAACGGCAATTTCATCAGTGATATTTGTGGCATCAGTCATGCGTCCTACTAGAACAAAGGCACCCACCAGTGCAGCTTGAGCTATTGCTTTTGACAGCTTACCATATATGCCATCAGCAATTTTTAGGGCGCGATCCAGCGTTTTTGTAGCCTCTTCTATCATTCCTCGTAATGCCAAGCTACGTGCAATTTGAGCTAGCGCTCGTACTCGTTCATACTCAGGTTTCGCCTTTCTCGTTAATTCTACTGCTTCATCGGTTCGCCCCATCAATGCTGCTGTTTCTGCTGTTTCCATCGAATAGTATCTGCTTCTTTTAGCCTGGTTGATCGCCCTATTTAATGCTTCAATGGCCTCACCTTTCCGACCAGCAGAATTCAGAGCCCAAGCTACACAAGCATACATGTCAGCTTTCGCACAGCCGGAGCTTCTGTCTGCCATTTTGGTGAGATTGGCGAAAAGTTCCAAACCTTCCTCCTGACGCCCTAACGAGATCAGGGTTGTAGCGAGCCTTCCCAGCAAGTCCACCCTCCTAACTTCACTTAACGATTTGGCAGCCTTCGCAGCGTAGCTCAGAACTTTAGTGAGTATGCGGGCCTTACAGTCGCTAGGGATATCTTTAAGGGCGAGCTCTATCTGTTGCGCAGTCATAATCGTTGGCTGATCAACTTCAGGTATCCCCACTAGCATCCGTTTCTTTGCCTCTACAAAATTGCGCATGACAGCCCCAAGTTTTGCAAGCGAAACATCAAACTCGGGGTGCAAGTGCGCTTGCCCTTTTTGACTAAGAGTTTTCAACTGATCAACAAGCTTACTTACTTCAAATAAAATAGGATCCAACTCGGATGGCAGTCTTTCACCACACCGCATACAGTACAGAGCTTCATCGGGTGAATAATGACCTCGGGAACATCTCTTCGTAAAACAGACCTCCAAATTTTGCTCTTAATCTTCTAATTCACGCCAATAAGTGTTTGAATTGTGTTATAAGTTACTCTTCTTTTTGTGGGTTAAGGTGCATAAAGTGGTTTGAAAGACTGTACTTGTCAAGCTCAGGGTCCCTCACCAGAATAGCTTCGATTTCCTCAACGAATTCTTTTGTGAATCTTCTTGGAAGCGTGACATTTTGGTCTATTAGGTCTATGGGGAACGGTAGACCTGTGGCTTTGTTGTGGTTTGCTTGGAAGTAGGCGACAATCGGTCTCACATCTGTATCTTTGTGAGCTTCAAAGCAGAATGGGGGAGCTGAGTTTATGCAATGCATGTAGTACCGTGAAGTCTTAAAAATATCCGATGGAGGACACCTCAGGTTCAGTTTAATATCGTTGGTAGCCCTCAATGTAGATTCTTTCAAAATAGTTTCCATACTTCTTCCAGGATATTGTTCTAAAGTTGTTCTGAACCATCCGAAATAGTTAAAGGCATCCGGTGCACCTACTAACCACTCATAGGCGAACCAGTGTCTCGAAGGCATTATTGAAGCGAGTATATCCCTATCATTTCTATTAATGCAATGATTTTCATTTCCTCCGCGGTATGCTATCCAACCGTCAAAAGCAGATGTTCTTACTCTCTTAATTACCGCCACGACCTTTTTTGATTCCATCAATTGTATGGATTTGTTCCTAACATAATCAACAAGGTCGCCTCCCCTTCTAAAACCTTCGACGTTAACTGGCTCATTTATTACCTCGCTACATCTTGTCCTGAAGCCGAAGAAACTGCCATCTATAAGCAGTAAGTCCACATTTTCATGTCTGAGACAGTGAAGGGCTGTTTCGCGTTCAAGCTTAGTGCAGAAGAGTTCAAGGATTTTTTTGGTAACTTCTTGATCGCCTATTTGTTCATGTGATATCATTCCTGAGAAGTAGTCTTCCTTTGCAAGTTTGTCTCCTTCAAATATCATGTACCCAGCCGCATAGGTGCCATATCTTGCACCTATCCTCTCGTTAATTATGGGCGAATCAGAGCCGTCAACACAAGCAATCCTCCAACTTTTCCATTGATTGTCATCAGGAACCTCTTCAAACTTTAGCAGTCGTCGAAACATCTTCAGCTTCTCGGTGTCTTTCAAAAGTTTTTGTTTTGTTTTCTTGGCTTCTTGTTCTGCAAGTTCGAAGAATTGGTGTTGCATCGTAGCCGGAATTTTCACCCAATCTGGGTACTCCTCTCTTACTGCTGATTTCATTGTGATATCATAACCTCCTCTATTGGGAAGGTGATTAGCAACGGTATCGGGGATGGGTTCATTTTACCAAGAAAATAGAAATGCCCCTCAGGCATAGAGATCAGGAATTTTGGGTCTATGTCTAGTTGTAGGAGAAGTTTGCCTGCTTCCTCCATATCCAAAGGATGTATCTTCCCAATGAACTGGGTATTTAGGTTGCGTCTAACCGCAGCATTTATACCAATTTCGCCTGCAATGCCCTGAGACAGAAGGATTATCGAAAGATTGTAGGTTCTTCCAAGAGCGCATAACTCGGTAATCATCTCGGTAGTATCGTATTCAATTCCAGCAGGCTTAAAGGGGCAATATTGGGGTCCCTCATCGATCACCAAGGCTAAATTTAAAGACTGCTTATTTTCCATAAGTCCTCGTAGAAATCTAGCAATGGACATGAAGATTGACAATTTCTCTTCTTTGCTTCCTTGGCTTATGTCCAGCACCACAACATGTTCTTCTCTTAGCAGTTTGAGAATATCGGCGTGAGACAGCGTCCCCATGACGTTCTGAAAGTCTTTTTCACTTATTTTTTTCATACCTCTTAGTAATTTTCTTACGTACAGCTTGCCCCATTGGTTGACATTGCCCCTTATATCTCGGTTTTCTTCCTCAATTATTCCTGTAACCAATTTTTCTAAGAGATCCTTAACTTTATCTGGTGGAAGCTTTCTCCAGCCATTGTCGTAAATCACTTCTTCCAAAGCCGCTGCAACAGTGTTGCTCCGTTTCTTTTCCCCTGTGAATCCGAAATAATCCATTTTCGACAGAAGATATGATATCACAACTTCTTCATCAAGTGCCACATCACTTAGACGGATGACGCTTTTGAAGTATGGGGTGTAGTCAGAGCCTTTCCAGTCGAATATCAAAACGTCATAACCAGCTTGCCTGACTAACGGGATTATCTGATATCGCGCCAGATAGCTTTTTCCAGCACCTGTAACTCCGAAAACCCCGATGTGATACGGTATAAAACGACCGCTGATTGGAACTTTCCAGTTAGGGTGCTCTTTATAATAACCGATAGTGAGTTCGCTTGAACCCAAGTATGCCATAGGGTTGTCTAGATCTTCAAAAACCTCTACATCTGAAGAGGGAGCTATGACCAATTTGTTCTGCTCCAAAGTTCCATTTCCCTCGCCTATGTCACCGATAACTGATAGTCTAAACTCGAAGAATTCCTTTGCGTCAGAAGGATGCCTACCCATCCTAGCATACGCCACGCCAGGCGAGTAGGAACCAGTTCTCAAATTTTCGTTGGAGCCTAAACCCCCTCTACAAACAGAAAGGATAATATTTCCGCTTTTATTTTTGACCATGACTAAATCCTCTGTCTTAACTCTCTTTTCTTCCCCCTCATTCAGAATGACGCCTGCCTCGGTTTCAGTTGATCCGCTCGCGATTATACCGATTTTCCTCATTTAGTGCTTTTCTCCTTTGCCTTCTGCACAAAATAAAGAGAGATAACTTTTCAAGGCTTCTGGGTTAATTTCTTAACAAGTGCCTCTGCAATAGCGCTCCAAGAGACAACTCTAGCCTTCATCCCCTCTTCCTCAATGCTCATCTCCGTGAGTTCAATATCTCCAGTTGACACTCCGCTGGTCATGTATTTGCTTATCTTCTCAATGGCTCCAGCCATTTCGTCGTAGAGGAAAATCTCCTTTTTCGTTTCTTTCTCGCCCTTTTTAGGCTTCTTCTCAAGCATGTAGAAGACCTTTTCGACTTTCATCTCCATTTTATGCTTACCTCCTGTACGAGTCAGATAGTAAGTTACTAGCGCACTATTCGTGCCCCTTCCATGGGTGTAATCAAAGCTATCCTTGCTGGAAGCCCTATGCGGGGATCAACTTGAGCAACTCTTGAAATCGTTGACTCTACAAGACTGCATAGATCATCTACGGACATGTCCTCTTGGTACTTTTCGTCCATGATGAATGTGCCAAGCGGGAAAATTCCTCTACAGGCATATCCGTATGGGTGTAAGGCTGGTGCAAAGTTAAGTGGACTTTCTATGCTGTATATTCTAGGTACATTATATTCTCCATTTTGGCTTTTGTCTAATCCAGCTACAATAAATCCTAAAAACAGTTGTCCTCCAACGCCTCGAAACCACTCGTTCCACTTGTCTCTACAAAAGACCCTAAATTTTTCCAATACGTTAGTTACACCATCCAGATCTCTTTCCTTTGCATTTTCAAATTGAAGTAAAATATTCGCACCAAACTCAGCTGCACCATAGATAGCCGTCCCTACATGGTTTGAAAAAAGGGCTATTTTCATTGCCCTGCTACTACCTATAACTATTGGACCCACCAGATCTCCCAACATTCCCTTGCTGTCTGCGCCAAGAACTACAAAATTCTTTCCTTGAGCTGCAATGGCAAGTGTTCCTTTAGTTAGCTCCACTACGTTGACCTCCTTTCATTTAACCAGTCCTTAATTATTTTCATGCATAGCTCGTCCCAACTCATTCTCAGTTTTTTAGCTTCTTCCTTCATTTCTTCGTACTCTTTTTCTACTAGGGGCAGTATAGCCAAGAAGACTCTCTCCTTTTTACCTTTTGAAGTCAGAACTCTTTCTTTGAACTGTTCAAGAGAGGCGTGTGGATATTGCTTGGCATATCTAACAACCTGCCTTTGATCAAGCGCGAGCTTCATGCCAGAGACCGTTTCAAGAACCTTTTCTCTTAACGCTGGATCTTTAATTCCTCTACTTTCTGCGACAACGTCTGTGCTAATTTTTCCCTCTTCCCGTAGTCGATTGACAAGCTCAGAGGATGCTACTACTTCACCCGCATATGCAAGTTTCATCATCTGCCATACACTTATGTCTTTCACATCGTTTGCCGCGTCTTTGTATGATCCGTTATGGTAACGATGAACAAGGTTCCAAACACTATAAAGAAGATGAGTTGGCTTCTTTTTTCTTCCTTTCTTCCAGAGAACAACGCTAGCGCGTGCTTCTTCATATGGTATTTCTGGTATTTCCGGTTTACGTTGGGACATTTTCTTCTATCCAGCTTATGAGTACAGTCTTAGCTAGATCTGGCGGTTCCATATCTCTTTCTTCGCAGGCCTTTAGGAACCTTTCGTGATATGCAACGGGAAGAGCAACGTTGAACTCGAATCTTATACGCGGCGGCTTACTAATTTCTTTCTTAATTTCATCAACTGTTCGATCAGGGTTCTCCTCTACGACTTCAAATAGCCTTTTCTTCTCTTCGCTGGACAGCCCTTCTGACGCATATATTTTTGCGATTTCAACTGCCTTTTCTGGTTCATCTGGGTATGCTTTTAGAATTTCTACAGCCTTTCCTCTGCCAACTTTACCACGTCCCCTTCCAATCATCTTTACGAGTTCCTCTGGAGCATCTTCTAATCCGACAAGTTCCTTTGCGAAAGAGTAGTCGATGCCTAACTTGTCAGCGACGTCCTTATACGATCCATAACGACGCTTGTACAGTAAAACCGCAGCGTCGATCATCTCTCTTCTGATGAGTTTCTGCCTCTGTATATTCTCTATTAAGCCTATCCTCGTCCTTTCTATCACGTCAACTGGTTCCTTCAACACTTCAGCACGTATTGTTGGTAGTCCTAATTCTTTATGCGCAAGGAAACGGCGGAAGCCAGCCACTAGTTCGTAGCCATCATCTTTAGGAGCGACTTTTATCGGGTGGATTAAACCTACTTGTTCTATGCTTTTTGCAAGTTGACCAAGATTTCTTCTAGCTTCGCTCTCGCTTCTGAGGAAGTCTTTGGGCGGAACTATTTTCTCTATGGGTATCTCCACACTCAATGCTCAATCACCTCCTTTTTCTTCCTTATCTCAATCTTTCCAGCTGGATCTACGTATATTTCGACTTCGTCCCCCTCTTTAAAGGGATACTGGGAGTCCCTCACTATCACCGAGGGAATCGTAACATATTGGGTGTATGAGGTTTTGCTTCCTGTTACTCTAGCTTTTCCCTTCAAAACCATCTTCATTTTCACCTCTTTTTCCATATATTTTTCAGGATTAAAATAGTGCGGATTCCCATATAAACCTTTCTGTCTATTCGTTAAGCTAGCCTTTGCCTCTCTCACAAGCGTCTCAAGCCTTATCTTTGAAAGGTTGGCAGGTACACATATCACCCCGCTATCGTCATGGATCTCGAAGTTTTCGCATACCTTTGGCATAAGCATAGTCATAGCGTTCATAAGGCGTCTATCCGAGAAGACCAAATGTTTCATTGGTTTCCCCTCCATGCATGGGCGGATAGAAACGCCATAAGACTTCGACATGGCTCCAACCTTTTTCAAAAACTCGTGTAATTTGGGGTGGGCGCATTCCATTAGAAAGCTTCTGTAGGTCAACCCGAATGGGCATGGCCAGCATCCCCCACGATCATAATAATGATAGATCTCATTGACTGCAAGGCTGTGTTTCCATGTGTAGATCCATACATCCATCGCAGTCCAGTCAAGCATTATGTGGATGGAGTATTGGTTGGAGATGTATTTATGTTGCTTCTTGAAAGGCTGATCCATGCGGTAGAGACTTTCCCAACGCCTCTCAGCTCCAAAAACCGAAATTCTTTCCTCTCCGAAATGCTCCTTGATATACCTCTCAAACGGATTGAACTTTTGTGTCTTACAGCACCAGCGATTCTTACGTGCAGGATAACCCTTTTCAGGAAGAAGTTTAAAGAAGCTTTTTTCGGCTCTAGCAACATCGATGTTCCAACCCTTCTTCTTCAAGGCTTCAATGAACCTATAAGTTTCTGGAAACTCGATCGTAGTATCAATAAAAACCTTTTTTAATCCATATTCTTCAAGCAGATGAGTTAGCACTATAGAGTCCTTCCCACCGCTAAACGAAATGATTGCGTTTTTATTCTGCTCAAGTTCCTGCCTAGCAAATGATTTGGACACTTTGACCAATCTGTTGAGCCGATGGCTATTGGCATTCCAAAGGGAATCGGGGCTCATACCCTTCACCTCTCCCTTAGTTAAAGGTGTGATGCGCACCCCGTCTTTTGTAACCTTGATTTCAACTAAGGGTTCATCTAGCGCTACCACAGTCCTATGGAGCATCCTATCGCCATAGACCAGGAATATTCCCTCTCCCAACTTGAGTTTATCCATACGAGCGTTTAGAAATTCTTTTTCAAACTCTGGCAGAGGACATAAATCAATCTTATTAATAGTTGGGATTGGTCGAGTTTCCCCATGAATCGAGCAATATCCTTCAAGGGCTATGGATCTGCAACCCTCGCACCATCCATACATATTCATTTTTCTCTCCCCTATTTCATTTACCCCAGTCATATTTATACTCTTGGTTCCTCTTGTTAATACTTGAACGAATTAACGCTCTTTGAAAGACCGACGTTTCCCGATTTAATAGCAACCAATGCGACACACAGCATTGTTATTAAAGAAGTCGCAACGTGGATCTCTACGTTATCGATCTTGCGAACTTTCACCATTTTTAGGGCTAACTCTTCCTTCAGCCTTGAAAATACCCTTTCCACGGCTCCTCTCCTTTGATAGAGAGACTTCCAAATATCTGTGTCACGTTTTATTGGCAAGTAGTTTTCGAACTCTCTTGTGGACTTTTTCAGGTTTCTTCTATTCATGGCGATTATTGGAACAGCATGGTATATGTGGCTGATTAAGTAATAGTTGTCCTTTGTGTCGTAGCCAGCGTCTGCGATGACATATTCAAACTTTATTCCTCTCCTTGCGAGTTTACTGAGTATGGTGAAACATTCTTGGCTGTCGTAGACGTTTGCTGGGGTGACAGTGAAGGCTAGCGGTAACTCCAACTCCACATCGCAAGCCACATGAACCTTATAGCCGAAGACCCATTCCTTGGTTGTGCTATATCCCCATCTGGCATCTGGGTCAGAGTTCTCTCTATTATTCCAGTCCCTAGCATACCCTTTAATCAAGGTTGAATCCATAGCTATGATCCTCCCAACCTCCTGATACTCCTTTATCTTAGCAACTAACTCATAAAATGTCCTCTCAAATACGTCAGGTCCCAGACGTTTAACAAACTTGGAGAAAGTGTTATGCGCGGGGGCTCTTTCAAAACCGCAAAGCCTAAGCAGATGCTTGTTACTTTCTAGGAGCTTAACGAGCTTCCTACGAGAGTCAATCTTCCACATCTCCTTCAAAAGAAGAGCTCTGAACATCGCCTCCCAATCAAGAGCCATTACCCATCCGTTGAGGCTATACTTGGGCAGAAGCAGGGGCCAGAAGGAAGAGAGGTCTATACTATCAAACAACAGCTCTAACGAAAGGCTTTTATTTTCTCGGATCTCATTTTCTATGGGGTTGAGACTCGGTCGCACGGGAATCAACTCCATCCAGAGGGGTGGTCGGCAAGCCTCGCCCTCTGGAACTATACAGTTTCCATATAGAAATTACAATAATAAATATATAAATCTTTCTAACCCGTGAACAGCCTAATTGTAATTTATTAAGACGCCGAATACCTTTGTTCGATATAAGATTCTCTTCTAGAATCATAATAGGGTATAAGAAATTTGGAAAACGTGTGCACGTGTATCAGGTTTTCAGCTCCTATCCACAAACGGCTCAAGCAACCACCGAAAATGGACGTAAAACCGAACTATAAGAACAAACCTACTAAAGGGTGCAAGCCGAAAAAATAAAGGTAAACCCATTGCTATAATTTATGTGTGTCTTTACGTCGCTGAGGAAACTAGCACTGAACTCTGCACGCTGCTCTGTCCTATGCGCTTTCCTTTGTCTTCCCAGTACTTTTTGCCTTGCTCAACTTCACTTCAAGAATGCCGTTTCTGTAGCTGGATTCAATGGCGTCCTTTTTGACAGGATTTGGAAGTTCTGCTTTTTTGTAGTATTTTCTAGTAGGATTATCGGTGCTTATTGTTAGAGTATTGTCCTCTATATCCAACTTTATCTCGTTCTCTTCGAGGCCAGGTAGCTCGGTCATTACTCTTATGTGATCTTCTTCTTCGAAGATGTCAACGATCGGCTCCCGTTGCTCGATGGACCCGGCTGTTGGAAGCATGGGCATACGCTCGAGGGAAGTTTCCTTCTTCTGCTTGCTGATTTTCAAGCTACCTGTAGGCTTTGTCGCGTAGGATCTTCTTAATGGGCCAGACCTTATACGAAAGTCGATCACTCCCTTTTCTCCGAGTTTAATCCTCTTTTGATACGTCTCAGACTTTTCCGCCAGTTTAGTCAGATCACTAATTAATCCAAACAACCCTTTGCCTTTTGCTTCTTCACTCTGGATCTCGCCAGATACGCCAAATATGCTGAAACCAGCATCCAGCAGTTTTGAAACGTCTTCGAATATTTTGCCCATCTCTGCCACTTCGCCACCTCTCTCTTTTCCTTGGATCTGTGTTCTCACCTCTTCGATAGTTTTTTTCAGTTTTTCAATTTCTTTTCCCTTTTGTGCGATCTCTTTCTTCAGTTGCTCAAAATCTTTTTTCGCCATTTTTTCACCTCCTTTATTTGGTAAATGCTGTCAGTTCCTCTAACTTAGCCAGATACGCCTTTGGATTGGCAAAATATTGGGCTTCAAGTGGCGGGTATTTTTCTAGCGCAAACTTTAATCCTCTAATTCCATGTTTTTCCACAACAACCTTGGCAAGGGGATAGCCCAAGTAATATGAAATTCCCTTAATTATCTGGGAGCTTCTGAGAACTTCTTTAATGATTTTGTCTTCATCCATCGTTTGTGTTCTCTGCCTCTTCTCGTTCAGTCGGATTTGGCTTTTTTCTATACGCTCTATGTTCCTTTTCGCGTTATCTAGGTCAAAGAGCACATCTATACATTTTGAGTGTCCTGCCAGTAACTCTTTTTCCAAAGACGCTGTCTTCATTTCAGCGCCTACGTGACGTAGGGTTTGAAGCGCTACTACTTCACAGGCCCCTTCTTTGAAAACGTTCTTGAAAATGATGTCCGTATGCGAGTTCAAAAGTTCGTAGAGCTTTCTTGTATTGTTCGTCTTTCTGGCTTCGATATATGCTTCAACCAGAGCGCGTGTAGGTGTTTTTAGCGGTGAGGGAAGATAGGTGGAGAGGAGTTTTTCCGAGAGCTCGTGAGCACATACAGGAATTATTTTTTCTGGATGGTTTATTATCATTTTTTCGTTCATGTACAGAACCTCGTCCTTTGGATTGTAGAAGGCAAGGTTTTCAAAAAATCCCGGAACTTGATTTTTTGAGAGGCTTTCACATATTCGTTTCCACCGAATGTCGCTGTACACCACGCCATTTTCTTTGAGGTCGTCCCGCACGCGTTGGGTTAGTTGTTTGAAAATTTCCGACTGTTTGATTATTTTGATGTCCCTAAAGTACGTAAAATCAACACCGAATAATTCTTCCATTTTTCCGTGGATCTCCTTGAGTGTTCGGTTGATCCATTCTTTAGTTGATTCCATGTCCCTCAGGTTGTTTGTTGTTTCGTTTCCTTTGATAGTCGGCTTTTTCATTGAATAGCCTCTCCTACATTATTCTTGACTGTTTTTGTGCTCTTTGACCTTCTTGATGGCTTGTTGGAAATCTTCTAGGGTTACCTCAACTTTGGGGGGTTCTCCTTTTGCTTCTTTTTGTTTTGTGCTAGTGTTTACAAATCTTCTAATGGCCGTCATTGTGGCCTCTCTGCAAATCGCCTCTACGTCCGATCCCATACATCCCTCCGTTTCTGCGACGAGCTTCTGCAAGGAAACATCTTTGGCGAGAGGGGTCTTCCTAGTGTGAATTCTGAAAATTTCTAACCTTGCCTTTTCGTCTGGGGGTGGGACATGGAGGAGCTGATCAAATCTTCCTGCTCTTAGCAGAGCGGGGTCAATTAAGTCCATTCGGTTTGTTGCAGCTAGGATGACGACTCCGTGGAGTTCCTCGAGGCCGTCCATTTCCGTGAGAAGCTGGCTTATGACCCTTTCAGAGACATGGGAGTCTGTAATTCCGCTTCCACGCCTCGGCGCTAGCGCGTCGATTTCGTCGAAAAAGATGATGCAAGGCGCGGTTTGTTTTGCTCTCCTGAAGGTTTCTCTAATACCCTTCTCGGATTCGCCTACGAACTTGCTCATGAGTTCTGGACCCTTAACACTGATGAAGTTTACCCCGCTTTCCTTTGCCACGGCTTTAGCTAGGAGGGTTTTTCCTGAGCCGGGAGGACCGTGCAACAGTATGCCCTTTGGAGGCTTTGCTCCCGCTTTTTCAAAGACTTCAGGGTACTTTAAGGGCCATTCGATGGCTTCCCTCAGTGCTTGTTTCGCTTCTTCCAGCCCTCCTATATCATCCCATTTGACGTTTGGTGTTTCGATGAGCACCTCCCTCATGGCGGAGGGCTCCACAAACCTTAGAGCGTCGAGGAAATCTTCCATGGTGACCACGAGTTTGTTGAGCACCTCCACTGGGATGTAGTCGGCTTCGAAGTCTATTTCGGGCAGCACCCTCCGCAGTCCTTTCATGGCGGCTTCCTTGCAGAGTTCTGAGATGTCTGCACCGGTGAAGCCGTGAGTTAGGTCAGCGATTTTTCGTAGGTCTACATCCTCGGTTAGAGGCATTCCTCTGATGTGAATTTGAAGGATTTCGAACCGCCCTTTTCTGTCGGGCACTCCTATCTCTATTTCCCGATCGAATCTCCCTGCCCTTCTAAGGGCGGGGTCGAGGGCATTGGGGCGATTTGTTGCTCCTATAACTACCATTTGTCCGCGTGATTCCAAGCCATCCATCAGGGCTAGTAGCTGAGAGACTACTCTCTTCTCAACCTCTCCATGTACCTCTTCCCTTTTTGGTGCTAGGGCGTCGATTTCGTCGATGAAGATGATGCACGGCGTGTTTTGTTTGGCTTGGTTAAAGATTTCTCTCACTCTTGCCTCGGATTCTCCGTAGTACTTACCGTGAATCTCCGCGCCGCTGAGACTGATGAAGTTGGCGAAGGTCTCGTTTGCTACGGCTTTAGCGATCAACGTTTTTCCAGTGCCTGGAGGGCCGTGTAACAAAACACCTTTGGGTGGCTCTATGCCCAATCGATCAAAGACCTCTGGGTGCCGTAGTGGAAGCTCGATCATTTCTCTAATTCTCTGGATCTGCTCGCCGAGCCCGCCGATGTCTTCGTAAGTTACCCCGATTCTTCTTTCACGTTCCGTCACTTTTTCTTGTATAGTTATTTCTGTTGTGGGGTACACTATAACGGCGCTGCTCTTCGGCTTCACATGGACTACGACGAAGGAGACACTTGTCCCCAGAAGGCTCAGCCTCACTCGGTCTCCTTCAACTAGTGGCAGGCCCTCCAAAAGCCTCCTCACATGCTTTCCGTACTCCTCCCCCCCGAGCCATGGCTGATCTCGCTCTAGGGGCGCTAGGATAACGTTTTCCGCTTTTTCAGCATCGATTTTCTCTATGCGGACATTGTCGTCGATTCCGGTGTACGCGTTGCTCCTTATTATGCCGTCGATTTGGACGAGGCCTTTGCCTCGGTTTTCTGGGTAGGCTGGCATGACCTTGGCGGCTGTTCTTTTCTTTCCAGTGATCTGTATAACATCACCGGTTTCTGCACCTATTTTTTTCATGTCTTCCGGGTCGATTCTGGCTATTCCTCGACCGAAGTCTCGTTGAGAGGCCTCGGCGACTCGAAGAGTTAAGACGCTTGTCTTTTGTGTGTGTTCCGGCACGGAGTTGCCTCCAGTTGCTAACCTTTAGTTTATAACAAAAGGTATATAAACCTTTTTATAATAACTATTTCTGTGGTCAATCATGCCCACGAAATCAATGGAGACGGTTCTTCATATAGTCGGAAATGAAACCAGAAGAAGAATACTTACCCTTCTATCTGAGGAGCCTCATTACATCTCTCAGATAGCCATAAAGCTTGGCGTAACGCAGCCAGCTATCCTGAAGCACCTCAGTGTTCTTCAGAGGGCTGGTCTGATAGAGAGCTTCTGGAAGAAGAGTCCGTTAGGCGCGGCGAGAAAATACTATAAGATCTGTGACTCGGTTGGCATCGAGATTGCGATCAACCCGAGGGATTTTAGGGTTACTAGGCGGTTTCAGAGGATGAGTTGTCCCAAGTATCTGGAGATGGAAGGGGTCATTAAACGGTTAACCGAGGAAATTAACAAGGCTGAAGAGGTGACTACCAAGGCAACGAAAGCGCGGGAGTTGATGGAGATGGCAGAGGTTCTTCTATCATGCGAAGATTACGAGGAAGAAAATTGGAATTGTAGGAGCTGTCGCAAGATTGCGTCGTTAAGGAAGGAGGCCTCGCAGATCGTATTACACGTGTCTAGAGGGGATATAGAATTAGGGCTTCGTAGGTTAACGGAGACAATAAACCAGCTTTTGTCCGGATTGTTGTTAAAGTAGCAAACATTGCCTCATCGTACATTGCTGTCGGCATTCATAATTGTAACTTCTTTGTTTTCGGTTTTTATAGTCGTCTAATCCTAACTCCCCTTTCTGTAGCTATTATTATGCTTCCATAAATAACGTCTCGATGCTTTTCTATGATATGCTGTGTTATCCTGATCCTATTCTCAGCGCTGTCTTCTTTTGACCTGAGGAGTATTATGCCGGGTGGCTTATAGAAGGCGGCGAACCATCCGAAGTCCTTAACCTTTTAATGGAAATGCTACGCCTTTCAGTCTTCAACTGGTGGTTTGTTGATTGCAGCGATCTTTCCAAACGCAGATCGTGTATCGAGTGTAATGACGGGAACCTCGACGAAGGAGAGCCCTCTTAAAATCACACTTGCCTTGAAACGCACAAAAGATTACGTCTCCAGGAAATTTTCTTACAATCTTTTCGTTTATTTTCTTCAAAATGTGCGTTTCCAAAAACATCACCACGCGACACGAATCTGTTAATTCCATGTTATTATAAAAATTATTTAGACATCTGAGTTCGAATCAAAATCGAAATTTGGAAAGATGGCGGAAAATTGTCTTCTTAGTCCTGGTTTGTTTCTAGTTTTTCTAATCTTACTTGTAGAATATTGTTTTTGTAGGTGGATTTGATTGTTTCTTTTCTGATGGGGGTTGGGAGCTTTATTTTTTTTAGGTATTTTCTTGTTGCAGTGCCTGCGCTTATGTTTAGGGTGTTTTCCTCTGCTTTTATGTTTAGGTCTTTTTCATCTATGCCGGGTAACTCTGCCAAGACTATTAGGTGGTGTTCCTCTTCAAAGAGGTCGACGAGTGGTTCCCTCTCCTCCATTAGGCTGGGTATAGGAGGAAACAGTGAGGCGTGCATACGTGGGGTCCTAAATCTACAGGATAGTCTTGCAACTTGGAAGGCTTTAACGAGTAGTGTTTTGCCCGCTGTGCGTGTTTGGGGAATGTAGGTTTGTTCAAAGCGGGTGAAGTGTTTGCACTTCTGGCATCGGTCTGTGCTGATTCTGTCTCTTTTTATGCTTTTGACGAGGGGGCAGAAGACCCATTCTGCTCCGTGGACGCCTCTGATTAGGAGCTTGTTTTTCCCTCTCCCGAGGGCTGCTCTACAGATCAACCACATGAAACAGGTACTCCTGCATGTTTACGCGCTTCTTTATTGAAATCTGTTACAGATTTTGTTTCAAAATTTGATAAAGTGGTCTGCTTATTAACTTTTATTAACATCCACATGTATCGTGGACTGTTAAAATTAGCGTGTAGCTCGTTCATATGTCGCGTTCCGATTTCCGTACGCCCGGAGGCTTGAACACCATAGTTTAACAACACTGTATCGGTATTTTGTACCACTTGGATATTGTGTCAGCTATGACTTAAAGTTTTTGGTACAATGAACCAACAATGATTTAGCGTTTCTAGAGGGGTATTCGTGTGCCGTATCGTTTTTTGATATGAGAACAGGCATACGTAAGGAATTTCTACGGGGAGCAACCTCCGTTTAAGAGTAGACATTAGTCTTTCTAGGCCGGAGGTTACAACGAGGGTCTAAAGCTTATAGCATACGTTTTCAGATTCGTATTCTGCCTTTAAAATCATGTAAAGATTCTCTTAATTTCGCTAACCTTGTCAAAGCCTCTGTCATTGGAGTATATCTCGGTTAACTGCAGCCTCAACATCTGGGCTAAGTACACCCTATCAAAGAATTGGAGGTGTAAATATCGCGATTTGAGGTCTTCAGCCTTGAGCTCATCTTCATACGTGGTTTCGCATTTCTTTAAGGTGGGATACGATTCTAAAGCTTTAAAAAAGGCATCTATCTTGTCCCTCATCCCATGATACTCAAGCCATGCGCAAACCTCCGCCACCACAAGGCTTGAAGTCATTGCTTGCTCACCTGATTCGATCCTTTCGAGGATTTCCTTCGCTTTGGATCCAAAATCGGGATGCGCCGTTATCACGTAAAGAAAAATGTTCGTCTCTACGAATCTCAAGTTTCATCTTCCTAATTTGGATCGCTTCGCAATAGCTTCTCGTGCAATTTTTTTAGGAGTTTCTTCTATTATACCTGTGGCCATGCCCCATAGAGTTTGTGTTGGTCCTTTAACTGGGACTTTCGGGACGAGTATTATCGCCCCTCCTTTATGTTCAGCGTCAAGTACAGAACCTGATACTATTCCAAGTGGTTCCCTCAACTCCTTAGGCAGCGTTATCCTATGCTTCTCGTCTACCCTTACCTCAATCATTAGTCCCACCTATAATTACCCATAAAAAGAGTGGGAATATAAGCCTTTTCCAAGCAGGATATTGCTCTGTCGATTGATGTGTGAGCGCGCGCGCTCTAATTTGAGGGCTTAAAATAATGTTGATTTGTAAAGAAAAAATGTAAAAAAATATAAAAGTTACCCTTTTCCCCTTTATTTATTGCTATGCTTTTTTGTTCAACCAAATATAAGAAAAGTATTTTAAGGAATAAAAACAATCTCTAAATAGATAAAAAATGACATTAGTCGTTTGTTTTCAAGGAAAAGATGGATTCGTATTAGCAGCCGATAGCAGAGGTACAATTGGTGATCCTAGAGGGCTTACTGCTATAAGAGATACTCATGTTAAATTATTTCAATTAAGCAAATATGTTGGCATCGTTTCATATGGAGCTGCTGAATTGGCGGCACAACTTATTGAGGAAATTAGAAAGCAACTTGATCCAGGCGACATTTACATAGATTTGATACTTAATAAAACAAGGGAGGTGCTCAGAGGCAGATATCAAGATTGGTTCAAAGTATTTCCAATTGGAGAAAGACCAGGAGTAGGTTTTATTTTGGGAGGGTATAATGAAGATAAGACGATGAAAACATACTATTTATCAAGTGGTGTTGACTTCGCTCCTCAACTTGCGACAAATGTTGCAATGGGAGGTATTCCGCAATACGCTACATACCTTGTGCACCGTTTATTTAATCCCGAGATGTGTAGAAAGCATCTCATTCCTTTGGCTGTGTATGTGATCTCTGAAACAGCAACCCAAGATCCTAAAGTTGGTGGGCCCATCAGAGTAGCCGAGATCTCTATGGAAAATGGTTATATAGAGCTAGAGCAATCTGAAATACAGAAGGTAATGGCACATAATGAGGAGCAGAATAAAAAGCTGCGAGAGTTTTTCTTTAGAGGATGAGGGAAGAAAATTGGAAAAGGAAATCGAGGAAGAGCATGAGATACACCCCTCTGTCATTTATTTTACAGATTCCTCTTCAATAATATCCTATGATAAATTTAGCGACTTCAGTATATGTTACAGTTGGGATCGTCAGTTAGAAGAGCCTTCCAATAAAGAAATACTCCCTAATGTAGAGTTAAAAGAAGAGAGTTAATGTATTAACTTACTAAGATTGCAACTTTTTTGCAATTGTGAATCGAAAAAATGCTTACGCCCTTCCTAAAATTTGGTATCGTAAAACATAAGATACTCTCAAAAATTCATGGCTCACGGTTTTTTATCGTATTTGTAATTTTATTGCAATTAGCTTTAATATTCTTAAGTGTTCCTAATTGCAGAAACCTGATAAGGCTTGTCTTGAAATTTAGCTAAGTTTTTCGATTGTCCCATTAGCCCTTATAACGGTTACTTCCAAACTTACGTCAAAATGGATGTTTTCAGAGAGTGTGATAGGATAGTTTAGGGATACTCCACCATGGGGGTTGCAAAATAAATCTGGCAACTCGCCCCCCCTTTGAATATACTCTTGCGCACGAAGGCTAGCATTCTCAAGGGATATCTGAAAATTCTTAGACTTTTCACTTAGGTAAGTGGTATAGGTTATGGATAGTGCAAAAAGCACTAGAGCCAATGCGTTTTTTCTCAGCCATTTTCCTATTCTTTTTTTCACCGTCATCCCTCATCAAACTTGAGTAGAAGATACATATGTTGGAACTTACCTTTTCTTAAAAATATTATGGTCTTTTGGTTTTTCGAACGCTAAAAGGGGCGAAGGGGGAAATTTACAAATCCTCTTTAAAACAATGGGAAAATGTAAAAAACATTAGAGTGCGCGAAATGCCAAGCTCTCTTCAAGTTGAGAAAACATTTTTTCAGAAGGACTCACTATTTATACTTGTGTTGCGAAAATAGATAAATTTGGGAGTGAGAATTGGAGTATGGCGAGTTTGCTCTTGGTTTAATTTCAGGTCTGATAATAGCGATTATCACACAGATTATTGCGCATTACTTCTCCAAGAAAAGTTTGGAGGCTCAACAAGAACATAGTTTAAGGATTGCTAAGATGCAACTATATCATGAGGACAGAAAGGAAGCTTTGATCAAACTCGATGAATTATTGAAAAAGGGTTACAAAAGTTTCTCAGAGTTCAGAAACACTATCAGCGCATTCTTGGATGGTAGTTCTGGACTATTCTTACCCGATAAACTGAGAGAGGAATTAAAAAAGGAGATACAAGACATCGACCAATTCTTATTCGAGAAAGAAATCGACTTATATGGAGAACCACCTGAAGAAATTTTTGAAGATGACCACGAAGCATGGTTTGAATCTCTTTCACCTGAGGAACGTGTGGATGTGGAAGTCAGAGACCGTTTGAGTAGGCTCAAAGATTCAATGAGAAACAAAATAAAGAAGCACATCTCTGAAGAATAATCTAGAATTGCTCGATGTGATTATAGAACGCGCATAAGTGTTGAATAATTGGTTAAAAATGATTTTAAGTCTGTTTTTGTTTATTTAGCCTTGTTATGGACCTCTTTGATGAGCGTATCTTGGCGGTGCTTAGCGCGTAGCGCGCGCTGCTCCCTTATATCGAATATCTCATAAACAGAATTTACAGCTACAATAATTCTAGTGGTGGGCAGTGGTGGCAAATATCGTTTTTCGATACGAGAAAGGTTACAGTTTATTGAATATTTCTTGAGGTAAAAGCAGAGGAAAACACCCTTTTTCAAAATCCGTTTTACGGGGATCTCGCAGTATGCTTTTTGCCCTATTCGTTGTGAAAGCGTTGGGAATTCGAGTTTTTACACTGCACAATTGATTTAGTGGTTCTAACCCTAAGTGATTATTCTCACTTTTCTCCTTGTGATAATGGCGAGTTTTTTCTGGATTTCGTCTAGTTTTATCTTTTTTAACGTTGTATCAAGGGCTTCGATTATGTAGAGTGTTGTTAAGGGCTTTACTCTTACGACGATGACTCCTAAGGAGCCTCGAAAAACGTTGTGGTAAATGTGGGCAAAATCCGTATCGAGTGTGAGTATGGTCATTTTGTTTTTTACGGCGTATCTTGCGACGCTTTTGTCTCGCGCTCCTCTAAGACCAATTTCGGAGACTCTCTGTACACTTAGTCCCCTTTTTTTAAGCCACTCCATGACGCTTATTGGCACGTTTTCATCAACGAGTATTCGAGTCAAAATGTAGCCCTAAAGTGCAACTGTTATTTCTTTTTCTAAGAGTTTTGAGGCGTATAGGAGCGCCGCCTTAACGTCGTCTTCCTTCAGTTCGGGGTATTCTTTCAGCACGTCCTTTATGGTCATGCCACTGGCAATGAGCTCGATGATTAAGTAAATTGGTATTCTTGTTCCTTTTATCACGGGCTTCCCAACAAGTACATTAGGGTCAACAGTGATCCTCTCCAGCAATTCCTCCATGTCAACCACCACCTGTCTAGAGTTATTACTACGTCCTATTTTAACTCTCCTAGGTAGCTTGTTAAGCCTGAATATCCTGAATGCGGGCACGAACTGGTTAAAGTGAAGGACAGGATGGAGTGTCACAGTCCCGACTGTAAAGTCATCAAGGTCTGAAGACTGTGGAGCGTCTATTTAGACACGTTGCCTGATAAGCGCGAAAGTTCGTTCCGAAGTTAACGTTCATCTTCTTATTCAAACGGTTAACAATTTAAGTCTAAAGATTATAAGATTTGGGTGGGTGAGAAGATGGCTGGGGTTAAGGATTTTGAGTGGATAGATGGGCACTATGTTGAGCTGCAGAGGAGGTATCCCAACATGTACATCGCGGTAAGCAACCGCAAGGTTTTGGCTGCTGGCAAGGAGTTTGGGAAGGTTTACGATGAAGCTGTTCAGAAGGTCGGCAAGGGCTTCGTTACGGACTACATTTACTCCGGTGAACCCTCTGTCCTTGAGACTCACCTAGACTTCTACTGAAAAGAACTCTTCCTTTTACTCTTTACCATGATCTTCAATGTATTCCTTTATAGCCAATTCAACCAAATGAGCCATACTTCTAATTGCTTTCATATCACGTTGAGCATTAAGCTACTGAAATTTTTTAGCTTCTAGAACATTATCGAATTTCATATCGTTTTTTGATACGAAAGCGGTTACAGTCTCTTGAATATTTCTTAAATATCAAGATGCCGATATCCAGAACCGCCGAATATAAAACAAGAAAAATTCGAGAGGTGAAAAAATGGTAACACAAACTCCAGACGTCTCGAGCCTAGCCGAGGTTCTTGACAGGGTGCTGGATAAGGGGATCGTCGTCGACGCTTGGGCAAGGCTTTCTCTGGTGGGCATCGAACTCTTGACCATCGAGGCAAGAGTGGTAGTTGCATCAGTGGACACCTTCCTGCACTACGCTGAAGAGATCACCAAGGTAGAGCAAGCAGCCATCGCAGCGCCAGCAGCTTAAACGGGCTGATAACATGCGGCCCTCTCTAGGGATGAGCAAAAATGTCTGAAGAAGCAAAAGAGCCTGTACCAAGGGCCGCCAAGCCGGTGAAAGAGATGCCAAAAATACGTCATGGAACCGTTAAGGGCAAAATAGCAGCAATTCAAAAAGCTGTTGCCGAGATCGATTCAGGTGCACGCGCCATCCAAGCGAAGATCAGCGAGCAGATGAAGGAAAACCAAGAGGCAGTTGCCAAAATGCAGTCAGCCGTCTCAGAGCAGATGAAAGAAAACCAAGAGTACGTAAGGGATTTCTACGGGTGAGCACCCTCCGTTTGCACGCAAAGAGAAGCCATACTTTCCTCCATCTTCCCATTTTTTATTCAAGAAATCGGTCTGACTCAAGAGAGAGTTGAGGAGGTGAGTAAAACTGCCTAGTATGAGGCCCACGAGTAGCTTGCGCGCTCGAGAGAGAGACAAAAAAGTAGAGTGGCTGAGGAAACTTAGAGAGAGAATACAGCACTTTTCCCTTGCTCTCCGTCCACAAATGATTCGCGCGATGTGGGTAAGAGATTTTGTTCAAGAAGAGGCATGACAATCTACCTTAGTTGGGGC
>Ga0315314_1000654_pt1 | contig 35929 bp, 32 predicted proteins | sample TDP9_MG_FD_203631 | JGI IMG/M metagenome (GOLD analysis project Ga0315314, IMG submission 203631) | Freshwater sediment microbial communities from Lake Towuti, South Sulawesi, Indonesia - TDP9 | ecosystem: Environmental > Aquatic > Freshwater > Lake > Sediment | place: Indonesia: South Sulawesi... | reverse complement strand
AGTCTTCAATTTCTTCTTCGAGGCTTTGCGTTTCCTCTGCAATGAGGTCTGCCGCCATCACTAGCGCACCGTTGGGTCCAAGCCCGTACGTTTCCATGAGTCCCCCAACGCTAACGTAGTTGCGAACATCGATGTCTGGCGTGTACGGCAGGGTTAAGGCTCCAGGGTCTAGATTTATGGTTATCACGTTTTGCTTTCCGATCTTGAGCCAATTGGCGAAGGAAGCGGTAAGGAGGGATTTTCCTGAACCCGCCGTTCCGATAATGAATAGTATGAACATGTGGGGCACCTCTCTTGTAAAGCGGGCAGTCTCGATAAAATTCGTTACGATTGCTTATTTACTTTTCAGGGTCGCTCGGGAACCCGGATGATCTTTCGCAGCTAAGCAGCAGCTTCAGGGTTTCACCCCACTCTGCTCCTCAAGATTCCTTTTGGCACACCGAACCTACAATTAGGGTATGCCTATACCCCTAGCCCTACCCCCTATGCCTTTTGATACCCCCTCCCCCTATACTTTTTCACGATCTTTGAGTTAGGAAAATGCCGGTTGATGGTTCCAAGCGAGATAAAGCCTTCCCATACCATTTTGTCAATACGAGTTTCATGCTGCGTGTCAATCCGCTCGCCTTCTTCTTGCATAATTATGAGACCTCGTATCAAGATGGAAACCAAAACAGAAAAAGAGGCTGCTGGAGGTTCCGATCGGTTGCTCGGGCACCCGGATTGTCAATCATCTGGTTTCAGTGTCTAGCCTGCGGTCCCTCATCGCAACCAACAAAGACTTGTGGAAAGGTGGACTAAAGGTTTTTCGATGAAAGATGGCTCTGACCTGGTTGCTTGAAATTAGAGTGAAAAGTTGTGATCTCTCAGTTGATGCTTGGCTTTGAGGGCTTGATTTTTCCACCCTTTTCTTGAAGCACTTCTGAAAGTTGAGTGAGGGCCTTTTCCACGCGTTTTTTAGCCACCTCAGAGTTGTCGGCGGTGGTGGAGAGGTGAAACTCCAAGTGGGGAGTCCTCTCTTCGAACTTTGGGTGGGATTTTATGTAGACGTAGGGATTGTCGTGCATTATTCGATCAATCAGCGGAGCGATCTCCGACTCCATACACCCGGTTACATCTATGCTAGTTTCAAAGAAGGTCACGTTTCCGGCGGCTTGCTTGAGCAGTGGCACGACCGACTCCTCGAAGATGGCCTTCATTTCAGGCGGAACCCCTGGAAGAGCTATCACGGTTGTTTCGTTGTGTTTCATGACCACTCCAGGTGCGGTTCCTACAGGGTTAAACAGAGGCTCAGCGCCATCAGGAAGCCTCGCCATCTTCACACGATGAGGGGTCAGCTCGACCCTCTCCATCCGACCCTCCTCCACATACTTCCGATACTTCTCCTCCACCATTCTCAAGGCTTGGTCCTGAACTTCTATTCGGCGCTGCAGTGCCTTGGCAACACCCTCCAGCGTCTTATCATCGAAGGTTGGTCCAAGTCCCCCAGTGGTGATAACGAAGCTGGGGTTACGCTGAATGGCCTCTCGAAGGGCGTTGGATATTTCTTCGACATCGTCGCCCACGATGTTGATGCGACGTACATCCAACCCGAGAGACGTGACTCGTTTGGCGAGCCATTGCGCATTGGTGTTTAGGATTTTGCCGATGAGAAGCTCGTTTCCGACGCTGATGATTTCTATTGGTCGAGGCATCCTAATCCCTTAGCCTATCTAGAAGCTTAACCGATCTAATAATATCTTCTTTGCCTGAGAGACCGTTACCTATGTAAAGGGTTAAACGCTATGCCTTGCGCCTCTCTACTTCTTCTTGCTAAGCCACCACTTTAGGTACTCTTTCCGTTCCTTTTGGCGCTGCTCCTCTTCCGACTCGGCTCTGGGGCGTAGTTGTTGCCGCAACTCAATGAGCTCTTGATGCGTGACTGAGAGCCCACAACTCTTACACACATAGCGTTTCGTCATGGAAATATACTGCATTTCACCGCCACACTCGGGACAGTAAGGCATGTCGAATCAGCCTTTTTCTCATGGTCTCTCTGCTAGATAGGATGTAAAAGCGTGAAAAATACCTTTTGGTTAAGTCTTCTCGGCATAGTTGTGCAGTCAACACTTGAGCCTATTATGTTATAAAGTTGGTGAGCCCTGCCTCTTTAGCGAGTTGGATGGCTCGTTCCCTCTCGCTCCCTATGAGTCTCCTTCGTAGCTCTGGAATCTCGTGAGCCCTCCACTCAGGCCGGTACTGAAACATCACGTTGGTCCTCACCCAAGTTCCGAGATTTTGGGCAATCCAGTTCAAGATGACCTTCGTGCAGCATTCAAGATGTTCGGGCAGGACTAAAACTCGGATGAGAAGTTCTCCGTATTTCTTGCCGTAGAGATGGTTGCGTGTGCATGCCTCCCAGTATTGGGGTGCGTCAGAGATACGTTTAGAGCATTCGTTTGTCCCGTACTTAAAGTCGAGGAGGTACACGTCCACGAACCCGGCGAGAAGCTTGGCGGTTTCCTCGCTGTAGTAGGAGTTAGAGTTCCAAACCACCGGAACGTTCACGCCCACGTGCTCGAAGGTTTCCAGCCACTGTTGAAGCCAAGGCGTCGGCTCCCCACCCACCAAGTTGGCGTTTCGGCAGCCACCCTTCCGTAGGCGCTCCACTGCCCTACCCAGTCGCTCGGTCGAGTATATCTCGCCGTTTTCGTACCACTGGGATATCGACCAGTTTTGACAGTGGCGGCACTGTAAGGTGCAGCCCAGCGTGAAGATGGTTCCAGAAGGAACCAGTTCCGGTTCCTCGCCCATATGCTCAAACATTGTGGAGACGAGAATCTGAGCTCCGCACTTGCAGTATCCCAGCTCTCCAGCCAGTCGGTTGAAGCCGCATCTTCGGGTGCAGAAGTGACAGTTCTCCAGAATGCGCCTTGCTATCTCAGTCTTTAGGTTAAGGTACGACTTTTCCGGGCTGTCTAGCTCTTCTAGACGTTTTTGACCAGAGTCGATCTCCTTTTCAAGACGATAAAACTCCTCGGTGAGCTGGTCATGGATTTTCCATAGTTTTGGTAGGGAGTCCTCCTTGCAGAATTCTGCGGGCAGCTTTTTAGCGATAATAAACTTCGCTGGCTTATCGTCTTGCATCACATCGAAGTACCTAGCTAAACTCACCCTAGCCCTTTTATCCTTCAGGACGGCTACGGCGTCAGGTCTCCAGACTGCCCACATGTCCCTTTGTCCTAAGATAATAAACGTCAAAACGTTATTTATATGTCGTGAGTAGCCTAGCACTGCATAGAACGACTCGGCTCTTTCAAAAATAGCGCTGGGACAACCGACAAAAACATGGCAATGGCTGAAACGTGATACGGAATAAACATGCCAAACGTGTCCCACAAAAGCCCGCTAGCAGCTGACCCCAACATCATCCCAGCCCAAAACGTGGTGGCGGATATTCCATTCATAAGACCCCATTTTGCAGACGGTGTTAAGTCCATCAGCAAGGCTTGAAACGCTGGCCAAGATAAATTAAGAATGGCGCTCCACAAGAACATAAAGACAAACAGCTCTATGGTGTTCTGGGATAACGCGAAAAAGGTTAAGAAAGGAGCCGAAAGCGCAAACGTTATTATCAATATTTTCTTTTTACTGTATCTGTTCGCCCACCAACCTCCGGGAACTTGCACCACTACGGAGGCAAGACCATAGCCTACGGCGTAGAGGAGCCCGACAAAGGTCAAGTCGAGGGAAAACCTGTCTTTCACAAAAACTGGGGTGATGGGACTATAGATTCCGATGCCGATGCCCTGTATCACGTTTATCAACGTGAAAATAAGTATGACTGAAAGAAGCGAGGAAGCTTTGGGCTCATCTTTGGCCTCGTGTTGAAGGTGAAAAGTGCTCCTTCTGGTTTCACGGAGCAAAAAGGTTAACGGAAAAGTTAAGCCCATAAGCGCAAAGCATCCGAGGAAAGGCGTACGTATACCATACACATCCGCCATTACGCCTCCCACCAATGGTGCCACCGTGGGACCCGCCAGCCACGCCACATTAACCCAGCTGTACACCATAGCTCGCGTTTGAACCGTAGAATCGTCTGCCACAATGGACCATCGAATGGGCAAGTATAAGCCCATAGAGATGCCAGCAAGAATAACCCAAGGAATCAGGTCAAACCAGTTCTTTGCAAAAGTGTATAATAGCGGCGGAAAAACGCCCACAAGAGTTCCAACGATGTGGAGCCTCTTTCTCCCGTACTTGTCAGAAATCATCCCGCTTGGTATCTGGAGCCCTGCTGCGACAGCGTTGGATATGGAGAAGACGTAGCCTAACTCCGTCATCGACGCTCCGAGCGAACGAATGTATATGGGCCATAGCGGCACGATGAGGTTGGTGGCTAGGGAACTTAGTGCAAAGATGACGGACAGCAACAGAATGTTCTTGCCGTAAGCCATTAACCTCATCAACATTTCATCAGCCCACACTGATTGAGTGAGAATTCCAAACGACCCTTGGATATTTAAGAATTCTTCATGCCGCTAGAGATTTAGGAGGTGTCAGAGAAGTAAAAGAATGAAAATGGACTGCTCAAATTAAGGTGTAGGGGTAGGAAAAGCCGCTGGGATGTAGCTGCCCCTTCATAGCGATGCTTTGCCCGCAGGCTGGACAGCGCATGTCCTTGGTTAGGTTCCATTTTACGATTTCGAAGCTGAAGCGCTTAACCACCAACTCTCGGCAGTTTGGGCAATAGGTGTTTTCGTAGCGGTGTCCTGGCACGTTTCCTATATACACGTGGTTGAGTCCCACCTCCCGAGATACGTCGCAAGCCTGTTCCAGCGTCGCTATGGGTGTTGACGGTAGCTCAGTTAATCGGTAGTCAGGATGAAACCTTAGGAGGTGGAACGGCGTATCCTTTCCAAGATGATCCCTTATCCAAGTAGCGAGCTCTCGAACCCTATCCATCGAGTCCCCCATTTTCGGCACAACTAGGTTGGTGACCTCAATGTGTATATCGTTCTTTCTCATTTCCCTCAGCGACTCGTAAATGGGCTCAACCGACGGAACTGCAGAAAACTTCTTGTAAAACTCTGGGTCCCCACCGCCCTTGAAATCGACGGTGGCAGCGTCTAGGACTGGGGCTATCGTTCGAACGGCCTCTGGTGTCATGTACCCGTTTGTAACGAAGGTGTTGAAGAAACCTACGCCGTGGGCTATTGTCGCCGTGTCATACGCATACTCGAAGAAGATGGTGGGCTCAGTGTAGGTATAGCTTATCCCTTGGCAGCCATGATCCCTCGTAGCCTTCACCACTTGCTCCGGCGGGAAGTCAGACCCCTTGATCTCCTTTTCTTGACTGATCATCCAGTTGTCGCAGAACCGGCATCGGAAGTTACACCCCACGGTGGCGATGGACATGACCAAGGAGCCGGGGTGAAAGTGAGAAAGGGGCTTCTTGGTTATGGGATCCACGCAGGCGGAGCAAGCCTTCGCATACACGAGCGAGTATAGTTTCCCCTTCTCGTTCTTCCTCACTAAACAAAACCCTACGGATCCCTCAGGGATCGTGCACCTTCTCCCGCATAAGTTGCAGAGCACCTTGTTTTCCGGTAACTGTTCATACAACATAGCTTCCTTGAGCATTCCATCTTCCTCCTTCTAAACATGCTTTTACTGAGTATTAAGAGTTCTCTAACCACTCGAGGAGTCTCGCCCGCTTCGATCAAATTTTGGTTTCCGTCGCAGCCTCTCCTTATTGAGTTCTGAGGACAACCACATTTGCTGACCATTACTGCAAGGCGCATTTCTGAAAATGTCGTCTACTATTTGATTTGGCAGGGAGTCGTAAAGAAGCATGTTCTCTGATGGTGGGGTTAAATTCATATGCCGTCTAAACATTTAATAAACTGAACACTAACGAGCGTGCATCACCATGAGGAAAACCTCTGAGATCTCCGAGTTTTATAAACTGAACCTGAAGGAAAGGGTGCAGATCGTAAAGCAATTTGCGGGTCTAACCGACGAGGAAGTCGGTGTCCTTCAGTCAACTGGTTCTTTGCCTTTGGATCTAGCTGACCGCATGATCGAGAATGTTGTAGGGGCGATTCCCATACCCTTAGGAATAGCCGTGAACTTTCTCATCAACGGTAGAGACTATCTGATCCCTATGGCCATTGAGGAGCCCTCGGTGGTGGCGGCAGCCAGCAATGCGGCGAAGATGGCTAGACAGAAGGGAGGCTTCTTCACGAGCAGCACCGAACCCATCATGATAGGTCAAGTTCAAGCCGTGGGCATAAAGGACCCGCACGAAGCAAAAATGGCTATTTTAGCAGCAAAGGACGATATCTTGAAGAAGGCGAACGAGCAGGATCCCGTTCTGGTGGGATTGGGCGGGGGCGCCAAGGACCTAGATGCGAAGGTTATACGGGCAAGTACGGGACCGATGGTCATCACGGAACTCTTTGTGGACTGTAGGGACGCTATGGGCGCCAACGCCGTGAACACCATGGCAGAGGCAGTGGCTCCGCTGATTGAGAGGATAACCCACGGCCGGGTCTACCTACGTATCATTTCCAACCTCGCCGCCAAACGACTAGCGCGAGCTTGGACCGTGGTGGCCAAGGAGGCAGTTGGTGGAGAAGACGTTGTGGACGGCATCGTGGACGCCTACGCCTTCGCAGCGGCCGATCCCTATCGTGCCGCAACCCACAACAAGGGCATACTCAACGGAATCATCGCAGTCACAATAGCCACATGCAACGACCACCGCGCCGTGGAGGCTGGAGCCCACGCTTACGCCGCGAGGTCAGGGCAGTATGGTCCCTTGACGGTTTGGGAGAAGAACAAGGAGGGAGACCTCGCAGGATCGATTCAACTGCCTATGGCGGTGGGAATCGTCGGTGGCGCCACACGAGTGCATCCAGTAGCAAAGGTGGCGTTAAAAATTCTGGGCGTGAAAACCGCTAGGGAGTTAGGTGAGGTAATGGCGGCAGCGGGTTTGGCTCAAAACCTCGCCGCCTTGAGAGCATTAGCTCATGAGGGCATTCAAAGGGGGCACATGTCTTTGCATGCTAGAAATGTGGCGATTATGGCTGGAGCCACCGGAGACCTTATTGATTTGATAGTGGAGAGGATGGTAGAAGAGCGCAAGGTAAGAATGGATAGGGCAAAGGAACTGATGGAGGAATACCGAGAAAAAGGAAAACTATAACAAATAAACAATTATGAAATATTTCGTTTCACACGGGCGACGGGCGATGGATTTAATAAAGGGGCGAATGTGCTTGAATCTGGGAGTATTATGTCCGAGGATCCTGAGATGCTAATGCGGGAGGCTGAAAGATACTTTCAAGAAGCTTTAAGGCAGAAGGACCTACGCCAGATAGCCGAGAAGGCCCAACTATCAGCAACCTTAGCAGCTGATGCATTGATACTCAGTATGGGTCGGGAGAAGCCCAAAAGCCTCTTCGCCCGTAAGAGGGCACTGGAGAGCATCTCCATAGAGGAAGCCAAGACCTATACCTTCATAGTGGACGACCTCCACAGAGACTGCTTCTACGACGGACTATGCCACACTGAAACCATAAAGAAAAGGATGGAAAACGTTAAAGAATTCAATGAAAGAATCAGAAAACAGTTGACAGCTAAAAACCTAAAACCCTAGCCTCCTATTTAAGATTCTTGAGGACTTTAATTCGAGAGGCTTTTCGATGGAAGTAAATCTTCATAAGAATATTTTTGTAAATTTTGGGAGATAGGGTTTAAATAATTTGTCAATAGTTCTACTCATCACTCGAAAATGCAGCAGAACGAGGTAGAATAGTGTTGATCATAGTTCCGGGTCCAGCGTCACAAGAGCTGGGTCGAAAAATTGCTGATTTACTAGGATTAGAGGCTGTTTCTGTTGAGTTTAAGCGCTTCCCAGACGGAGAGTCCTACCTTCGATTTGACAATGACTTGGAGGGGGAGGATGTGGTCATAGTTCAAACAACCGGTCCGCCTCAAAATGAAAACCTGATTCAGCTTTTCCTCATGGCGGATAATGCGAAGGACCTAGGGGCAAGAACCGTCACCGCGGTTATCCCATATTTTGCCTACGCTAGGCAGGATAAGCGCTTTAGACTCTGTGAAGTTTTCAGCGTAAAAACCGTCATGAGGGTCTTGGAGACATGTGGTGTAGACGGAATCATCACGGTGAACTCTCACAATCCAGAGACCCTGAAATCCTTTGGAATTCATGTGGAGGATTTATCAGCTATCGGGCTCATAGCCGAGCACTTCAAAACCCACGGCTTTGATGGAGCCTTTTCTCTATCGGTTGGAAAAAAGGCATTGGGCATAGCGAAGCAGGCAAGCGATGTCTTAGGGGGAGGACAAGGGTGCGTCCAAACTCAAAGAGACCGGCTAACCGGAAGGGTGACAATCGAGAGAAAGCCCTTGCCCGTGAAGGACAGAGACGTGGTTATATTTGACGACATCATTAGCAGTGGAGGAACCATGGTTGAGGCGGTTAAATGGGTCAAGGAACAGAACGCTCGAAAGGTTTTTGCTGCGTGTGTGCACCCTCTTCTCATTGGAGATGCCGAGGAAAGAATTTTGAAGAGTGGTGCGGAGGGAATCGTGGGCACGGATTGTGTTTCTAGCCCTGTGAGCGTGGTTTCGGTGGCGCCTTTAATCGCAGGAGCCTTGACGAGAGGACTCTAAGGGTGGCTAGGCTTTTCTTCTTGCTGTCAGGGGAGCACCCTACCCTCCCGTTTTCTGAGCTAACATCCATCCTAGAGGCTGAAAGCCACAAATATCGGGTTTTAGAAAAGCTGAGTCAGGTTCTACGCGTGGAAGCCGAGGCCAAGTGTATAGAATCTGTGGTGCTTAGGTCAGCTATGACTCGCCTTTGCGGCACAGAGCTAATGAACTGCAACGCCGTTTCCAACGAGATCCTTCAGGAGGCAAGCTCTGTTCCCTTTGAAGAGTTTATAGAGAGGGGCGAAAGCTTCGTCGTTCGAGTGCGAAGGGTGAGGGAAAGCGCTCCTCACCTTGTCGGTGTGAAACTGGAGCCAAGGCTCGGCGAGCTAGTTTTGAACAGGGTTAAGGGCGTGAAAGTGAACCTAACCAATCCTCAGAAAACGTTTTTTGGGATTTTGACAGACAACAGGTTCGTCTTCGGATTGAAAATGGCTGAGATTCCGGCGAAACCCTTCATGGAGAGGAGACCTCGAAAGCGACCCTTTTTCCATCCAACAGCCATGCCTGCAAAGCTTGCGAGGTGTATGGTGAACCTAGTCCAGCCGAAGATGGGTGAGTTAGTGCTTGACCCATTTTGTGGAACCGCCAGCATACTAGTTGAGGCTGGGCTGATGGGGTGTCGCGTCATGGGGTTGGACGTAAAACGCTGGATGGTTAAGGGAAGTCTACAAAACCTTCGGTATTACGGTGTGAAACCGGAGGGAATGGCAGTTGCAGACGCGCGGCACCTCCCCATCGCTGGAGTTGATTGCGTTGTTACGGATCCGCCTTACGGTAGGTCAGCGACCACCCTCGGTTGGAGCACCCGACAGATCGTGAAACATTTTTTGTCCGTCATCAAGGAAACGCTTCCTAGGGGAAGGAGAGTCTGCATGGCTTCCCCAAAGACCATAAGAATGGGAAGAATGGGAGAAGAATGTGGGCTTAAGCATATAGGTTCTCATTTTGCATATGTGCATAGAAGCTTAACGAGAGAGATAGCGGTCTTCGAGAGGACATGAAAATGAGTCTGCAGGTTGTATTCCTGGGAACCGCAGGAAGCATCCCCACGCCCAAGAGAGCCTTACCGGCCATCGCCATTCGGAGAAAGGATGAAATCATTCTCTTCGACTGCGGCGAAGGCGCTCAGAGGCAAATGATTCAAGCCGGGGTGAGCTTCCATCGAAAAACGAAAGTTTTCATCACCCACATGCATGGGGATCATGTCCTCGGCTTGCCCGGAATTTTTCAAACCATGTCTCTGCTGGATCGAAAGAGAAAATTAGAGGTTTATGGGCCCGTGGGAATTGAGGCGTTTGTGGAGGCGGTAAAGGAAACCGTTCAGTTCACCCTCACCTTTCCCATCGAGGTCTCTGAGGTAAAGGACGCGGGCATCGTGTGCAAAGATAGAGAATACGAAGTGCACGCTACCTTGGCAAATCATGTAACAATTCCCTGTCTAGCTTATGCTCTCATCGAAAAACCTCGACCCGGAAAGTTCTGCCCAGAGAGGGCAAGATCCCTCCGGGTTCCAGAGGGCCCGTTATGGTCAAAGCTGCAGCACGGTTCAACCGTTAAGCTTCCCGATGGCAGAACAGTCAAGCCGGAGGAAGTCATGGGGCCTCCTCGTCCGGGAAGGAAAATCGTCTACACAGGCGATACTAGGCCGTCGGAGGGCCTCATAGAATTCGCTAAGAACGCGGACTTGCTGATTCATGACGCCACCTTCGACGATGAGTTGCGGGGAAGAGCTCTTGAGGATGGGCACTCAACACCCACTCAAGCCGCGGAGACCGCGAGAGAAGCGAAGGCAAAACGCTTGGTTTTGACCCATATCAGTTCACGATATAAGGATCCCAGCCTCTTGCTGGAACAAGCAGGGAAAACTTTCCCTCGCGTAGATGTGGCTGAAGATTTCATGAGGATTGAACTTCCTCTCTTAGACAGCTAAGTGACGAAATCTGATGGCTAAGAGCTTAGGTAAATTCCTTTCACCTTAGTTCTACGCCACACCAGTGACATTCAGTTAGGTACATGGATACTGGTTTGTTGCAGTTAGGGCATCTCCATTTTTTGTCTTGTTCTTCAAGCCATTCCTCGGCTCTGCCAGCTCTGATTTTATCCAGGTTTTCCCTTAGGTTTTCGCCATATTGTAGGTGATCAAGAAAAAGCTTGTTAAATCTTTCACATGTTTTATAGTCGTCGCATTCATAGCAGAAAACTAATCCCTTTGTGTCTAGGCACTTGACTATTCTGCAATTTCTGCCCCAGTTCTCTTCGCCACCCCAACCCTTCTTCGTCACCACTTGACAACCTTCGCATCGAACCTCTTCTGGTGAACAATTATGCTTTCTCGCCAAAGTTTCTCGAAGTTCGCTTGAGTCTTTGTATGCCCTATAAATCGAACACGCACCGCAATACAGACCGCATCTTCCAATTAAGTTCTTGTTTATCAAGCTTCGTCAACTACCGTACTCGATTAGGAAAGTTAAACCTCTTACACGCACCTCAAGTAAAAAGTTTTCGTAGGGTTTGAAGGCTTTCTTTCACGTGTTCTACGGATTCCAGCATGATGACGCCGCTGTATTTGACCTTCTTGACTAGCTTCGCAACGTTCTCCCAGTCAACGGTTCCATGTCCTATTCCAAGGTGTGAGTCGTGGGCTCCGTTGTTGTCGCTCGCGTGCACGTGAACCGTTTTGTCGGGGAGTTGGGCGATGAAGTCTTCAATTTGATGGTTTAGGTTTGCGTGTCCAATGTCTAGCACAAATCCGATGTCTTCACCGAGCTCGTCGTAAAAACGGGAGAAGTCATCTACGCTTTTCATTAGGTAGGGGTACGGCTCAGGAACGTTCTCGATGGCTATTTCAACACCATGCCTTCTAGCGACCTCCAACAGGGTGCGTATAGAGCCTAGGTTCAGGCGCCAATCTAAGCCGGGATAGAAGAAGCTAACGCCCGTCTTTAAGCCGGGATGAAACACCCAAAGTCGACAACCCAGCTGATGTGCGTAAAGAATGGACTTTTCAAGTTTTCTTAACATAAAGCGCCTTAGAGACGGATTGGGAGAGGCTATGTTGATGCCTGCGAAGGGGGCGTGAAGCGTCAACTCAAGACCTCGCGACTGAGCCACCCTTTTCAATGCCCCTACTCGCCTACTGTTGAGCGCGTGCAAACCCTCATCGAGAATCTCCACATGGCGTACATCAACCTCATGAAGGTGTCTAAGAAGGGAGGCAAAAGGTTCCCCAAGACAAAAAAGCATTGACAAACCGATGTTAATTTCTGATACGTCCATGACCAACACACCTCAAGAAAAACTTGTATCTGCTTTTCTCATTTTATACTTTGAGGCTGTGGACAGGCGCCGAAGAAGCCGGTTCTGGTGCGGGCGATGGTGCCCGTTTGCGTTTAAGCATCATCCACGCGACGGCGAGCCCTATGATTAAACCTATTGGGGCGCTGATGGCGATGTACAACCTTCTAGTCGCTTCCACCAGCAGCCTCACGTTGATAGTGGTGACGGTTACAGAAGTTTCAGCTATGTTGCCAGCCTCGTCATAGGCTATCAGCTTGATTATGTGTGGTCCGTCGCCAACCGTTGTGGTGTTCCAGTTGAATTCGGTTTGGAAGGTTACGTCGTATACGCTGTCGTCGATGATCAGTTGCACCTGTTTCAAGTTAGCGTCGGAGGCAGCGAAGGTAATGTTCACGTTCCCACTTAGCTCAGCCTCATCTTCTGGACTTGTTACACGAACCGAAGGCGGAGTGTTGTCCACGCTCAGTGTCACTATCTTCTCAGCGGTGTTTCCTGCCTTATCGACGGCCTTCACCTCGATGGAGTTTGTACCATCTGAAAGCCTTCTCGTGTCCAAACTTCCGGTCCAGTGACCGGTGTCGTTGTTAAAGGCCATGACGGTGGATGTTGTCCCCACCTCGAACTCTACTGTTTCGATTCCGCTGGAGTCGCTAGCATAGGCTTCGACGGTTACGGCTTCGCGGAGGATCGATCCCTCTTCCGGCGAGACTATGCCGATCGTTGGCGGAGTGTTGTCCACGGTCACGTTGATGAGGACATATACCTGAAACGGTAGCTCGCTTGAGGTGAAATAAATTATCACCGGATACTCTCCTTCAGAGGCGTCTTCTGGCACATCGACTCTCACGCTAAATTCGGTGAAGTTCATGGCCTCCAACTCTGGCACAGTAGGAGGGGTGACTTCAACCGGGAATGGGGTGAGGGGATAGGAGGTGAGCATTGCCACGTTTGTTAGTCTTCTACCCGTGGTGATGGTATAATTCTGCCACGCCGATTGACCCGATCGAGTTATGACGCTGATGAGTCTCCTAGGCGTGAGCTTGACAAGCTCGACCCTACCAGTGACGGTTTCAGGGAATGTTGTCCCGTTTAGGAGCACGTTGTGAAGCAGGACAGTGTAGATGCCCGTCAGCGTGTTCGTTAACATGCTTGTGTCTAGCACCACATACTCCTCTGTTGTTTTCGTTCTCGTATCCCATTCGAAGCATCCGTCTCTTAGGTGAGGGCTTGTGGCCTCGTCAACGATGACGCCCATGGGGTTTATGCCAAGCATGTCTATGTCAGTCATATTTCTAGTCCAGTTTGCGGAAACGAAGGCTGCAACCACGGTAGAATCTTGAACGTCAAGAATCCACTGTTTCCAATCGCCCGATTCGTATTCCCGTGTCCAATCGAAGTAGCCATTGAACCTATAAGAGTCGTATAGCTCCATTGTTGGCGGCGGAGTGATGTCGTAGGCCAAGGCTCCGGTAGATAAAACGAATGGAACAAGAAGAGACACTGGAACCACGAGCGTTTTGTTGTAGGGGCTTGTTATGTCGATTTTTATCTGTCCCTCATAGACCCCTTGAGGGGTCTCAGCTGGCACCGTCAGGTTGGCCGTGAATGTTTCTGAGGAGCCCTCGGCGACGAGGATGGTGGTTGGCGTTTCCACCCAAGTCCATTTACTTCTTTCGTAGTGGCTTACGTGTATCTCGAAGGGAATAGGGTCTAGCCCTCCTTTTTGAAATACGAAGATTAGGGGCTGTCCTCTAATCTTCGAGAGCGGGAAGCCTAGCCTGACTTCGTTGGTCGTGCCAGCGTTTTCCCCATGGTTTAGGTGGTGAACCTCGCCGATCTCCACGATACCGTTTTCATTCGAGTCAATCCAATCCATAATATACAACCCCCATCGATAATCCCATCTATAATCCATGTCCTGGTCGAAGTATCCGTAGGAAACCATTAGGGAAATGACAGCGAGCTCCGTTTCTGGTGGTATGCTTGCTAAGTCCAAGACGGTGAGGTTACCCCACAGCCAGCCCTGATCTTGCCAGTCTGAAGGCAACCTGAAGGTTTCACCGAAATAGGTCGTAGTATTACCAATTTGCTCGTACACGACTGGCGTAACGTTAGCTGTGACTGGCCGACTGGTCGGGTTCTGTACGGTGAACTGGGCTTTCGTCGATCCTCCGGGGGGAATAGCCCCTGCAAACCAGTCTACATCACTGATTGGACCAAGTGGTGCCTTGAACAATAGCGGTTCTCCGAGGGAGCTGTAGGATGTAGACCACGAGTATTCGATTCTCGAACGAATGTTATCCCAGGTGGCGGATGAGGTCACCGTGACTCCGGACGCATTGAGGGATAGCTCAACGGCTGAGAAGGCGTCCACACGCCCGCATCCTTGAAGGAAGGCGTCGTAACCCAAGTCTTTCGCAGAAGACTTCACGATAGCCTTCGTGGCTTCAGGTGTTGGCTTGACGCCGTAATTTTGATTGTAAGCCTGAATTACTAAGGCGCTCGCACCCGCTGTGAGGGCCGTTGCCATGCTAGTTCCTCCAAAGAGGTCAAAAGCTTCCGAGCCATCGCCGCGTCCAGACCAAACGGGTTCAGCAGCCCATCCGAAGGCCCCAATATTAACCACATCTGGCTTAACATTTCCCAAGGGGGTTGGGCCTCTAGCACTCCATGATATAATGTCGTCGTAGCCTCCGCCAGCGAAGCCGAGATTTTGTTTAGTGTAGTTCAGCGAGGTGGAGGCTCCGACACCCATGGGGAGTGTGGCGTATGCTGGCTCAGTGAAGGTTCCGTAGCCTGCGGCGCCGTTTCCACCAGCGTGAACTATCACGGTTCCGGGGTATTCGGGGTCTAAATAGCCGGGGACCGTGAGCGCATCCTCCAAAACGGTGAGGGCATCATACCAGGGCAATCCTTGCAGCCTAGGTGCCCAGTTCGACACTCCCCAGCTGTTGCTTATGATGTCTGCTTTGTGGTTTCCCGTGTAGTTCCATGTTCCATAGACCGTACCGTATCCTTGAACAGACTTCTCGCCCTCGGTTCCCGGGATCAAGTCGAATCCTGATGCCCAAAGCTCCGCTTCAATAATGTCTCCTTCATAAAGCGCCGTTATGCCCATGACTTTCGCCCCTGGGGCCATTCCTGGTTCAGCAAAGGTATGCCCCGAGTCTCTTCCCACCGCGCAGCTGGCACAGCTAGTTCCGTGGCCAAACCAGTCGTTCACAAAGACAACGTAGTCTCCGTTTGGATCGATGGGTTTGAGGACTAAGCCCTTGTCCTTCTGATTCGGGGAAACCGCCCAAATATCGAGGAAGTAGCCCAAGGACCCGGCTGACAGGTCATAGATTCCGTCGTCAGTAAAGTCTCTGGCGGCCACGGTCCAGCTCGTGGGGGTGACTGGCCTTTCATCGGTGAAGCTAAATTCCGGAGGCCAATCGCCAAGCTCAATCCATGCCCAGTCAAATGATAGATCCACATATACCGTGTCGTATACTCCCGGCGTAGTGGAATCCACTACCAACACGGGGAATAAATCGTGTCCGAGTAGATACTGGAACATGAGGCCAAAATGGTAATTGCCGCTCTGGGAGACTATTCCCGTAACCTCCATGTCCCAAGGCCATTTAGATGGGGGATCGATTAGCTCAAGCTCAGAGAATTTGTAAACACTACCAAAAAAGTATACGTATGGATCTGTATCCTTTGTTGGTATAAATTCGCCAGTGTCAGTAGAGTAAGCCGTTAATGTAATGTTTGTGAAGGCCATGCACTCACCGTCAGCATCAAAGGCTGCTGGGTAACCGGCGGAATCCCTTGCCACAACGTCCCAGTACCCTAGGCTCAGTGCCCCGTAATCAACCCCTGTATCCACGACTGCTATGGTTATGCCAGTTCCGTTAATGTCGTATGTTTTCCAGGCTTTTTTGGCGCCCGTAATGTTCACCGCTTCCCTCAGTGTTGTCTCTGGCCCGCCAGCGAAGAGCCCTCTTCTGGACTCTTGTTTCCTTACCGTGAACTTGGTTGTCTCCATCAAAGACTGGACTGTGGGAAACTCGGTCGAAATGGGGTACTGAATTTTCCGGTCCCTTAGGATGGCGAGGATGCGCGGATCAGAGGCTAGTTGCTCAACGTCTTCAGGTAGCATGACCCCCGTCATTATGTAAAAGCCTTTAAAGGACGGGGCGGCTCGGCTGGATATCGTGTATTTGGCAACTTCGTTAGGAGGCAGGCTGTCGCTGGATATTATGAGAACTCTGGTTGGACCCACCGAGTCGAGGAGCTCGGGGTCAACGTATCCACCTTGGTAAGGCGCTGGAACCCTTGGGAACAATGAAAATGAGGCCGTAGATTGTCGCCGGAAGGGCCCAGAAGTTACACCCGCCATGGATGCCATAGTGGAGGGAGGAGCGATGCCTAAGAGCAAGGTGCCAAGCAAAAGCATTAGTATTCTCTTTTTTCCAATCGTCATCTTCGTTCTTCCTCTTTTATGCTTATTTCGTCGACAAATATAAGAGGTCTCACACATCTCTTCGCGTTTTACTCCCTCCACTTCTTTAAGCGTTCTCAAACTATGAGTTTTTAAATCGTCTTGTAAATTTTATGCCTTTTTGAGGCCTCTATGACTAGAGGATTGGCACCGATTTTACATGATAACGCTCCATAATTCCTTGTAAGAATTCCCTCAGATCCCTTTCTACATCAGTTGGCAGCGGCTCTGGAATGTGCTCCCTTAATGTTTTGTCCACAACACCCTTAGCTCTTTCGATTATACTCTTTGACCCCTGCCTCCTCCAAGCCTCCAAGGTTAGCCTGTCAACAACCTCCGATGGCAGGAGCTGCTCTTTCTCTAGCCATTCGCGCGTGTGCTTCTCGGCAAGGTAGTGGCCACCTGGGCCAACCTTCCCGATGACTTGTAGTGCAAGTGTGTCATCATTAATCATTATGCCTTCCACCAGTCTTAGAGCCATTCCGCAGATTTCATTATCAATTACGAGCTTTTCAAGGGACTGACAGCTCTCAAAGTTGAGCATTCCAGGTCCAGATATAACATTTATGCCAGCAAGAGTTCCAAGGATGGTTCCAATTCCTGATTCGAGTCCGCATTGAGCATCAATCGCCTTTGAATCACTCAATCCCGTGTACGTGTGGGTTGGTAGCCCATAATACTTGCCGATTTGTGAATATGCACAGCCGAGCATCATGGTTTCAATCGCCCCAAGTCGGGCCGTACCATGCCTCATGTCGAAAACCGTTGGTGAACCTCCATAAATAACGGGTGTTCCAGGGTTTGTCATCTGGGAGAGCACTAGACCGCTTAGGAACTCTGCATTGAATTGCACGAGAGACCCGGCGAGGGTCACCGGCCCTGTTGCACCCACTTGTGGCATGGGCACCATTTCGGCTGGTATGTTGTACTTCGCGCAATCGATCAGGTTTTGGCATGTGATGTCGCTCCACATGAGTGGGGCGGATGGGCAAGTGTCAAAGATCGCCATCGGCTTTCTCGTCAATTCCTTCTCTCCGCCCATTATGATGCAAAGCATTTGTTTCATGTCGATGAGCCCCTGCTTCGTGAATGCGCCGGTAACCACGGTTTTGGGGGAATTCTTGAGCACAAGGTATAGACGGTACAGGTCACTTATCTCCTCTGGCACGTCTGAGGGTACCATAGCCGTGCTTTGCGCATGGATGTACTTGAGAGCGTCAACCAGCCTCACGAGTTCAACCAGGTCCTTTGAAACAGGCCTTCTTACTTCCCCAGTTTCGTGATCGGCGAAATAAATCGCCGTTGAGCCGGGATTAAAAATAACGTTATCCTTGCCAATCAGCAGATCATGTTTGCGGTTTCGACTATAAAGCCGTACGATCGATGGCGCCTTGCCTAAGCATTCCTCCACAAGGTGCTGTGGTATATGCGCCAACTTTTTTTCGACGTTGACCTCGCATCCAGATTCCTTGAGAAGATTCAAGGCGCGATCATTTTTAATCATAACACCCTTTTCTTCCAAGATCTCCATAGAAGCGACATGAATTCTTTCTATATCGTCCTTTGAAAGAAGTTGTAGCAACTGTTTCTTTGGATACGAGAACTTGGGCACGTGTTATCTCTCCCTTTCCCATAGCCCTTCCGTCGATGGTCTAGAGTACATTCTCAAGTTATTTAATTGTTTTCGAAACCTCAAGACACTCGAATAGTGAGTTAAGCGGTCTTCGACGCTACCATCGAATAAGTTCGAGAGTGATCGGTATCGTGATCTTTCCCGCGCGCCAAAAGCCTAAGAAAAATGATAACGAGACAACTTCCAGCGATGCCTAAGATAATGACAAAAGCATTTACCAGAATTGCTGTCAAATAGCTGATGAGCTTGGGATTGATGAATCCAGATTTTTTTGATCGTTAAGGGCTTGAAAAGCTTGATATATTTGCTCAACCGTAGAATTTTCGTGTGATTACAAAATGACCACGCCACCTCGTGATTTTGTGGGTTATGGAAAGAACATTCCAAAGGTCCAATGGCCCAACAACGCCCGCCTCGCACTTACGTTTGCTGTCAACTACGAAGCTGGTGCTGAGCGTTCCGTGGTCTTCGGTGATCAGGGGCCTGAAACGTTTGGTGAGTTTCCGGCTTACGGTGTGCCACCAAAGCGTGATTTGGCAATAGAATCCATCTTTGAATATGAAACCCGTGTGGCTGTCTGGAGGCTCTTAAGGCTATTTGACGAATATGACGTTAAAGTGACGTTCTTTGCCGCCGCTAAAACATTGGAAGCAAATCCAGAGGCCGCTAGAGCAATCATCGAAAGGGAACATGAAATTTGCGGCCACGGCTATCGCTGGGTTGAACATTTCACGTTAAGCCGTGATGAGGAACGCGAACACATTCGAAAAGCCGTTGCCTTAATCGAGAAGTTAACTGGTCAACGCCCTTTGGGTTGGTATTGTAGAGAGCCGAGCGAAAACACGATTGAACTCTTGGTAGAGGAGAATGGTTTCCTGTACAATTCAGACATTTACAATGATGACCTTCCATACTACGTGAATGTAAAAGGGAAAAAATTCCTGCTGATCCCGTACACACCCGATATAAATGATTTTCACTTTTTCTCGAATCGATTCAGCACCTCAGATCAGTTCTACCAATACATGAAGGATTCTTTCGAAATACTCTACGGAGAAGGACGTGAGAATCCGAAAATGATGAACGTCGGCATTCACGTGAGAATCTCGGGCAGACCAGGAAGAATCGTCGCACTAGACCGATTTCTTAGGTATCTCAAAGGCATGCCCGACTTATGGATCGCACGCAGAATTGACATCGCAAGATGGTGGTTGGACCACTATAGGCCATAGGTCGATTATTCAGCGTGGAGAATAAGGGCGGATCAAAATTGAGTTAATCCACAAAAAAGGTCCCGATTTATCTGCAAATTGTGTAGTCAGTTTTCTCTACTTTCTTCTTTTTCCCACTTTCTTATCCGTTCTCATCCTTCTAGAGTTTTCATGTTTTAGCATTGGGGGCGCCGACTTTTCCTTCATCTTCAGGTATTGCGATTTTGCCCTTTGTGCATTGTTCAAGTATCACATTTCTGATCTATCCGTTTTCTAAAAAAGAAGAAACGGCATCTCAGAGCGTCCTTAATAACGCGCGTCAAGAGAGAAGGCAAAAACATAATAGGTCGCATGATGTGACTGAACGTATGAAAAACTTTCGTCGCCGCATTCCTCTTCCACTACTCCTCTTTTTTTCCTCCCAATTAATGGGATGTATAGCGAAGCGCATAATTACACCTATACTTCCGATTTATGTGAGGGATTTTGGGTTCTCTATAGCAGAGCTAGGGATTATTTCGGCCGGATTCGGTGTTGGTCTGATGATTTTTGAGCCCCTCTGGGGCATATTGGCAGATAAAGTAAGACCTAAAAAGATCTTTACAGTGTCACTATCCTTCAGCCCCTTAATTATGTTTTCTTACACTTTGGTTGGAGATCTTGCAACATTTACCGCCCTCATGTTTTTCTCAGGAGTCTGGGAATGTGCGTTTGGAGTATCTTCAAGAATGCTAGCGAGGGAAGCTATCCCCAAAGGAGGAAGGGCCTTCGGAGCTTGGTTTACGATTTTCTCTGCAGCTGAACTAATCGGGCCGGTCTTAGGCGGATACACCGCCATTACAAGCTACAACTTAACTTTTTATGTTGGTACTGTTATCGCATTAATCGCTTTTTTCTTATCTTTTGGAGCGCCAACATCTGAAAGTACACATTTAGCTAGCAAGCAAGATAGACCTAAAGGTCTGGATAAGGAGGAGAAGACCACCTTGATCATAACGTCTTCTTTGATAATTTTACCCTGGTTTCTTATCTTTGTTTATAGAACCTTCTTGCCAGTATTTGCTAAAGAGGAGCTTTTGCTAAACCCGTTAGAGATAGGCTTGATTTTTGCCGTTATTAGCGTCGTTGGGATTTTTGCATCAATGTTATTCGGTGGGCTTTCTGACAGGGTCGGAAGGAAGAAGATAATAGTCTTAGGGATGTTATTGCAAGCGTTCTCATTTTTATTGTTGCCTATTTCCTCCAGTACTATGCTGCTCGTCTTGACAGCAATTATCTTAGGGGTAGGAATCGCAGCTATAAATCCGGCAATGATGGCCTTATTAACGGAGAAAATTCCCATTTCAAAACAGGGCTTGGCTTTGGGAGTGTATGGATCTGGGGAAGATGTTGGAATATGGATTGGTCCGCTAATAGTAGGTTACATCTACCAAAACTATGGTGCAGAAGTTTCTTTTTATATCACTGCTGGACTGATGTTCTTTAATCTTATTCTCTCCATTCTCCTGTTGAGGAATACAAATACTAACTAGCCATTGTTGCAGGTGAGAGCAGTTTGCATCAAGTGTGAAGGTAAAGAGAGCTAAACTAAGAATATGCTTGCACCAATCATGAAAACGCTTTCTACTATAGCTGTAGAATTTTCATTTTATACTCTCTAACATAACCCAACAATGGGGGCACGTTGTAAATGTTTGAGCCACGAATGTTCGCCAAGGCTAAATGTGAAGATATCCAAATCACCGCAATCAACGAACTCATTGATTCAGGTAAAGCTGTAATAAATGCCACAAGGACGGCGCCAGCAACAGCCCTACTAACGCCTAGAACGTTAGATACCCAAACAGCTCTCTTCAAGGATTGACGAGCATGTAATCATGTGGTTAAGGTGTTATAGTTTAGGTATTTGCAAAACGCTATTGCTAGGTATGTTGTTACTGCTTCTGCATGTTTAAATGTTTCTTCTTGGGTTTATTCCTCTTTAATTTTCTCCTTTTATACTAATCGTCCAGCTTCACAAAACTCCGTTTTATAATAGAATGTTTATAAAAAATGGGAAGTTGGTCAGATGGTTTTTCTATTGTTCGACGATTTCTCCGCCTCGCCAACTCCACCTTGGTCTAATCAGGTCGGGAGCGAGTCTTACCGCGGCTGCGAAAACAATGATTTCAGTTGCTGAGTAGACTGGGGCGCAGATGCTCCACCACATAGGTGCAAATGTCCAGAAAGGTATTCCATAGAACCAGTCGGTTGCCAGTATTGCCCACAGGCCATTAATGAAGAACTCACAAATGATAACGACAAAAGAGAACACAGCAATTCGCTTCCATCCTCCTGGAGCCCAGATTCGTTTTGAGAGAGCACCTACTACAAGACCCATTACGGGATAATACAGCAGGTCAACCGGAGATCCTGTTCCTATTCCATGGATGATTCCTGTTATTATTCCCCCGTAGGGTCCTGTTGCGGCAGCGGCCAGAGTCAAGCAGGGTTCTCTAACGTCCCAAATCATCGGCGGATAAAGCGGTATCAAGAAACCCATCGCAACCCAAGCATAGCCCAACCCACCGAGAGCAACGATCAAACCGATCTGTCGAGCGGTTATGATTTCTCTCCTCACCTTGACTTTTCCCTTTTCCTCCAAGGAGTCACCCAGTTCGTCAATATTGTTCGGCACTTATATTTAAATTTAAGCGTTAAACAACACTTTTACTATCATGAGGATCCTCAGTCCCTTAACCTGATTTATGGTGACATGGATTGAGTATATGTGGTAGATACTCGCCTATGGCATGATATCAACTCTCATAATGGAATCTCTTACGATGTACTTCGGCTTGACGATCAGACCAGAGTTCATAGCGCCTTTTGTCAGTCTAGTTGGTCTGGCTCTCTGAGGGGTGTATACGATACGTCTCTCCTCTTATGCTTTGACATGAGTTGCTGCAGGTTTTAAAGGAAGAGGAGTGCACAGTCATGTTTGCATAACTGCCGAGCCACGAAGCTTACGAGCCAGCAAGACCTCATGATCAAGCAGAACAAGGCGATCATACTCCTGTAGAACCAGGTCGAGAACCTGCTCTAGCGAGAAAGAACATGACACAACTTAGCATTGATCTATGTTTAGATGAGCTTTTCGATGCCTCGTGAATGAGCCTCTTAATATCTCCCCAACCTGATTGTAAACTCTGCTTTATGATAGAATGTTTATAAAAAATGGAAAATCGGGAACTCTACCTGATTATCGAAAGTATGATTCTATTGTTCGACGATTTCTCCGCCTCGCCAACTCCACCTTGGTCTAATCAGGTCGGGAGCGAGTCTTACCGCGGCTGCGAAAACAATGATTTCAGTTGCTGAGTAGACTGGGGCGCAGATACCCCACCACATAGGTGCAAATGTCCAGAAAGGTATTCCATAGAACCAGTCCGCGCATAGTATTGCCCACACACCAGGCCAGAGAAACTCAACAAAGATGCTGATGCCGGCAAATGCAGCAATTCGCTTCCATCCTCCTAAAGCCCAGATTCGTTTTGAGAGGGCACCTACTACAAAACCCATCTGAGGATAAAACCCCAGGTCAGCAGGAGATCCTGTTCCTAGCCCATGGATGATTCCTGTTATTATTCCCCCGTAGGGTCCTGTTGCGGCAGCGGCCAGGGCCAAGGTGGGTTCTCTAACGTCCCAAATATACGGTGGATAAAGGGGTATCAAGAAACCTAACGCAACCCAAGCATAGCCCAACCCACCGAGAGCAACGATCAAACCGATCTGTCGAGCGGTTATGATTTCTCTCCTCACCTTGACTTTTTCCTTTTCCTCCAAGGAAATCACCTGTTCCGTCACTATTATTCGGCACTTATATTTAAAATTTAGGAGCTAAACAACTATTTTGTCATCCTTTCCAAACATTACTGCAGTAGATCGATCTGCGTGCGAGTAGAAAAATCACTTTCCTTACCGACTCATATTCTATAGCGTTGATATGATGCCGGCTTTCTTCAGGAGGTTTATGGTGAAAGTGACGCTTGAAATTTTCGAGAACCATTGGCCGGAGTAGAGGCCGAAAACCCATGCAGCCGCTATGAGACCTAGCGCGATGTAGTCGTTCTTCTTCAGCTTTAATTCTCGGACGTATGTTCTTCCGGCGATGTTGTAGCTGAACCCCCTACTCTCTAGTGCGACAGCTAGGAACCTCGCGCGTCTGAAGGAACCCATAATGGCTGGTATAAGCATCTGGGACAAGAGGGCCTTAGCCCTCTTCCAGAGGTTTGCACCACCGAACTCCCATCCCCGTGACTGGAGGGCCTGCTGGATCTTCTCGTTCTCATCGATGAGCACAGGCACATAGGAAATAGCAAGACCAATTGTGATTGCGAACTCAGGAGGCATCTTCATCTTTGCAAACCCAACGGATAGGTCTCGTAAAGGGGTCAGCATAGTCAAGATCCTTAATGATAACAAGAAACCCCAAACCATGATACATGCCCGTATGCCCATCAATGTTCCCTCCCAAGTAAGCGGAAAAACCGCTCCCCAAGGCAGGTGGACGAGCCAAAGTACATGCAATTCCTCTAGACCGTGCACGGCGGTGCTGTACAGGCTGAAGGCCGTAAAGAGTCCATAACCCCCCCAAGCCCACGCAGACACTTTGAGCAGATAAGTAATAGCTCTTCCGGGTATCCCGGTCCACATGCATATGGCCACCAAGATGAGAAGTACGCAGCCTAACCATATCGGGTCAAAAAACGCAACCATCAAGAACATCATCGTTGCCCAGAATAGAAACTTTACTCTGGGATCCAGTCTGTGAAACGCCGTGTTTCCTTTAACATATTCCCAAGACATTTTCAACACCTACATTTGAAGCTTGAGCATATCAAGCATTTCTTTGACTTTTAACGCAGGGGGCAATCCCAACCGTTCACTTATCAGAGTGACTTGTGGTGGCTTCAGGTAGGTTTTTGATAGCGCTTCAGTTTGGGTAAAAACATTCCTAGTTGATCCATCCAGCAAGACTTTTCCGTCCTTCAGCACCGTCACCCTTTCGACATACTCTGCTGCAATGTTCATGTCGTGCGTTATGATGACTACCGTTTTCCCCTCCTTGTTAAGTTCCGACATGACCTCCATAAGATACTTTGATCTCTTAAAATCTTGACCCGTTGTCGGTTCGTCCACTACCAACAGATCAGGTTTCATCGTTAAAACGGAGCCGACAGCTACTCTCTGTCTTTCGCCCTTGCTTAGTGAAAAAGGGTCTTCGTTAACCATATCTACCAGGTCCAGCCTCTTTATTACTTCGCCAACTCTGTTCTCTATTTCCTCCTCTGGTATCTTTACGTTCCTCGGGCCAAACTTAAGTTCTTCAAGTACAGTCTTACAACACAGCTGATGATCCGGGTTTTGAAAGACGTACCCAACCTTTTGCGCCAAGAGACTCTTCTTCCAGTTACGGGTACTTATCCCATCCACCAAGACCTCGCCCTTGGTCGAGTAGATCAAGCCATTAAAGTGTTTCACTAACGTTGTTTTGCCGGACCCATTCTGCCCAATCAGTGCGATAAATTCACCCGGATAGATTACCAGGTCTATACCTCTGAGCGCCTTTGTGCCTTCACCCCCTCCCAGCGCCGGGTAAGTAAACCACAAGTCACGGACTTCGATAAGTGGCCTCAAACCTTCATACACTTTTCTCGATTCAGAGGAGACTGCCTCTAGTTGACTTTTCTTTTTTGTAAGCAGTTTAGAGTAGGTTTCGATGGCTTCATTGAGGGTGAGAGGTATATTGTCGATCTTCAATCCCTCTCTTCTGAGTTTGGATGCAAGCAAGGCTGATTGCGGAGGTTTTATGCCAATATCATCCATATGTTCAGATTCCTTTTCGAAAACCTCTCTCGGCTTTCCTTCGGATACTATTTTACCTTCATCCATAACAATCATGTAGTCCACTAACGTGGCCAGCTCCTCAAGCTTGTGTTCAATAATCACCATAGTCTTCTTCTCTGACCGGGCTAGTTCGAGGATTAGTTTAAATAGCTGGATACTACCGTACGGATCAAGATTCGATGTGGGCTCGTCAAGTACATAGATCTCAGGACGAACGGTCACTACGGCACCAAGTGCACAAGCCTGTTGTTCACCGCCGGAAAGAAAGTGGGGGTTTCTGTCTTTCATAGGGCTAAGCCTAACCCATTCCAAGACTTGATCTACCCTCGACCTTATCTCCTCGGGAGGAATGCCATAGTTTTCAGCTCCAAAACAAAACTCATCATATACCGTCGGGCAAACAAGTTGTGTCTCTGGATCTTGAAAAAGCGTTCCTGCTACATAGGTTAAAGTGGACATCGTCGACCTTTTCGTATCCATTCCTTTAACCACTACACGACCTTCCATTTCTCCTCCGAAAAAATGGGGAACAAGGCCGTTAATACAGTAGCAAAGAGTCGTTTTCCCAGCCCCGGCAGGACCTGTAATGAGCAACGTTTCACCTTTCTTGAGTTTCACATTTATTCCTGAAAGAGCAGGTTTTTTGCTCTTTGGATACGAATACGTCAAGTTATCGATTATTATGTCGAATTCTTCCATGAGAATGCCTCTATAGTCATTGATTGAACCATAACCTTTATTTAAAGCTTTATAAAATACATATCGGTCGGTGGGTTAAACTTGGACAGACGGATATTGTCAGGAATCTTTTTGATTTGTCTAGTGTTATTCATAATCCTAGGATATATGCAAACACAATTCAGCTTAGCAGGACGATGGGGTTTCGTTGCTATGCTAGGAGAAAATTACGTTGCTCTCGTCGCCTTCATAATAGCAGCGATAATCGTCTTGGGAATTGGCGCAAAATTATCCAAAAGAAAGTAGAAACGCCCCCCCTCATCCTTTTTCTGCAAACACATTTTGAGGAAAAACAATTTTACCGATAAATATTCAACGCCGTAACGTTCGTAGAATGTCTTTGAAATAAAAAGCCTTTTAAATATTTATTCTACAGATAGTGACCGTGGAGGTGGTTAAAATCCAGTCCAGCAGTATCAGGACGAGCACAGGGCTCCACAAAGTAGTAGAAATATCGGGAGGAGCCCATGAGAGAGGCTATCAGTACGGTTCAAAGTGCAAAGATGTTATCAAGCGTTTGGTAAACGCACATTATTCTCTTTTTGAACACCATTTCAAGTTATCAAAAGACCAATTATTGAGAGAGGCCAGAAAGTACATACCATTTATAGAAGATTATTCTCCAGAGATCGCGGACGAGATTAGAGGCACAGCGGAGGGAGCGGGGATCCAAACCGAAGAACTGGTTGCTGTAATCGCGTTTGTCGAGCTGTACTACCCCAGATTGTTGGGAGGATGCACGTCGTTTGCAGCGGCAGGTAATGCAACCACCCACGGAACAACGTATGTCGGCCAGAACAATGATGAGGCCTTAGACCCGTGGCTGAACGGCGATTGTTGTACACTAGTTAATGTTAAACGAAACTCAGGCGCAAGCTTTCTCACATATACATACGCAGGCATTCCAGCTATGATGGGCGTAAACTCGCGAGGAATCGCATTGTGCATTAACGCTTTAATTTGCGAACAATTCAAGCTGGGAGTGCCCATTTTAGTAGTTGTCCGGGAGGTATTACAACAAACAACAATTGGCGATGCTATCGGAGCGATAATTCGGGCAAATAGAGCACAATCCCTCAACTTTCTAATAGCTGATGAAAACGGGGAAATATACGATATTGAAGCTATGCCTAAAAACCTCGATCACTTCTATTCAAATAAGTACATGGCGCATTCAAATCACTTCCTTTCAAAGAAGCTAGATTTTGAAAGGGACGTTATTGTCTCGGCTATACCCGACACTATAATTCGATACAATAGAATGAATAGACTCTTGAGCGAAAAATGTGGTGCCATCGATTTGAAAGCATTGATGGAGTTCACCAAAGACCACGTAAACTATCCATACTCGATATGCAGACATAAGAGCCCTGGTGCCTCACCTGAAGAAGCAATGGTGACATTTGACTCTTTCATATTTGTGCCGGCTAAGAAAGAAATGTGGATTGCAAGAGGAAATCCGTGCCAGAACGAATTCACCAGATACGTGCTCTAGAAATTCTATCTTTATCTACCTGAAATATCAAAAGACGAAAAATCCGTTTGATAACCTTTAATTCTTTAAAAACTTGGAAGAGAAGCATTGATAAAGCTTAGAACTAGTACTGATTAGCTGTAGTTCATGATTCCTTCATGAAAGCTGAAATATTAGCGTATAAGAATCTGAACTCTGAAAAATCAGTCAAGTGAATTTGGCACCTTAAGCTGTTGGAGTAAAGCTTTTAATCCCATGATTTCATCAAGTATGTGTTGGGTGTAAAGGAATGAAGAAAAAGTTTCTTTTGGATGAGATGACGTGGCCTGAAGTAAGGGGGAAGTTGAAGGAGACAGACATAGTCATAATCCCTGTCGGAGCGATTGAAGAGCACGGGCCACACCTACCCATCAACAACGACGCGTTTACAGCATACGGGATAGCCAAGAGGATTGCTGAAATCGTGGCTGAAGATGTGAGAGCGGTAGTCGCTCCACTGATCCCATTCGGCTTCTCAGAAACACTTATGAACTACCCCGGGACGATAACGTTAACTCCTGAGACCCTGGTCGCTGTTTATGAGGAAGTTGGAAAATCCCTAGTTCGCCATGGTTTCAAGAAGATAGTCTTTGTGAACGGACATGGAGGAAATCCGCGTTACATATGCGAAGCAATGGAACGCATAACAAAGGAAACTGGTGCATTCTGCGCCCTTGTGCAGTACTGGACACTGGGGCTTGAGACCATATACAAAACGATGGAGACTGAGGGCAAGGTATGGGGGCACGCGTGTGAAGTGGAGACATCGATCTCTTGGGCTGTGGGTCAAAATGTTCAAGCTGACAAGAGGGTCAAGTCGATTGAAGTGGAGATGCCACCGGAGTTTAAGGAGTACTTCTTCCCTATGTTTAAGCCAAAGGTCCCCGTGGAGATACCCTTCCCTGAGGCGCTATTCCCAGGTCCGGATGCCCATCCGGGGGTACTTGGCGACGCGACGTTGGCAAGCAAGGAGAAGGGAGAAGGGTTTCTAAAGCCTACGATCGATGCAAGTGTAGACCTCCTCAGAAAGTTGAAAGAGATGAAAGTAGAGCTTAAAAAGTTCTAAACTTCACCTTTTTTCTAGCGTTCTAAGAGGGCATCGAAAACCTTTTAATGCGGGTTCAAACATCGCCTTTCTTTTTTAAGATCCGTAGCACTTTAGGCTCCTATGGTAGCGCCATGATAACTTTAGTAAAATGCCATTTCGAGATGAGCTTCTCTCCGCTTAAACAAAATAGTAAGAATAACTTCAAATATTTGGAGTTGTCATCACGCTTGGTGGCGATGGTAGCCATAGGAAGACGGATTTTCACCAGCTTATAGCGAGCTTTGTAACGACCCCGAATTCAATGTCCTTAAATGCTTCCTCGATGATTTTAAGGACCCGCTTAGCTACCTCTTCGGTTATGGTGAGGGATGGAGTGATTCTTATCACATTTCTCTTCATTCCGCAGTATGGTAGTATTCGATAAGTTCGCTTGGATTGCCCCTTGTGGCTTACCACATAGTTACACAAAGCTAAAATAGTGAAGACACTCAAAGCATCAGAGATGCGATATGTACATACTGCTTCAAGACCTAACTTGGGTTGAGGCCAAAGAGGCATTAGAAAAAGCGAAGATAGCTATTATACCCGTGGGAAGTCAGGAGCAGCACGGCCCTCACCTCCCCCTGATGAATGATGCAGCAACGGCCTTTGAATTTGCGAAGATGGCCGCCGAGAAAGCAAAATCTGAAATCATTGTGGCACCTCTCATTGCTATGGGCGTCTCTGACCACCACATGCCCTTTCCGGGTACCGTAACGTTGTCGCCGGAAACACTGATAGCTCTTGTCATGGATGTCTGCAGAAGCCTCAAGGCTCATGGCATGGAGAGAGTTGCTTTCGTGAACGGGCACGGTGGAAACGTCCCTGCCCTCACGATGGCCATGAGGCGCGCAAGGAATGAGCTTGGGATGAAGGCGGCCATAATCAACTATTGGGAGCTTATACCCGACGTGATTAAAGAGACAATTGAAAGTAAGGTTTGGGGTCACGCATGTGAGTTCGAGACCTCCCTAGCCCTCGCCATCTACCCGAAAAGGGTAAGAACCAAAGCCTTGAGGAAGGCTGAAATGAAGGACGTGAAGCTACCCTACGTTAAGCCAGGCCTTGAGCATGTGGTTCACGTCTCCTTAGACTGGAGCGACTACACGGCGACGGGCTCCATAGGTGACCCCACATTGGCCACGAGGGAGAAGGGGGAGAAGATGATTAAGGCAGCCGTCGAGAGGATGGCTAGCTTCCTCGATGAATTCGCTAAATATTAGGTGACAGCAAATCCCACAAGACACGTATGCTGCGTAAACTAGCGATTAAATTGTAGCTAGTAGTGCCTCGAACAATTCGACGCAATTTGGACATTACCCCTTGAGTAAGGCTTAAATTTCGAGGAGGAAGTCTCTTTAAGAGTAGGTAGGAGATGACGCATGGAGTATCCCATTCACGTGGAAAACGTTACGTTTACCTACCTTGAGGGTGAGGAACCAGCCATCACAAGCATCGACCTAAAAGTGAAGAAGGGCGAAATTCTCATGATAACCGGGCCTTCTGGAGCAGGAAAGACCACGGTTTGCCGCCTCCTGAACGGCTTAATACCCCAGTACTTCCGCGGCAAGTTAGAGGGAAAAGTCCTAATTAATGGAATAGACACGAAGAAGACCACTATAGGTCATCTTTCACAGACAGTGAGCTTACTGTTCCAAGACCCCGCGAGTCAGCTGGTGTGCCCCACGGTGATGGATGAGGTGGCCTTTGGTCCCGAAAACTTGGGCGTGGATCCGGCGGAGATAAGGCAAAGGGTTGATGAAAACGTGAAAGTGGTGAGACTTGGAGGGTATGAGGAGAGAAACCCGCATAGCTTATCAGGTGGTGAGCAACAGGCGTGCGCCCTCGCATCTATCATAGCGATGAAACCCGAAGTTTACGTGCTGGATGAGCCTACCTCTAACCTCGATCCAATCGGCAGCCATCAGGTTTTGAATCTTCTAGTGGAGCTCACAAGGAGGGAGAAGAAGACCATGATTGTCGTTGAACACAAGATGGAGGAGTTGCTTCCGTTAGTTGATAGACTGATCGTGATGGATAAGGGAAGAATTATATTAGAGGGGGAGGTACGCAAGCTCCTTGAAAACGTGGAACTTATGGAGAAGCTGGGACTTAAGCCCCCACAGGTGACGTTGCTGGCATCTAAGCTCAAGAAGCACGTTCCACTGGAGAAGTTTCCACTCACATTAGAGGAAGGCATTGAACTCTTCCAGAAGGTCTTGGGCGACAGGATAAGGGTGAAGGAAGCAAGAATTAAACCAGAACCTCCACCGACCGTTGAGAAAAAGACGGGCAAGGAAATAATAAAGGTTGAAAACCTCTGGCATGTATATCCAGGAGGAGTCACTGCGCTGCGTGGCATAAATTTAACAATCCATGAGGGTGAATTCTTGAGTGTAATCGGGCAAAACGGGTCGGGCAAAACCACTCTTGTGAAGCACTTTAACGGTTTATTAAAACCAACTAAGGGCAAGGTCACAGTCTATGACGTTGATACAAGCAGAGCTTCCATCTCTGAACTATCCAAGAAGGTTGGCTACTCCTTCCAAAACCCGGACCACATGCTATGCAATGAAACGGTAAGGAAGGAACTTGCCTTCGGGCCAATTAATCTGGGTTTTTCCAAGGAGGAGATCGAGGGTAGGGTTGCAAACGCGGCGGAGAAGTTGGGACTTAAGGATGTTCTGGATGAGAAGCCATTTTCACTTAGCAAGGGAGAAAGACAGAGGGTGGCTATAGCATCCCTTCTCACCATGGGACCTAAGGTGCTGATCGTCGACGAGCCCACGACGGGCCAAGATTACAGAATGAGTAAGGAGATCATGGATTTGTGCACGGCGCTCCATAAGGAGGGAAACACCATTATCGTGATAACCCACGACATGAACTTGGCTGCTGAGTACTCTGAAAGGGTCGTGGTACTCAAGGATGGGGAGATTCTCTGTGAAGGCACGCCCAAGGAGGTGTTTTCGCAAGTGGAGACACTTGAGAAGACGTATCTTAAGCCCCCGCAGGTAACGAGGCTTTCCCAAAGACTCGCCGAATATGGCATACCTAGCACCATGCTGACCGTGGACGAAATGCACCAAAACATGATTAAGAAGATGGAGGAAGAGTGATATGGCCTTTGAATATATACCCGGAAAGACAGTATTGCATAGGCTAGACCCTAGAGTTAAGCTGTTTTACTGGATTGCCATGATCGCTTTGGTACTGCTCTTGGACACGGATCCGGTAGCCCTAGGGGGTGTACTACTTTCAGTCATCGCCATCATCACACTTGCTAAAATACCCTTTGGTAGAATAGTGGCCTTCATTAAGGGCATCAGTATAGTGGCGGTTGTTTACGCTCTCTTTAACATCCTATTCCCTCCGTTGGCCACAGAATTTGTGGAGCCTTACGTCTTCTTCTATTTGATACCGCCTAAAACTCTGCCGATAAGCCTTGACGCAGCCGTCTACATGGTTGGGGCGTTATTCAGATTCCTAATAATACTGTTGGTCATCCGAGCAACCCTTATGCTAACCCCTCTCCGAGACCTCGTTCTCGCCCTTGTCAAGTTCGGACTACCACCTGAGTTTGGAGTGGCAATGAGCACCGGCTTCGCCTACGTCCCTGTGATGATAGATGAAAACCGGAAAATTAAAGAGGCGCTTCAGTCCAGGGGCTGGAAATATGAGTTTCGTAATCCTGTGAAGAGGTTTGACGCGCTTTTGAGGAAGATGTTTATCCCATCGGTATTCAGCTCCATGAGACGCACGGGAGATATAGCCATCGCCATAGAGTCGAGGGGATTCGGCTATGATATCCGTAAGCGTACATACATGAGGGAACTCAAGTTTACCAGAGCTGATTATGCGGCGTGTGGCGTGTTAGTTGCTATAGTGGCGGTTGGGTTTATCGCTGGACCTTGGGGCTTAAAATGGGCTTATTACAGGAACGTCGTGGAAGTCATTAAGAAATGGTTATTGAGGGGTGCAAAGTAACTATTCTGTGGATTACCGTAAAATAGAATAGTTCAATTAATAACATAAAGTCTCCATTTAAGTTTAAATAGACTTCTTTACAGTCACGTGTGAAGACATAGGACAAAATATTTAACCTATAGACAATAAAAATACAAAAGCGGGAAGATAACGATGGAAACAGAAAAACCTCCAAGAAAACCTTTCCTGACGGCACGGCAGGTAGGTATGGTGGCGGCCTTCGGTGGCATGGGCTTCGCGTGGAGGGCGTTGGGTCTAGTAATACCCCTTACTCCCCCCTTCGTGCTCGACATAAGAGAAACCGTCTGCGTGCTAGCAGCATTCGCTGGCGGTCCATACGTTGGAATTGCAAGCGGCTTCCTGATGGGTCTCCCCTCCGCTATACCAATAATGGATACGTGGTATTATCCAGGAATAGCCCTTTGCGTATGCGCCGTGACCAAACAGTCGTGGAAGCTCATAAAGGAAGGAAAAGCGGCGTTAGGGTATGGACTTCTGATCGTGATGATAATCATCGCCGAGGCAATCTTCAGCATTCTTGCTAACCTACTGATTTCAGAGTATGGCCTTGGACTAGTCGCGTTCTGGCCTGAAACCATAGCATACTTCACCTTGGGGACCTACGAGATTTACGTGTTGCAAGAGATAATCCCGTTGATCCTCTGCATTAGGCTATTCCCAGCGTTCATGGAACCCAAATGGTTGTGGAGTGGTGGGGAGGCTGTGGAGTAATGGCGCAACAGAGAGCCGGACTCTACTATGCCTTCGTCATCCTCTTCATCATCATCGCGTTGATAATAGTCGTCTGGCGAAGCTGGGTGGGCGGGGGATTATGGTGGGAGTATCTGTGGAAGCCGGGGGAGGTTCAGCCCGGAAGCAGACCAGTGCGGGTGTATGGGGTACCCTTCGAGATTCAAGTGTTGTTAATGATCATCATCATTGTCGCAGGGATAGCCATAGGAGCTTGGGTGCATAAACGCGTAACAGCTAAATAATTCCCCCTTTTTTCTTTTCAGAAATCAGGAAGAAACTAGCTTCGATACATTATACCTTTACCATTAGGCTCAACCAAGGATTGTTACGCTGTTTTTGGCGTCAGCCATTCAACCAGCTTTCGCGGATCGTCACAGCGAATCTGAACCTTGATGGGTCCTAGGGGTGATTCCGCTACCGGCTTTGAGAAGGATAGGTGCCCCACATATGCAACCTGCTTGTTCAAGTAGAAGACTATGGATTTCTCGCTCAACCCGTCAAAGAGGACTCCTCGGGCGGCGTCTCGGATCCTCTCCCTGCGAAGCAGGTTTTGGAGCTTCGTGAGCCCCTCTATTCCCTTAGCCTTCGCGATAAGGAGACTTCCCCCCCTTTGGGGCTTCACCTCAAACTCCAGGCTCCCAAAGATGTTTTCCACAGCCCTCTTCACCTTCTCATGGTCCTCGGTGGGGTTGACCTCAGCCTCTACGCGGATGTCTATCTCGTCCACTTCTCTATTACCTCCTCCAAAATATCGCGCACCCTTCTATCTAGCTGCGCTTTAGTTCCCTCGTTTATAATCATATGATCGGCTGTCGCTATAGCGCTCCCTAAACCCACGCTGAGTTCACGTAAATCACGTTCCATGAAGGTCTCCCAGCCCTCCGGGTCGTCGCTTCGTTTCCGCTGGAAAAGTCGCTGAAATCTGGTTTCAGGTGAGGCATGGATAGCGACGAGGGTGAAGTTTGGGAAGTGTCTCTTGAACTCGTTTACCTCGTGCAGGCTTCGAATGCCGTCAACAACGACCACTTTCCCCTTCGCTTTCTCGATCTTAGGAAGGCATCGTTTGGCTACGACCGCTGGGCCTTCCTCCTCCCTAAGTTTGAGCATAACCATGCCGACATTTTCCGGCGTGAGCTTCAGCCCCCTCCGCCTAGTCTCCTCCCGTATCTCGTCTCCCATCACCACCACCAGATAGCCCATTCTCTCAACCATCTCCTTCACCGTAGCCTTTCCAGCGCCGGGCATACCAGCCACACCCACAAGGATTTTTTCCTTCATCCTCACATCACACTCACATGCCGCACAACACTAGAATTGAAACCGCCTGTGATTCTCAACGGCCCCTTCTAGTTACACTCCTAGCTCCTTCATCTTTATATTATTAAATTCTTCACCAACCGTTACAAGTTTACCTTAAGCTAAAGGGTTATTAAAGCTAGATAGGAGGAATAAATTAAAATAGATTTAGGAGAATTAGCAAGGGGGTTTCTTATGTCGGAGATGGTTCGAAGTTTCATCGCCTTTGACATCGGCAACGAGTTGGTGCTTAGAAGGTTTTCAGAGGTTCAGGGCATGCTTGTCAATACGGGCACAAACTTGAAGTTGGTCGAACCGAGGAACATTCACATGACCATGCGATTCCTCGGAAATATCTCCCTCGGCATGATCGACTCGATTCACGAGGAGATGAAAAACGTCTCCTTCACCCCTTTCGATGTGGAAATTCGAGGCTTGGGCGCGTTTCCCACTCTGCGATACGCACGGGTGGTTTGGGCTGGAATCCATAGGGGCGCCAACGAACTTAGGAACGTTTTTGATCAACTGGAGCCCCTCCTCCGGGGGCTAGGCTTCAAACCAGACCCTAAGGGGTTTAGCCCACACCTCACCATCGCCCGCGTAAAGTCGGGACGACACAAGGCCGAGCTCATCCGATGCATCCAAGACTTGGCGGACTACGAGTTTGGCGTAGTTAAAGCTAACTGTTTGAGGCTCAAGAAAAGCGTTTTGACGCCGAGAGGCCCCATCTACTCAACCCTAAAAGAGGTCTGCCGCTAAGAAACCAGCCTTAGGAGGTAAGTTTCCTTCGGTGGTGTGTATGGCTCCACTCTTTGAGGAGATTCGTGCAGAGGTTTTGAGGAGAGTCACTCCAAGTAGCGAGGAAAGAAAGCGTGTTCTTAAGCTGGCTGAGGAGTTGGAGCAGAAGGTGAGGGCGGCAGCGAAGGAGGCAGGGGTAGAGGCGGAGGTTAAGGTGGAGGGGTCAGTGGCGAAGGACACTTGGTTAAGCGAGGAGCCTGACATCGACATTTTTATGCGGGTACCCATCACGATGCCTCGCGAAGCCTTTGGAACCATCTGTTTAAAAATCGCGAGAAGGGCTACCAAAGGGTTTAAACAGGTTGAACGATTTGCGGAGCACCCCTATCTTGAGGCTATGGTAAACGATGTAAGGGTGAACATTGTCCCGTGTTATCGGGTGAAGCGAGGCAAGTGGATCAGCGCCACGGACAGAACACCCTTCCACACGGACTACATAAAGCCTCTTTTAAACGAGCAGTTGCAGAAGGAAGTCAGGCTTTTAAAAAAGTTCATGAAAGGCATCCGCGTTTACGGGGCT
>Ga0315314_1000653_pt1 | contig 35951 bp, 40 predicted proteins | sample TDP9_MG_FD_203631 | JGI IMG/M metagenome (GOLD analysis project Ga0315314, IMG submission 203631) | Freshwater sediment microbial communities from Lake Towuti, South Sulawesi, Indonesia - TDP9 | ecosystem: Environmental > Aquatic > Freshwater > Lake > Sediment | place: Indonesia: South Sulawesi... | reverse complement strand
CTGCCAACGTTAGAAAAGTAGTATAGTCGGGGTTCCTGAACATTTCAACCATCAGTTCACTTGCTTCGCCGATCCTGCCCGCGCCTAAGACTCCTGTGGCATCCATTTCTTTAACAAGATCGCTGATGCTCATGCCTTTCTGCAGGCGCATGTGTTTCACATACTTCAATGTTTCACACCTCTCAGGCTTAACTAATTCAGATGAACAGAGAGAGAATCATCAGTTCCAAGGTGAGGTAATACTCTGCTATCAAAATTCAGCCTTTCGTTCGCATAATTTTTGTCCTACCGAGGATTCGCCAGTATTCAACTTCCACGCCGTTGGCTAGACGACCTTTCAGGGCTTCGTCCTCTGGGAATGGAGACTCGAAAACCTCGTAGGTTTCAAGGTCCATTAGCTGCACAGCTGATGGCATGAGGGCTAAGACTTGGCCGCTACGCTTCTCGATGAGAGGCACCTCAACCTGTGAGTCAACGGGCTTCACAAAGCTTCGTTTAACGTTGTCGAAGACTCCTATGGCGACAACCCTAGCCTTAGCTGACCCGTGTTTGCCAGGCTTGGACTTCGTGTAATCAACGATGCGGCAGGGTTCATTGTCAACCATGACATAGCTGCCGACTTTTATAGAACCCAACTCAACTGGTTTGCTCACTCTATTCGCTTCCGCTGCTGTTTGAACGACTTTTTACAACAATGATTTTATACTTTAATTAATTTATCGCTAAGTGTTCTAAGCGAGGCGCCTGCGTGTTCAAAACCTTCGGTGTCGTCGGCAGAGTCGACCGAAAGCAAGCCCTTCAACTGGCAGCCAAAATCACTGGCAATCTCGAATCTCGAAAACTCCAGGTCAAGTTAGACCCAAATCTAGCCAAACACCTCGGAAAACCAAGCTCTGCCACCCCACTGGAACGGATGAAGACAGACCTGATAATCACAATCGGCGGCGACGGCACGATTCTGAGAACCTGTCTAAAACTGCCCAAGCCAGAACCACCTATCTTAGCCATCAACATGGGTGCACGCGGTTTTCTGGCTGAGGTAGCGCCCAAAGAAGCGTTGAAAGCCTTAGACCGAACATTGAAAGGCGACTACAAGCTGGAACAAACCACCAAGTTGGCGTCATATCATGGCAACACAAGGCTGCCAGACGCCTTGAACGAGGTTTCCATCACTTCGTTGACGCCAGCTAAACTCTTGAGCATGAGAATCTGGAAGGACAATGAAATGGTTGGAGAATGTCAATCCGATGGGGCAGTTGTTGCGTCTCAAACGGGTTCGACGGGGTACTCTCTGTCAGCTGGTGGGCCAGTGATAGACCCTGAACTGCCTGCTTTTGTGTTCACGCCAATCGCTCCGCTTATTGTTTTTCATCCGATAGTTTTCTCGACAGATTCAACAATCAACATTGAAATTAATAGACCGAAGAGGGCTGTTGTCGTGATTGATGGGCATTTCCAAACGGAGACGACGCCCGAGCTGTCTAAAATTACTATAACCAAGTCTGAGTACAAGTCGTCTTTTGTGCGGTTTGAGGGCGACTTCTATCACAGGCTTAAGGGAAGGCTCTTGTTTTCTCAGGGGCGAGCACGCTGACACTGCCTAATAGAGCTAAACGAAGCCTTGTGCTTGACACGTCTGCTTTCATTGCTGGCTTCGACCCACTGGCAATAACTGATTTGGTTTACACAGTGCCCGCGGTGGGTCAAGAGCTCGCTTCCAACTCGATGATATACACCAGGTTCAAGACGGCGGTGGAGAGCGGTCGGTTGCGGGTTAGAACGCCCAGCCATGCCTTTTTGGACAGGGTGAAGGCGTCTTCGAAGGCTGTCGGTGACGTGCTCTTCCTGTCCGAGGTGGACAATCAGGTTTTGGCTTTGGCGCTTGAGCTTAAGGCTTCTGGAGACGACCTGTTGATTGTGACGGATGACTATTCCATTCAAAACGTAGCCAACCAACTAGGCTTAGGGTTCGTGCCCCTGATGACCTTTGGTATCCGTTATCGCCTCAACTGGGTAATCTATTGTCCCGCGTGCCATCGAGAGTACCAGGCTGACTACAAGCTTAAGACATGCCAGGCGTGTGGAACCGAGTTGAAGAGGAAACCGTTAAGAAAAACCCTACTACGTAGATAAAAGACACTAACGTGAAGGTGTGAAGAACATGATCGAGCGCAAAACAGTCTACTTTGAAAAAGCAGGCAAGCAGAACACGGAGCCACTTTTGAAGCTTGTCAAAAAACGCGCCGAATCAGTGGGAATAAGAGACTTTGTCGTGGCTTCAACTGGAGGCGAGACAGGAGTCGCTGCATCTGAATTGCTCAAAGGCTACAACGTGGTCGTAGTGACACATCACACAGGGTTTTTGGAACCAGGAGCTCAAGAGCTAGGGGAAGAATACAGAAGGAAAATTCTTGAAAACGGAGCCAAAATCTTCACAGGCACTCATCCCTTGAGCAGCGCGGAAAAAGCTGTGCGCCGAAAGTTTGGAACTTTGGGACCTCTTGAGTTGATGGCGCACGCGCTCAGGCTGATGGGTGAAGGAACAAAGGTTTGTGTGGAAATCGTTTTGATGGCAGCTGATGCTGGCCTCATCCCTGTGGACAGGGACGTCATAGCTGTGGCTGGAAGCAGCAGAGGCGCAGACACCGCCCTCATAATCAAGCCTGCAAATGCCTCGAACTTCTTTGACCTAAAGATTAGGGAGATTATAGCCAAACCGCGAGAGTTTTAACCAAAAACGACATCTAAGTCAGAAGATTTTCCTTTTACTTCGTCTATCTCCTATGCCATGTGATTCGCAGCCTTCAGCGTTTCTAGAGCAGCCGCGATAGCTCCAAACTCGGCTGTCAACTTGTCATTGGCGCTCCCAATTATGACAACGTCGTTTTCCTCTGGCTTGAACTTAGAAATCAAGGCTTCGCGCACTGCAGGGGCTTCCGTGAACACGTCTTCACGAACTAACGGCATGCTCAATTTGCCACGCTTAAAGATCAGCGTGGTAGCGCCCTGAGCACCGACCTTGATTGCTGCGTCACGCTGTTCCAGTCCGCCCTTTATTGCATCTGCTGCATTTTTGACTAAAATGACCATGTTGAATGAGCCAACTGTCAACGAGCTTTTTGGAAAATCTGCAGCCTCGCTTATTCGGAGTTGTAGGTTGGAAGCGAGTTTTTTGCCTTGTTTTGTTAGGGTTATGCCAGGTCTCGATGTTTCGATGAGTCTTTCGTTTTCGAGGTGTTTGATCAGGGTTCGAATTGTGCCTTCGCCTAATCCCAATGTTCTCGAAAGCTTGGCGCGTCCGACTGGACCCTCGGCGTCGATTGACTTCAGAGCCTTGACTAAGTGGGGTTCGATGAAGTGGGGTGCCCGTCCGGGAGCTATTTTTCTTGCCGCTCTCTCTAAGATGCCTAAAGCCTTCATCGTTTTCTCCTCTGCTTCTTATCGCCTGTAAGTTTATATTGGTTTGCGGTCGAAAGGCTTTTATGGATGGATAATCCAGCCAATATTAGATGTAGGAGTAGACAGAGCTATGAACACCCAACAACTCTCCTTGCTGAGCGTTTTGGTATCTGTTAGTCTAGCTGTTCAGCTGTTGCCAAGACCCATGAACCTTGAGTTCACCTCACTCATTGCCTTCGTGACCGGCATGATTTTCGGTTGTTTTTTTGGTGCATCGCTCGGCGCTTTAGTGATGTTGGTTAACGGCTTTCTGTCCCCATACGGCTTTGCAGGCGTTGTTTTGCCCTTTCAGATAGCTGGCATGGTGCTAGTCGGGGTTGTTGGAGGTTTGTATGCGAAGACGGCTAATGGCAGATTGTCTGCTGGCGGTTTTTTTGAAACCATGGTATTGGGTGCATTTTTGACGTTCATTTATGATGTTGTTACTAACATGGGCACGGCGGTTTGGCTGACGTTGTCGGGCTTGCCTTTCACTCAGGCTTTCATCCTTGCTCTCATCTCTGGCGCGGTTCCGTCGCTCATGCATGTGGGCTGGAACACCGCCCTCTTTGGTGCAGCCACTGTTCCCCTTGTCACCTCCGTTCAGAAGATGCTTGGTGTGGGGGTGAGGAGATGAGTAAACAGCGAAGAACGTTCTTTTTTGTGGCTTTAGGGTTGGCTGTTTGGGCTATGATGGCAACGCTAGCAGCGGCTTACTATTACAGCGAATTCGTTGAAACTCGGAGAACTTTCGACGAGCTAAAGTCCTTGGTAATCGACGTCAACGTGTTACTGGATTATGGCAATGAAACCCTGCGATGGCACAGTGAAACCGTGATAGCAGGGGCAACATCTTTCGACGCGCTCCTAGCGGTTACGACAAACGTAGAGTACGAGACCTACACTTTCGGCGTGTACGTGACCTCAATAGACGGCGTCCAAACGGAAGGGGGAGCCCACTCAGGGCGGGGCTGGTTCTGGTACTACTGGGACGCAGCCACGTCGAGATGGGTCAACTTGGAAAAGGCGGCTGACGCCTTCATTCTGAAGCCAGACGACTCTATAGCTTGGCGCTACGAGAGCTATTCATTCCCGCTTTAAATCTCAGCTCTTCAGATTGGGTTAAAGCCTTTTTAGGCGATTCGGCTCAGCTAATTCTCTTAGCATGCTTGAGATGGAGCAGAATTTCGTTTGCCCTTTCACTTACCCGCAAGGAGTAGAAGGTTAGCGCTCGTCGAGGGCGCGGTTGCTGGCACCCTCTTCGGCACCGCTGCCATATTAATAAATTTCTTGAAGGCGCAGGGTTTCGCCGACGTTTTTTCCATAGCTTTTTGGCGTTTGTTTGTTGCCTCAGCCCTCTTCGTTGTCATTCTGGCTTTGAGAAAGTCTTTCAACTGGAGCCTGCTTCGGAAGGATTTTAGGCGCGTTTCGATTCTCGGGGTCTTGCTCGGTTCGCATTTTATCTTGTTTGTTTCGGCGGTTTTGGACACTACCATAATAAACGCCACGGTTCTGGTGAACACCACACCCATCTGGTCTATGTTCGTCTCCTCGTTTCTCTTCAAGCTGAAGCCCTCGCGCTTAGCGGCGTTTGGAATTCTCGTGTCTTTCCTCGGGGTCGCAGTGATCACGTATGGGGACGCTTCGGCGCGAACATGGACAATCCAGCTGAAAGGTGACTTGGAAGCCCTCCTCGCAGCGGTTGTGGAAGCCTTCTACCTCAACTACGGCCGCGAAACCAGAAGAAAGACGTCTCTCCTGCCACTTATGTTTACGATTTATGTTGTGTCAGCAGTAACTGTGGTAATCGTTGGCGCAGCCTCTCAGGCGTCTTCATTCGCGTTTCCCGTTGAACCCAGCATTGTTCTGGCTCTTGTCGGCTTGGGGATCCTGCCCACGGCTTTGGCTCACTCGTTCTACTTCTCGTCCCTTTCAGACCTCAAATCGTTTGAAACAGCAACCATGGCGCTGCTCGAACCAGTAGGAGCAACGCTACTAGGCGTCCTATTATTTGCCCAAATCCCAAACCCTATCTTTATCCTGGGCGCAGCCCTAGTTCTAACCGGAATCCTCACAGTCGCAATAAAAGAAAGTTAATTGCGTTTGTATCTCGCCAATACGGATTAGTTGGCGCCAGGGAAGGGATTTCAACACCAATTTACCAGTGAATGTAAGTCTGAATAGCATTTCCGATGCGTTTAGTGGAGGTCGTGTTCCCAAGTTAATTGTGCTGGTCATTTTTTGGGTGTCTCGCCCAAGGTTACGCTTATTGTTTGACCTTGAAGAGTGAACTTTTTTAACTATCACTTTTGGGTGAATTGGAGCAAAAAAGAGGAGGGGCTGAGCAGGTAGCGCTGTTTGTTCACTTTGTCACGTTCAGGTTTTTTCGATTACTGTTATTGTCATAATCTCTATTCTCGTCACCTTTGCCTGTGCAACGTCAACCCATACTAGTGCCCTGCCTGTTGTGTTCTGCTGCAGCATGACTATTGCCGTGGTTGCTTTAATAGTGACAGTGCCGTCTGCTTCAACTGTAGCGCTGATGATGGGTCTTATGCCGGTGATGTTGTAACCGTTGCTGAATAGCTCTTGCACGTCGGAATCGCTTTCCGTGATGTTGAGCACATTTTCCTTGTACTCTTCGCTGACAGTGATGGGGCCAAACCCTCCGCGTCCTCCTCCGCGTCCTCCGAATCCCGGTCTTCCAAAACACGGGCGTGTGTTATTGTAGTTTTGTTCGATATAGTACCAGGGTATGTCAGTTGTTGTTGTGTTTGCGTCGTTCGTTAAGCCGTTGGCGTTGACGTAAGCCATTAGAGCTATTCCAGACAACACCGCTAGAACCAGCACCGCAGAAGTCATTACGGTCTTGGTCTTTCCTTCTATTTCAATCACCCCCGTTTAACTCAAACCGAGAGAAACCATCGCTAATTATAAAGGAGTTTTTCAGAATTAGACCAAATTCTCTTCCGAATCTCGCCTTCTAAAAATACCCGTTATTTCCAGCAATGGATTCACAATGAAGATGAAAGCCATGAAGTTTCCGACTTCCAAGTCGCGGTCAGAGGAGGAGTGAAGAGCCAGTGGGAGAAAGGAGAAGAAGGGAAGGCTAAAAAAGCTTCATCTCCTCCAACCGTTCAAGCCATGTTCTTATCTATTGCATCAACCACCTCCCTTTGTTGTCAATTCATGTAGAAACACAGCCAGTTATTAATCGATTTTTCAGAATTAACCCCAATTTTATTCCTAATGCAGTTCAGTTGCTGGAAGACATGTTTATTACTGCAGTATCTGGATAGGTAGCTGAGACTAGGGCATGCGGAGCGGCGTGGATGTCAGCTAGCGCGCGTCCATTGAAGTATTTGCTCGGATGGCTGATTGCAGGCACGAGGGGCGGCGCAACTCGCGCAAAGATAATTGAGACTCTGAAAGAGACTCCGCAAAATGCAAATCAGCTGGCGAACCTGCTCGGAATGGACTACAGGACGATAAGGCATCATATCGAAGTGCTCGAGAAAAACAGAATAATAACATCCGCAGGTGGAGGGTACGGAACCACGTATTTCTTGTCCCCCGCTATGGAGGAGAACTACGCCGTGTTCGAGGAGATTGTGAAGAAAATCTGGAAAAAGTAGAAAAGGAAGAAAACTGAATGAAGCAACGTATGAATAAAGGCATGCGAACGTGGCTGATACCAACAATAGTAATAGTGGTAGCTATACTTGCAGTGTTCTGGGGCACATCTGGAGTTTGGTTTTATCCTTTCCCTTTTGAACGCCGCCTACCACCGCCGCCTAATATTCCCGGTGACATAGAGTTTTTCTACACAGCCCAAATGGTAGTTTCCACGATTAATGTGACGCTCTTAATCTTCCTCTTGCTCATATACATTGACATCTACAGAAAGACGCGGTCAGCGTTCACGATTGGACTGATAATATTCTCGGCGGTTTTCCTCCTGAACGCCCTCGCGTCCAACCCCTTTATAATATGGGTTTTCGGTTTTCGACCGGTAGGTTTAGGACCATTTGCCCTGCTGCCAGGCCTATTCACACTAGGTGCACTAGCCGTACTGTTATACCTCAGCGTCAAATACTAGAAGAGCGCCGGGGAAGGGATTTAAGCACCAATTTACTAGTAAAAGTCCATAACGCACGTAGTTGCGAGACTTCAGACATTTCAAGTTAAACAGGGCATTGCCTCTTCTTCATACGTCCGATAGAGACCAATACCCATTCAAGCGTTATCCCCTTAGTCGCGCCTGTTTTGCGTTCTTTGGAGGGAAATGCATCACTTTTTCCGGGTTTAGGGTTAAACTTATAAATATCAAAAGCGCAAACCAAGCCTTTTGGAAGTGAATCTGCAAATGGCTAGAATTCTTCCTGGAGTAGAAATCAAAGTCGTTAAGGAAATAGTTCCTCAACAACTCAACCCTTCTGGAATCGTTGGGTTAATTGGAACAGCAGAGAAAGGTCCAGTTTTGATGCCGACGCCAGTGACCAGTTTCAGAGAATTCACAGACAAGTTCGGCTCGGATCCTAACATGAGTTTGACAAAGGAAGCAAGGCTTTGCTTTTTGAACGGTGTTTTCGAAGTATTTGCGACTCGCATAGAAGCTGCTGGGTCTAAGACTGCGTCGATTATGCTAAAAAACACTGATGGAGAAGATGGCATAAGAGTAGACGCAAAGAGCGTAGGAGAGGTGGGTAACAAGATTAAGGTTGGCGTTCTCAATGGGTCCGCTCCAGAGACGATGTCCGTTCAAATAACTGACGGTGTAACTTTCGAAGTCTTCGATAATCTTGTAATGGATAAGGCAAGCGACTTGTACGTCGTCAACGTTCTGAACGATCGCTCGAAGCTTGTTTCTGCAACAGACATGTCAAAAGAACCGAGACGGAGGAGAGAAGCAACAGAAGGTGAACCTAGCAAGAAGAACCTTGCGTTAACAGAGGAAATGTTGACAGGCGGAGAAACCGGCAAGCCTGAATTGAAAGAGTACGAAAAAGCGCTTGAAATGCTTGAGACCGAGGACGACATAGACATTGTTTACGCAGCCGACAGTTGGGATCCCAAGGTTCACGCGCTTGTCGAAGCCCACTGCCAGAATATGAGTAAAGACGCCAAGAACAGAATAGGAATAGGAACGGTCGGTCCAAACGAGCAAGTTACAGATATAGTGAAAAGAACTGAAGTCTTGGCCAGCGACAGGTTTGTAGTTGTGGCGCCCTATGGCGTCAGCGGCGCTGTCGCAGGACTAATCAGCAAATTGAACTACTATGACTCGCCCACATTTAAGCCATTGACAGGGCTTGCCGAACTCGAAAACCGCTACAGACCGTCCGAGCTTATGGAAATGTTGAAGGCTGGGATCCTACCCCTCGAAGCGCGACGCGGCAGAGGAATAATCATAGAGAAAGGAATTACCACAAGCAAGGAACAGATCAGCGTAATGCGAGTGGCTGATCATGCCGTGAGAGGGGTAAAGAACGTCGCCGAAAACTTCATCGGTACCTTGAACACTGCCGGTGGACGCGCCGCCCTTAGGGAGAAGCTGTCAGAGTTTCTGTTGACGATGGCTAAGGAAGAAGCAATAGTTCCAAGCGTTGACGGAAAGGAACCAGCGTTTCTGGTGGACGTGTACTCGTCGCAGCTGGACTTCGCACAGGGCATAGTGCGTGTTGACCTCGCCGTGAGGCCTGTGAGAGCGATTGACTATATATACGCCACAATCACTGTGCAGGCTTAGTGGAGGTGAAAGAGAATGCCACTTGAAGCAGTCAAAGGCCCACTTGTTGCCTCAGCAAACGTAAGCAATGTTAAATGCGACGGAGAAGTCATAAAAGGTGTTCAATCTATCGACTTCAAAATAGTCAAGAGACGAAGCAACATCCATGCAATTGGTCTTCATGAACGGTTTGGCATAGACTATGGCGAAATGTACGTGACCGGTATCATACGCGTCAGATCCTCCTACCTACCCTTCGACGAAAACATGCAGCAAGAAAAAGCCTGCCAACTCGTTGTGGAGCTCAAAAACTCGAAAGAATCCATGGGAACAATAGCATTTGACGAAGTTTTCATTGAAAGTAAGAACTTCACAATGGAAGTGAACGGAATGGCCCTTAGCGAGTACGCTTTCACCGGCACCAGAACAAGACAGAAATTGGGCGGCAAAGAAATCGACTGGGGAAAAGAACCTGGAATGTAAATCTTCAGTGGACATGACGTGAAAGAAGCACTCGAGAACAGCTAATATGCCGAGGAGGGAGACCGGCGAATGCCGAAACTAACAAGGCAAACAATCCTTGAAGGAACAAAATTAAGAGAAACGCTAATCGTAAAAGAGTACGGCAATTCCGAGGTTGTAATTCGCCCTCTTTCCGACGGCGAACTGACAAGAATCTTTGAAGTCATAGGCAACGTGCCCTTGAAAAAAGATGGAACACCGAACCTTAACAAAGTCGACATCCACAAGAACTTCAAAGCCTTGAGGCTCGCTGCTTCAATGGGACTTGAGGACCCAAAGCTAACCGCTGAGGAAGTAGCGAACATGAAGTTCGGCGTACCGGAATACATCGGCATGAAGGTTCTGGAATTGAGCGGCGTTACGGGGGAAAAGGCACAAAAAAAAAGTTAGAGATCGAAAAATTCGTAAGGACCCCAGAGGGGATTGAATTAGCGGCATTGTGTCTAGACTGTGGGTACCATTTGGCAGGGCACCCGAGCGACCTCACTAGGGACCAAGTTCTCTTTCTAACCGCCAGCCTTGCATACAGAATCCAACAGCGAGAGCATGCACGTTTGGCTGCGGAAGGCGTGTCGAGAATTGTTGTAACCGAAGAAGAGGAAGAGACTGAGTGAACTTATGGCAAGCGTTAACTTCCTCAAGAAGCCATGCGAATTGGCTAAATCAAGCCAACACGTCCTAAAACGCCTACTGAAAATAAGCCCAGACAACGCTGGATTATATGATTCTGTAACCTTGGGATTCTCGCCTTTTGCCATCCTATACGACTTCATCGTGTACGAGGCAAGTATTTGCATAGCCATTCAAGACCTCGTACTAGCTCGATTTAACCTTCTGTTTCCAGCGTATTCTAAAATCGAAGTGAAAACGGCACCCGAGACTGAACCACCCCGCCCATGGTTTGGGGCACCTGTCGTTTCTCTTCTCTTCAATATTTCATTAGTTCAAACCGCTCGACCTCAACCGGAAAAAGTTTCGTTGGCTAAGGAAGAACAGCCGTTCTTAACGTTGCAGAAACCAGAGACCCCCGAAGTGCTGCAAAAAGCCGTGCAGAGACCAGCAAGCGAACCCGAGCATGAGGTAAAACCTAAAATCATCGAGGAACAAATCGAGGAACCACGATACAGAATGCTGCTTCCTGAGATTGTGGCGATTCAGAGACAACTCATGTCAAGGTTGGCTCCGATCCTTGAAGCTGAATCTTCAGCAGTTTTAGAAAGTCGAAGGAGAATGATTCCAGAAACCCTCGTTTCACTGGGAGCGAGAACCGCGTTGCCATATGAATCCATCAGCGAAAAAGTCGAAGCACTTCATATAGCGGTTCCAGAAGAGAGGATGGGCAGGGTCTCCATTCCGAAGTCCACATTGGAGGCAACAAAAGAAGAGCCTACAAGAAAAGAACGTGTTGCGTCGATGGAGAAAATCGGTAAGGTCATTGTTCCTCCACTTTCATTAGAAGAAGTGAAAGAAGGACCTCCAAAGAGTGAGTTGCCCCCAACACTGCCTAGCCCTGCGGTCGGAGCAAAGGTCGCGCCAGGACTGCCCGAGCTTATGGCTTACGTTTTCAGGCTGCCGATGTTGATGCGTGAAAGTCAGAAACCTTCCGTGATAGCCTTAGCCGCTTTTATGCCATTAACAAGTCAGACAGAACCTTCAACTGACATCTCAACCGCGCTTGGGGTCAGCCCTGCCGAGCCAGCAACCATTGGCATTGGCCTCAAGAAAACATCTTTGCCGCCGATCTCTTTGGTTGCGCGAATTCTACCGCCAACGTTTGAAAGCCTGAGACAGTTGGTAGAACTTCCGGTTACCGCTTTAACAATCCAGAGACTTTTAGCAGACACGTTGACCCAGAGAATCGCAAGTCCTGAAGACCTTCCTTCTATAGGTGCGGAAACTGCCAAAAGTCGAACATCCAGAGAGATAGACATGAAGGCAGAGATACTTTCAAAGCTGCAAATCACGCGCGCACTGGCCAGAGCAGAGAAAACGCTGACTGAGGAATTGAAGTACGAGCCACCCGCATTCGTCGAAGAACTTCAAAAAATAACGGCGATGTACGGAAGGCATATGTTTGATTTGGCTGCCTCTGGACCTATTAGAGCTACTATGCTTGACCAGCTGGCACCTGGTGTTTTGGTGCCCTCTAAGGCCGAAGAGTATTTGCCAGAAGAGTCCGCGTCTCCAGAAGCCAAGGAGTCACTTGCTTTTCCTTTACAGCCATCCACTTCAACTCGGCTTGCCCACGTATTTCCAGAAGAGGAGTCCATCAATGTCAACGTGTTCACCGAGACATCTGACGAAGACTTAAGGGAACTTGAAAGAAAAGTGGGTAGAATCCTATCAGAGCAATTGGCTAACTTGGGAACGATGGAGTCACTTCGCGCCAATCTGGTTGGCGAATCAGCATTTGGACTAGGAGGTGCCAGCGCCCCTGGGCTTTCAGCGTTGGATTCGCATGCGGTTCCTTCATCTCTGCTTAGACAAGTCAACGTAAGTGAAGGCACCATCAACCTTAAAGTGTTCACTGAGGCAGCCGGCGAGGACCTAAGAGTATTGGAAAGGAAAATACACCGGATTCTTGCTGCGCAAATTAGTCGTTACTACGGATCTTCAAAACCATGAGAGATTTTGTCCATGAAAATGAAACTTGACGACGTTGACCTGATAAGACGAATTGACAAGGAGGGAAGGATAAGTGAAATCAGAAGCGTTCGCAAGCTTTCTGTTTACGGAAGACGACAAATCGTGGAACTTCCCATCCCAGGGTCGGTTGGCAATGTTTTTCAAGACATGGGAAGAAACCCGATTACGATATCCCTTGAAGGTGACCTTACTGGTCCAAACGCAACAAAAGTCCTCGAAGACCTGAATTCAAAGTTTGAACTCAAGAAACCCATAAAGTTTTCAACCGATATAACACCGATTAGCGGTATCACTGAAATCGTGATTGAGAATTTTGTGGTGCATCTTGCGAAAGGCGATCGACTTGGAATTCGCTATTCGATGGTACTGAAAGAATATGCATCGACCAACGCAGGGTGGAAACGCGGTCCAGGCGAGACAGAACCGCCGAACCAAGAAGCGAATTCACAGAAGGAAATTCAACAAAAAGCTAAGGAGATATTCGAAGGGAGCAAATCGGAGTCTAAGGTAACATGAAACAGACTGATTCAATGGCTGGCTGTCGAGGCGAAGCAGAAGGCGTTTGGCGTCGAAGCGACTGGGCTACGTGGCAACTTGACGTTAAACCAGAGGGAGGTGTTCCAAGTGGTTGACGGCGCCTATGCGGGCGATTTGATGCGCCCGAACTACGAAGTCACAGTTGGCTCAAAGACATTCAGTAGAGCAGACGGACCTGAACTTGTGGATGTGAAAGTTTCTCGCAACATCGGCTTGCCTACTGATTTCGCGGAGGTCTGCGTCGTGGGGAGCAACAGTTATTCTTTGAAAAAAGGTGACAACGCCAAAGTCAAACTTGGTTACGACGACACGATGGAGATAACTTTCAGCGGACTCGTCGAAAACATCAGCCACGAAGTAAACAGAGTTCGAATCATTGCCCTCGGCGTCGGTGCCAGACTCCTTCGCCTAAGGTTGAACAGAGTGTATCTTAGCCAAACCGCAGGGCTGATTGTGAAAAACATCGCCCAGGAAGCTAAGGTTAAAGTCAAAACGGCGTCTGATGGGATTACTTTTCCAGTGTACACAGTTGACGATTCAACGAACGGCTATGAGCATATACTGAAGTTGGCTGAACGATGCAACTTTGACGCATACATTACGGAGAACGAGGAACTTGTGTTCAAGGAATGGGGAAACCCAAAGAACACACCGCTCAAGTATGGTCAAGAAATAATCCGGCTCGAAGCATTCGACTACTTCCCGCTCTTCACTAGCACTAAGGTGTACGGGGAAAGCCCGTCAAGTGTGAAAGGCTCAGACACTTATCATTGGCTGACAAAGAAAGAGGTGAAAGGCGAAGCTGGAAGCGGCGCTGTCTTATCTGTTCATGACCCTACGATTCGGGATCAGAAGACCGCTGAAACGGTTGCCAAAGCCAAAATGGAGAAACTAAAATACACGTTTGGGCTGGTTGTTGAGACCGTGGGCAATCCATTCATCAAGTTGGGAGACAATGTGACTCTTGAAGACATTCCTTATTCAGCGTTGAAGGGCAGTTTGGAAGTGAGAAGTGTGGAGCATTACTTAAGCAAGGACAAAGGTTTCATGTCAATCCTCACCTGCTGGAGGAGGGCATGATTCATGAGTATAGTTGAAACCATGAGGGTAGTTGCTCAAAAGGAAATTGACAAGATCCATCTGCCAACCTTGGGCATCGTGACCTCAATTTTCCCTCACTCGGGCGCAAGTGACAAAGACAATTACGAGTGCAATGTGAGAATGAAGAACACTGATCTTGAGTTGCGGAAAGTCCCTATTGCTACTCAATGCATAGGGTTAGCTGGCATTCCCCGAGTGGGCGACTTAGTCGTAATAGTCTTCATTAACGGAGATATAAACGCGCCCATTGTTGCGGGAAGACTCTACAACGATGAAGACCGACCACCGCTTAACAAAGCTGAGGAAATCGTGTACGTGCCACCCTACAATGCTAACCCGAAAGTAAGAAGAATCTACTTGGAATTCCCGCAAGGAATGATTTTCCAAATAACCGATGAGGAAGTGGACATAAGAGCTGGAAAAACAAAAGTAATCGTTACGCGAGACGGCGACGTCGTCATCGAGTCGAAGACGAATGTCAACGTCGTAGCCGATGGAGATGCCACGTTGAAGTCCAAAGGCAACTTCACCATTTCTGGTGCAAGCATAAAAATAGAGAGCGACAAAGACATGAATCTGAAATCAGGAAGCGACATGAAAGTTAACTCGGGCGCCTCTGCAGAAATCAAATCTTCAGCGACGATGAGTGTGGAGGCAAGCGCCACCATGAAAATCAAAGGCGCAACCGTCAACATAAACTGACGGTGGAAAGCATGGCTGAAGAAGGAAAAATCGGAAAAGACCTGAAGTTGGGATTCAGCGAGTTGGGTGCTGACTTAACAGTCGCGGATCATGGAGACCTAGACACTGTAGAAAATGAAGATGATCTCGCCCAAGCGATAATAGTGAGGCTATCTACGGACGTGGGCGAGCTATATGACATAGGTCACGCAGACTACGGTTCGCACCTTTACGAAGTCGTCGGCGAACTCAACACTGAGTCGACAAGGAAAAGAGTCGAATCTTTAGTCCGGGAATGCCTGTTTCAGGAACTCAGAATAAAAGAAGTTGTAAGTGTAAACGTGTTAGCAGACCAGAAGGATCCCCACCGTTTGAATATCGAAATTACTGTTCTTCCGATCAGCAGTAGCGTCTACCTAAGTTTGTCCTATCCGTTTCGTTTGGAGGGATAAACAATGCCATTTGTCAAGAAAACTTACAGAGAGATTGCAAAAGAAATCTTATCACAAATCACTGGAGGAGAAACCACAGAAGAATTCGCCTTCAAAAAAAGCAAAAAAACCTACAAACTTACAAACAATCCCATCACAGAGGTCAACGAGATAGAAGGAACCCTAGACGGGGCAGCGAGGCTGTTTGCGAGGAACATCGATTACCGGTTTAAAGAAGACTCGGTTGAGTGGGTAGACAAGGGGCACCATCCTGACGACAATACTCGGTTCAGGGTTAAGTACGTGTTCACAAAACCGTCTGGAATTACTGACGTAAACGCTGGAAGTGTGACTAGGACTATCGTTGAAGCGATAAGCAGGGAAATAGAATACCTGTATCTTCAAATGGAACAGGCCTACCTGTCTGGCTTCCTGGACACTGCCACAGATAAGGCTTTGGACTTAGTGGTTTCAATTTTAGGTATCAAACGTAAGCCTCCTCAACCCGCATCGGGCTACGTAACGTTTGGAAGAAACACAGAGCCAGAAGTAGTATCCGTGACAGGTGAAGTCCATCTCTATGATGGTTCACTCGATTATCCCCTTAACAAGAAGCTGGTAAAAGGCATTACTAAGGTTGAAGGCACTTTCCAAGAGGTAGAGACAGTTTTCAAAAAGGACGAAGACTTCACGTTGGCTGAACTGAACGTCAGATGGCTTCCGGATGGAAAGAAGCCTGACGCGAAAACCGTTTTTCGAATCGACTACGAGGCTTACCGTGAAATTGAAATACCTAAAGGCACAAACGTCTCGACCCTGTCAGCCAAACCCTCAGAAACGATATTGTTCACCACCGTTGAAAAGACATCATTGACGAAGGCTGCAGCGGGCAAATGGGAGGCTGAAGTTCCTGTGATTTGCACTGTCCCGGGAAGAAGCGGAAACGTTCTTGCTGGAACAGTTGTCGTCATGCCTCAGCCGGTAGCGGGCGTCGAATACGCAATCAACAAGGGTGACATAACAAACGGGGTAGAAGCAGAAGATGACAACGAACTTCGAGAACGAGCAAAACATGCACTGGAGTTCGCTGGTAAAGCAACTTATTCATCCTTAGAAACTGCAATCAGGTCCGTTGAAGGAGTCAAATCCATCCTGATTGAAGATATGCCTGAAAACGTGCCTGGAGTAGTCAAGGCAATAGTCGACGGCGGCGACATGGAAAAGATAATGCATGTTATCGATGACACGAGAGCCGCTGGCATAAAGGTGGAAATTTTCAGACCGGAAATCGTCTACATAGACACGTCTCTGACGTTAGTCTTGGAAAGAGAAACTGACCCAGCATCGGCAGCGGCAGAAGCGGAAAAGAGAATTCGAAGCTATGTTTCCGATTTGGGAATAGGTTCCGACGTGCTCTACTCAAGAGTCGTTGAATTAGTTGTAAGTATCGAAGGCGTTTTTGACGTGGCAGATTTCATGATGAGCGCTCACAGAGCAGATGGTTCAATAATAGAAACCACAACGGAAAACATTGAGATAGAAAACACAGAAAGAGCAGAGCCGAGAACAGTCAACATTTCATTCGCGAGGAGAGGGGAAACATGAACAGGATAGAAAGAATCGGCGACCGGTTTCCTAAACTTTACAGAAGCTGGGAGAAAGAATCCCTGCTCTACATCCTTCTGCAGTCAATAAGCAGCCAACTGGACAAGACGGAATCCGGCGGAGCTGACCTAATGAGAGCCCACTGGATTGACACAGCCGAAGGAGAAGAACTTGACAAGCTAAGCCTGCTTCTCGGGGCAAAACGAGGGAGAGACGAGGACGACGCCCATCTGAGGGCCCATCTGAGAAGAGCTGTTGACGAGTATAAGGGTGGAGGCACCGTTTCAGTGATAATGGAAGAATTCAAAACCGCGTTCAAGGGAGACAAGGACCTGCAGATAATAGAGAATCCTTCAGAGGATTCTTTTGCCGAGTTCCTCGTTGTAGCGAACGACACTTGGTTCTTGGGAAGCAATAGCATCAAAAATGAAGAAGCAGCTATAAGCCTCACGGTCGAAGGAGAAGGGCGGGTCAGCAATCCCAGCGTAACAAACGTTGACACGGGAGAATCTATGACCTTCACAGGTCAACTAAAAAAGGGTGAGCAGTTGGTCCTTAAGAAGAATCTCGCGATGGTTGGCGAAAAAGATGTCACGCAAAAAGTCACGCCAAGCAACCCGCCCCTACTTCTCAGAAAAGGTTCAAACTGGAAATATAGCGAAGCGCTCTTGGAACTAATCGGAGTATTTGACGGCGGAAAGTTTGATAAAAACACGTTCGCTATAGGAGTTCCCACCGTGAGAGTGCGCTTCGATTGGACAAGGCAACAACCCGCGACGTTCATGGTTCAGGTCAAATCTCAGACTCTCGCCGAGAGCGGTCTGACCGAGTCTTTCCTGGGAATGACAGCGAACTACCTGAAAGCCGCGGGAGTAAACGCTATAGTCAAAGTAACGGAGTAACTGGAAAAATGACAAAATTCAACCCTATCTTAAGAAAACCGGGCGAAGTCATCCGATCAGAAGACTGGAACAAAATGCAGGAAGACATACAAGCGGACATTCAAGAGCTCGAGCACATGCTGGCTGTTCTGAAAGACTACGTTGACAACATGGAGGAAAGCGCCACGATGCTCAACGTTGATAGTCATATAGGAAAAGCCTACAACCTTGACGAAGTCATACATGGAGAAAACGCAAGCTACGATGCTCCACTCGTAGGCCTCCTTACAAAACAGTGGCTAAGGGCAAAGGGCGACGTCGGCGAAATCTGCAAATTCAGCATTGTAGCGCACCTAGAACTCTTAGACTACTGGTCTGGCGCTGAGAAAGGAGACCAGAAAGCTCTCGAAGTAACCTTCAACTACATTGACGGAACAAGCGCTGTGATCAGCGAACTCTTCGTCCACGACAGACGAAAACTCAGACCGAAAGGCACACAGAACCCATACCTCGAATATCTACTATCGCCAAACGAGTACGTCTGGTATCGGTACCAACTCATAAACCCAAACCCTGAAAAAGAAGTCCTCAGCGTCACCTTCAAAAACATTATCGCAGACTGCACTCCGAGAATTGGAAATGTAATTCACTACAGATCTAAAATCATACCGCGGAAAGCATTGCCTGAGTGATTCGATGCTAGCTGAAATTGAAGACAAAATTGCGAGCATTATTCGAGAAAAATTAGCAGACATTCCGCGTGAAAACGTCGTCATTAATGCCAAACCCACCAAGCCACCATCGATTGTTCTCTCGAACTTGAAATTCAAATTCAAGGATTCGGACATATCTGAAAATGTCGACGAAGGCAAGATCGGAAACGAAGAGAACTTCGACAGCGACGGCTCCAAAAAAAGCTTTAAGCTTCAAGAGAAGCCGCTCAAGAAAAGCGTTTCCGTTGAATCTCCTCCTGGTGTTGTTTTGACGGAAGAGAGCGACTACACCGTCAGTTATGACAAGGCTTCAATAGACCTAAAGAAGGCTCCGGAAAAAGGCAAGAAGAACATTGTCGTAAGGTATGCCTCCGCGCACGTAATGACTCTGAGAAGCATCAAGGTGAAAGCATTGTACGCAATTGACCTCTTGGGCGCAGACAGGATGGAAGCAGATTCTCTTGCTGAGAAAGTGGTAACCGCGCTCTTAACCTCGGAAGACCAACTTCTCACAGAAGGCATCGAAATCAAACCAGTCGGCGGCATGACTTCATCCGACGAAGGCGGAAAAACAGTGAAGATACAGCTGAAATACACGATGGAGAAGGAAATCCGGGCTAAGCAGATCGTTGGACCGATAGAACGAATAGAAATAAAAAGCAAGAACGTCTAGTTGCGCAAAGCTATCGACTGTGAGGGAGAGCAACAGACAGATGTCGACGAAAGTTCCCTACGGAAAACCCGTCAAATTCCTAGTTGACTACCAAGGCTACCCTGATGGGAGGCTTATCGTGTTTGAGATTTGGAGGCAAAAGAGCGGAAGGGAAGAAAAAATAGGGGAAGTCAATGGGGTTACAAAGGACGGGAAAGGGACAGGATTCTGGATTCCAGAGTTCAAGGAGCGCAAAGAGGTATTACCTCTGCAGAAGCAAGTACCAGAAGAGGGCATAGAAAAGTACTACTTTAAGGCAAATATTGATGACAAAAGTGTCAAATCGACAGATTTCGTGTTCACGTATCCACTTCAGATACTCTTGAAAGGAAAGGGTGGCGAACCGATTAATGGCGCGAAATGCACATTGACGTTTTTTTCGGATAAAAGCCAGATAAAGACTGTTTCAAAGGATGGATATGTTAGCGTTGCGGATGCTCCTTCAGGGAAGTTCAAAATTGAATTAGAAGAATATGAGTTTGTTTGAACAATCCGACAAACCATATCTCTCTCGTTTTGAATTCTATCCAAGAGTGACCAAAACAAATATTTCAATTCTGAACTATCTCGTATATACGCCAAAAAGCCTTTTGCTCCAAACTACAATTTGCTCTCATACAAAGAGTTGCAATCAACTCGATCCGTGCACAAGCTTTTTGTCTCGCACATCGTCTCGACTGAAACCAAAGCGAAGTGTAATATAGTTCCCTACTCGAAGTTGCTGCGGACGCGCCCAGATTTTCTTCTTCTTGTCATAAGGTCCGTGACCCCATGTATTGCTGTCATAGTATACTGCCCGTCCGTTAGCGGATGAAGGTATTGGCTTGTTCTTGCCTGCGGGCACATCATTAGTACGATAGTGAGTACTGCAATGCTCATTCCAGTACTTCTTGGTCGGTGGGTCTTTATTTACAGGCCGTGTATTGAATTCTAGGTTACCATAAGGGTCATTAAAAATAATTTTGCGAATTTTGCCATCTTTCTGCCCTAGGAGGAGCCCGCGAATGATCATGACGTGGGAGCCGCCAGGTGCATTGGTACCTGCCACTGTCGGGTATCCGCGTCCGATATTCCGCCGAAGGTAGGAGTCAGATGATCTCAAAAGGTTGCCCGCGGCGCGGTAGGCACACCAATTATTTGGTTCAGGTAATTCTCCTTCTCGACCGTTATCTTTCCAGATATCTGTGGTCTTGAGACCAACCGTTTTGCGGACCACCCGATTTACCCATACCCACACCTGCCATATTCTCGCGATGCTCGTGGGGTTAAAAACATAGTCATACGGGCTGCTGCCATCTTTCTTTTTCTCTTTTGATTGGTTTGGAAACCCCTCATCTCTCCATGTGTTGTAAACCTTTTCTGCCATATCTTGTGTAGTATTTGGTTTCTTCCCATAGTAGTCCATCATCATCGCCATTGAGGTGGGAAAACAAGTCTTCTCGCCGGATATCCTAACTTTGACTTCTTCGATATAGATGCTATTCACTAATTGGTTGATATAGGGTACGTTGAGCATAAAAGAACCGAATAAGAGAGCGGAATTCTTAGTGAATTCCAACGTTTTCTCTCCGCTTGAAGAGGTCTTCGCGCTTGGTGTAATTTCCTCATCTTTATCATCCAACACTGGACGATCATTGGTCGAAGCACTCGGGGGACAGTAGTTACTCTGTTTCAAGTGAATAAGCTTCGTCCCATCGATTGGTGGAAATCCAATGTCTTTGATCTTTTCGATGGTCACATGCTCTTCTAGATTATTGTCTTTGATTTTCAACACTGCAATCAGCTTGTACTCTTTCTTCTCTTCAAGCAGTTTCTTAAATTCGAACAAGCCAGAGGCATTCGTGCGGGTCTCGGCAAGTGGACTGCTTTTTCCCGCTTCAAACAATCTAACAATCACATTCTTGAGAGCGTACACACAGTCAGGTTTGTAGTTGCTACGATTCAAGAATTCATCTTGAGACTTCTGATTCCAAAAAAGAAGGCGGGTCAGCACCTCTCCCTTAAGGGTGTAATGCGTGGCAGAAGTCACGACCCCAGTATAAGTGTTCGCTTTCTCGACTATTCCCTCAGCTGAATCGTTCATTTCTCGACCAATCTTTTTTTACTACTTGATGAAAGATAAGAGTTTTTTCATGGCAAGACACGCGCAGAAGGTGACCGACAACGATGAATCACACCCCATGAACATCGATTGCCAAAGCTGCTGATATCACCGAACGAAAGCAGACATTACGTGATATATCTCAGGTACGCAGAAAACAAGGAAAGGTTCTTCTACAAGAAATTGAAATCGTTGGAATAGCAGTCTCTGTTGAGAGCTCAATGTGAATTGAGCCTGAGCTCTGTTGGAATGGGAAAAATGTGTTCCATCTCAATAAATATCTCCTTTTTGACTCCTGTCGGCTGGACACGTTTTGACTTGCTGCTTATCGGTTAAATCATGGAAAAGCCCTGTTGTTCGTTGGATCCCAAACGCTGCCGACGACGTTCCCTGAATCATCACAGTTGGCCGCAAGCATTTGCCCGCTCGCCGTGTCAAACACTAGTTTTCCTTGAGCCTCCGTTTCTGTTTCGTCGATAATTCTGTGGGTGTGGCCTGCTTCGTTTATGAGCTTGATTCGGTTGTTAATCGCGGTCCTGAAATCAAGTTTCTCTCTTGGCTTTGCGAGCAGGCTTTCTGCGTATTTTTTTGGGTCCAAAGCGCGAGCAGCCTTCTTGAAGTTGGCTCTGTGACTGTGCACTTGCCCCTGATATTCATGCCTGCGCGTGAACTTGAGAAGTTGGTCGTAGGTAATCCGTGGAAATTCACTACTGTATGATGATTGAATATTGTAGTCTTTGAAGAATGCCTTCTCGTCTGTCGCTACTATTTTACCTCCTTGGATTTTGAAATACTTCTGCCAATCTTTGGCAACTCGGTCTTGTTTGGAGTCGTCAGCGGTGAAGTGCAAGCCTCCGTCCTGAGCTTGGCTAAAGGTGGAATTGGAGTTTTGCAGATCGTCGTTGATGTAGCAACGGCTTTCCAAAGTGAAGTTCTGCAAACCGGATATGTACGTGTAACCGTTATTTGGTCCGCTGCCAATAGTTTCCGTGAAGATGTTGTCAAACCTTATCTGTCCTTCGTGTCTGCCTAAGTCTTGGAACTGTATTGGAGGTATCAGTGGCTGATTCCCCGAGATTTGACTTGTGGGTTGTTCTGGTTGCTCTGTAACAGTTGAAGTCCAGTCTGTGCCAGTTCTGGGAGCTACAGTGATAGCTAGTTCTACTCGGGGATTCTTGTTCCACGGTGTCACTTTCCATTTTACTTTTTTAGAATCGCGAGATATGTTCTTCTTGGTTTCATAACGAACAACAATTTTGCCTGATGCAACGATTTTTCCTTCCCAGCTTTTTTGCCAGTTGGCTTTGTCCTCTCCATCTGGGCGTCTCGCCGCCCCTCGCGCTGGTCCTTCAAATATCCACCGTCGTATGGTTGAGTCAGGTGGCATGTTATCGACTGTGAACTTCACGGTGTTTCCGCGTGGTATGTCTCCTGTGACACTTGGCTTTATTGACGGCGTCATCGTTAAGTGCTCTCCGAATCAGACTCAGGCTCTTTGACGACTATTTCGAAGTCTTCGTTTGGAACGTCATAGTGTTTGGCTACGCCTTTGTCGTCGGTGACTCCTGAGATTTCTTTTCCCCCGGCAAATCTGATGGTATAGTTTGTGTTGGGCATGGGGTTGCCCTGATCGTCTAGTAGCTCTATTTCAAAGAGCGTTCCGCGTTCCATTTGGTGTTTGATTTTCCCTGGGCCGTCTTTCACAGTTCCTTCCATTTTACCCGTCGTGCCGAATCTCCTACATCTTCCAATTTTGTAGGCAATTGAGTTAGCTAAAATCGTAACCGTCGACGTCTAGAGTGAACTTGCCGTAGGGGGCATCGTCTATTTTGGCGTGCCCTTTGCTGAACTTTCCCTTCTTTTGGGTGCCGTCGGAGAGTGTGATTACGTAGTTCACGTCGTCTATAGGATTTCCCTTTTTGTCTTCTAAATATATATCCAAGGGATAAGTGAACGTTAGAATCTCTGACCTTGCTTCCTCCTGTTCTATCTCTACCGAGAAGAAAAACTCTGGCTCTCCTTGTATGTCCTTTGCTTTCTCCTCCAGAACGAGTTGCATCTCCTCCGGGGAGAAAACCCATGTGGCCTCGACTTTGTTTCCATCGACTTTGCTTTCGATTTGAGCCATGAAATCGTTCTCCCCGTCGACATCTTGCTCCCAAACCGTGAACGTTGCTGGAGTTCCGTCCTCGAAGTCTTTTACGTCGACGATCATTTTGACCTTGTCACCGCATTTTGCTCTGTTTTTTTCCCATCTTGCGGTCGAGATTTTTCCTGGTTGTCCTATCTTTGCCTTGATAAGTTTTGGAGGAGCGGGTTTTTGCGGAGGCTGGACGGGTGCACCCGCGCCCGTTTCTCCTATGAAAACGGTGCCCACAGCCATCACAGATCCTATGGGTGCGTCAACGGGGTCGTTGCATGTTATCGCTTGATCGCCTTGCCGTGCAGCGGGTTTGCCGTTTATGAACACTCCTGTGCTTCCGACTAATATTTTTCCTTGGTTTGTCGGCGGTTTCTGGAATGGCCCTGCCGCGGGGATGTGTGGCGGCTGGTTTATGGCGACGCTGTCCACGGTTGCGGCGGGTTTTCCCTCGATGAAAACGTCGGTGCTTACACCCGACATGATGGTGCCAACAAAAGGCATCGGGGTCGGGGTTGGCACGGGTCCGCCTGGTGAGGGGACCATCAGAATGTGTGTATCTGTGGCAGTGATTTTGTCGCCTTGCTTGGCAGCTGGCTTACCCATACAAAGGCTCTACTCTTTTATTCTGGTTGGCCTGCACCGCATTCGCTGCAGAACTTTGCGACGATGGGTATAACTGCACCACAGTTTTTACACACTCTCGTGTCCACTCCGGCCGGTGGAGACTGTCCACATTTTTGGCAACGCGTGGCTCTGAAGGGTATGAGGACTCCGCAGTGCATACAATACCTCTTTTTCTCTGTGAAATTTATTGTTATATTGATGCTTTTCAAGCCTTCTGCAATTGCTGACAATGTTACTGGACCTGTTTCTGTTGAGGATATGAGAACGGTCTTTTCCATCTCTTTTTCTTTTGGGATTTTTACCTCTTCCTTCTCTAACCTTCCTTTTGTTGAGGTCAGCTTCACTTCGGTGTCAGCTATGGCTGGCATCGGCTTTCCCTCTTTGTCCAGCAGCTGTATGATTATTGTGGATGTTGATTTCCCGTCGGCCACGATCTCTGGTGGCTCGGCCTTGATTTGTAGTTTGACGGGTTTCGGTACCACTTTTGGCGGTGTCCATGTGAAGAGGAACATCATGCCCACGATGATGGTTGCCGGAATGCCTATACCAACGATTAGGATAGAGAGCGGTCTAACGGCAATTGCCAGGATCACCGTTGCCAAAAATATTGCCACAGTCAGAAGCAGCAATCTGTTCTTGAATAAGGGGAGAGATTTGACCTTTTCAAACAACATGAAGCCTCAGACGCGAAATCAACGTTTGAGTTATGATTGCGCAATTCTTAAAAGCTTTATCATTAGGCCACTTGCATTCCGGAGAATGCTGTATTACGTTAAGATTAAATATGGAATGCTCAGATTCATAAGGCGAAATGACTTATGGGAGGTGATATTCAATGTTCAAAGACGTCCCGATGAAGATTGTCGTTCCCATAATCGTTGTGACGTGGATTCTGTCTATGATTTCATCGATAGCTATAGTCTCAGTCGCGCCGAGCCTCCTAGGGATCAAGGCTGGAATCGATGAAGGTGCAGTTACCGCAGATAAGATAGCAGCAGGAGCCGTCATAACCGCTAAGTTGGCTGACGGAACCGTAACTTCAGCAAAGATATTGGATGGCACTATAACCGCTACAGATCTGAGCGACGGTTCGATTATTGCTGTCAAGATTGCTGATGGTGCAGTGACGACCATTAAGATTGCTTCTGAAGCGATAACCTCAGACAAGATAGCGGACAAGGCTGTTACGATTAGCAAGATCGCAGATGAAGCATGGAGTGCAATCGTAAGCACAAAGCTAGAAAACAACTCTGTAACATCCGCAAAGATACTGGACGGAGCCATAATTGAAGTGGATATATCTAATGGTGCAGTTACAGCAGCTAAGATTGCAGACGGAGCAGTTACCACCTCAAAGATTGCTGACAATGCCATCGTGACGATCAAGTTGGCTGACAACTCAGTGACAACCGCGAAGATAGTAGATGCAACGATTACAGCAGCAGACTTGGCTACAGGCGCCGTCACCACAACTAAGATTGCCGATGGTGCCGTTACAAGAGCAAAGCTGGCCGCCGGCATTTCAAAATATTGGATTTCAGGAAGTCTAAATACTGTCTCCAGAGATGTTACTACTACTTGGACAAAGTTGGACAACTTCTTAACTTTTACGAAAGAACTAGGTACATCCGTTATCGAAGTACTGTTAGCTTCAAGAGCAACTGGAGGAACCTTTTCTGGAGCGTTCGGTGTACTCTTTGAGGTAAGAATAAATGACCAAGCCACTACCATGGCAAATCGTGGAGCGATCACAACAACGGGCACTATAGATTTCATAACAATCAATGCAGTATACACTAACCTACCTGCTGGAACATATACAGTGAGCGTCTGGGCGCAGGCAGCCCCGTCTGGTTCTTCCTCTGGCGTTCTTCTTGATCCTGGCGGTTGGAGTGGCAGAATCATTGTAACGGAAAGCTTTTAAGTCACCAGATGCCTGAGCTCGAATCGCTCGCTTTGATTGCCTTTGCACTCCCAAGATTATCGCCGAAGCATACCTAAGAACCCTTTTTTTTGTTAAATATGGAACAAACAAGCCCAGAGACTTGGCTACCCGCTAAGTTGCAACAATAGCCCGGGCAAGCTTCAGAACCCAAGAATACTCAAGACAAGCGCGCTCTTTAGTGCCGGGGTGGTGGGACTTGAGACCTCACTACAGTGGCGATATCTTGCCCATAACTTCACCTTTTTCCATTCTTAAATTCTTAAAAAATTCCAAGAGTCAGACATCCTCCACACCGTGTTCTATCTCTTACCTTTTCTTTGCGACCGCCAAAGTTTGGAAAGTCTTTTTCACAGGCATGTCTGATTCTTTTTTGCCTTCAGCCTTACAGCCGTATGCAGAAAGCAGTCTAAACCCATTATTGTTAAGATATTTTCGGACCTCAGCAAGCGTATAGCATCTTATTTTGTGTGCTTTGCTGAAAGCACGTACGAGTTTGCTTATTTCATCTGCGTTCCAGAAATCAAAAATGAACAAGCCATCTTCATCGAGATGCTGCTTTAAACCTGATAGGGTATTCACTAAATCTTCATGTGTAGTGAGATAGCCGAATGCTCCAAACATGATTGCACAATCGAATTTTCTGTTTAACCGTATATCTCGCATGTCTTGTACGAGAAACTCCGCCTTAGTTTTTCTCTTCTCGGCATTCTTCTCTGCTTTTCTAACTAGCACTCTCGAAACGTCTATTCCCATAACTCTGTAGCCGCGATCTGAAAGAATTGATGCATGAGCACCCATACCGCAGCCGACATCCAAGATGCCTTTTGGTTTTTTCGTCTTGAATTTCTCAAAGATCTTCTCTAGCGCATCGCAGTCTCTTTCGTAATCCTTGATTTCGTAATAGATTAGAGCCTTCGCACGCGTAGATGGGGACATATGCAACATGCAACTATTGATGATATTCAATGATTTGTACGCATCCCATAAAGCTTCCGAAGACAAAGAATAAGAATAGCCTACAAACAGAAAAAACAACAGAATCATCAAGATAAAATTACACATCTCCCGATATTGGAAAGCAACCAAGGAATACCCCAAAACCAAAGACATCCTCTACATCATATCATCTGCAAACCCCTTTTTTCTAAACTCTTGCGTTTGTAAGAACGCTCAACCTCAGAAGAAATTCAGAGGCCCAGAGTCAAATGTACGCAGGTTGAGCCGGCGTTGACCCTGTTTCATATAAACTTTCTTGACAGCATTTACCAGTAAAGTTACCCTTCGAATTCGCATCCCTTCACAAGGTTAGTGTGAAAAAACCGACAAATGAGTTATTTCCCCGAAAAGAACTTCAAACAGTCCTTAAGAATTGAGCGCCAGGGAAGGATTTCGGTACTAATTCACTAGTAAAGGTCCATCGTGTGAAATTGGCGAGAGTTCGAATCTCGCCGGGGGCTATCATTGTTTCTGAATCTGAAGCTAGATTATCGTTCTTTGAAGAGGCAACTTGATTCAGGCTGATTTGTTGAGTTCGAGCTGAAATAATGCTGAGAAGCTGTTGGCGACACGGAACGGTACTTGATACCCTCTTGAGATGGGGTCATTCAATACACGTAAGCCAGTCTCCCTCGAATCTCTTCGGCTGAGCGCAGTGTAACAATCAACTGGGCTTCGCGCTTCTAGTCGTCTGTTCTGATTTACGTTGATTCAGATAGGACAAGATTAATGGACCCGGTGAAACTAAACCTGCGAGCACACAAACTCCTATGCCAATAGCGAAACCCCAAGGCCCCACAGGGATCAAGTTCGTGCCACTAAAGGCTCCATGAGCCAGCTTACCTATTGCAGATCGTATCAGTCCATAGAATAGAAGAGCTGCCGAAAGGTTCAACACAAGCGGGGCGATTAGGAGAGCCGGAAGCTTCAAGCTTCCAGCAAGGGCTAAAACGCCTGAAACAACTACAAGTAGACCAATTATTAGAAGGGTGCCGTCTAGGGTCAGAAGGCGGTCAACCATCCAGTCTTGTGACCATACATTCCAAGCCATCACTCTGAACGGGTAAATGTCTACGCTGACGCCTGAAGCCCTTATAGACCACCAAGGCACGAAAAGCGAAGCGAAAGTAACCAAACTTATAATGATGCCCAAGTAACGCGGCTTGGACACCTTCACAACTGTTTGCCTCCCACACAATGCATAATCAGAGGGCTAACCTTAAAGATTCGTCTGTTTCTTCGGAGTTCGACGAGGGCCACTGTGAGGGCTAATATTCCAGCTCCGGCAACGGCACTGTAGCTATCGCTTCAACAGGAAACTCTGATGGCGGACTGATTGGAGTGCTCTTTGAGGGCATAAGATAAGCAACGTAAGTTGGGTCATGTTCTATGCCCCAACCTTCCCACATTGGGTAACACACTCTGTAAACGAAGCTTGAGTTTGTGTACCCTAGACCTATATTCGGTAGGCTTGTGCTCAGTTTGGGGAATACATCCTCTGAGAGCAGACGGAGAAGAGAGCCTATGAGCCAGTATGGAGAGAGGTAAACAGCGGCGTTTGGTGGGACGCTCTCCGTTGGTGAGGCAACGGATTTAGATCTGTAGCTCTCTAGAATCCAGTTTCTATTAAGGGTATAATTCTCCTCGAGAATGAATTCATACAGTTTTTTGTCTCCAACGATAACTTCAGCTCGGCTTGTTGCTGTGGTCGGAGCTGCGGAAGCTCTTGAGTTGTAGGGTTCACCGTTGACGAGAACTGTGTAAGGCTTTGTCGTAAGCATTGTAGTTCCATAGAGTAGGGACAAACCAAGTCTGCTTAAAGATACGTCGGCAGCGTAAGGCGCGAAATCAACGACCCTGCCCACTTTGACCCCAGTCTTCAAGTATGAAACGTTTCCCTGAATATAGTAGTCATAAGTGAAAGCCAAGTCGGTTATGTTAACTTTAGCTGCCAGATTAGTTGACACAACGTTTGCTACTCGGTCTTCTGGATACAGGAGGAAGCCGTCAACCCACCCGTATGCAATGCCCCAAGTATAATGTGACACATTTTCGACACTCATCTTCTGGACAGACATCGGGGTAAACGTCTCGGAGCTGTTGACGAGGAAGAAATATTCTATCTCCTTCAAGTCTGTGTCTGGAACGCCATTTTCATGGGTATCGTTGTATGCCTTCATAAGTAACAGCGTATTTCCGATAAAGACCTCTGTGTCGTTATTCGCCATGTAATGCTGCCCCAGAAACGTCTGAATGGGCGAGTTGTAAACTTCTGAATAATAAGTGAAGAAGGCAACCTGGGTGCCTGAGGAGTTGATCCATGTATACCATAGATTCACGTCAGTGCCATGCGAGATGGAGCCGCTTGAGTACTCGCTCTTCGTGTCAACTCTGGATTGGTTGGAGCTCTTAGCTGACTGTGCATCAACAGAATTAACTCCAGCTATTGAAAATGATGACGCCAGAAGCAGAAGAGTAGTTAAGAGGACACGCAAACACTTTTTACGCGTTCTAAACGTTCCCATATGTTGTTCCTCTAATTCAGATGGCTATTCTTGAAGCATTTTAAACTATACATTCGAACATTTTGCGATTTTATCGAACAGTTCATCTGCGTGACGGTCTATGGCGCCAAACCTTGAGGGTCTCATACCAGAAGATTGCAGCTGCCAGGGTTGCTGGCATCAGGGCGGTCACCACAATGGGCGAGAGAGCATAATTAAAGAATGTTATGAAGAGCAGAATCATAATAGACGTAGCGGAAGCATACACAAGATGTTTAGGAACGGCGTGCCCACCAAAAAAAATGAAGGCGCTCATTAAATCAATCTTAACAACTTTGCTAACCTGATAATTACCGGACTGATCCTTACACACTAAACCAAGCTGCCTCAACTTCTCAAGCTGATAACTTGCACTGCTTGGACTGGAGAAACTCAAGGTCCTCTGAACCTCTCTTAGACCGCATGAGTCTCGACCTTTCTTCAATAGATACCAGTAAACAAGCAGAGTGTTTCCCGTAACCTCGCTCAGTACCCTCTCTTCATCGGTGATGTTAGGAGGAGTCAAAGCAACAGAGAACTCCCAATCTATACAAAAATAAAAGAATTACTCGTACAGTTTAATACTATACTTTCGACATCTCTTCTGCATGCCATTTACCAGTAAAACGGGTCACTAAATTTAACTCCGTTACAGGTGAATCTGGAAAAGACCAACAAGTAGGCTCCTTTTCCTAAAACAACCTCGAAAACGTCTCAAAGAGCGCCGGGGAAGGGATTTGAACCCTTGAGGCGCAAAGCGCCACCGGCTTTCTTCTGGACCCCCTGTTGTGCATCTCGAGGCCGGCACATTACCGCTCTGTCACCCCGGCGCTGCGCAGGTAGAATGAAAGGATGGCGTGGTCTAAAATCGTTTTCTATGACAACCGACAGCACAAAGGACAACAAATCACTGAGGAGACCTAAACCACTTCTTCAAAACAAAAAGGTAGAAGAAGGCGTAAGGGATTTAGCTCCTTCTTCTTTTGAAATCTGGTTTCCAGCAGAGCAGCGTGTTAGTGTTACTAAGGGGCAGGGTCAACACTAACAAGCACGCGAAAAACCTCCCAAACAGAGCCAGAAACACCATGCCAAAACGAAAAAAGCAACCAGTTAACACAACTGAACCGACCCGCCCTCATCCATCTCAAGAAATTCCCCACTCATACTGATAGACCCGATAAAACCATAAGCAAAAACACTTAAAACAGAACACAACGATTACAGTTAAGAACCAAAGAAAGGAGCCTTGCACCAAAATTGTTTAAGGCTAAGATAAGCGACGCCAAACTCCTACGCGACATGATCACAGCCATCAGCACACTGGTCGACGAAGCCACATTCAACATCACACCCGAAGGCATAAAACTCAGAGCCATGGACCCCAGCCGCGTAGCCATGATCGACTTCGAATGGTCCAAAACCATCTTCGACGAATACACATGCGACACACCCACAAAAATGTGCATAAACGTGGGAGAAATGCTCAAACTCCTACGCCGCACAGGCAAGGACGAATCCATTGAACTCGCACTCGACGACAAAACCAACCGACTAAACCTCAGCATCAAAGGAAAATACGAACGCACCTTCAACATGCCAACCCTCGAAGCCGCAGAGGAGGAGGTGCCCACACCCAAAATCTCCTTCAACGTCCGAGCCAAAGTCACAACCGAAGGACTACACCAAGCAATAGAAGACGTCCTACTCGTGTCCGACCACGTAAAGGTTGAAGTTGACAGCGAAAAACTGACCATGCGAGCCGCAGGGGACCTAATGGGCGCCACGATAGAACTCAAAAAAGGAAGCGACGCCCTTCTGGACCTTGAAGCCAAGGAGCCGTCTAAAGCCACTTTCAGTCTAAGCTACCTGTCAGAGATAATCAAGACCGCCGCCTCTGCAAGCGAAATAGCCACATTAGAATTTAGCAGCGACATGCCAATACGCATAGACTTCCAGCAGCCAAAAGAGGGAAAACTAACCTTTTATCTCGCGCCACGCATTGAGGTAGAATAGAAACCGCGATGGCGCAACCGCAAACCGCCCTCAACGCCGGGAAAAAACTGATTCTCACACAGACCGACCTAGCCAAGTATCCCTTTATCCCCCAGGCAGCAGAACACGTGCGAGGGCTTGAACACAGCATAACAACGTTGGAAGGCCCAGAATACGCAGAAATCCTTGAAAGAGCAGAACAAAGAATCAAAGAAGCCATAGAAAAAAAACTAGTAGGCTTTCAGCGGGGCAAAGATGAAACCGAAATTCTCTCCTTTCCAATCGCCGTGATGATGGCTGCCTACACAAACGATCCGTCCTTAAAAAAAAGATACGCCCTTGCCGAAGCCAACCGAATCTATGCCTTGCTAAAAGAAGATGAGGAGCAAAAACTAGTCGATATTGCCATGTTTTTCAACTGGAAGATAAAACGGGAAAACATCTACACCAAAAATCTACAAGCATCTACATCAGGGTTTTCGATAGATTTTGCAAGTTATCTAAGAAACGCGAGAATCTTTCATGAGAGTGAATGGAAGCTTATCAACCGTCCTATGAGGCACGGCGAGGTCTATCTTACCAAAGAAAAAGTCGCACGCCTTCTGGCTGAAGAGGTAAAAGTCTACATTGAGAAAAAACTCTTCGAAAAAATTGATTTCGTTCTCTCCAAGCCGATCACCGAGCGAGTTGAGAAACTCAGGCATCTGTATGCCAGTCTCAGAGGAAAGATACGTGAAGAAGAAACGCCGACAGAGACTGTGATCGATGCCTTTCCACCATGCATCAAACGCCTCCACAACACTGCACTTGCAAAGCAACACCTATCACACATCGAACGCTTTACACTCACATCCTTCCTCTTGAATTCTGGCATGACCGTGGAAAACGTGATAGAATGTTTCCGCCCAACCTCAGACTTTAGTGAAAAGATGACACGTTACCAGGTTGAACACATAGCGGGTGGCAGAGGCTCGAGAACCAAGTATGTTCCTCCCAGATGTGATACGCTGCAAACACATGGAGTATGCCCAGGCATGGACGATACCTGCAGACGGAGAGTGAAGCATCCCCTTCACTATTATCGGAGAAAACTCCGCACCATTAAAACAGGAACCACCAGCACACATCCTAAGCGAGAGTGAACAACATTCAAACCCAGGAATTCATCCAGGAAAAATTCGCAGAATATTACAAACAAAACGCTAGCGTTGCGCAGCCTCTTCCGTCAATAGAGAAACGTGAATTCGCCTTTCTCCTTTTCAAAGAAAGAACTATGCTTCGCCACAAAGGCTTCAAGAGCGTGGAGGACTTGAACGGCTTCCTGAACAATGTTGCTCCCTCTGACGCCTATTATTCAAGCGCCTACTATGAAAGACCCGCAGAAGAAATGAGTGCCAAGGGCTGGGTTGGCGCTGACTTAATCTTTGACATCGATGCGGACCACATACCTACGCCATGCGACAAACAGCACGACACATGGACATGCAAAAACTGTGGTGCTTCAGGACGCCAAACCAAGCCTAAGAAATGCCCTAAATGCCAAGGCCAAAAATTCGACAATGTAACCTGGCCCTGCGACATCTGTTTAGAATCGGCGAAAAAAGAAACAATAAAGCTTATGGAAGTGCTTGCTGAGGACTTCGGATTCTCTCCCAAAGAGATGAATCTCGCTTTCTCTGGGCATAGAGGTTATCATGTTCAAATAAGTAACGATGTAATCAAAACCTTCGACTCTATTATGAGAAAAGAAATTATCGACTACATTTCCGGGATTGGACTTGAGCCCAAACTGCACAGTTTTGACCTAGAGAATGGCGTAGGACCCTTGCTTGAAGATTTTGGGTGGAGAGGAAGGATAGCAAAAGGCACATACGAACTGCTTCTGTCTCCTGAGCAACTTGAGAGCGTTGGGCTCTCTCCAACAGCTTTAAAAGGCATTCAGCAACAGAAACAACGCATTCTTGAGAGATGGGAAGGTAAGGGTCCATGGGGGCTAGTTAGCGGAGTTGGACCCGGCGGTTGGGAAAAAATAATTCGCAAAGCAATCGAAACCCAGTCGGTGAAAGTAGATACCGTTGTTACCACAGACATCCATCGCTTGATTAGGTTGCCCAACACATTACACGGAGAAACAGGATTCAAGAAGATCGAATTGCCACCAAACGAGATTGAGCGTTTTGACCCGTTTAGAAACGCTGTCGCCTTTAGAGAGGGGACGATCACAGTCGAGGTCTCTGACAGCCCAAGTTTTAGAGTAGGCGACAGCGTTTTTGGACCTTTCAGGAATCAGAGAGTTGAACTGCCAAGTGCGGCTGCGATGTTTCTGCTGTGCAAGGGCGCTGCCAAGGTAGCGGAGGAAACCACAGGTGTACGATGAACTCTATGCGGCTTGGAGACGAGAGAAAGAAAACGTCGATCTTCAGCCGCTTTCAAAAGACTTCTATTCAAAACTTGCCGAGTACATGCACAGATTACGCGAGGAAAGCCGAATGCTGGATGAAAAGAGCACGAGGGCAAGGCTGTTGATGCGCGAGTCCAAAAACGTCAAGGAAATTGTTAAGAGCCTAATCCTACTACGCCACGAAAAAACACTTAAGCAAGCATCAGTTGGAGAGGCGCTGCCCAAGGAAAGCATGACTCCTGAGGAAGAGAAACTCGCGAGGGAGATAGCACCCTCCTTTGAATCTTTCAACACCTTTCTGAAAGACATACTTAACGGACGCTTACCACGGGTGGAAAACAAAGGGAAACCCTCGAAGGAGGTTTTGAGGTTCAGGAAAGAAATACCCGCGATAATAGGCGTCGACATGAAAACCTATGGTCCGTTTAAGCCCGAGGACATCGCCTCTTTGCCAGGAGAAAACGCAAAAATTCTCGTAAAACAGGGAGTGGCCATCCAAGTTGAAGTAAAGCGGTGACAACCCCCTCAACCGTGACTGACCGAATGAACGGGTTCTGTTGAAGAGTCTGTCTTGTGCAAGACGCCGGTGAAAGGTATATATGTTTATGCGGGTTGTTGTATACCGAATCAGCAAGTGAATTGCGATGAAGGCGCCCAAAGAAATCACTACCTACTGCCCAAGGTGCAAGGCTCAGCGACCTCACACGGTCTCCATCTATAAAGCAGGAAAGCGACGGGCGCTGGCTCGAGGCGAACGCCAGCACGAACGAAAGAAACACGGATACGGTGGACAAAAATATGCGCTTCAACGCAAGTTCGCCAAAACAACCAAGAAGCAGACATTGAGGCTGAAGTGCAAGACCTGCGGCTACACAAGGATGAAGAAGGGAATGCGTCTCAAAAAACTCTCGGTAGAATAGGAGAAGAAGCCATATGACTGAATGGGAAACGTTATTGCCAAGGCCGAAAAGCCGCTTCGTGCGCGTTAAATGTCCAGACTGCGGAAACGAACAGGTGATATTCGACCACGCTACGCGCACAGTGAACTGCAACGTCTGTAGCTCTGTCTTAGCTGAACCCACGGGAGGCAAGGCGGCTATAAAAGGAGAAATTGTAGCTTCACTAGAATAAGGATGTGAATGATAGAAAAAATGGCAACTAAAAAGGAAGAGTGGCCCGAGGCCGGCGACCTAGTCATCGCCTCTGTGCAAAGAATAACCGACTACGGAGCCTACGTAACACTTGACGAATATGGAAAAGAAGGCTTACTCCATGTTTCAGAAGTTTCATCGGGCTGGGTTAGAAACATCCGCGATTTCGTCCGCGAAGGACAAAAAACCGTGCTTAAAGTCCTGCGCGTGAACCCAGAAAAGGGTCACGTCGACCTCTCCCTCCGTCGAGTCTCTAGATTCGAACGACGCGAAAAAATCCTCGCTTCGAAGAGAGAGAAAAGAGGGGAAAGTCTTCTTCGCAATGTTTCTGAGAAACTCAAGATGACCCTTGAAGAACTACGCACTCAGGTTGGAGCAATTGAGGAAAAGTTTGGAGGAACCTATGAAACTCTTGAGAAAGCCGCTCTGGAAGGCCCAGACACCCTCACAGAAGCTGGCTTATCTAAGGACATTGCAGTCGCCTTAGCTGAGGTTGCGAAAGATAAGATTCGGCCCCCGATGGTGAAGATTAAGGGCTCTCTGAATCTGCAATGTATGAAGCCGAACGGAATAATCTACATAAAAGATGCACTGTTAAAAGCCCAAAAAATTGAGAAGCCGAAAGACACTCGAGTTCGTGTTTATGCGGTTGCCGCGCCCAAGTACGCTGTGGAAGTTATGGCTGAAGACTACAAGGAAGCAGAAAAAGTGTTGCAGAGAGCGGCTGAAACAGCCATCAAAACCATAACGAACGCGGGTGGAACAGGCGCTTTCCAAAGGGAAAAATAATGGTCTGGCTTCTCAGAAAATGCTCACAATGCAACAGTTACACGCTGAATCAAGAAAGATGCCCATACTGCAGTGGCAAAGTCCATGTTCCACACCCAGCTAAGTTTTCGCCCCAAGACAAATACGCCAAATACCGTCGAGCAATGAAGGCGGAGACTTAGGAGAGGATCAACCCATTGAAGGAAACTTACGTAAAGGAAACTCAGAAAATCGAACTTAAAAACCCTGTTCTGATCGAAGGGCTGCCTGGAATGGGAATGGTGGGAAGGAT
>Ga0315314_1000652_pt1 | contig 36028 bp, 41 predicted proteins | sample TDP9_MG_FD_203631 | JGI IMG/M metagenome (GOLD analysis project Ga0315314, IMG submission 203631) | Freshwater sediment microbial communities from Lake Towuti, South Sulawesi, Indonesia - TDP9 | ecosystem: Environmental > Aquatic > Freshwater > Lake > Sediment | place: Indonesia: South Sulawesi... | reverse complement strand
GCAACCATTGAAGGTCGGCCGCAAGATAATCGCATTCGAAGGCACCGTTCACCCGGTCAGAGCGAAACAATATCTCACCCCCTTAATCAAATCAGCACTTCAAAAAACGGATGTTAAGGCAATCGCCGATTTCGTAAGGACCCGAAGAGGCGCATACGCTATCGCTTCACTCCAAGGCGAGAAGATGATCTTGGCCAGAGATCCGGTCGGCCAAAAACCCCTGTATTTCGGAAAGAACGAGAGACTCGTCGCGGCGGCGTCAGAACGAAAAGCTCTCTGGAAAGTTGGATTAGACAGAGTTGACAGCTTTCCACCAGGATATGTTATGAGTCTAACTAGGAAAGGATGGAAACTCCAACATTCGAGAACGATGAGACAGCCTGAAGTCGCTGAGGTTGACCTAGAATCTGCTGCAAAGCATCTAAAGAGACTTCTCGTGAAGACTATAGTTGAGTTAACGAAGGACGTGGAACGAGTTGCGATATCCTTTTCAGGAGGCATCGACAGCGGACTGATTGCTTCAATCGCCAAGTCAACTGGACTGAAGGTTGAACTCTTCACAGTGAGTCTGCCAGATCAGCCTGAACTGGCTCACGCTATCGAAGTCGGAAGCGAGTTAAGGCTGCCTCATCGAGTGAAACAACTCACCATAGCAGATGTGGAGGAGACTGTCAAAACAGTCCTCTGGCATATCGAGGAGGCGAACCCAATGAAGTTGGCTGTAGCGATACCGATGTATTTCGCAGCCGACATGGCTCATAGAGAAGGATTCAAAGTCATGTTAGCTGGTCAGGGGTGCGATGAGGTCTTCGGAGGATACCGTCGATTCCTAGCGATACTCGATCGCGGCGGACGTAGTGCGCTTCAAAAAGCCATATTAGAAAGCTCAAGAGAAGCGTACCAGATCAATTATCAAAGAGACGAGCAGGTATTCATGCCTAACCATATTGATTTGCGTCTCCCTTTCGCGGATCTCAGCGTCGTCGAGTACGCGCTTTCCCTACCTATCGAACTCAAAATTGTAAGCCCTCAAGACGATTTGAGGAAGAGAGTGCTTAGAAGATTGGGTCAGGTGATCAACTTGCCGAAGTCTGTGGTTGAAAGACCGAAGAAAGCGATTCAATACGCAACTGGGATTGAAAGAGCGTTAAGGCATATTGCCAAAAACAGAAAGATGACGCTAAGAGAATACGTTATGAAGAGCTTCGACGAGGTCTTCAAACATAGGCAGAACACGTTGGACCCCTTTCCGCCGAGGTTTGATGCGGAGAAGAAATAAGAACATCTTACGGGCATATTGGCTGGATCTATTGATTAGTAGCATATGAGGAGCAGGCGAGAGTGATGAAAAATGCTGCGGTGGAGCTGCCTTTCGGGCCGAAATTCGTCAAGATAGAAGTGCCGAGAAGAAATCTAATCGCGATCGTTGAGCCACGTCAAGTTCAAGCGGCAATTGACGGCACGGCTGAGGCCGAACGAGCGCTTCGAAATCCAATTGGGAAAGAACGAATTTCAAACCTTGTTAAGAAAGGATCAAAAGTAGTTATATTGAGCGAAGACAACACTAGACCTACGCCTGTCAACGAGATTCTGCCCCCTATTCTGGAAGAATTGAATGGATGCGGAGTGAAGGACAAAGACATAACGGCCATAATGGCTCTCGGCACGCACCGCCCGATGACCGATAAGGAGATGTCCAAGAAGCTTGGCGAAGAGATCACGGAGAGAATTGAAGTTGTCAACCACGAATGTGAAGACCCTGAATCACTGGAAGATCTTGGGAAGACATCCAAAGGGACGCCGATCTTCGTCAATAAGACGGCACTCAAAGCCGACTTCATGATAGGTGTAGGGATGATCTGCCCCCACAGAGTTGCAGGATACGGGGGTGGAGCAAAAATCGTTCAACCAGGAATCTCTGGAAAGGTTACCACAGGGCATACTCATTGGATGAGCGCATTATACGAAGCAGAGAAGATAATGGGAATAGAACAGAACCCTGTTAGAGAAGAGATGAACCAGATTGCCTCAAAAGCGAAACTGGGTTTCATCATCAACGCTGTCCTCAATCAGGAGGAGCATATAGTCAAAGTAGTTGCAGGAGATTTCATCAAAGCCTTCAAGGAGGGCGTTCAGGAATCGAGAAAGGTCTGGGAGGTCAAGGTTCCGGAAAAAGCTGACATCGTGATCGCTGACTCGCATCCCGCAGACATGGATATGTGGCAAGCAGCAAAAGGGATCTATGCGTCGGAACTCATAGTCAAGCCTGGCGGAACGATCATTCTGATAACTCCGTGCTGGGAAGGAGTCTCGAAGCAGCATCCTCAAGTTCTTCAGTTTGGGTACAGACCTTTCAATCAACTGAAAAAACTAGTCGAGAGAAAAGAGATAACAGATCTCGTGGCCGCGGCGCACATCGCCCATGTCGGCCGGGTAATCAGGGAAAAGGCCAAGTGCATTCTAGTCTCGGAAGGCATAACCGAGTCCGATGCGTTGAAGTTGGGTTTCGAGTACGCGAACACACCTCAAGATGCGGTCAATAGGGCACTGGACGATCATGGAAGCAAAGCAAGAGTAACTGTGATTAAGGAATCAAGCGAGCTGATGCCAATGACCGGGAATTAGACTGAAGTCCATCTAGAAAAAATTCTGTGCGAAAGAAAAATGGGATAATTTGCGACTGAAGCGTTCTCAGTCCTGCTTCGTTCAAACTCACTTGGCTTTCTTCGGCTTCTTCTTCTTTGCCATTCCTCAGTCTTTTTTCCTAGAGCATAGATTGCTCCGGAACATATTATTAACGAGCTTTCAAATAAAAGAATTGCGTGCTTATACTCGGCCCAAAATATTTTGGAGTACGAGAGCAAAAAAGTCTGTCAGGAGCGAGCATTCCGAATTTTCAATCGTACCGCGAACCTTCTTGACGCCATATTAGGAAAGAATTAAATTAGACACCCATTAGGCTAATTTCGGTAATGGGGTCGTCGTCTAGCTTGGTCTAGGATACCAGCCTGGGGAGATAAGCCCAGATCGCTGGCGGTCGCGGGTTCGAATTGAGGAGTAAATCACGAAAGTCCCGCCGACCCCATCATTTCAGTCGAGATGCTTGCAGAATTCTCCTGAACCGTTCTTCTGACATCTCTTGCTTGTATTCTCTCAAGGCTTCGATGAGACATCTCACGTCTATTTCTCCAATCATCTTTCTCACGCGTTTCGATACTTCACTTCCAATGAACAGGTATTGGCAAATTGAAGTCAAATTAGAAGGTTTCCTTTTGATGCTTGCGGTTTCAAAATCCACCAGTATCGGCTTTCCTTCAGCTGTGACAATTATGTGTTTGGGCGCTCTACTCAATTCTCCATGGTCCAATCCGGCTTTGTCGAGTTTAAAACAGACCTCAAGGATGTTGAGGAGAGCGTTCTGCAATGATCTCTTTTTTCCCTTCCCTTTCAAAGTATTCACCCACGATGGAAACAGAGTGCCTTCAACGTAATCCATGAGAAGAAAGTTCCTGCTTGAGGTGCGTAGTTTCGGTCCTGCGCCGACGGAGTTAGCTATTCTCAGCATCTCGGCTTCATGCTCCATAGTTGATCTATCTGAATCTGTTCTACGTATCTTCAGCGCGCATCTCCCTAATGTATTGCGCGCAAGCACGACCACGCTGACGCATCCTTTGCCGACAACGGGCAGGTTCTCTATCCTCTTGGGGCCAGTAAGTTCGACAGCGTTTACTCCTATCGAATTCAGTTCAGCGATTCTATGCTCGACTTCAATTGAGTCAAATCTTGGGTAGCACAGAATTCTGCCATAAACTGGGTTCACAAAATCGTCTGGGGTAATGGTGATGCTAGAGGTCAATCCAGCCGGGCCTCCCCTTCAGGAAGCTGCAGAGAAAATTGGAGAACTGCCTATTCGACCTGTATAGACGTGTTATTTCTTCATTGAGAAGAATCTTGAATCCACACTTAATAACGCTCTCAGCTACTCGACCGGCTACGCCGACAGCTCTGCCGCCTGAACTCAAAGACGCTTCCAGCAAGAGTTCAGCGCTGCGGTTCCTCCTCAATTTCTCGACGATCCATCTATCGTCTTCGATCCATGGTCCTGAAACGGTATCTTCTCTACTCAAATGTTTCTTCAGAAACTTCTCAGATTCCTCACGCCTCGAGACGGGCGGACCTAGATGCCTCTTGCTCTTGCTTAGAGCTGCACTTGCAAGTTCGAAGAGGATAATATTGCACTTTTCTTCATCACTCCAAGAAGCCGATTTTGATACTTCAAAATCGTTCTCCTGCAAGAGATTTCTCAACGATCTCTCAGTCTTGTAGAGTTGACTCCAAAGAATGTCGACCACAGCGTCCACTTTTCCCATTTGAATCAAGAGTAGAACTGAGCCTCTCCTTGCCATGGTCGATCTCAATTGTTTAACGTCAGATGGTTTGGGTACAGTCGGGTAGAAGAATCTCAAATTGGGCTTCTGAATGAATGCTCGAGATGCAGCGACGAACTCCCACATTCTCCTACCGCTAACCGCAGCAGCTGCATTTCTGCCACGATCAACAGGATCTATGACCACAAGTGGCGCGTCGAAAAGTTGCCCAACCTCTTCTCGCCTTCCTTCATAGTATCTCTCGACATCTATCGTTTCACTTCTGTGCCAGTCTGAAGCTTGTGTCACTGTATTCCTGAAGGTTCCGTAGAAAAGCGATAGCGTTTCACAAAGCATTCCGCTCAAACCGCCAACCTTGATCTCAGCGCCGTAGACGCCTATTCCCTTCATAAATTTCTTGAGGAGCCTCGTTTCATCTCTCAGGTTTTCGTCGAGGTGACGCTTCATGTATTCTGTATGAAACGGTGTTCTGTCGGTCGCGCTCTTCCAGTTCCCTTTTTCTACGCGATAACAAGGGACAACATTAACTCTAGTTCCCTCAACCCATGCTTCCACGTATGGGTGCTCTGCATATCTTTCTATGATTCTGTATCCCTTGAGCGCTTTCCTTACAACTCGAAGGCAAGTTGTCTCGAGTTCATCTCTAGTGAGAGTTGGGGAAACCCTCATGAAGATGTCTATATCGGCTTCCCTGCTGAGCCAGGTGTCCTTTGCAACCGATCCATCAATTCGAACTTCAGCGTCGAGACCGCTCTCACTCATGGCATTCGTAACTTTCAACTTCATTCTTTCAGCGAGTTCAAGAACCTTTTCTCTCTCAAGGCTTTTTGGTCTAATCCTTCGGAGGACGCTGTTGCAAACATGCTCCAATTTCTTCATGAGGTCACCTCGTAGAGCGTAGTGTAGATCGGGCCCTTTGGCGTCAGTACGCTTTTCTTCAGTTTAACTTTAGAGACAGTCATCGAACCAAGAGTTTGATCCTTTAGCGCTTCCACGGCCTCAACGAGCTCCTGCCTGTTGCGCCCCGACCTGACTCTCGCTATCGTCAAATGGGGGCTGAAGCCCTTTCTATCTGGAGGAAAACCAAGGTTCCTCAAGTTAGGTTCTATTTGGTTAAAGATGCTGCGCAGCTCAACTTCTCCTCTCGCCATTCCAACCCATACCACGTTTGGACGACGATAATCCGGAAAGCATCCAAGCCCTTGTAGCTCGAGATCGAATGGCTGAAACTTGATCTGGCGCATCGCTTCGCATACGCTTTCCAAAAGACTTGCGGGTATTTCACCGAGAAACCTCAGCGTTATGTGAATGTTCTGAGGCTCAACGATTTTGAGGTCCGCGCCAGTCTGGATCAACGTTCTCTGAAGACTCGTGACCTTGGTTAGAATGTCGCTGTCTCCCAGCTCCACCGCTATGAAGCTTCTTATTCTATCCTCCGACACTTGCAGAACCAACCAACACAAATATCAGCTCCGTGGTAAATTTAACATTTCACAGGGGAACTGAAGTAAACAGAGCATTGAAAGCCTAAATCGTGGGGTAACGAGGTCACTTGAGTCTCAGGAAGAAGGTGATGGTCATAGTTGGCATGCCTGGGTCAGGGAAGGCTATGGCATCAAGAGTCGCCCGCGAGCTAGGATACCCGGTTCTAGTGTGCGGAGATGTCATCAGAGAAGAGGCCAAGAGGAGAGGGCTTCCGCCCACCCCTGAGAATATTGGAACACTTATGTTGAAGATACGAGAAGAGGAAGGCCGTGCTATTGTCGCGTGCAGGCTGATTCCTCGCATTCAAGTTCAAGAATCGCATGTTGTAGTAGTCGAAGGCGCGAGGAATATTGAGGAGATAGATGAGCTTAGGGAACATTACGATGTCCGAACTTTGGCTATTCATGCGTCGCCCTCGACACGATTCAGTCGTTTGAAGTCAAGAGGCAGAAGTGATGACCCGAAAAATTGGAACGACTTCATCATAAGGGATCAAAGAGAAATTGACGTCGGAATCGGCAGGCTCATCGCTACCGCTGACAGGATGATAGTAAACGAGGGCAGCACCCAAGAATTCAAGTACAGTGTCAATAAGCTTCTCAAAGAGATGTGGTCGGTATGAATGACGTAGAGATAGAGGCTGAAGCTTTCATATATCCAACAGAAGATCCCGAAAAAGTACAGAAGGCTATCAAGACGATTTTTCCAACGTGTTCGATGACTCTTGAGAACCCATCTGAAGAAGTAAGAATACTAAGAGCGAGAGAGCATGGGAAAGAAGCGTTAATCCCGCTACAGAGTCTGCTTAGACAAGATCGAATACGAGACGCCGCTAGATCGGTTCTTATGTCGGGCATCTCAAACAACATGATCACCTTCCATCTGAATAAGCAAGTCGCTTTCGTGGGTCACATCTCCTTTTCAATGCCGAACGCCGAATCTCCACTCGGACCGATTACCGTCAGAATCAGATGTGAGAATCCGATCGGTCTGGTTGAGTGGCTTGCCGCAAGAAGCGTCACAGTGGGCTGAATAGTGAAAATAGGCGTCTCCTCACTATTCTTGATCGGAAAGCCTTTTGAGACTCTCATCGATTCAATCAAGAAACTTGATGTGAGCACTTGGGAGTTGGTCGATGAAGATACACTCAGGCTGGACAAGCGGAGAGTGCAACGTCTGAACGAGCAGCGAAGATCACTCGAATTGAGTTTTTCTGTTCACTGCCCTTTCGCTGATATGAACATTGCGACATTCAACACAGACCTGCGAAAGCTTCTCCTAAAACGCATGCTCAAATCGATCGAATATGCAAGTCTTCTCGAAGCTAAGTTTTGGATATGCCATCCAAGAGCGCATACCGCGTTGAGCTACGTTCACCCCGGCAAAGATTGGACGTCTAGTCTAGAAACAATTGAGATTCTGTCAAGGAGAGGGGAGGATCTTGGAACCCGAGTTATTGTGGAGAATATGCCTAACCCTTTTCCTTTCCTCATGAAGACTTTAAGCGATTTTGATAGATTCTACAGTGACTTTCGAGGTGAAGCACCGGACATAGCTTTTGACATTGGGCATGCTAACACGTCGAATCAAGTGATCGAGTTCCTAGACAAATGGAGACATAAGATTGTCCATATTCACGCCCACGACAACTACGGTCGTTCTGATGAGCATAATGCCATTGGACATGGAACTATCAACTGGCGAAGGATAGCGTCGAAGCTTTCGAGACTAAGCTACGACGGTTCAGTAGTGATAGAGTCGATTGAGAAAGTAGATGAAAGTCTCAGCAGAATTAGGAAACTGTCAATTTGAGGGGTTAACCTCTATAACCATAAGATCCGATGCTATCACAGTCCTCCTATGGATTTTCCTAGCCTGACGCAGCAGAACTCTCGGGTTATTGTACATAGCGCTTATGTGCGTCAATACGAGCTGCTTCACCCTTGCTTGTCTGGCCAAGTTTGCGGCTTCAGACGCAGTAGAATGGCCATACTCTTTCGCCTTATCTTTCATAGAGTCATCGAAAGATCCGTCATGAATTAGTAGGTCGGCATTCGATGCAAGTCTCCTAACTGCTGAGCAAGGTCTAGTATCCACGGCATAAACTAGCTTCGCCCCCGGTCTCGGTGAACCTACAACATCACTGGATTTCACAATTCTACTTCCAATCTTCACATCTTGACCAAGTTGAAGTCTCTTCCATAAGGGACCCTTAGGAACTCTAAGGGTCTGGGCTTTCTTCGGGTTGAATCTTCCAGGTTTCGGTTTTTCAACCAGACCGTAACTGAAACACGGAATCACGTGATTTGCTCTAACAGCTTTGATTTCGTAGTAGGGCTCATTTACCACTGTGCCAGGGCCTACTTCATGTATCCTTAGTGGGAAGACTAGTTGAAATTGCACAGTCCTATTAACCGACTCGACATAATCTCTTATTCCCTGAGGCCCATAGATATTGAGTTCTTTGCTACGGCCCAGTAGCGACATCGATTGGAGCATTCCCGGCAAACCCAGCACATGATCCCCATGCATATGGGTGATGAAAGTCTTCATTTTCTTGTTGAATCCGATTCTGGAGAGAGCCATCTGCTTCTGAGTACCTTCGCCACAGTCGAACATAAGCACCTCGTTCTCACGTCTTACGACGACGCTGGGAAGATTCCGGCCTTTTGTCGGCATTGTACCGCCAGATCCTAGAAATACTACCTGCAACTGACCTAACACCGCGTTCGTCTATCTCTTTCTGAAGACAGCTATCTCACGAGTCAGACTTCTATGAACATAAACGTAGTGCTTCTCGACCAGCTCGAGACCAGCGTCTCTCCCAAATTCACTCACTCCTACTGTTTTGGGAGATGCCAAGGAGAGAAACCCATTTTTCAAAAGGTGGTTCCCAGCAGTATGAAGGAAACTCTTCAACAGATCTACAGTCGTCAAACCGAGTGTCGAAGCGCTCTTTCCATAAGGTGGGTCTGTGACTATGCAATTCACGCGACCGAACGGGAGATTTCTCGCGTCTGCTCTTGCCACACCCACTGAAGAGATTCTGAAGAATTCTAGGTTTCTCAAGCAACCTTTCACCATCTCTAGCTTGATATCGCACCCGATGACTCGACATCCCACGAGTCCAGCTTCAATCAGTATTCCACCTATGCCACAAAACGGATCGAGCAAAAGTTGACTACGCTTTGGCCTAGCGAGGTTCACCATGCACCTAGCCAACTTAGGAGGCATGGTCGCAGGGTGGAAAATGGGTCTTCGTCTCGGCCTCCTCGCAGCGATAGAACCACGCTGCCTCGCATGAGTCATTATTCCGAAAACGAAACGTCCCTCACTTAATACGCCTAAGAAAAGCCTATCAGGTTTCCTCAAGTTCACGACGGTGTCCCTCGTCTCCCTCAATAGGGCTTCGCCGATTTTCCTTTCAAGAACGTCGCGCCGTAGATCCTTAGAGGTTCCCGCGGCTCGCTTGATTCTAACAGCAAAACTCTGATTCCCCGCTATGACTTTAGAGAACTCCGTTTCATTGATCTTGCTCAAAATCTCTTTCAGATCGCCTCTACACTCGAAAAGCTCTATTCCGCACGCCTCACACATTGAACTTCTGGAATCGACCTTCTGCAAAGCCTCCACTGAAGCTTCTAGACTTAACAATTTGAATGATTGCTTTCTCACTCTACAGCCTATTCCTTCCGCTTCGAGAATGGCTTTCACTTCTGACGAGGGGAGGGTCGGATGCTCGCCTGAGACCACAAAGAAAAGATTCTCTTTCACAAGAGTTTCCTCAAACTCTCAGCTAGGACTGGGGCGATCGGAACTTCTGACACATCGCTTGCGACTGAGTCCGTTCCTAATATCTTCTTCACCCCAGCCGAGAGGATTCTAAGCTTGGCTTCGCCAAGCAACAATGGATGCGTACAGGCTACATAAATGTCGTTCACGCCTTCATCCTTAAGCATCTTGACCACATTGACCACGGTTCCTCCTGTGGAAATTATGTCGTCTACTATGACCGCATCCCGATCCTCGACATCTATCTCTCTAAGTTCTGTCTTAGGAACTCCCGATGCTTTATCACGATGCTTTCGGAAGAAGGAGTGGTCGGCTTTAAGAACCCTCGCTACAGACTCAGCTAGATAGGTTGCGCCTTCGTCTGGGGCAATGACATGTGGTTTCTTCAGATTCAAGGCTGCAAGATACTTGCCGATCGACGGCATCGCTGTCGAGTTTATCGCGGGTATATGAAAGAGCTTCATGATCTCAGGCGTATGTACATCGACTGTTAGGAATGCGTCTGCGCCTGAAGCTTCAATCAGCTTCACAATCGTATTCACGCTTATCCCTTCGCCAGAGCGGAATCTCTTGTCTTGACGGGCGTAAGCAAAATACGGAACGACCGCTACTGCTCGCTCAGCGCCAAGGTCCTTGGCTGAGTCGAGCATAAGGAAGAGTTCGATCAAGCTTCTGTTTTGAGCGGGAAACGAGGACTGTACTATTATGACTTCTTCTCCTCTCAGGTCGCGTTCGAATCTCAGGTAGGACTCTCCGTCCGGAAATGTTTTGGACTCAACAGGAACTACTTCAGCTTTCAATTCCGAAGCAAGACTTCGAGCCAAACTGGTTGATGTGGGGCCAGTCACTACTAGCGGCAATTCGAAACCCCTTCAGGTTAACAGGTATAGTAGTCTTCAATTTAATATGTTCGAAAAGTTGCATGTTCAATTTGCACTCCAATAGAATTATCTCTACGGTTCTTCAATCTCATATTGCGAACTCGTGCTGGCTACTTGAGGGATAGAGTAGTTGAAAGATAGAGAAGCTTTGCTTTACGAAAGATTGCCTGAAAACAAGGTGAGATGCGAACTTTGTGGAAGACGGTGCAGCATCCCTGAAGGATCTGTTGGATTTTGCAGAGTTAGAAGAAACCTCGGTGGAAAACTGGTCTCGTTAGTCTACGGAAAGGCGTGCTCCGCAATAGTTGACCCTATTGAGAAGAAACCACTTGCGCATTTTCATCCAGGCTCACTTGTATTGTCTATTGCTACCGTTGGATGCGATTTCAGATGCAGATTCTGCGACAACTGGGCGATAAGCCAAGAGAAGGAGATTACGGGTCAAGAACTTCCTCCCGAGAAGGTGGTAGCGCTAGCTGAGGAGTATGACTGCCAAGGAATATCGTACACCTACACAGAGCCAACTATATTCTTTGAGTATGCTTATGATACGGCTAAACTAGCTCATCAGCATGGACTTTTCAATACTTTCGTGACGAACGGCTATATGACGCCTGAAGCTGTGGAGACTATTGCACCATACTTGGATGCGGCGACCGTTGACTTCAAAGGAGGGGGAGACCCAAAATTCTATAGAGAAGTCTGTCTCGTTCCTTCAGTCGATCCAATCTATGAATGCCTAAGAAAAATGAGAGAGAAAAACATTCACATCGAGGTTACAAACCTCATTGTTTCAAAGTATGGAGAATCGATGGATTCGATAAGTAAGCTAGCGGCTTGGATAAGAGACAATCTGGGAAAGGATGTCGCTCTTCATCTCTTGAGATTTCACCCTGACTATCAACTGACAGATGTCCCTTCAACGCCGATCAAGACTCTCGAAGAGGCTTGTGAAACCGCCAAGAAGGAGGGACTGAACTACGTCTACGCTGGAAATGTTCCAGGCCATAGATGCGAGAATACGTTCTGCCCGAAATGCGGTGAGTTAGTCGTAGAAAGAACCGGCTTTGATATCAACAGGTGGCGATTGAAAGAAGGAAACACTTGCCCTAAGTGCGGCGAAAAAATAGCGATAGAAGGCGCGTATAAGCCGAGAGGCGGACTCTACCACTATAGCGTGTTCTAACGGTTGGAGCACGCATCTCCAGTTATGCAGATATCGTCCAAAAAAAGTAGGAGTTATTGTCTTCCGCCGCATTTCGGACAGAAGACTGCTTCAGCAGCTATTTGTGCACCGCAATGAACGCAGAATTTGACCGCTGGAACTCCTGCTGTTGGAGGTGGCGGCGGAGCAACGTAGGTTGGTGGCGTTGGTGGAGCTGGAGGAACGCCCACAGGCGGAACTGCTTCACTATAGATTAAGGCAGCGGATCTCCACACGAACACTCCGAAAATCGGCGCTATGATCAATGATATTATCCAGCCGATGGCAGGGATGCTACCGATGGCCCCCACGATTACTGCTATTACGAACATTATAATGAGCCAAAGGATGTACTTGCCCCAGCCGATCTTGCCGATTATTCCCAATATCTCGCCGACTGCAAACGCCTTGCCGAAGCTGTTGTTCTTCACCATGTGAACGATTGCCATGGCCATGATTATTGCGATAGCGAAGGCCAAGATTATGCCGACGATAAATAGTCCGACACCTAATGCACCAAAGGCGAGGGGGAACATTTCCATTCCGAATGCACCGAAGATGAATGTGCCAGCTCCCAGCACTATTATGATTACTGGAACTAGCATGTATAGAAAAACTGCAATCGCTACTTTCAAGCCTTGAATGAACATGTCGCCGTAGTCCCTTAGAGGTGGAGGTTCAAGAGACATTGGGGTTTCCTTGGCGACCCGAGTCATATATCCCAGCACTATCAAGTTTACTATTGGTATTATGTCCAAGACTATTAGTATTGCAAGTCTGCCTAGGTCACTGAAAAGTTTCTTCGCATACTCGAAAGAGTTTCCTACGATTTGGCTTAGATCCAAGCATTTTCAACTCCAAATTTTGGCGTGTCTAAAATATTGTGTGCTTGCTATATATATAACCGATTGAACCGATCCTGTAATCAATACGCGGTAAGATTCAAGCGCTAAGCAAAACATGCTTTGATTTCAGGTTTGAACAAGTACCATAGCGTGATTATGCTGATCACAGTGCCTATCGGGAAACTGATAAATCCTATGATCGCCAGCACGATTGCGATAGCCCTAGGCCACTTCTTTAGATTCCAAAGACCCCAGCCTATCATGATATCTAGAATGCCAATAACTATGAGAACTGCGCCCATAAAATACAGTAACCCTGAAACGTACGCTAGCCCTCCAAGAATCGCTACAATAGCACTAAGCCAATACAAGACCGCCAGCACTGTGATTCCTGATGACCGAACGCCAATACGTGGAACTCGAAGCGCAGGGGCTATGATAGGTTTGAGCTGTACACCACAGTTCCAGCAGAATGTGGCTTTGGCCTCTATCTCTTTTCCACATCTGAAACAATAAGGCATCTCGCTCACCATCATGTGTACTTCTGACATTTCTGGCAGTGGCAAGTTTGATACTGCTGTATCCACTGAAGAAGGCTTCCGCAAGTCGAACACTTCGGCCAAGACGAGCGCTGTGTAAGAGAGCGTATTCCCTTATCAATCTCTTGACCAAGCTCATCGAAGAATCCGGCTATCCCCCTCTGTGACCGGAGAGATATGGGTAGACTCTGCACATTTCACACCACCATTCTCCGTCAGCGGGTCTCAGCAGGGTTCCGCAACGAGGGCATAGGGGTTGCTCAGACATGCAAGTCCGACCAGCATAGCTCTAGTAAGTCAAAGAGTTTGTTCTTCCCCGCATTTACGACAGTAAGTCGCGTCTGGGGCGAGTTCCGCTCCACAGTGCATGCAGTATCTGGCAGCTGCTTTTTCGGGAGGTTTGATAGGAGGTGAAGGAGGGGAGGGAGCTTCGTAGGCTGCAGGAGGAGCTTTAGGCTTTCTTCTTAAGAGTACGATTAGGGCGACTATCAGTGCAATAACGATTCCGGCTATCGCGCCAATAATGGTATAGAATTGAGTGTAATCCTTCGTCCAGAGAGCTGTTACTGTCTTCGGCGAATTCATAAGGACCGTTGCCTGAGGCGTAGTCGCTGATGAGTCTCCGGTCCAACCCTGGAATACATATTTTACGCCGAGGCTTCCCATGATTCCAGTTTCTGGAACGCTTGAGGTTACTGAGAATTCAGCTGTGCTTCCAGCATCGTACCAGCCTGACCCACTGGTGGTCCCATACTGCGAGTTCACTGTCAACTTGTACTGTGTCTTATACTCTGCTGTAACCGTATGTGGAGCATCCATAACTATGGTTACTGGGTTTCCCAGTTTGGGAGTTCCGTCGACCAGCCAAGTCTTGAAGACGTACTGTGTATCACTCTCACTCGGGATGACAGGCGTCGCCGTACCGGTGGTTACGCTTGCTCCTTCATCATACCAGCCCTCGCCGCTTAATGTCGCCAGTTCACTAGGGTTGACAGCGACAGTCAAGTAGTGCTGGGCAATGTAATTGAAAGTGTAGGAACCCTCGGATGAGAAAGACCAGGTGTTTGAAGAGCAGTAGTATCGCGTACCTTCGGTTCCCGCGACGTATTCGTCGACAGAGATCGTGTGAGATGAGCCTATAGCGAACTTAAACGTCTGGGATTCTCCTCCTTTAAGAGCTCCGCTAGGCGTTCCGTCAACCTTGATGTTTGTAGAGACTGTTGAGGGAAAACCGGACACATGGATTGTGAAGAGGTAGGTTTTCGGAAGAGCTGGCGCGACGTAAAAGGTTGTGGAGGCTTGGTTGTTATTCTCATTCGATTCGGCCACAACGTTGGTCGAATCGACGATCCACACTACCTGGTGATAGCCTTCGGACATAGTGAACCGCTGTGTGTACAGCTGTTCAGTCTCCCCGGCGTTAAAGGAATAGGGTCCTCCTGTGATTTGAGTGTAGTCTACGAAGATAGTGATGTAGAAATTGCTCGCTGCAGCATCGCCTTGGTTGCGTATGACTGCATAGAAGAGGATTGCTTGATCAGCTCTAGGAGAAAGCGGCGACACTCCGATCCCGATTACGGTCAGATCTGGCTGTTGCGCATGAACACTCGATATGGAAAAGACGGATCCATAGCCTAAAAGAACCAGTAGAATTAGACATGTCTTAAAGCGATTTGACTGAGATTGTTGGGAAGACATTCGCGATTCAACTCAAGATATGTTTACCTCTGTTTGTATTTAACTGATTTCGTGAGCGCTGAACAAGCTGACGGCGAGCAACAAACGACACAGACGACAGTCATAGGGTATGTTTATGAGGTAGGAAATCTCCAACCCAGAATTGAAAATGTATGTGGACTTTGATGCGACCCGATGCGGCTTCGATACTTAAAGACGACAAATGTAAGCGAAGCCTAGCAAGATATTTTGACATATTCCAGAACAAACGGAGTGCCAAATTCCTAATCGCCAAGAAACTCGAAGCAAATTTTTACGAAGATGATTCTGTGGACAAGCTATGGAAAACTCACGAAGACCGCCTAAACGAATACTTCGGCTTAGAGAAGAAGATCGACGACAAGAAAGTCAATTTGGACGAAATAGAATCTCTCAAAAAGTCATTTCTAGATCTAAAGATAGCGATCGCGAAACAAATCGTCCAGAGATGCGAATTGTGCGAACGCTATGACAGGCCGAATAGGCTCGCAGGTCAACTCGGATTCTGCAAATGCGGACAACACGCTAACGTTTCCACATACTTTGAACATATGGGTGAAGAACCAGAGCTCGTGCCGTCTGGAACTATTTTCACATGCGGTTGTACTCTACGATGCTTGCACTGCCAGAACTGGACTATATCCCAGTGGTTCGAGACTGGCGAGATTTACACCTCGAGAGAATTGGCGAAAGTCGTCGATGAATTGAGAAGAAGCGGATGCCGCAACGCCAATCTTGTAGGAGGAGAACCGACCCCATGGCTTCAACAATGGCTTGAAACGTTCAGTCATGTCACGACCAACGTTCCGGTCGTCTGGAACAGCAACTCTTACTACAGCCAATTGACAGCCAAACTGCTCGCGGGGTTTGCTGACGTGTACCTTCTCGACTTCAAGTATGGCCCTGGCGATTGCGCTGAACGGATCTCATCCGCGCCGAAATATTGGGATGCTTGCACCAGAAATCATCTATTGGCGAAGCAGTATGGCGAGTTGATCATAAGAGTCCTAGTGCTGCCTGAGCATCTGGAATGCTGCACGAAACCAATCGTGCATTGGATCGCAAGCAATCTAGGAAAATCTGTTAGAGTCAATATTATGTTTCAGTACAGGCCTGAGTGGAGAGCTCATGAAATCCCTGAGCTGAGACGTAGACTGACGCATGAAGAGAGGAATAGAGCGATTGAACAGGCAAAGGAAGCTGGATTGGACAATTTCATAACATAGGCAACGATTAGTTTTTATTCGTCCGTCTCAAGAAGAATCTCGGGTCGTCTGTGATCTATCAGAGTTAAGAGTGAGACGTGATCTTGAAGGTATTTAGCTGAGACGACCCAGCCCAAATCAGTCTCGTTAAGATAAACTATCGAGAGGTCTCCCGAGTGTATCTCAGTACCTCTTTGTCCCCGCCAAAATTCCTTAGGAGCCCTATGTACTCCTTGCTTGAGTGAAGCAGCTCGTCCACTGGGCCTCCTGATAAATCTGCTCTCTGTTTCTTCTCTGACACTATGATCTGTTTCTCATTCAGAAATCTTATCGCATCATCCAAGTTTCTGCGGAGAGAAGTTGTCTGCTGCATCTCAGAAGTTCGAATACTCCAAAGTCCCATCAAAGTGTCAATAAGATCGGAGTGCCAAGCACGCCCTCCGAGGATCGTAAGAGCTCTCAATACGTCGCATGAGGCTCTAGAAAAATCGTCGCTGCGCTCTTTGGACAAGAGTCCTTTAATCGTGTCATCTATCGTATCCAATCTAACTACCGACCGCTTGAATTTAGGAAGACAAAGCTCTTATGTGTTTCTAGTTCAACCCCAAAGATTCAAAATCAGAAAATCATACAAGCGCGTCTTAGAACCCACTGTTGATCGCAGACAAATCAATGCCTAGAATCTGTTTATACTGAGAGGGAGTCTTTGACAAAGTTTTATATTTTGACGGAAGCAATTTTACTTAGTTATTGAAAAAGAGGAAAATAGGTTTGAGCACAAGAAAAGGCGTCTCGAATACTGTCGCGGGTATTCTCGTGATCTTAATAGTGGTGGCAGGTGTCGGAGGCTACTTTGCTGGCACAAGCACGGTTCCTCCAGTTGGAGAAAGAACGATAACTATGACGCAGACAGTTACCACGACTTTAACGCAGGCCGCTACGACGGCGCTCAAAGACACATTGATCGTAGGGACAACGGACTCCGTCCAGTCAAGCATTGATCCATCTGACGCATACGACTTCTTCGGTTGGGAGGTCATTCAAACCCTGGGATCTCCGCTTATCGACATCGCCCCTGGTTCCGCTGCTGGTCCAAAGGACTTGGTTCCAGCTCTGGCAGAGAGCTGGTCTGTCAGTAGCGACGGACTGACGTGGACGTTCAATCTCAGGAAAGGCGTGATGTCCAGCGATGGGGTAGAGTTCACTGCAGAGGATGTCAAGTACAGCTTTGAGAGAGGAATGAAGATCGCAAATCCTGACGGTGCTTTCGTGGGAATAGGATATGACTCCATAATTGACACTATCGAAGCTGTCAGCAAGTACCAGGTCAAGTTCAATCTGAAGTATGCCTGCGGGTTCTTCGGGCAGCTGATGGCTGCGGCTCCTTCCTATATAGTCAATCCGAGGTTTGCCCCGATGAAATTCTTCAGGATCAACTACACTGAGGGAGACGCGCGGGCAAGCAGTCCTATGGATCTCGGACCGTACGTGCTGACCTCTTGGACGCGCGTTGGCGGAAAAGACCAAGAGATGAGGTTCGACGCGAATCCGAACTACTGGAATGCGGCCGCTGGGTATCCCAAGACAAAGCACATAGTACTCAGGTTCTACAGCGACGCAACAGCACTCCGATTGGCGATAGAAGCAGGCGAGGTGGACCTAGCGTACCGACACTTGGCGCCGACCGACATACAGAGCTTGCTCCAGAAGCCAGAACTTAAGGTGTGGCAAGGGCCTAGTCAGTTCATTCAGTATCTCGTGATCCAGGAACGCATCAAACCCTTGGATGATCCAAGAGTCCGGAGAGCGATTGCAGCTGCAGTGGACAGGAAACCCTTGACTGATGTGGTCTTTCTCGGTCAGGCGACTCCGCTCTATAGCATGATACCCAACGGCATGGCTTACCACTCCGATGTCTTCAAGAAACTCGGGGATGCGAACTACACTTATGCGAAGTCGACGCTGGCCGCGGTTGGCTATAGCGAGAGCAAGAAACTGGTCTTGGATCTGTGGTATGAGTCCTCAGGCCACTATCAGTCGAGTCCAGAGATCGCTAACGTTCTGAAGTCGTCTCTAGAAAAGAGCGGGGTGATACAAGTAAATCTCCACGGCGTCGACTGGCCGACATACAGAACGAACATGAGAGCGGAAAGCATGCAGCTCTTTGTTCTCGGATGGTATCCCGACTACGTCGATTCAGACAACTACCTCTTCCCATTCTTACATTCGAGCGGCTCCTCGTGGATCCACTATAACTACAACTCCTCTAAGATGGACTCCTTGGTCGAGCAACAGAGAGCTACCCTTGATCCAGAGAAGAGAGCGCAGCTGATGGCGAGCATCCAAGATCTTCTAGTAGAGGACTCACCGCTGGTTCCGCTGTTCCAGGCATCAAATTGGGCGGTTAGTAAGCCGGACGTTGGAGGAGTTGTCCTCGACATCTCGATGATCTTCAGGTACAATCTTCTGTTTGCAACGAAAGAACAGTAAGACTTAACTTCAGCCGCGACACCCCCTTTTTTATGGCACTTCGTTCCTACATCGTAAGTAGAATTCTTCTCACGATCCCGATGATCCTGCTACTGCTGACACTCGTGTTTGTTATAATTCGAATTCTACCCGGAGATCCAGTTCTCGTACACTTCGAGAAACAAGCCACCCCGGCGATGATCGAGGAGTTCCGACGTCAGCTCGGTCTAGACAAACCCTTACTACAACAGTACTTTGAATACCTCGGAGACCTACTGCACGGAGACCTCGGCAAATCGATGGCAGATTTCTCATCAGTGGGTCAACAGATCTTCTCCGCCTTCCCAGCAACTCTAGAGTTGAGCATCTTTTCCATGGCAGTCGCGGTCCTGCTCGGCGTCTTCCTAGGTGCAAGAGCATCTCGCTCGTACAACTCGATTGAAGATCATTCGATCCGAATCTATGGAATAGTTTCCTACGCGATACCTGTTTTTTTCCTAGGAATGGTCTTCCAATTGATCTTCGGGATAGGCCTACATCTGTTTCCCACTGGCGGTCGTATCTCTCCGGGAATGGAGCCGCGCGGGCTTACTGCCGGAGATTTCCAAATGTCGACAGGTCTCTACACTGTCGACAGCCTTCTTGAAGGAAATCTCTCAAAGCTTGTTGAGGCCCTTCGTTATCTACTCCTTCCATCGCTGACGCTTGGAATCGTTCTGTCGGGGATATTCGTTAGGCTGACGAGAAGCAACATGCTCGAAACGCTCCGGCTTGACTTTGTGGCAGCAGCTAGAGCGAGAGGATTGAGCGAGCGGGCTGTCCTCTACGGCTATGCCTTGAGAAATGCATTCCTTCCCATTCTAACAATGATGGGCCTGCAGTTCGCAGCCTTGTTGGCGGGCGCGATCCTGACAGAAACTACTTTCTCTTGGCCAGGGTTAGGAAGGTACCTCGTGGATAGGATTGCTTTTAGAGACTACACAGCCATCCAAGGGTCCATAGTCTTCTTTGGCTTGCTTGTTGCCCTTGTAAGTTTGATCGTGGACATTCTGTATGCGTACCTCGACCCGAGGATAAGACTCTAGCGGGATGTGATGATGACCTACACTGAAACGCGTGGAAGAATCATTGTTCAGTTTTTCCCTCGTATGGCGTCACTCAGAAAGAGGGGGATAGCCGGGTGGATAACGATCATAGGCCTTGCAATGATTTCCGCAGTTGTTCTGATGACCGTAGCGGCCCCTTGGATTTCCCCTCACGACCCAAACGAGATTGGCGCCGGGCCTGTGCTTACATATCCAACCTGGAGTTTTCCTCTCGGGACCAATCACCTAGGACAAGACATGCTGAGCCGACTGATATGGGGAGGATCGACCATGCTTCAGGTTGCTGTGCTGTCAGTGCTTTTATGTCTCGCTGTCGGCGTCCCGGTGGGCTTGCTTTCCTCCTATGTTGGCGGTCTAGTTGACAAGTCCGCCTCCTTGGCCATGGACAGTATCTATGCTTTCCCCGGACTAGTGCTTGCAATTGCCATAGCAGCTATGCTTGGACCTGGAGTCGTAAACATGAGCCTTTCCATCGCGGTAGTCTACGTACCATCCTACTATAGAATAGTCCGGAGTCAAGTGCTCAGTATCAAGGAGCTGCCCTACGTGGAGGCTGCAAGAACGCTTGGGGCACCGGGACGCAGCACGTTGCTCCGCTACATTCTGCCCAACATCTTGCCATCGGTCGTAGCCGTGGCGACTGTGAACTTCGCCGACGCGATTCTCACAGCAGCCGGACTGACCTTCGTTGGGCTTGGCTTACCAGTCTCTATTCCTGACTGGGGATGGGATCTCACCTACGGCAGAAGACTACTGCCAAGCGGAGCCTGGTGGGTGATCACGTTCCCCGGCCTTATGATAGTCATACTCGCCTTGGGATTCGCATTGGCCGGTGAGGGTCTGAGTGAACTGCTCAATCCGAAACTGAAGTGAATTCAAACCATCGCATTTTCACTGAGGTCCGATATTTACATGTCACTCATGAATGCTGAGGGAGAGTATCAAGTGCCTTCCTGAACTCATGGGCGGTGAAGAAGCAAACTTGCCACTTCTTGATATTCAATCTCTGGTAGTGGAGTATTACACCCTCAAAGCTGTCGTGAAAGCCGTTGATCGAGTCTCCTTGTCGGTAGAAGAGGGAGAGACGCTTGGTCTTGTCGGAGAATCAGGGTGCGGCAAATCGACGCTTGGCCTATCGGCGATACGGCTCGTACCATCCCCTGGAAGAATCGTCAGCGGAAGCATCGCCTTAGACGGGATTGATGTAGTCAACTGCTCGGAGGACGAAATTCGTCGGGTCAGAGGGAAACGCGTCGGCTACATCTTCCAAGATCCGATGACCTCGCTCAATCCTGTGAAGAACATTGGAGACCATTTCGTCGAAATGATCCGGACCCATGAACCAAAGGTTAGTCGTGAAGACGCGCTCAAACGGGCTCAAGATATCTTGGAGCGTCTTGGAATAGCTCCCGAGAGGATCCACGACTTTCCACATCAGTTCAGTGGTGGCATGAGGCAGAGAGTTATGATTGGATTGGCTCTTGCCCTCGATCCGCGTCTGCTAATAGCGGACGAACCGACGACCTCTCTTGACGTCATCGTTGAAGCTCAGATAGTGGAACTCTTAAAACGTCTCAAGGAAAGCCTCAAGTTGACGTTGATTCTGATCACGCACAATATCGGCCTCGTGGCAGAAACGGCAGATCGGGTGGCCGTAATGTATGCAGGACGCCTCGCTGAACTCGGCGAGACGCGTGGGCTGTTCGAGAAACCCCTACATCCTTACACGCAGGCACTGTTAAATTCTGTTCCGAACATTACTAAGAAGAGACAAGTCCTATCTTGGATCCCTGGGGCACCCCCAGACCTAGCTGAGCCCCCGCCTGGTTGTCTTTACCATCCGCGCTGCTCCTTCGCCTTCGACCGTTGCATGAAAGAGGAACCACTGCTCATGAAGCACGACAACTCTGAGGTTGCTTGCCACCTATACGATAAAAGGTAGAGAGCATTGGGCAGCATGCTTGCGGTTACGAATCTGAGGAAATACTTTCCGGTTGAGAAAGGTTTCTTGGATAAGCTGTTGACTTCGCAGAAGAGTTTCGTACATGCTGTGGATGACATCACCTTCTCGATGAACCGTGGCGACATTCTCGGGCTCGTCGGCGAGAGCGGTTCTGGAAAGAGCACGACAGGAAGGCTATGCCTCAAGCTGATCGAGCCCACGTCCGGCAAGATCGTTTTCGACGGAGTCGATCTTGCTAGGCTGCGAGGAGAGGAGCTTCGAAGATTCCGGAGAAACATGCAACTGATCTTCCAAGATCCGACGGCATCGCTGTGTCCACGCTTAAGAGTTGGTGACGCGATAAAGCATGCGCTGTCATTTCAAGGAATGGGCGCACCAAGTGAACAGACCGAGAGAACGCGAGCAATGTTGGAACGGGTTGGTCTGAAGCCTTGGAGTAACTTCTACGATCGTTTTCCGCACCAGCTCAGCGGAGGACAGAGGCAGCGAGTAGTCATTGCCAGAGCATTGGTGTTGAATCCCAAGTTTGTGGTTGCGGATGAACCGATCGCAATGGTCGACGTTTCAGTTAGGGCGCAGATCCTTGAGTTGATGCTCGAATTAAAGAAGGAATTCGATCTAACATATCTTTTCATAACTCACGATCTTGCCATGGCCAACTACATGTGCCACAGCATCGCCATCATGTATTTAGGTAAGATCGTGGAGACCGGCCCGAAGGAGAAGGTGTTTGGGAGCCCATTACATCCCTACACATTGGCTCTGCTATCCTCAATCCCTGTTCCAGATCCCAAGGTGAAATTGGAGCGCATAATTCCCAAGGGAGAGATCCCCAGCGCGATCAACCCTCCGAAGGGGTGCAGATTTCATCCAAGATGCCCACATGCCCAAGCGGTCTGCAGTCAAGACGAACCCAAACTTCAAGAGATCGAAAAAGATCACTATGTTGCATGCCATCGATCGGCCTGACACATGGATCTGTCTCACTTTGCCTCGACATCGAACATTCTGCAAAGCAGATCGTATAGTTCCGTTCCTCCTTCAACTTTTGTGAAGAGTTCTCTTTCAGCTCTAAGGATTCTACTCACAACTTCATTCGTACTTCGCCTTCTGATCTCTTTCCACATGATGTTGTAGTTCTTCAATTCTATCCAAGCTCTAAGTGTCAAAACTAGGAACATACCGAGCGTCACTAACAGATTCATCAAATAGAGATCTGAGAGGGTTGCAGTCAACTTGCTCACCTCAACCATCTGTAGGTCTAAATCAGGAATCAGTATGTACACATTGTAAGACGTTTCTGTATCATTTTCCTTAAATACTCTCCTTAAACGGGTTAATTTACCGCTCTTCTGCATCTTGATGTTGAGATTAGCACACGGTAATTTATAGCTTTGGAGCCGAACTGCTATTCAGCTCTCTTTGACTTCTTGGTTTATCACTTTGCGGCATAAGATAGGGTCCTATGAAAAGACCCTGATAGTCTCAGCGCTTTCGTGCCCTTGCGGAGACTGGATTGATGCTCTCGTTTGGATAAAAAAATTCTAGCCTGCATTGACGAGAGTTTCCGGTGCCGTTTGGCGTTTTCGATTGACCTATTCATAGTATTTCTTCCAATTCCCTTCTTAGTTCGATTACTTCAAGATTTCCTGGTTTTTGCCTCCAATCGTCTATCCAGCAAACGATCATGCCACAACTTTCTGGATCTTTTCTATATTTTTTCATATGATTTTTGAAATCTGAAGAATTCAACTCATCAATTTTGAAACAAGTAAGAGACGCTCGAGGCTAGGTCACTGCCCAGGAATAACGTTGGACATGTTGACGAAAGGAGGTTTAGCCCTCTCTCCTGCAGAGCACGTTAAGCTGCAATCATACGCTGATAAGATAGTCGCGACAATGAATCGAAGCATCGAAGTCAGAGTCACAAGCCCTTCAGGAACTGACTTGTTGTTCAACACGAGAGGGCGAGAATTTTGGAGCGACACTAAGATAGACTGGCAGAGGCTAAGATGGATAAATCTCCCGACTGGAGAAGTTGCAGTTGCGCCGGTTGAGGACTCTCTTGAAGGTACATTGATATGCGATAAAGCAGTCGGAGGAATAGGGGTCACCCGAGACCTTGTTCAGATTTTCGCCAGAAAAGGGAAAGTCCAGAAGATCGATTGCGCAGACAGATCTCTTCGGACAAGAGTCATCAAAGCGCTCAATACTGACGGCTGGGCTAGTATCGTGGCCGAATTTGCTATGGGCGTGAACTCGAAGGCACAATTTACAACCCACTTTCTAGAAACTGAAAAAATCAAGGGATCTGCTCAAGTGGCATTCGGTCATAACCTTGACTTCCCAGGAGGGAAGAATCCTTCAGCTACTCACACCGACTTCTTCATATCAAAACCGAGTGTTGAGATTCGGTTTCGAGATGGATCGAGTGAACTAGTCCTCAAGAACGGAAAACTGAGAATCTGAAAACCAAGTTCGAAACTCCTTTTCAGAGCTTGCAAGGGAAGGGAACTTCGCACAGATTCAGAAATGATTAAGTTATCAATGCTTGGACTCTGTAACGATCATTGTTAGAGTGGATCTGACCTTGTCAAGCCTTCTTATACGCCAATCGATTATTTCTTTCAATTTCTCCATAGAGTCAGCTTCAATCTTCGCAACGATGTCGTAGATCCCGAAAACGGCGTAGGACTCTTTAATGTCCGTGAGCTTCCTCAGTCGCTCTAAAACTTCCTTTTCAGCCCCAACCTCTGTGTTAATCATCACGAAGGCAGATGGCATACAATCGCCTTGAGTATTCAATTCGGAGAGAGTAAATTAAAGGATTGTTTTTCGCGTTTCGATTACTAAATGACATGTGGTTGACCGGCTTTACAGTTCGGTCGTGTTAGAGCAGCTGGATTGCGGTTGATAATCCGTAAGGCCTCATTATCTCGGTAGTCGAACCGTGATCTTGACAGGTTCATCATTGGCGTTGAGGAGCTTAACCGGTAGGAAGGCGGATCTCGATTTTTGTACCCATCTACCCCTTTCTCGGGGTCTCTGGCGGACCCGGCATTCTCCTGTAGAAGTCATCAGCAAGTTTCTTACCCGTCATTTTCTCCCACTCCTCCACTGGGACCCCGTATTCTCTCTGGATTTTGTCTCTATACCATTCCGGAATTACATTGAAGGCGCAGAACGGGATTATTCTGCCGTCTGGTGTAGCGTAGTGAATGTCGCATCTCTTAACCCTGTCGATATCATAGTTGTATAAGTCTTGAAAATGCATCATCCCTATGAAGAGAGACTTGTGATGAAAAACGCCCAGAGCTTGATAATCATGTTTCAGAAGTGCATTCGAGATTATCTTCGAGAGGCTGAGCCATTTCGGCTGCTTCTTTTTATCGATGAAATTTCTTAGTTTGTAGAGAAGCTTTGCTCCGACCACGTACTTGCTCTTGCCCGACTTCAGCTCCTGCGCTTTTTCTTCAAGGTACTCTAGCAGTCCTTCGACATCTACGAAACGAGTTATCGGTATTAACCTGTCTTTGTCCTTGAAGACGTAGGTAGCCATGCCGCAAGCGAAGTGCGCAGACAGCTCGTATTCAACCTCGCCCGTCAGCGCCTCAACGAAGTGACTGAAAGGGATAATCGAAGGAACGGGATAGAAATCCTCCTTCGCTATTTCGCCTTCGGTCTGTTCTTCAATCCTTTGAATGGTCTCAGGTATAGTAATCCGGAATCTTTCTCTCTCAGCTTGAGGCATCCTTCCGACAAGTGACACAGGCTGGTAGTTTATTCCTCTTATGACATCTATGTTCTTTGAAGCAAACTTAACGATTTCCCCAACTTCATGATCATTAATCGTCTTGATTACTGTTGGAACTAGAACTATACCGACGTCTGCACTTCTACAATTTTCCAAGATCGCAGGGATCTCCTGATGGTTCTTCGGGTTGGTCTTCGCAGTGACACCGTCGAGGCTCAAGTAGATCGTGTTTACACCTGCTTCTCTAACTTGCCTAACGAGATCTGGGCTATTGGCAAGTCTTATCCCGTCAGTATTGAGTTGGACGTGGTCGATCTCCTCTTCTCTAGCTATCTTGATTATCTCCACTATGTCGTCCCTTAAGCAAGGTTCACCTCCAGTCAACTGTATTGCGTTGCAGGGCACTGGCCTTTCTGCTCTGATCGTCCGGAACATCTCTCTTAGTTGCTTCAAGCTGGGCTCGTAGACGTAGCCTGCCTTCTCAGCGAAAAAGAAGCAGTACCAGCAGTTCAAGTCGCATCGATTTGTGACGACGATATTCGTCAGCGCAGAATGGGACATGTGCATTTTACATAAGCCGCAATCCTTCGGACATACGGGGTTATCTTTGAGGATGTACGGGTTTTCAATCCCTTTCCCATCGTATGCGAATTTTCCAGCTTTCTCATACATCTCAAAGGAGCCCCAGTACAACTCCTCAATCGGACCGTGATCTGGGCAGATCCTTTTGATCCAAACCTTATCGTCTCTCTCGAAGATTTCCGCGGGAAGTATTTTGAGGCATTCTGGGCAGAGGCTCTCAGTCTTCTGCAAGAATCTAGTCAACCGCTTTGACACCACTAGTGGTCGTAGGTATTGTTTAAGTTCGAGAATCCCCGTATAAGAATATTTTCGCACCAATCATCTGGTGAAAAGTGGTAGGAGCAAAATGACCGTCAGCGAGAAAACGAAAAAAGCTATGCGGGAACTCGGACTGACGAACTATGAAGCTCAAGCCTACACTTCTCTACTAGAACTAGGCCCGATGCCTGCAGGTCGGATAAGCCAAAGCGCCCATGTTCCGTACTCAAAAATCTATGAGGTTCTCGGAAGCCTTGAAAGCAAAGGCTGGATCGAAACAGAACGCGGGAGACCATCAAAATACTATCCAAAGCCCCCCTCCGTCGCTCTCGACGCGATCAAATTGCGAATTGAAGATACCTTCAGCCGAAATGAATCGCAGATAATTAGCGAGCTACAGCCGATCTATGAAAAGAAAGAGGTTCACGAAAGGCCTGACATCTGGATCGTACGAGGCCAATACAATGTTCTCTCGAAGATACAAGAGATGCTTGAAAGATCTAGAAAGGAAATCCTCATTGCTGTGCCTGAAATTCCTGTTCAGGCCACGAAGATACTATTGGTGACATTGACCCATCTAAAGGAAAGAGGCGTCAAGATCTCGTTGATGACTACGCGAGCTGCGAACACAGACACGTTAAGAGACTTCTTGGGAATCGGCGAGATTAGAGTTAGAGATCAAATGTTCGGGGGTGGGATAGTCTCAGATTCGAAAGAAGTTATGCTAGTTCTTGCTGGACATGTGGAGGAAGCAGCTGCGTTGGCTATATGGGCCGACCATCCTGGGCTCGCGAGATTTGCGAGAAACTACTTTGAATATCTGTGGAATGATGCGACAGATATCATTTCTTCCAGTGGTCAACCATAGTATTGGCGGCCGCGGTTTTTCTCTCTTTCGGTTAGAAACAAAGAAAGAGAACAAGATAGACAGGTTGAGGTTCTTGAGGCTTTGGAGCTCTGTCAAGAGATAGTGGCGCGTTGACCATCTATAATCCTTAAGGTCCATATACTTCTTTGTGAGAACAAACTCTGAAGAAATCAATTATTCCTTGGTCGTATTGCGGTCTATATAATATTCTACACTTGCGACCTAGTTCATAAGCAAAATAAGCTTTCAAGCCCCCTCTCTTTTGTGTTCCCAAACGTTCTGGTCTTTGAGACGATAATATGATCCTAATGGCCTCGTCAACCCGGTCGACCATTTCATCACTCAAATTCTCATAACTACGCTCAAACCTTGGTGAAGGTTTAGAGCGCCACAAAAATGGCACCTATTCTGTTTTCTCTTTTCGGGCTCTTTCCCTTGCGGCATGAAGGTCCTTAATAAAATTCTCCGCGGTGTCGTATATCTTCCCGCCACCCTTGGAGAACTCCCTTTCACCTTCCTCTATGTCTGCGATTTCAGCCTCAGATAGTGGGGGGCTCGTTGCGCTATCAAACTCTAGAAGAAGGAAATCAAGAGGCACGATGGCAGTATCAGCACTAACATAGAGGGGGTGCTCTCTCATAATAAGGTGATAAGGAGTAGGGCGAAGATACCCAGTTCCATTCAAAGCGCTTTGAGGAAAAATGCTTGACATCTTTATCGTTCCTCCTTCATTTCCACACTTATGTGAGAAGCTTTTAATTTATCGAGCATCCAGTTCGCAATACTAGCAATGTGTTGAATAGGAATTATTAAGCCTACCCGAACATCCCTTCTATAAACAAGCTCCCCAGGCGCATGTTCTGCTCTCTCTTTCTTCGAGATCTTATCAACCTGAAGTTGCTCTCCAACCAAAGGGGCCACCTCTTCGGCTGGAATGTCACTGTATTCAAGAAAGAAATGACACATCAGTTCCCCCCTAGGAGTTATTCCTCCATATACACCGTTTACATAGGCTAGTTCGTAGTCATCAGGTCTAGAATACAAGAACCTAATCTTCTCTGGAGGTATTTTCTCATTGGACATGACAGATAGACCCTAAAGGCATAGTCTTCGCGGCGCTATTTCTAGCTTTCCCCAGATTGTTCAGAGCAATGCTGGAATGCTTTGGATCCAGAGGCCCAAAGTGGCTACTCTTCAGTTCAGTAAATTACTCAGTCACTCGTCTTATGGCATATTGCGCTCATCGCTACTTCTTCAAAGCAAGGTATTTCTTGTGTCTTAGGGACATCAGCTCATGCATGTACTTTACTCGTTCCCACTGGTTGTCTGTCATCGGCTTGAACGCCTTGTTGCAGATCAAGCACTTGCGGCCTTTCTTGGGAATTGGCATGGATGGTCCACCTCCAAGAAAGGAAGAGCGAACAGACTTATTTTGGCTTCTCGATCACCAATCTATCGCCGTCGATCCGTATCTGTAGTTTATCTTTCATTAGATCGAAGGGAAAAGTGCTGTCTTTTTTGCAAAAGCTAATCATGCTCTATCTTGCCGCAGTTCTCTGAACGTAACAGTTAAGATGACAAAGCCGCAATCTTTAGGCTATGACATCCCGCGAAAAGATGTTCGAACAGCTGAGACCTCTTATTGTGGGTCTATTCCTAGTTACTTGGTCAGTTCTCGTTGTCCGATCGCTGAAGGCATGGTACAATATTGATCTCGCGTCCAGCACATTCGCAGTCGTTGAATCCGTGGGTCTTCTGGGCGGGTTCCTAGTGGCGTATGCATTGATATCAGCGTGGTACTGGTGGAAGTACAAGCCGAGCCAAGACAAGTCGAAGGGAGAGGCTCAACCGGTATGTCAAGGTGAACCCGGAAAAGACGCGCTCGATGATGCTCTTCTAGCAGATTATGAAGGTGCTTGGAAGCAGATGGAATATTACATGAGCACTAACTGGCAGGTGCTTGTGATGTTACTCTCTCTGGCAGGCGCGGCCAATTTAGTCGGAGGCCTCTTTCGGGATAAGGCAACCTACAACTTGTTCATTCAGTCAAGCATCGTTGCGTTTATTCTTCTCGGAATCCTTTACTTTTTCTTCTTTCATCGCAACGCGACGCTAGGTCTTCTGCACTCGATGAGGAGATTAGAGATCGAAGCTTTCCTTGGTATGCGTGCCAACTGGAGAGAATATCTTGATCGTGGCGAGCTTCATAGTGACATCGAAAGATGGGCCGGACGTGAAGAAGTTAGTGGAATCCTTTTCGAGGAAAGAAATGAGAATGAAGCCGCTGATCTCATAAATAGCAATACTAGATCCAAATCGCCTAACGATCTTCTACCGAGGATTGCTAGCCAAAAACGCAAAGAGGTCCAAAAACAGTGGCAGATAAAGTACAAGTGGATGAGCGCCATATACCTTGTCTATGCTGGCGGAGCCATACTTGTGGCATGGGCACTCTGGATAATCTACTTGTGGTCTATTGTGGTCTAATGGCGAATCAGACCTTGGCCAATCGTAAGAACCGATCGAAGCTTGTTTTATATCTTGGATTTCGCTTGGTTGTCTGCAGTCAAGGAGTTTGTTGACGTTGTCCTCACCTCACTGTGAAGAATGTCTGTTCGATCAATCAATCAAGGAATGTCTAGACAACGCGGAGGCGTTGTTGGATGACGCAAAGAGTCTCATGGACAAAGGGCGATACGGTACTGCACAAAGCCTTAGTGTTCTCTCTATGGAGGAGGGTACGAAGGCTTTGATCCTTGAACTTGCCAACTTGCAACTAGTTGGAGAAAATGTGATCAAGGAAACTATGAAAAAACACTCTCCAAAACAGGCTATGCTAGTAGGACTTGAGCAGAGCAAGATCTTCCTAGGCAAGACGATGATTGGTGAGGTCAAGGATTATGTCATAGAAGACGAACAAGCGTTGAGACGTCTTGAGGGGGTCCTAAAAAAGGACATCACGAAGTTGGAAAAACAGAAACAGAATGGGTTATACGTAAATGTTGACCCCAGAAGTGGACAGATAACTAGCTCTCCCAATTATGTCGATCGGAATGGCGCTCAGGAAAGCCTTAGACGGGCTCAGGGACATCTGCTCTTGGCTCGTGTATTGAGTAATGTGTTTTGTGAGCATTTCCGTCTTGCAAGGAAACGGGGTGCAACCATAAACAACCTTCGCATCTTGAGGGATGCTGAAAAGCAGCCATACTACGCTGGCGATCAGCCCGACCAGAGTCTAACAATCATATTTGATGAGTTCTAGAGAAAGAGTTGACCAACTATCTCAACGAAGGCTGGGAGTTCGTAGCTTCATTGAATCGTGAAAAGTACCTCGTAAGACCAGAAGTTTGTCCAGAATGGTGCGGAACCTAACGCTCGCTTTTTCTTTCAAGTTCCCTACCCACAAACCAATATTGCGCCTTGCAACGATTACATAACAACACATCACAAACACTATCGATCTTGAAAATCTCATTTTTGAAGCCGCATTCCGGACATTTAAACCAAAAGCCGTGGAGAATAGAGCCTTCCCGTTTCTTACAACCCCACTTGACATTCTTTCCCATACCCATAACCAATCCTACTTTTCTTCTGGCTTTTTTAATGTACATATTGAGGTTTCAACCTTTACGACTAAAGGGGTCAAACCATATTCAAACGCCTTCAAAAGAATGTTTCTTTGCGATTGGTACAGTCTGGATTGCTCTGCCTTAACTTCAACTACAAAGACTTCATTACGTTTGAAGGCAAAGAAGTCGGGTTTGAATCGTCCTTGTTTCGTCTCGTTGCAAAACCTTCTTGCTCGTTTCAGTTTCTTGGTTCCTATGCGAGGATTAAACCATTCGTCCGCTATATCATTGAACCTGTACACCTTGAAGCCATTTCTTTCTAGGATATTCTTTGCAATCCTTTCAGCAAGCCGACCGATCTTTAGATTTTTGAGATGGTATGGCTTGGTCTTAACAAGTTCTCGCCTGTCAACTTTGATCCCCAGCCTTACAGCCTTTCGACTTATAGCATCCCAGGTTCTGTTAGGCAAAAGCATTGACAATTTTTCCTTTTCATAGCTAGGATATAGTTTTCGTATCAACTCAATTTCGTTTGACTTCCATTGCTGACCTTTTATCACATACTACCGCCCAAGAGAGCAGGGTTCTCTCGTCGTTTTATGATGAAAATAGAAACTTTGTTCGTAGATATTTCTTTCCCAATTGGGTTGGCGAAACTTGTGCGTGAGATTTGTCAATGGTCAATCTTGCTACTTGCAGAAAAACCTATGTCTTACGGTAATTAGACTGGAAGTTAAAGCTACGGTGCCTCACTTTTTCTACTCTTCGGTTTAAAGACTGTTCCAATCTTCGGTCGAACAACTCTTATCTTAAGATCACTAATAGTAGCTCCACAACTTGGGCAAGTAGTTCTGTCGGTCTTGATTTCTGGCCTTACCCTCCTACCGCATTTCGGGCAGTCTGAGCCTACATCTCCGGGCAACACTTCAGCAATGATCTCTTTCCAACCCAATAATTTAGCTGCCACTATTCGGTGGAATCCGTCCTGAATACTTATCATGTTTCTGTCTTTCATATCCCTTACAATTGTTATGCGTTCAACCCTCATAGAATCAGGATTATCCCTGAGATCTTTCAATGCGGATCCTAGTCTGGCATCCTTCTCGGGCTCCCCTTTGTCAATTGCCTCAAACATTTTCGGCCACGTTCCATCTCTTCTAGCCTCCTCATACAACAAGTCAACCTCAAGTCGTTCAATTTGGTGCTCTTGAGGCTCTGATCCAGCCGTTTTTCCTCTTTTCTTTGGAAAATGCACACGCCTCAACAAATAGAAAGGAGAGCTTGTTTACGTAAAAAACTAGCTCATTCCCATTACATGCTCTTGTAGGATAGAGGCTTTGTCAAGAGCTACAGGTAATTTGAATGGCAAAATTAACAAAATTATCTTTGGCGACTATTATACGTCAAGTATTATAGATTTTCAGCGTAACTACTTAGCTAGTTTCTTTAAATATCCTCAGATTCTTTTCAGCAAGATATCCGGATCTCTCTACTACGAGCCTCTCTATAATAGTTCGTCTATTCTGACTGTGACAATAGGAAAAGTTGGGCATTCTTGTTATACATGTACTATGACAGCCCAACTTAATGTGGGAGAACGAATTTTGGGTATGTTCCTCTTGGTGCGCAGATTCTTTCGGCCGGAGAATTTGACTCTTTCCTTCATTTACAATGATATGGCCGTGAACTTCAGTTGTTTTACCCCTTTCTTCGTCATAAGTTCTTGGCTCAAGCCTCTGATATCGCTGGCTTTGCCCCTGACCGCAATTATCTCTAAGCATTTGTCTTCAGTCAGGTGAACATGCATACTGGATGTAACAACGTTTTCAAATTTGTGCTGAGCCTCAACAATCTTATTCAATAAACCTGGCTTATCCAAATAATAGAGCAAAGCGATAGTGCCCGCAATTTCCTCAGCCTCTTCACGCATCCACTTGTGCTCGCTTATGAAGTCGCGAAAAGCGTCGTGTGCAGCCTTTGATCTGCTCTCATAGCCCATACTCTTCCAAGAATCATCGAAATTCCTGACCAACGATGGTGGAAGAGAAACACTGAATCGGACCACGCCCTTCAATGAAGCCATCCCAAATCACCCTTGAAAGGTTAAACATCGCAGGGTTTATAACTGCAGTGTTACGAACAAAGGAAGATGTAACACTAACTAAGGCTGAGAGAAATGAAAAAAACAAAGGTCTTGGCGTTAACGGCTCTTATGGCAGCTTTAGCCAACATTATGTCTGTTCCCCCACTCGCTGTTCCACTCCAGCTGGGAACGTTTACTTCAGCCGTCCATTTCTTTCAGCTGGCGATTTTTCTATGTGGAATTTTGGCTGGTCCATGGGCAGGCCTTCTATGCGGAGCCGTCGGAAGTCTCTACATGAGTGCGACCAAGATTCCATTCATAATCGGCGGAATCGCCATCTTAGGCGGCAGTGTTGGATTACTTGCCAAGAAAGTCAGACCCGTTTATGCGGGTTTGTTGGCATTTCTGGTTCAAGCGCCCTACACATTGGCAACAGATTACATATGGTTCACGCTTTTCGTGGGAAATTCTTCGGCAATTGCCTGGGCAATAATCACGCCCATAATGATAAATTTGGCGTTACAGGCCATAATCTGCGCCATACTAGCCGACATCATAACCCACTACGTAAAGAAGACTGGAATATCACTTCAATAAGCTAACTAGTTGCCTAATGGACTGCCCTAAGTGACCCTTGAACAAAGTCCGCTTTACGCCTGTCAGCTCTGCAATTTTTTGAGTGCTTCCTCCCATTTCGGAGGAACATCTGAGCCAGAAATCTCCCACTTAATGACTTTAAACGATTCCATTAATGGTTTAAATTTCTTTATTGCCTGAGAGTGTTGCCCAGTAGGCGCGAATTCAGTAAGAGCACTCTCATTTGCCCATACAGACAATACTCCTCCTTTCTTGCTGGAGAAGTTCCACTATTTCTATTATAGATGGACTATGACAGGTAAGAAGACTCAAACGATCCTGAAGCTGAAGCAAGCCGTTCCTTACGACATACAAGCAGTCTTAGAATCAATCTTCTTCAGGTCGTATTCGACGAGGCCGATGCCTGACGCTCATAGGTTGAAGCATCTGAGGAAAGAGCGGATAGTCGTAACCTCGGTTGATATGGCGAAGAAGGCATTGGACCTGATGAACCATGTCAGGCAGAGGCAGACTGAAGGACAGCCCTACAGAGTCAAGGAGTGGAAAGACTATATCTCCAAGAACGGCATAACGGTGAGTACCTACGAGTCTATCAAGGCGAGGCTTCTCGCGTCTGGTTTGCTACGCCAAGAGAGCGGGATATTGCGCGTCTCAAGCCCAACAGAGTTTGAGTCTGTCCTGGCAAGGATGGTGAATGCGGTTCAAGTTTGGAGAGAATACGGAAGGTGATGCGATATGGTTGATGAGAAGAAAGTTCGCCGAGAGCTTGTTGATGAAAGGTTTGTTGAGGAACTGCCTAGGTGGATTTCGATTCTCAATAAGCTTTGGAAGCTTGCAGGAGGCTAGTCTGCCTCAACTGCTTTAGCTTCCGTAGAAGTAGGTTCTGCACTTCATTATCCTCAAGTATCTTGGTCATGACTTCATCTGGAATAGCTCTTGCCTTCGCTTTGCTTTCCTCTTCCTGTAGCTTCGACTTCAATTCTTCTATCTCCTTCTGTCGTGAGAGGTTTTCATCTCTAAGCTTTGCGAGTTGGTCCGCTAGAGTCTCGATCTCTCGCGGTTGGATAGCTCTTGCGAAATTGCATCTCATATACTTCTCAGCAACCTCTGCCAAGTCGTGCCGATCGAAGTAATTCTCGCGGCTGCCTGGGATTCGATGTCCCATAAGCGCCTCTCGAGTGTCTTCGTCGATATCAGCGCTGTTGAGCACTTTTCTGAATGCCTTTCTGAGGCAGTGAGGCCAGACTCCTTTGGGGTCTATTCCAACTCTGCTTGCAACCCTCTTCACGATCCGCCAGTAGCTTGACAGGTTCGGCCTCGTACCTTTCACTGTCGATGACTCTGTTACGAATATGGGATCGTCGTCTCTAAGCTTCTTGCCTTTCATGATTCTTGCTTCAATGTAGTTCTTTAGCGCTGTAGCGGCCTCGATGTTCACGAATGTCCAGTAGTAATCCAAGCCGTAGCCTGAGATCTTCGGGACCATCTCCCTTGTGATCTTGAGCGCTACAGGGACGCGTATCTCAGGGCAGAGCTGCTTTCTCACCATGCCGAAGGTCCAGTTCAATAGGCAGCTCGGTCTGACACCGCTTTGAAAGGCGCAGAGTACAAGCGTCTTATCTCTAAGCTTTCTCGCCACATCAGCCATCCGGTAGATCTCCTCCTTTGTCGGAACCACTTGGTAAGCCGCCTTCTTCCTGTAGGCCGCGACCCGCTCCTTCCTAGTGAAACTGATAGCCTTATCATGAGCAGCGAAGAAACTTTTCGCAGCAACCACAATCGAACGAGCCATAGCTGGTCTGTCACGCTTCAAGAACTCCTGAGCTATACGCCTAACCTCAGACTTAACCTCGAGAGAAACCGCGCCGACAGCCCGGTCTCCAAGAAGCTCCGGAGGTGTCAAACCGCTGGAAACGCATATAATGTGAAGAGACCTCAAATAATTCCTCCTAGTATTGGAGGCGGTATAACTATCAATCCAATCCGCAACCTCACGATACTTCAAGAGATACTCAAAGGACTTCCCCTGGCAAAGAAACAAACCCTTAGCGTCACGCAAACGTCCAGCCATACGCGAAACCCCCAAAGAAAAAATGATACCTCTCGCAAAACGAACCACATATCTTTGAATACCTATGGGCAGAGGCGGAAATGTACAAGTGACACTAGTAGCGACAGAGTGAGAGCTGCTCGGAGAGTTTACATATAGCATCGGATATTAACGCCTGAAAACAGTGAAAAATCGTAGAGACGCGCAGAAAAATGGATCCATTCACCTATCTTAGCGAGATGGTGCTTTCGCTCATCGCAGAACTCGGCCCCTACGGCGTCCTGATTGGAATGATCTTGGAATCGAGCGTCATTCCCATTCCGTCTGAAGCGGTTTTGATAACGGCTGGCTTGGCTGGGATCGATCCTCTATCGATAGCCTTGTTCGGTGGAATAGGCTCCACTATTGGAGCGTGGATTGGATATCTTATTGGTAAGTATGGCGGCAGACCTTTAGTGTACAGATACGGCAAGTATCTACTGCTTAACGAAAGCAGACTTTCAGGCGCTGAGCGATGGTTCAATAGATGGGGAGATTGGACTGTCCTCTTGAGCAGGCTCATCCCATTCGTTCCCTACAAAGTCTTCTCAATAACAGCAGGAATTCTAAGGATGAAGTGGATGCCCTTTACCTTCTTCACATTGCTCGGATCGATTCCAAGGTGCTTCCTTCTC
>Ga0315314_1000651_pt1 | contig 36079 bp, 41 predicted proteins | sample TDP9_MG_FD_203631 | JGI IMG/M metagenome (GOLD analysis project Ga0315314, IMG submission 203631) | Freshwater sediment microbial communities from Lake Towuti, South Sulawesi, Indonesia - TDP9 | ecosystem: Environmental > Aquatic > Freshwater > Lake > Sediment | place: Indonesia: South Sulawesi... | reverse complement strand
ACATAGAAGTGGGGCACGCAGCCCAAAACGTATGCCTTCAGGCAACCGTCATGGGCCTTGGTGCGGTCACTGTTGGAGCCTTTTACGACGACCAAGTAGGCGAAATCCTGAATTTACTGAAGGAGGAACAACCGCTATACATAATAGCCATAGGGAGGCCGTCTCCCTAAATCGCCCTTTTACAAATTCAACGACTTCACGTATGCTTGGAAGCGCGCGAATAATTTTTAAACCACTAATGGGACTTAGATATGGGGCCGCTGAGGTTGGGACAAGAGGAATAGGCGTCCTCTTGCAGTAAGCCGTAGTCTAGCCACGGCCTATCCGGCGATAAGCCGCTAGAAAGGAATGACGACGGGCTCCAGAATACGCCTAGACGGGTTTGCGGACCGCATGGGATGAAGAGCTTCTGGAGCGGTGAAGAAACCCGTAGGAACGGAGATGATCTGTTCCGGGGAAAGGTCGTCGGTTCAATTCCGACCGGCCCCACCATTTTTCTTGTTCCAAAAAACCAATTTTTCACCGCATTTTCCTTAAAATCTCTTAGATCTGACTCTGCGACCAAGAATACGACGTAACAGCCATGGCTCGCGCAAAAGCTTATTCATGCACTGAACAAAGAGGCGTTTATATCAGTGAAACCTGGCTACTCTTAATAGAGCGCTGGTATCTCCATGACTAAAGTTGCTATTCTAAGGGGAACAAACCCTCAGGATATGACGGTTAAAGCCTTAGAAATGACCGCCGCCCATGAAATTCTTCCCAAAGGAAAGCCTGTTTTGATAAAGCCCAACTACATAAACTCGAGCCACCCATCAACAGGAATCACCACCGACAGCAGAGTAATTGAAGGCGTGGTCAGGTTTTTGACGAAACATAACGTGAAAGAGATTATTATTGGCGAGGGAAGCGGATTCGCAGACACCTTCGAAGCCTTCAAGGTTGCTGGCGTTGACGTTGTAGCGGAGAAATGGAACGTAAAATTGGTAGACCTTAACAAAGACGAATTCGTTGAGGTTAAACCTAGAAACCCCCTAGCTTTAACGAAAGTGGAAATAGCTAAAACAGCCTTAGAAAGCACAATTATCAGCGTTCCTAAACTCAAGCCCCACAGGCTGGCTGGCGTAACTTTGAGTCTAAAGAACATGACGGGAGCAGTGACCCCGAAGGGCTCAATACACAACCATTTAAGCCAAAAAATTGTCGATTTGGCTTCAGTTATCAAACCAAGCGTAGCAGTCATAGATGGAATAATCGCTGGCGAGGGGCATGAAACCAGTGGGAACCCCGTGGAAATGAATCTAGTCATCTCGGGAACAGACCCCGTTGCGGTAGACGCTGTTGGTGCGGCTGTGATGGGCATACCCCCAAAGAGAGTGAAACACCTGCGCTTAGCAGAGGAAACTGGGCTTGGAACGTGCCGTCTAGAACTAATAGATATAGTAGGCGAACCTTTAGAGAAGGTGAAAAGGAAGTTTAGAACATCCCTCCTATCCAGATTCCTCGTCCATTTAGGCTAGCGTGCAGAAGAGATTATTTACTCGATTCTTTTTGCCCCTAAAACGAGACCGCACGATAATCGGCATTCCTTCCGGACGCAAAAGCATGAAATAACAAGCCTTCAGCCAAAAGATAGAGCCCTTCGCGTTGCGTAACGCGTGTTAGTACATTTCAAGGGCTCCATGATTCTTGGATTTTAGGATGACCATGTGGTAAATGCTTCTCGGTGCTCGTATCACTCCTGAGCTAGAATTAGTGATCCCCTTAATGCATTCCAGCGTCTCCTTGCTAACGTCCCGCTCCAAGACGAGCTTCCCACTGTTTTCAATCTGGAACTCCCCCAGTTCTTGGCGAAGGTTCATGATAACCATCCTCGAGAGGGTCATGGAACCAGCGTTTTCAATGGTGGGGCCGGGATTGCCGAGCGAGTGAGGGTTGCCTTCCCCAGCGTGAAGATGGCTCCTCAGCGCCTCGTTCATCAAATCCGCAACCCTCTTTCCATCCTTCTTCGCCTTCGAGAAAATCCGATGGTAAAGGTCTTGGTCCAGCCCTCGGATGGCTATAGTGTCTCGGGGCAAGGCAGTTAACACCGAACTTTGTTAACAAGTTAACTTTCAAACAAATAAACTTATAAAGTTATCGGTGTCTGGTGATATTGCCTCGAAAACCAAGGAGCCTCACTACATGGCCCAGGCCTTCTGTCTCGGCTGCCACTTCCTGCAGTTCAATGAAAGTTTTGGTAGGTGGGAGTGTACGCGTCAAGGCTGGAAGCGCGTCATACAAAACCCAGGCATTCCACAAGATTGTCCCTTCTATAAGAGGAGAAGAGAGGGCGAGAAGATTCGCATTCTACCGATCCAAAGATGAGAACGTGCAACCACTTTGACTCATTAATCTAAGCAATCCCAAACGTCTCCGTACATGGTGCCCACCAAAAGATTTTAGAGAGCTATGATAGAATGGTAATCGGTGCGGCCGTAGTCTAGCCTGGTCTAGGACATCGGCCTGCCACGCCGGCGATGGAACAATCTAATTCCACCGGACACCCGGGAGATCGATGCACATTGATCCGGGAGTTCGAATCCCGGCGGCCGCACCATCCAACCAACTTACTATTGCTTTTCGTCGCTGCATAACGTTTCACTAGACGACGCTGGCGAAGAGGAATAGAAAAAGGAATATAGGAAGGCTTTCATGAAATGTGAGGTCGTGTGGTTCGTGGTGAAACGGATGAAGTTGTTAGAGACATGGGTCAAGGCACCTTTTTTGAAGGAAGCATCTCTGCTCCTCGCTGGAGAGTGCGTTCAAAGCGTCTATCCCGATCTTTACAAACGATTTGTCGAAGGTCGCACAGGTTTAACCAGTTGCCCAGAGGCGGAGAGCGTCGGGTCGATTATGGGCAAGCTAGCTTCCATTATAACCTGCTCCAAACCTCGCGAAATCAAGGTTTTGACGATGGAGGGTTCTCCCCACTGCTTCGCGTTGCACGCCGCACTGAACCAAGCCCTCTTCATAACTGGTTCAAACATTCCCACCCAGCACCTTGTCATCGTTAACGGAAAAGTCTTTGAGGTAAGCCCGGAGAGCGTGAGGTTAGGAAGATACCTGCACCTGGTGCAGAAATGCATCGAAAACTATCCCCAAATCCTCGAAGAATTAGGTCGCTACAGTTTAGAGCATCGTTGTTTCATGAAAAAGTAGCCGCTGCTTCGGCTAAGTATATGTCTTGGTTAGAATTTACTAAACAATGGGCCTATAGGGTTCCGCTGAGAAGATTTTAGGCTTGTCCATTGCTCATGGGAAACGCTTGGTCAGAATCACCGGGCGGACGTGGACCTCCGTTCCCTCGGTTTTCTTTGTCAGAACGACATGTTTGAGCCATTTTTTATCGTCTTGATCTGGGTAATCAGCTCTGTAGTGCGCCCCACGTGACTCTTTCCTTACGAGAGCGGCTTTTACCACCAAGCTAGCAACGCTGAACAGGTTAATTGCTTCGAGGGCCTCCCTAACCTCATAAGGTTTCTTACCATAGATCTTCGGCAGGTTTTCGTCTCTAAGCTGCGTTAACTCCGCTTGAGCCGCAGCCAAACTTTGCTGGCTTCTTATAATGCCTGCTCTTTCCCACATAATTTTCTTAATCCTTGACTTCACCAGTTTGGCATTACCTAGATTTGAAGGCTCTCTCCTCTCAATTTCATTAATTCTTTCGAGTTTTTGTTCAACCCATGCCTTGTCCGCCTGTTTCTTTGGGGTGGTTTTAGCGTGCTCCGCGGCGTATTGTCCGGCTCTAGCCCCGTAAACGATGCATTCGGTTAGGGCGTTTCCTCCCACTCGGTTGGCCCCGTGAATTCCTCCTGTTGCTTCGCCAGCGGCAAACAGTCCCGGCAAGCCTGTTCTACACTTCTCGTCGATCTGAATTCCTCCTAGGAAAGTATGCATCAATGGAGTTACATGCATGGGCTTCGTTAACACGGGGAAGCTTTTAAAAAGCTCTGAAAGAAACCGGACGAACTGATGCTCTCGTAGACCTTTAGGCAGGTTCGTCAAGTTTAGTAGGATGGTGTCGTCTTCTCCTTTCCCGTCGTGAACCTCCTTGGCGATGGCGATGGTCCAGGCGTCTCTATGCGTAGAATACGCCAGTTTCGGATCTAGACCATACTTCTTAACGATGTCTTCACCATAGATGTTTTGAAGCACTCCACATTGAAGAATCGATGGTGGAAGCAAAAGCATAAACATAGGGTACCCAGGCTCGGCGCATCCGGTTGGTAAACACTGAATGAACTCCATATCAATGAGGGGTAACCCCATTTCGTAAGCCATAGCGTATCCGTCGCCGGTCATGCGAACGGGGTTGTCGTTTCTTCGATAAGTCTGACCAGCGCCTCCGGTTGCTAAAACAACCGCCTTAGCGTTTACCGTTATGCGCCTTCCGTTTAACACGTTGAAGCCAAAGGCTCCGTTAACGGTTTCTTCGCTCGACAGGTCTGTTATCATAGTGCTCTCAAGCATCTCCACTCCAGCATCTTTGGCATACTTTGTTAAAGGATTGATTAACCCAGCTCCCTGCGTAGGAAAGGACCCATTAACAACACGGCAACCTCCATCGTGCATAGCGAGCTTCACCCCATACTCCTGTAGCTCAAGAAGGCGAGACGTTGCTTCGTCAACGAGCACTTCCACAAGTCTCTGATCATTAATGTACTTGCCTGCTACTATGGTCATCCCAAAGTGCTCTTCTTTGGCCATTTTACCCACCGAAGCAGTGAAGAGACCTCCTGAGAACATAGAGCAGTTGGCTAAGCCCGTAACAGACTTGGATGCAAGAAGAACCTCAACTCCTCGCCTCCGCGCTTCAATAGCCGCTCTAAGTCCAGCCGCCCCACTCCCAATGACTAACACATCAGTGTCAATAACCTTAATGGTCAATTTTCTGCACCTAGAATGACCTTGAGCTTTTAGCTCTTAACGTTAATGCATTTTGCTTCATATTGGACTTTGCGATCAACGCTTAAGTCTTTTTGCGGAAAGAGAGGTTGCGCGCTCATATTCGTAGATGACCCTTGAGGTTACGGTCCATGCTTCGAGCATTTCTGGGTCTATGCAGATAACCTCCTTCGCCAGTCTAATGGTGGTTTCCGAAAAGTGTCCGCGCGGAAAACCACCTATGACTACCGCTGGTTTCTCCTTCTCTGAAAGCCTAGAAACAGCCTCCCCAAGCAACTGAGATCTTCCTTTTCTGCTGAAGGCCGTAACGTGGCTGGGCTTGATCTCGTGGAGAAGTTGCGGCAGGGTTTTGCGCTCCAACTTGAGCAAGGCGGGTCCAGTAGGTGGAACCCTCCCCGATTCAAACAATTGCTCCACGAGACCGACAAATCGAAGGTAGTTCCTTGGCAGGCGAGCTTCTGGGTTCACCGTGACCACGCAATCTTGGATCGTGTGCACGTAGGTCCGAAGAAGGCCCTCCTTGTTGAGGGGTGAACCTAAAGCCTCTAGCAGAGCAAAATGGACGATGTCCGGCCTTCCCCTTTTCTCGCCTTCCTCGAGGTTTTTCATGGCGGTGTGGTGGTAAGACCGATCAAGAAGGAGGAACTGTGGATGCTTCCCGCGCCTTTTTGAGTGACGCCGGATAGAGGGGTGCCTCCACAAGCCCTCAGGAATCGTCTCCAAGGCCGACTCTGCTAGTATCAGAATAAGCAAACTTAACCCTCGTTGGTAGGGAAAAGCCTATCTGAATAAAAACTTAATGGCATAATTCTCTGCTCAATGGAACGGTCCATGGATAGGTGAAAAGGTTGGTGGCCAAGCGGCTACTTATCACGTACTATAGCGGAACAGGCAACACCAAACGGATGGCTGAGGAAATCGGCAGAGGCGCCGAACAGCTAGGAGTCAAGGTGGAGGTAAAAAGGGTTGAGGAATGCAGGCTTAACGACCTAGTTGAAGCTGACGGAATTGTGATAGGCTCTCCCACGTATTTCAGCAATGTGGCATGGCAAGTAAAGAAGCTTATCGATGAGTCAATAGCCCTATACAACAGGGCGTATCAACTGAGAGACAAGGTTGGCGGATGCTTTACATCCTCAGGAACACGCAGGGATGGCAAAGATTGCATTAGAATGCTGGAATTAGCCTTTGGCTTGCATCATAAACTAAAGATGGTCCCCGGAATCATAAGGGCATCAGGCGACAGATGGGAAGAAGTCTCCGAGATGTGTCAGCAATACGGAATGGAGATCGCCAGACAAATCCTCTCATAAGCTCTATGCTTTGTAAGACAAAATCATCCTCATGCGTGAAAGTTTTATCTGCTGCATTGTGAACTAGACATCACGAAGGGTGAACGCATTGGCGAAAGTTATCGTCGTTTACGAGTCAAAGTATGGTAACACCAAACTCGTAGCGGAAAAAATCATAGAGGGAATGAGACAAGTTAAAGGAATAGAAACTGCCCTTGGTGAACTCACGGAAGTTGACCTTGACATGATTCCTAATTATGATGCGATTCTGGTGGGTTCTCCGAATCATTTCGGTGGACCAACCAGAAGTATCAAGAAGTTTATCGACAAACTTGGCAAACTTCCCTTAAAGGGAAAACTGTTTGCTGTTTTTGACACATACATTGAAAAAGACTTCGAAAAGGCAGTGAAGAAAATGGAGAAAAGAATAAACGAAAAGGTTCCCGAGCTGAAACAAATAGCTCCTGGATTATCAATAAAAGTTCAAGGGATAAAGGGCCCAATTTCAGAGGCAGAACTTCCTAAATGCAAAGAGTTCGGGAACAAAATAGCAACTCAAATTAAAACCTGATTATCCATCTTCAATTACATTCCAAAAATGCTGTGGCATACAAGTGCCGCTCGCTTGCTCTGGACGAAAACTCGTTGATAGGTTTTGAAAGAAATCTTTAAATATTGTCCATTAACTGTGCTGCAATGAGGGCGATGTTTGTGAAGATTGGTGAAAGGGTTAGGCCGCATCCAGATTTCAGGACGCTGTATTACAGTTATTTATTGATACCTTCAGCCATCCTCATCATATCAACGATTTTGCCTGGGCTTATAGCCGCTTTCCTCTATTTGTCATTCATTGATGCGTTGAGCGCCTCAACTCTGTTTCTCATTCCATTTCTGTTGGTGGTGGGCTTCATAGCCTTCTGGATTCCCAAATACTGCTCTTCAATATCCTATGTTTTCACCCAAAGCGAGATCGTTGTTGAGAGGGGGGTTTGGTGGAGGCACAAGAGCACCGTTCCATACAACCGCATCACCAACATCGACGTTGTCCAAGGCCCCGTATCCCGACACTTTGGCTTAGCAAACGTTAAAGTTCAAACAGCCGGTTATAGCGCGACTGGAAGCTACGCAAGAGTCGCGGAGGCAACTATCTTCGGCATTAAAAACTTTGAAGAGATAAGAGAATTTATCATAAATTTAGTGAGGGGACTTAGGCCGGTTGCGGTCGAGGCGGGAGTCGAAGCCGCTGCCCCTGAAGAAGCCACCCGTCAGATGCTGGCCGAGCTGAGGAAAATCAGAGAGATTTTAGAGAGACAAACAACATTAAAATGAAGTGGAGCAAGTTAAAAGCATTTTAAAGAAGCCCTAGGTGCGCGATATCACCACATTTATTTGATTAAAAACCTAATGGAAACTATTAGAACCCTTCAAGTAGGTGGTCTCCACGAAAGAGATAGCCAGGCAACGCATTCGCACTCTCTTCCGCCTCGCCGGAGAGACCATCCACAAAGATCCTGAGTTGGCGCAGCGGTATGTGGAGATCGCCAGAAAGATCGCCATGAGAACCAAGCTGCGATTGCCCAGGGAATATAGGCGACAAGTTTGCAGACACTGTAAGAGCTTTGTCTTGCCGGGTGTGAACTGTCGCGTTCGAATCCAATCCAGAAGGGAACCCCACGTGGTGGTCACCTGCTTTAATTGCGGCAAGCACACACGCATACCATTGAAAGGCAGGGAGAAAACATGACCACGCCTAGGATGAAGCGGCGAATAAAGAGGGAGCTGAGCGGGGAGAAGCCCACCGTGTGGGTTGGAAAGGAAGGCGCCGCGCCGAAAACGATGAACGAGGTTTCGAGGCAGCTGGAGAAGAGGGAGATGGTGAAGGTCAAGATTTTGAAGAGCGCCCTCAAAGATGAGGAGGCCAGAGGCATCGCTTCCAAGATCGCTCAGCAAACGGGTTCCACCCTCATCGACATTCGGGGGCATACCCTCATACTCTACAGACCTCGGAAAAGAAAGAAACAATCGTCAAAGTGAAAAGCCTTTATAAGAGGTAACTGCCTCTAGAAGCAAACTTACTCTTGCTGCAAACGATAAAGCTAAACTACCTCATTTCGTGGAGGGTTTCTTTTATGGTTAGAAAGCTTGTGCTCGCAACTATCCTCATAATAGCTGAGATGATCAGTCCCACAAAAACGGTTTGGTGTACGCCGTTTAAAGCAGACAAACTCTCAGCAAACGCCCCACCTGCAAGTGAGCCGAGGAAAGTGGCGATTCCGTAGATTAGGTTGTATAAGGCTGTGTAGGTGGTTCGTCGATCTATTGGAGCAGAGTCCAGTATGTAAGTTGTTGTAGTTACAACATCAGCCGCTATGAAAGCAGAAAGAGCCACACCAACAGCCAAAAGGTGAAGCCAATGAGTTGAAAACGCGTATAGCAAGGGAAACAGAAAGAAGGAGGCCCGGCCAAGTATTAAGACGGGTTTTCTCCCAATTTTGTCCGCTATTGCTCCGAGTTTTGGCTGGGCGAGGGCGGTGACCAATCCCTCCGCGGTGGCTATGATTGCGATCTGCCACACTGTGGCATGAACGATGTCAATCGTCACATAAGGGAAAAGGGGCCAAGCAAAGGCCATTGTAAACCAGTGAACTCCGTTTGCAACGAGAAATATACGAAAATCCCGGTCTTGTAATGGTAGAAAAACGTCAATTTTTCTCCAAGAACTAGTCTTCACTTTAATTTCTTGGGTGAATACAACCAATAGAGCTCCAAGTATGCTTGCTCCAGCCGCCAGAACAAAAGGAACGATAAATGACGAGGGCCCTATTTCACGAGGCGCCATAAAGGTAAATAGAGCAATAAGTATCGTGGCTCCAACACCTGAAAATCTGCTTACAGCCCCTATTCTGCCTAAAATCCTCCCTCTCGTTTCCTTTTTGGTGTAATCTCCTAGCAAGGCGTTCCAAGCTGGAACGGCAATAGACCAAACCACCGACTGTAAAATAACCAAAATTAAAAATTGTAATGGTGCTCGAAAAATTAGGTAACTAATTGTCAAGAAACCGCTGAACAAGTAGCCAATCAAAACGAGTATCCTCTTTCCAAATCTTTCTGACAGGCTACCCCAGCCTACTTGAAAAACGTTCTCACAAAGATTCCTAGCGGACCTCATAAGTCCCATTTGTGCAAATGACGTTTTAAGCACAACCGCGTATGGAAAAAGGAAGGACCATAGAAGACTGTCTGAAAAGAAGGTAGACGCTGCAGTGCCGTACAAGGTTAAGGAAGGTTTCAGAACCTTGTTTTCGGTTTGGTCGGTGTTCTCAACCTTAGCATTATCGCAACGTTTCGTGATGGGTCCTCGTTGCGGTTGAATCGACATCTGAAGCCTTCTCCCGGTATCTTTTGATGCTCTTGATATCTACTTTGCTATATTTTAATTTACTGAGTTAGGGAAAATACCCAGTTTGGAAACCTAACCGTTGAGAAGATTCAGTATTTGGAACGGAACATCATTTTTAGGAGAGAGAATTTCAAAGGTATGTAGTTAACATTTTCAGAAACCTTTGGAGGGTTTTCTGTCCCAATCATGCGCACGCAACATGTCCCATAGAACAAAAGGGGGTAAAGGTAAAATCCGCGTCCAGAGAACTTTTATAAGAGGCTTCATGAATTAGTGTCAAAAGCATCCATTAGGAAGGGAAGCCTTGCCAACCCCCTATGATGTTCCGGCGTCGATTCTGATCGAGAGGTTAGCCCGATACCTACGGGAAAACGTAGACGAGGTCATCCCACCCCCGTGGTCCTCCTTCGTGAAGACGAGTTCTCACGCCGAAAGACCACCACAAGATCCGGACTGGTGGTTCACCCGATGCGCCTCCCTCCTGCGAAAAATCTACGTGAAGGGTCCGGTGGGCATATCTCGCCTCCGCTCAGAGTACGGGGGGAGGATGGACCGAGGAGTAAGATCGGAACACGTAAGAAAGGGGGGTGGAGCCATCATCAGAAAGGCCCTACAGCAACTGGAGGCTGCAGGCCTTGTCGAAACCTTAAGAAACAAGGGGAGAGTAGTGACTAAAGAAGGAAGACGAATATTAGACAGGTTGGCCACCGAAATCAAGGAAGAATTAGAAAAGAAGCATCCAGAACTAGAAAAATACTAGGGGGTACAAAATGAGCGAGGAGGAAGTAGAAGAACTGAGGAGGAGACGACTCCTCGAGCTTCGGAGGAGGCTGGCTCAAGAACAACAGCGGATTCAGATGCAGCAACAAATCGAGATGGAAAAACAAGCCATCCTCCGCAGAATTCTCACCTCCGACGCCAGGCAACGCCTCACCAACCTAAAAATGGTGAAGCCGGAATTCGCGGATCAACTCGAACTCCAACTGATCCAGCTCGCGCAACAAGGCAAAATAAGCACCCCGATAACGGACGAACAATTAAAGGAAATCCTGATCAGACTACAATCTGGTCGCCGAGAGATCAAGATTAGGAGAGTTTGAGGATGGCAAGAAACAAGCAGGCTGCGAAAAAACGACGGTTGGCAAAGGCGGGAAAAGAGAGGAAAGCCGTCCCAACATGGGTTATCGCTAAAACCATGGGGCGCGTAAGAACAACCCCAAAGAGGAGACACTGGCGACGGACTAAAATAAAGGCTTGAGGAAGAGCGTAATGGAAGAAGCCGAAGAAGAAGTCAAGGAAAGCGCTGAAGCCGAAGAAGAAATCATTGAAGAGGAAGAAGAAGTCGTCGAGGAAGTTGAGGTAGCGGAGGAGGAAGTCAAGGAGGCGGAGGAGAAAGAGGTCAAAAAACCAGGAAGGGAGGAAATAGAAGAGGAAATCGTGGAGGAGAGGACTTACACGATACCTCTACGAAGAGCCTGGGTCTCCCCACGGAACAAGCGGGCCCCAAAAGCCATACGCCTCGTCAAAAGCTTTGTCCAAAGACACATGAAGCCTGAGGCTCTTGTTGTTAGGAACGAGGTGAATGAAAGAATTTGGAGCAGAGGAATCGAGAACCCTCCAAGAAGAATCAGGGTTCGCGCGGTGAAGGACCGCGAGGGAACCGTCACCCTCTACCTCGCAGAAGGCGACTAATACTTGGCGATCTTTCTTTTCAGTCTTTTTAGTAGCGCTAGCATTGGGGTTTATTCCCTAGCCACCGACGGGATGATAATAGTCCCTCCACAAGTCCCTAAAGATAAGGCGCAAAAACTTGAGGAGTGGCTGAAGACAAAGGTTGTTCAAACCACGATTGGAGAATCGATACTTGTAGGAGCCTTGGCTTGCGCAAACTCCAATGGCATAATCCTCCCCCACTACACGCGACATGAGGAGACTCAAGCAATAAGAGCAAACTCAGATCTCAATGTCTCCATTATGGACACAAAAAAGACATCTTATGGAAACCTGATTCTGGCGAATGATCGTGGAGCGCTCGTTAGTCCCCAATTGAAGGAGGCAGACGTGAGAAAAATAGCGGATACTTTAGGCGTTGAAGCGGTTCCAGGGGAAATCGCCGGACTACCCTACGTGGGCTCCCTCGCCATCGCAACAAATAAGGGTGTGCTGGCCCACCCACTGCTTGAGGAGGAGGAGCGAAAGGTTTTGATGGATGTGTTGAAGGTCCACGTGGATGTGGGAACCGTCAACTGTGGGATACCATACGTCGCCACGGGGCTCAGAGGAAATACGCGTGGAGCAGTGGCAGGATTCGTCACCACGGGGCCGGAACTATTCATCATCGGGCAAACCCTCGATGTGGTGGAGGAAAAGTGACGACAAGATCGCTCAGTTTCACGGCTTCGCCAACTAGATATCTTATTAAGGAATTTTCACCAAAACTCGTGAAACTAGCCCTGAAACAGCACAGATGAAACGACCACATCCCTTTAAATATTTATATGCCAAGTTAGTTTCAAAGGCTGTGTGGCGTGTGATCGCGTGGCTAAAGTAGGATCTCCTGAAGTCAAGGTTTTCCGAGTTGTAGGGGAAATCATAAAACCGAACTATCGAACGAGCTTTCGGAAAGAGGTTAGGGGGATGAAGCCGGAGGAAGCCGTGGAAAGGGTCTACATGGAGATGGGGAGCAAGCATAGAGCCAAACGCTTTCAAATCAAAATCGTAAAGGTGGAAGAGGTGAGCCCAGGGGAAATCGAGAGCCCGTTGATAAGGAAGCTAACTTTAGGGGAAATGGAAGGTGTCGAGTGAAGAAGAGACTCTGCGAAGACTGGTCGTGGAGCTTCGAATCCTGGAGGGCTCAGCTAACGCCATACAATCAAGGATAAATTTTGTAAACGCTGCCTTAACCGAGCTCAGAGTCGCCAGCATGACGCTGGAAGGAATGGAGAAGGAGAAAGAAGAGACATCCCTTTTCGTTCCAATAGGGGGAGGCTCCTACGTGAAGGCAAAACTGGAAAGCACCGAGAGAGTGACTGTTGGAATAGGGGCTGGCGTGGCCGTCGAGAGAACGATAAAGGAAGCCAGAGAGAACCTCGAGAATCGCATAGCTGATTTAGAGAAAACGAGAACCACCCTCCAGCAGCAACTAACCCAGGTTTTAGAAAAGATTCAAGACGGAAGGTCTAAGTTTCAAGAATTGTCCTCCAAGTTAAGCGAGGCGGAGAGACCAAAGGGTGTTCGAAAAGCTAAGGGAAGGACTTAGCGGGCTCGTCAACAAGATTGCAACAACAGAACTAAAGGCTGAGGACCTCCGCCCAATCCTGTGGGACCTCAAATTAACCCTAATCGAAAACGATGTGGCGGTTTCGGTGGCTGACTACATCTGTGAAGCCATAGAAAAGCAATTGGAGGGAGTCCAGGTAAGGAGACTGGAGGACCGGAGGAAGATCGTGGAGAAAGCCCTCCGCAAGGTTCTGTTGGACACCTTAACCACGGGTGAAAAAATAGATCTGGTAGAAGCGGTTGAAAAGAAGCGCTCAATGAAAAAGCCTTGCGTGATCGTCTTCGTGGGAATTCACGGAACAGGCAAGACCACGACCATAGCCAAGACAGCAAAGTTTCTCATGAAACACGGATACTCGGTTGTCCTCGCCTGCAGCGACACTTATCGAGCGGGGTCTATCGAGCAGTTGGAGGAACACGCCGGGCGACTGGGTGTCCGCACGATCAAGCATCAGTATGGAGCAGACGCCGCTGCGGTGGCTTTTGACGCCGTGCGTTACGCGGAGGCACGAGGCATAAACGCTGTCCTCATTGATACGGCGGGCCGGATGCAGACGAACCTCAACCTTATGAAGGAAATGGAAAAGATCATTCGAGTGATCAAACCCGACCTCGTCCTCTTTATTGGCGACGCCTTAACGGGCAACGACGCGGTGACCCAAGCCCAAGAATTCGATAAGTATGTCCACATCAGCGCCTCCATCTTAACAAAGGTAGACGCAGACGCAAAGGGAGGGGCGGCCATCTCCATAACACACGTAACAAGGAAGCCCATCCTCTTTTTGGGGACAGGACAACGATACGAGGATGTGGAACCCTTCAAACCAGATTTCCTAGTAAACAGAATCCTTGGTCCCTAACGGCGCCACTAAGACTAAATAGCTTAACACAATTTAGAGTCCACTAGGAGGCTAGAGGTTGCGGGGTCGCGACCTTTTAACACTTCAAGACTACACGCGTGAAGAAATCTGGCAAATCTTGAAAATGACGCATAAGTTGAAGCATGAAAGCTCACCTGAAGAGTCGAGTCGCATCCTCGCTGGCAAAAACGTGGCCATGATCTTCCAGAAACCCTCCACGAGAACCCATGTTTCCTTTGAGGTGGCCGTGCGGCAACTGGGCGGTCATGCCCTCTACTTAGGCTGGCAACAACTGCAGCTTGGAAGGGGAGAAACCGTTGCAGACACGGCTCGCGTATTAGATCGATACGTCGACGGAATCGTGGCGAGGGTTTTTGCTCAAAGCGACTTAGAGGAGATGGCACGATATGCAAAAATTCCCATTATCAACGCCCTATCAGACCTCTATCACCCCTGCCAGATCCTCTGCGACCTCTACACGATCTGGGAAAAGTGGGGGGCCTTAGAGGGATTAAAGCTCGCCTACGTGGGAGACGGAAACAACGTTTGCAACTCCCTGCTCATCGGTTGCAGCAAGGTTGGGGTAAACATCAGCGTCGCGTGCCCAAATGGGTATCGACCCTACGAGAGGGCGGTAGAATGGGCTCTCGAGAACGCCAGACAAGCCGGGTCAAAAGTGGAAGTCACAACTGACCCTCGCAGAGCTGTGGAGAAGGCAAACATCCTCTACACAGATACATTCATCTCCATGGGCATGGAGGCGGAGCGCGAAGAGAGACTACGCGTCTTCATCCCCAAATATCAGGTAAACATAAACCTCTTCGGGTACGCCGCCGGAGACGCCGTCTTTATGCACTGCCTGCCAGCACACCGCGAGGAAGAAGTCACCACGGACGTCATCGATGGACCAAAATCCGTCGTGTGGGATCAAGCAGAAAACAGGCTACACACCTCCAAGGCTCTCCTAGCCCTTATCCTCTAAACCCTCACGTCCGCGACCGTGGTTCCTTAGAAGGGGCACGAACATGATCTTGATCGTGGCCTCAACGAAGGACATAGCGAGCGTGAACATTGCTCATCAAATCCTAGAGCATTATGGATTTGAGAAGCTCCCCGAAGTATTCCGTGGAAAACCGGTGTATTCAAAGGAGGTTCAGAATCGGGAAGTTAGGCTTGTCTTCATCGACGTAGAACCCGTCTACACACAATTTATCACCGAGTTTTTCACCCCCGAGCTTTTGGTGTTCATATCTAGGCACAGCAGCCTAAGCGCGATTCCCACCCTCTCCACCCACACACCGGGCAACCTTGGCAGAGCAGACCTCGGAGGCGTCCCCAATAAAGTTTCTATTTCTCCGGCAAGCGCCATGAGGGATGCCCTCCTAGAGATGGCGAAGCTGAAGGAAGAGATGAAGCTGGATTATCAGGTTTCCTATGAGTGCACGCATCACGGACCGTCTCTGGACGTGCCCACCATGTTCGTGGAGCTGGGCAGTTCGCCAAAACAGTGGAAGGACTTGAGGGCGGCTGAGGTTGTGGCTCACGCTGCCTTGGCGGCTGTCTCGAAACGGTCGAGGTATCCTGCAGTGCTAGGCATCGGGGGACCGCACTACAACAAGGAATTCACCAAAATCGCCCTAAGCACGCAAAGAGCCTTTGGGCACATGATCCCGAAGTACGCTATTCCGCAAGTGGACGCCAAGATGGTGAAACAGTGCGTTGACAAAACGATGGAAACCGTGGAATTAGCGTTTCTTGACTGGAAGGGAATCCGAGGCGTGGACAAAGGCAGGTTAAGTGCAATACTGGGCGAAATCGGTGTACCTATAGAAAAAGGTTAGTTTTTCTCATGAAGCAGAATCTGTTGTTCTAAGCGCGGAATGAAATGGTTCCCCTTCATTATCTCGTGGTCAACATTATCTAAAGTCTTAGATAACGAGTTGTACCAACTTGCTTGGGTTGTTGATTTCTATTGCGTTTGTTCTCGTTACTAGCTTCCCGATTGTGGGATTTGCTCCTGAACCTAATGTAAGTACAACGCAGCCTTTGTGAGAAATTGTCACCGTAAGTCCCTCTTTCTTTAATTCTTTAGCAATGTTCTTGAGCTGTGTAAACCTCCCTATGATGGATTTTCCCTTTGCCTCAACCCCGACCCTCAGTATATCCTGCAGTAGATCTTTGTTCATTAAGTTGACATCAATTTTCTTGTTTTCAACTTTCAGCTTAAGAGTCTCTACCCCGCCAGTGAAAAGGCTGGCTTCTCCTGATTTAAGAGCGTGAACCAGCCACATCGGTATTTGCAAGGCTTCACCACAAAAGGAAAGGATCACTTCTTTTCCGAGACGTACAGAATATCCAACACGACAGATCCGTTCAGTTTGGCTTTCAACATGCCAATTTCCAGCGTTAAGTCCTGAAAGCTAAGCTTGACATCGGATCCCTTCCCTGCAAGCTTATCGATTAGTTGCGCCAGAGTTTCACCAAAACCTTTCACAGCTTCCGCCATCTCATCTCACCATCTCAACAAACTAGTTTCTTTGCATAAAAGAGTTTAGGTCACCTCCAGAATACCAGAGATACACACAGATACAAATTTATAGGAGAACTAATTGTTTGAAAGGTCGAGAAACCTTGGGACTGAGATCATTTCTTCAATCGTGTTCAAGACTGCTGAAGCTTGCGAAAAAGCCCGGTAGAGGAGAGCTCTGGCTTTCCGTGAGGATCTGCCTACTCGGTATTCTCGCAGTCGGGGCGGTCGGGTTTATCATCAAGCTCATATCTGGCGTAATCCAAGGGTTTGCATAATAGGAGGGCACAACTTTGAAAGAGGAAGAAGAGGTAAGAATTCCCACAGCGATCTTTGCCGTGCGAACCACGGCGGGGCAAGAAAAGAACGTGGCGGAACTCATCGCGGCCAGGGTTGAAACTCATCAGTTGCCCATCAAGGCCATTCTTGTGCCGGAAATGCCTAAGGGCTACGTGTTCATTGAGGCAGGCGGACCACACTTCGTTGAGGAGGCCATAGCAGGAATAAAGCACGTGAGGTCTCGGGTTCCAGGAATCGTAAGTTTCCCGGAGGTAGAGAGGTACATCGTTATCAAGCCCGTGATCGAAGAGCTGGATGTCGAAGACCTCGTGGAGGTCGTGGGAGGCCCATTCAAAGGGATGAGGGCGAAGATCACGAGGATAGACAGGCCAAAGGAGGAAGTAACCCTGGAGTTGTTGGAGGCAACCTTCACCCTACCCATCACAGTTCATGCAGACTACATAAAGCTGGTGGAGAAGGCGAAAAGGGGAGAAGCAAAGTGAGTGAGAAGAAAGTTGTGGAGGCGCTGGTGAGCGGTGGACAAGCGACCGCTGGACCACCACTGGGACCCGCCCTGGGACCACTTGGCGTCAACGTCCTCGCCATAGTGAACAAGATCAACGAGATCACGAAGCATTATGCTGGCATGAAGGTGCCTGTTAAGATCATCGTAGACACGGAAACTAAGGAGTTTGAGGTAAGTGTTGGCACACCTACCGCCTCCGCGCTCATCATCAGTGAACTGGGAGTTGCAAAGGGGTCAGGAACCCCGAAAACCGAAAAAATCGGAAACCTATCTATGGCACAGGTCGTAAAGATAGCTAAGACGAAGCACGTTGAGCTTTTGGCGAGGAACCTAAAGGCTGCGGTTAAAGAAATTCTAGGAAGCTGCGTAAGCATGGGCGTGACGGTGGAAGGCTCAGACCCAACAGAGGTGCAAAAAGAGATCGACGAAGGAAAACACGACGCCCTCTTCCAAAAAGAGGAGTAACAATCTTTTTATAATGGTTCTTATACGTGTCTGGGTCGAGGCTTAAAAATGCCGTTGGACCCGAAGAGCACCCTTGAGGCGATCAAAGAGGCGAAAGAGAAGTCTGAAAAGAGAAGCTTCGTGCAATCCATAGACCTCATTGTGAACCTGAGAGACATAGACCCAAAAAAGCCTGAAAGCAGAATTCAAGAACTCATTGAGTTGCCCTATCCCGCGGGAGAGGAAACCAAGATATGCGTGTTTGCCTCCGGCGAGATGGCTCTAAAAGCTAGGAAGGCGGGCGCGGATCTGGTTATGGAGAAAAGCGACCTAGAAGCCTTGACGGGCGACAAGAAAAAACAGAAGGAGTTAGCGAAGACCTACGACTTCTTTCTTGCAGAGGCCCCCCTAATGCCCCTAGTGGGAAGGGTTTTGGGCGCAACGCTAGGACCAAGGGGGAGGATGCCAACCCCGGTGCCTCCAGCCGCCAGCATAGAAGATCACATGAAAAGGTATCGAAAAATGTTGTTGATCCGGTTGAGGGGGCAACCGGTTCTTCAATGCCGCATTGGAACCGAAGACATGCCAGACGAGCAAATCAACGAGAACCTCCAAACGGTAATGAGGGAAATCGAGCGAAAGCTTAAGAAAGGAATCAAAAACGTCAGGTCCATCCGGCTAAAGACAACCATGGGTCCACCGGTCAAATTAAAGATGTAGGGGGAAGGGTCGTGTCATCACGCAGCACAGCATCGGAAAAGGCTGAAGAGGTTGAAGAAGTAGAGGGCCTTGTACAGCGCTACAGGGTTATAGGGGTGGCGAGCTTACAAAAGGTGAGGGCAGCTCAGCTCCAGGAGTTGAGGAGAAAGCTAGAGGGTAGCGCGTACCTCCGTGTGATCAAAAACACCCTAATAAAGAGGGCTATTGCCAAGTGCGAAGACAAGCCCGGACTTAAAGGCCTTGAAGACCATATCAGCGGATCAAACATCTACCTCTTCACCAGGATTAACCCCTTTAAGCTCGCGTTACTCCTAGAGAAGAGCAGGGTGAAAACAACCGCCAAGGCTGGAGATGTAGCAGCCTATGACGTAATCATCCCAGCTGGAAACACCGGACTGCCTCCAGGCCCCATCATCAGCCAGTTTAGCGCCGTAGGCTTGCCCACAAGAATCGAGGCTGGAAGCGTCTGGGTGAACCGCGACACCTTGGTGGCGAAGAAGGGAGATGTCATAACAGCGAGATTAGCGGGCGTGCTATCAAAGCTTGGCATAAAACCGGTGGAGGTTGGGCTAACGCTGAGAGCGGTGTACGACGAAGGACTCGTCATCACCGAGGACCAGTTGCGGCTGGATCTGGAGGGGGTTCGACAAGACATCGAGGAGGCCTACACCCGTGCCTTTAACCTTTCCTTGGGTGTCGCGTATCCACTGACAGAAAACATCGACCTTCTACTTCAGATGGCACATCAGAGGGCGTATCAGCTGGCTCTCCATGCAGGCGTATTCACCCCTAGCACAGTGGCAGACCTCATAAGAAAAGCCCACACGGAAATGTTAAGTCTAAGCGGAAGGCTAAACTCGGCTGGGTACAAAATCACGCTTGACTAGTTTTGTCGTACCGCATCCCATGTATGCACAGATATAAGGGAAAAGTTGTGAAGGCAGATTCATATTTGTCTATGACTAGATAGAGTAGGTCAGGCTTAAATCTGCATCAGGCAAGTTTAAGTAGAAGATCAGCTATGATGAAGAAAAGGCAGCGCCCACGGATTTGGTTGAGAAAGGTTGAAAAGGAAGGATGACGGAAAAGATGGAGGGAAGGAATATGGAATACGTGTATGCTGCGATGCTCCTACACAAGGCTGGAAAAGCCATCAACGAGGAGAACCTAACCCAGGTGCTTGGCGCCGCAGGGATCAACGCAGACCCTATAAGGGTGAAGGCTCTTGTGGCTTCCTTAGCCGAGGTCAACATTGAAGAAGCCATAAAATCCGCACCGGCTTTTATGCCCATGCCATCAGCGCCAGCCGCCGCTCCAGCACCAGAAGAAAAACCAAAAGAAGAAAAGAAGAAGAAAGAGGAAGAGGAGAAAGAGAAGGAAGAGGCAGCCTTGGAGGGCCTCGGAGCTCTATTTGGATAAAGCAGTTTGCTTCTCAACTAATAATTGTCACACAGGACGAGTGGACCCCTACCGATAAACCGCAAATAATTAAATCTTCCTTCAAACATTAACCTCTGAGAGCCATTCGGTTTCATGTCTACATTGGAGGACGACGCTTGAAGCGTTTTCCAGAGAGCGAGTATCACGTCCCCTTCTTTGACGAGCTTGGGTACGTTCGAAAGCTCTGCCCGGTTTGTGAGGAGTACTTTTGGACGCCAAACCCAGATCAGAAGACCTGTGGAGAGGCCACTCCGGAGGGATGCGCACCCTACACTTTCATAAACAATTCGCCTACGCGCAGGCGTTATACCGTGCGAGAGATGCGAGAGTCCTTTCTCTCCTTCTTCGAGAAGCGGGAGCATCAAAGAATCCAGCCATATCCGGTCGTGGCTAGATGGAGAGACGACCTTTACTTCACCCACGCCAGCATCATCGACTTTCAGCCCTACGTCACCGAGGGGATCATTCCCCCGCCGGCCAATCCCCTCGTTATAAGCCAGCCCTGCATCAGGTTCGTGGACGTAGACAACGTTGGACCCACCTTTGGCCGTCACCTAACCATCTTTGAAATGGGGGGCCACCACGCCTTCAACTACCCGGAAAAGGAGGTCTACTGGAAAGACCAAACCGTGCGGTACCATCACGAGTTCGTTACAAAGGAGTTGGGAGTGCCATCTGAAGAGATTTTCTACAAAGAAGGGGTGTGGTCTGGAGGAGGAAATGCGGGTCCAGACGTGGAGAGCATCGTTCGAGGCCTGGAAGTTGCCACCTTAGTATTTATGAAGTTCAAGGTGATAGGCGACAGGTTCGTTGAACTACCTATACGAACCGTGGACACCGGATACGGAATCGAACGCTACACATGGTTGTCGCAGGGGTCCCCGAGTTGCTTCCACGCCATATACGGTCCGGTTTTGGTCGAACTCCTAAAAATAGCGGGCGTAAGCGACATTGACGAGGAGTTACTAGTAAGAGTAGCAAAGTTCTCCAGCGTCATGAGCCTAGAGAAGGCAGCCGACACAAGGGAAGCTCGGAAAAGGGTCGCTGAGCACGTGGGTATGGGCGTGGACGAGCTTCACAAAATGATGACTCCCATAGAAAGCGCCTATGCGATTGCGGATCACACCAAATGCCTAGTGTTCATGCTCGCTGAGGGTGTTGTGCCCTCCAACGTGCGTGAGGGATACTTGACCAGACTGATGATCCGACGAACCTACCGACTCCTCAGGACCCTCACCATTGAGGAAAGGCTCCCCGACATCATCGACACGCAGATCGCCTTCTGGTCCCAAGATTTTCCGCATTTAAAGGAAATGAGGGACGAAATCTTGGAAATCCTTTCCGTGGAACGGAACAAGTTTAGGGAAACCCTCAAGAGGGGAGGCTCTCTCGTCAGAAGAATAGCTCGGGAGCTAAAAGAAAAGAGAGTTTCTCAAATTCCAATGGAAACACTCATAGAGCTCTACGACTCCCACGGTCTTCCACCAGAGGTTGTTCGTGAGACGGCTGAAAAGGAAGGGGTTGAGGTAAGCGTGCCCGAGAACTTCTACATGATGGTCGCCGCTAGGCACGTTCAAGCCCCTCCACCACGGGAAGCGGAGGTGACCAAAGAACTGGAAGCCATGGTTTCTGATCTTCCTGAGACGCGCATGCTCTACTATGAAGATCCCTATCTCTCCGAGTTTCAGGCACGGGTTCTTCGAGTCTTGAATAACCAACACGTGGTGCTGGAGAAAACGGCCTTCTATCCCGAGGGAGGGGGTCAACCTGCAGACCACGGCTACTTAAAGTTTAATGGAACGCGGTCAGAGGTGATGGACGTTCAGAAAATTGGAAACGTCATCGTTCATACCATAAAGGATCGGGTTCCCCAGGAGGGGGACACGGTGTGGGGATCCATTGACTGGGAGCGGAGGAGCAGCCTCATGAAGCACCATACGGCAACCCACCTTCTCATGGGTGCGGCAAGGCGTGTACTCGGAGAGCACGTTTGGCAAGCGGGGGCTCAAAAGGACGTTGACAAGAGTAGGCTGGACGTTTCCCACTTCAGGCGACTAACGTTGGAGGAGATCCATGAGATCGAAAGGCTAGCGAACCAAGCGGTGATAAGTAACCTACCCGTCGAAACTTCATGGATGCCCAGGGAGCAAGCCGAGAAACAATACGGCTTCAGATTGTATCAGGGAGGAGTGGTGCCTGGAAGAGAAATCCGCGTCGTAAGAACAAGGGACTGGGAGGTAGAAGCCTGTGGGGGAACCCACCTGAAAAACACGGGAGAAATCGGATTCATCAAGATCGTTCATACCGAGAGAATTCAGGACGGGGTTGAACGAATAGTGTTCAGCGCAGGGCTCCCAGCCCTGAAAGCCGTGCAGGAAAACGAGACGACACTCTGGAGAGTCTCTGAGGCACTTAACGTTCCCCTCGAAAAGGTTGAAAAAACAGCGGACCGTTTGGTTGAGGATTGGAAAGGGGCTAGACGCGAGAAGGAGCGCCTCCTCAAGGAGATTGCCAAGTTCAAGGCAAAAGAGTACCTGTCCACCGCGAAGGAAATCCAGGAACTAAAGGTTGTGACTCAGGCGGTCAGGGAGGTCGATGTGGATCGCCTCATTAAAACAGCCAGCGAACTGGTTAAGACGGAGCCAAGGATGGTAGCGGTGCTTTGCGGGGTGAACAGAACCGCGAGGATCGTGGTGATGGCTGGAAAGGAAGCCGCGAAGCGCGGCATAAACGCTCGCAATATCGCTGACGCAACGGCTTCTATACTGGGTGGTGGGGGCAGCGGCAGACCCGATTTCGCCCAAGGAGGCGGAACCTTAATCAGGAAAGTGCCGGAGGCGCTTCAGAAGGCTGAGGAAGTTATCAGAGAGCAGTTAGGGGGAGGGAAATAGATTAAAAGAGGCCTGGCCATATAGTTTGGCGGTGCTGAACATGAGGGATCGTTTCCTCCCCGAGTAACCAAACCTTTAATAAACCTCGAGGCAATCCACAGTCTTTCATGGAAGTTCTAAGGCAAATCGAAGAAAAGTGGCAAAGGGCTTGGGAAGAGGCAAGAATCTTTGAGGTAGATCCTTCCTCGGATAAGCCCAAGTATTTTATTACCGTGGCGTACCCGTACCCAAACTCTCCCCAGCACATCGGGCACGGCAGAACGTACACCTTGACGGATGTTCACGCCCGCTACATGCGCATGCGCGGATACAACGTGCTCTTCCCCATGGCGTTCCACTACACAGGAACCCCCATCCTCGCCATGTCAAAGCGCCTAGCCGCTGGCGATGAGGACCTCACGGACACCTTCGTGCGGATATATAAGGTGCCTAAGGAAATCCTGAGCGAGTTTGATGAGCCCATCAAGATCGCCCAACACTTCCACGAGGAAATAAAGACGGGGATGAGGGAAATAGGCTACTCCATTGATTGGAGGCGGGAGTTCACCACCATCGACCCTCACTATAGTCGCTTCATCGAGTGGCAGTTCCACAAACTCCGCGACGCTGGCTACATATCACAGGGAAGTCACCCCGTGGGATGGTGCCCCAGTTGCGGAAACCCGGTGGGTCAACACGACACCAAGGGAGATGTGGAGCCCGAATTTGAGGAGTTCACCCTGATAAAATTCCAGTATGACGAATACGTTTTGCCCGCCGCCACCCTGCGACCCGAAACGGTTTTCGGCGTCACGAACATGTGGCTAAACCCTAGGGTGGAACACGTAAAAGCAAGGGTGGACAATGAACAATGGATCGTCACCAAAGAAGGCGCCGAAAAACTACGGTACTTAGGTCACCATGTCGACATAATGGAAGCCTTTCCAGGGAAAAAGCTCATAGGAGAGGAAATCACAAACCCGGTCACTGATGGAAAGATCCTCATCCTCCCAGCAGATTTCGTTGACCCAAAAAACGCAACCGGGGTGGTCATGTCCGTTCCCGGGCATGCCCCCTACGACTACGTGGCCCTAGAGAGCCTGAAGAGAGAAACTTATCGACTTAAAGAGTACGGGCTAGCGCCGGAAGTCATCGCTGACATCCAAGCGATTTCCATCATCAAGGTTCCCAAATACTCTGAGATTCCCGCGGCCGATGTCGTCAAGGAGATGGGTATACAAAACCAGTTGGACCCGGGTCTCGAGGACGCCACAAAGGAGGTTTACCGACACGAGTTCCACAGTGGAACCATGAGGGAAAACACGGGGAAGTACTCGGGGCTCTCGGTGGCTGAGGCCAAGGGCAAGATCAAAGAGGACCTGATGAAAGAGGGAAAGGCTGGAACCATGTATGAGCTCATTAATAAGCCGGTTTTTTGTCGGTGCGGAACCGAGTGCATCGTGAAGATATTCGAGGACCAGTGGTTCATCAACTACGGAAGCCCTGAATGGAAAGCCCTAGCGCACAAGTGCCTCGATGGAATGGGCATCCTACCTGAAGACCTGCGCCCAGAATTCAATTACGTCATCGATTGGCTTCATGAGAAGGCTTGCGCCAGAAAGGCTGGCCTCGGCACAAAACTGCCTTGGGCCCCCGAGTGGATTATCGAGTCTCTATCGGACTCCGTCATATACATGGCCTACTACGTGATCGTTAAGCAAATCAGGGAGCACAATATCCAACCCGATCAACTCACCGACGCCGTTTTCGACTACGTCTTCCTCGGCATCGGAGACTTAAAAAAAGTAGCAAAAGAAGCCAGCTTGAATCCAACCGTCTTAGAAGGGATACGCCGTGAGTTCCTGTACTTCTACCCGCTGGACAGCCGCCACTCGGGCAGGGACTTGGTCCCAAATCACCTCACCTTTATGATCTTCATCCACACAGCGATTTTCCCAGAGAAATTGTGGCCCTGTCAGATCGTTGTGAACGGTAGCGTGCTGATGGAGGGACAAAAAATGAGCAAATCCCTGGGCAACATCATACCCTTACGAGAGGCCATTAAAACCTTTGGAGCAGACCCCCTCAGACTGGCAGTACTCATCACCGCAGAACTTCTGCAAGACGCTGATTTTAGTTCTGCCCTAGCGAGGTCCATGCGGGACCGACTAGAACGCTTTCATCGATTCGCCATAGAAGTCACGCAAATGAGGAGAGACATCGCAGACGGACCCTTGACGACCATAGACCGGTGGATGCTCAGTCGTCTGCAGGAACACATTAACACAGCAACCGAAGCCATGGACAAGTTAATGGTGAGGAAAGCCATCCACAGTGCGCTGTACATGTTGGATCAAGACTTGCAGTGGTATCTACGGCGGATCGTGGAGGAGAGAGAAAACCTAGAGAGAAGGGCAACAATCGCCAGAGTGTTTAATGACATCCTAGACGCGCAGGTTAGGATGCTAGCCCCGGTAGCTCCCCACCTTTGCGAGGAAATTTGGGAGAAGATGGGTGGGGAGGGCTTCGTTTCCCTGGCTTCTTGGCCAACCTACGAAGAGAAAAGAGTGGACATAAGGGCAGAGGAGAGCGAGGCTCTCGTTAGAAGCGTTCTGGAGGACACGCTCAACATCGTCAAAGCAACGGGAATAGCTCCCAAAAGGGTGTGCTATTACGCTGCAGCGCCATGGAAGTGGAATGTATATTTGAAGTCGCTGGAGAAGTCAGTTTCTGCCAGAATCGTTCCGAGCGATTTCATGAGAGATCTGATGAGGGATCCCGAACTGAGGAGGATAGCAGAGAGGGTTGCGAAGTTTGCCCAGCAGATTATCGAGGAGGTCAACCGGATGCCTGACGATAGAAAACGCCGACAACTACAGATAGGAATCTTGGATGAAAGCCAAATCCTTAGAGAGGCTAGAAGCTTTTTAGAAAGGGAGTTGGGGGCGGAAGTCTTTGCCTACCACGAAGATGAACCGAAGCGCCACGACCCCAAGCGGAGGGCTGGACTAGCGAGACCGTACCGGCCCGCCATCTATATCGAATAACCTTTCCACAGGCCTGCTCATGACCTCCAAACCTGGCTTCTTGGAAGCCGTAAAAGACCTCCGCTACCTCCTTAACCGAGGATACAACCGTGAAAGCGCTGTGAGATTTGTGGGCGATCGATATCAGCTGAATCGTCGACAGCGCTTGATGCTTTACAGAGCTGTTTATGACGAAAAAACGGCGGAGGCTCATATGAGCAAAATGGTTCCGGTTTCAGCCGTAAGGGGAAGGAGGATTGCCGTCGACGGGTACAACACTCTCATCACGATTGAAAGCCTCATAGAAGATAGGATAGTTGTGTTTTGTGACGACGGGTTTGTTCGGGATATCTCCGCCATTCACGGAAGACATAAGCCCACAAGAACAACCACGGAAGCACTACAGCTTCTCTTAGACCTGCTTCGAGAACTACAGCCCTCAGAGGTCCTTTTTTCCTTTGACGCTCAAGTAAGCTTCAGCGGTGAGTTGGCGGCACAAACACGCACGCTCCTCACGGAGTACGGGCTGCGCGGAGAGGCTCACATCGTGAAGCAAGCAGACGTTTTTGCCTTAAAACACGGAGAAATTATCTCCAGCAGCGACGCGGTTCTCATCGACAAGGCGGTACGGTTGGTGGACTTAGCCGCAGAAATCGGCAGGAGAAGGTTTCGAAACAAGTTGCTCTCCCTAGAAGAAGTAGGCTAAGTGACTCAACCTACATCACGGTATTGGATTACTTGCAGCCAATGACATCCAAGACGCCCACTACAAGACGTAGCTTACGGCAGAACCATCTGAAAACAAGGTGCGCACGGCGATAGTGAGTAGAATGACGGGCCCGCGGGGATTTGAACCCCGGATTTCCGGCTTTCTCCCTGCCATAGAAGGCCGACGCCTTATCCATGCTAGGCCACGGGCCCGTTAGCGCTGTATCTCCCCCTCGAGGAGATGGCGGTTCGCCCTTGAGTTCCTTTACTGAACTCCCTTATCTCTTTAACTAATCCTTCGCCCCTCGCCTTCACGCAGAACCTGCTTCAAGATTCCCCCTCTACTCTTTAACTTCAAACCAAGCAACGCTTGTTTAGAAACGCTTCGGATCCTTCATACAGGTAAGCTTGTGTTTTCGCGGTTTCAGATTCATGAATTCAAACTCTCAGTAAGATGGGGGACGCTCAAATCTAACCATAATATAATCGAACCACCTTCGAAGTCTTCTAAAGTAAAGCAAAATTTTAAATGGACTTAAGCTAAAAATACTATATCCTACGAACCCATATTGCCGTTTTGGTGTAAAAGAGGTTGGAAAATGAGTACGCATGCTGAGGACTTGAAGCTTCGGTTAATGACTATCGAGCTGCTTCGAACCGCTAAAAAGCGATATACTTACCGGGAGTTATCCGCGAAAACGGACTTGCCTGTGACGGTTTTAAGCAGGTATGCCAAGGGTCACGTTTTGCCAAACGCGGAACGAGCTCGACAGCTATGGAAGACCCTAACCAACCTCGTTGGTTTGGAGATTGAGCTTCGCAGAAGGGTGCGATTTGATGACCAAGGGTATTTTGACAACACATGGATCATAGGCGACTTCAACCTCCTCAGGCACGCTGCCCATCACGCCCTCGCAACCTTCGCGGGAAGGCGAGTAACAAAAATCCTCACCGCCGCAGTGGACGGTATACCACTGGCAACGATGGTGGCAAATTCTTTGGGTGTTAACTTTGTAATAGCGAAGAGGAGCAAGGAGGTGGGTGTCCCAGCTTTTTTGGATGAAACCTATGTATTGAAGGACTCTGGTGTAACCATGACACTGTATATACCGAAGGATGCCCTCAAAAGAAGGGATAGCGTGCTCATCGTGGACGACATGATAAAAACTGGGGAAACCCAGGCTGCCCTCGTCAAACTCGTTCAAATGGCGAAAGCAGAAGTCTCCGGGGTCTTCTCCCTCATCGCCGTAGGAGAAGAATGGCGGGGAAAATTAAACCTCCCCAAGAACTGCCCAGTTGAGGTCGTGGCAAAACTCAAGCCGGCGTAGCAGCCAAACAATATGGTTTGAGCACACATTGTCTGCATTTCCCCTTTCTGCAGAAGCCCTTGCCGAGCCGAAGCAATGCCGTTTCAAAGTTTACAAATGTCATCCCAGGAACCTCGTTTTTTCTCCAAAATTCCTTCAGTTCCCCTAACGCTTTTTCAGGGCTTTCTCCTTTTATCATCCCCATATTTTTTGCAGCTAGAATAACTAGAGGGGTGGGCTTGGGGTCGGCTTTCTCCCAGACACCCCTCAATTCTCGCAGGAAAATGCTTACGGTCACGTCTCCTATGCCTTTCCCCAAGTCCTTTAAGCGTTTCTCGAGATCGTAAGATCCCGAAGCCTTCTCATGAAGGAGATTTAGGCTTCCTCCGTATTTTGCTGTCAGATTGCCCATAACCTCCAAGAGCTTGTCACTTGTCTTAAAGTCGTATCTTGTGTAGCCTCCCTCGTCGAGGATGCCCACCAAACCATTCCAGCCCGTCTCCAGAACCTTCTCGGGGGTCAGCACCCTATGCTTCTCAAAGCACTTGAACGTCCTTATGACAGAAGTCTCACTAATAGGGGCACCAAACAAAACTGAAGCCAAAAACCATTTGAAAATCTCTCCATCGTTTCTACCCCTCAAATCAATTCCCAAAATCTCCGAATAACTTTGCCCAAAATTCTCGACCAACATCTTCGAGATTTTCCCGTTCATGAAGGAAATTCCCCCCTAAATAATGATGTACCGGATCATTATAAGAGTGGCGAATCCGATTTTACGCTCTTAGACAGATGAGATTGCTTTAATTCCGTGCATGGCAAAGATAAAATCAATCAATGTCATAGAGAAGATTGGTGGAGTGTCCTATGAGAACCATAGAGTGGAAGGATGGTACGGTGGTTACGATAGATCAGATGAGGCTACCCCATGAAGTGGTCTTTCTAAAGATGAGGACATGTCATCAAGTAGCCTCAGCCATAAGGAACATGAAAATACGAGGAGCCCCTCTCTTGGGTGTGGCTTCAGCCTACGCCATAGCCCTCACCGCTTACTTTTCAAAAGCCGAGGAAAGGGAAGACCTGATAAAAGAGATTGAAGAGTCGGCGGAAATTTTGAGGAAGACGAGGCCGACGGCTGTGAACCTATTCTGGGCCGCAGATCGGATCATAAAAAAGGCGCAAGAAACCTCAGGAAATGCCAAGACCGTCGCTCAGGCCATTGTTGACGAGGCCCGGAAGATGGCAGATGAGGATGTTCAAGTCAACCGTAAGATTGGCGAGCATGGTTCCAAGCTAATCAATGATAAAGATGTGGTCCTTACTCATTGCAACGCGGGCGGTCTAGCTACGGTGGATTATGGAACCGCGTTGGGAGTTATACGAGCGGCGAGGAACCAAGGCAAGAACATCAGGGTGATCGCTACGGAAACCAGACCGAAACTACAGGGTGCCAGACTTACAGCCTATGAGCTACAACGCGACGGCATACCGGTCACGCTGATTACAGACAGCATGGTTGGATACGTGATGTCTAAGCAAGCAATAGACAAGGTCGTTGTGGGAGCGGATAGGATTGTTCGAGACGCGGTGATAAACAAGATCGGCACCTATACCATCGCGGTGCTAGCTCAGGAACATGGCGTTCCGTTCTATGTGGCCGCCCCTACATCCACCTTTGATCTGACTCGCACTTCTAAGGATGTAGTGATTGAAGAGAGGGATCCAAGGGAAGTGACGCATTTCCACTCCAAAAAAATCGCTCCAAAAGGAGTGAAGGCATTAAACCCGGCCTTTGACGTTACCCCCATGAAATACGTGAGCGCCATCGTTTGCGAAACCGGCGTCTTATCCTCAACCGATTTTCAGAGGTTGGCAACGACTTAAACGTGCCTCTTTTGAGAGGATTTAAATTTCAACGTGCATATGATAGCGTTGGTGGGTGGTTGGAAGGTCGCGGCTTTGGAGCAGTCAAAGCGCGAGGCTGAATTAAAGGTAAGGGCCTCCTTGAGAGAGAGTGATGTTCTGGTTTCTTCACCAGAGGATATTGAGGGCCTCTCCTCGCGGGGCTATGGTGTTTCTGAAAACGGAAAGTTGGTGCTTACTTTTTATGAGGCCCTGTTCCTGCTTAGCAAGGGAATTCTCGAGGCTGAGGACGAGAAAACTGGGATAGAAGTGGACTTTCCAAGCCTCCTCAAACGATTTCAGTTGGTGGATGAAAACGCTTGGGTGAAGTATTTGATCTATCGAGATTTGAGGAGTCGAGGATACGTGGCGAGGGAGGGATTCGGGCTAGGAATCGACTTTCGCGTCTACGAGCGGGGCGAGTACGGGAAGGAGACCGCCAAATACCTGATTCTCGGGATTCAGGAGGGACAGCCCGTTTCGGTGGAAGATTTGGCAAGGGCTTTAAGGCATGTTCAAAGCCTAAAAAAGAAGTTGGTGCTGGCGGTTATTAATAGAAGGGGGGAAGTAGTCTATTACTCCATCTCACAACTAACCCTAAAGTGAGAACCATGACGGTTGTAATCACCATCGCGGTAATCGCGGGAACGCTTGGTTAGAGGTGATGGAATGACAACCTTCAGACTGCTTCGGGGAATGAGGGACTTTCTACCCGGATACGCAGAAAGGATGAGGTACGTAGAGCAGGTTTCCAGGGAGCTGGCTCAACTCTACGGCTACGAGGAGGTCATCACCCCAGTCATGGAACGCTACGAGCTCTTGGCGGCGAAATCTGGGGAGGAAATTCGAGAGCGTATGTACGCCTTCAAGGACATGGGTGGTCGGAGGGTGGCTTTACGACCAGAGTTCACTGCTTCCATAGCTAGGTTGGTGGCGACCAAAATGAAGTACGCGCCCAAACCGCTAAAGCTCTTTTGTGTGGGGACCCTTTATCGTTACGACGAGCCCCAATACGGACGCTTTCGAGAGTTTTGGCAATCCGACTATGAGCTCATCGGCTCCAGCCGACCAGAAGCAGACGCGGAAATCCTTGCCCTCACCAACGAGTTAATGAGGAGGCTGGGGTTCCGCAGTTATTACATTAAGATTGGGCACGTGGGAATCCTCCGGGGAATCCTGAGCGAAGAGGGTATAGAGGAAGAACAGCAAAATAGGATCATGCAGCTGCTCGACAAGAAGCGCTGGGAGGAAGCGCTAAATGTCGTGCGGGGACTAGGTGCCCCAGAAAGATGCATAACCACCCTTAAAACGATCCTTAAAACGAGGGGAAACGATGCCTCTCAGGTTCTTAAAGAGGCAAAGGAACTCGTTCAGAACTATGAAAGTTCTCTTGCCGCCGTGGAGAATCTTCGGCAAATCCTCCAGTTAACGAGGGAAGGTAGCATCAATTTTGAGACACTCATTGAGGTGGGATTTGCGCGAGGCCTTGAGTATTATACCGGCATGATCTTTGAGTCATACGCTCCGGAAATGGACATAGCCCTAGTCGGCGGAGGGCGCTACGATAAGCTGATCGAACTCTTCGGAGGGGAACCAACCCCCGCGGTGGGGGTGGCTCCGGGCATAGACCGCCTCGTTCTCGCCATGAAAAAACAGAGGATTCCCGTGAAAGTTCGAAGAGAAGGACGAGTTATGGTCATTCCTGTCAAGGAAGAATTGCAGGCAAAGGCCTTCGAGCTTTCAACGATGTTGAGGGGGGCGGGAATATCGGCTGAGGTGGAGGTTATGGGGCGCACCGTCTCTAAGGCGCTTTCAGACGCGGATAGAAGAGCCGTTGCCTACGCTATCATTATGGGTCCTGAGGAGCTTAAGGAGGGGAAGGTGGTCTTACGAAACATGGAAAAAAGGGAACAGAGAGTAGTGGAGATAAAAAAACTCCTAGAATTTCTTCTGGGAAGCACAAGTTAGCGTTGCCCCTTTTTAACTTCGATGCGATTTTATTGGTTTAAAAGTTTGCGCAGAGTGTTTTGCCTTTAACTGCTATCCTCCCGGTGCACCGTGAAAGGGAACGTTCCTCCAGAGGAAATCCCACCAGTCGGCTTCGGTGATGGTTTCCCCCCTCACCACGATGTCCATGATCTCGCTTAAGAGTGCATGGTGTCTCTCCTCATCCGCGGCTATGGACTGAAGCAGAAACTTCACCTTTTCGTTTCTCGCCTCCTCTATGGCCTTTTTTAGGCGCCCAATCACCCTTTCCTCGTTTTCAATATGTCTTTTCACGTCCTGTTTCAGATGATAAAATTCTTTCTCAGTGAGAGCTTGTGGAACAGAGGCCACCTCTATGGCTGCTTTGTATATCTCAGCATGCTTTAAGGAATCTAAAGAAATCCCTTTCAAAACCCCTTTCGCTACAGGGTTTGTTACCATGTCCAAAGTTCGACCCATAGATTCGATGATTTCCTCCTCCAGCTTCACCTGTTCCCGAAGAAACCCGATTAATTCCTCTTCAACAGAGTTCAAGAAAACCACCGGGACCACCTAGTGGCAGAGTCTTATAAACCTTATGTCATCCCTCGAAAATGGATAAAACGCTTTAAAGAGGTACCAAAAAGCGAATATGATTTCATCTGTTTCGATAAAGCTTAAGTATCTGTTAAGAAAACGCACTGTCTGTGAATCGGAGACCTCACGTGGTGAGAAATGAATGACTAATAAGATTCTGCTTTCTGAGATGAGCTGGGTTGAGACGCAAAAGGCTTTGGAAAGAGGTGTCAAGACGGTCGTTTTCGCAGTAGGATCGAATGAACAGCATGGCCCCCATTTACCCACCAGCACTGACTCCTTGATCGGCGAGGCGTTAGCCTATAAGGTGGCTAAAAAGCTTGGTAATGCCCTTCAAGCGCCCACCATAAACGTGGGATGCTCTCAACACCACATGGCATTCCCGGGACCCATCACTCTAAAACCTGAAACCCTAAAGGGCCTAATCCGTGACTACTGCGTTAGCCTCGCGAAGCACGGATTCAAGAACATCGTCATACTGCCGTCTCACGGTGGCAACTTTGAGGCTGTACGAGAGGCAGTCGAGGAGCTGCGTCAAAGTCTAAAGGACATCAACATCATAGCTTATACTGACCTGGAAGGCCTTCTAAAATTTCTCGCTGAGTTTTCAGCAAAACATGGAATTCCAGCAAGCGAGTCGGGAGCCCACGCAGGGGAGTCTGAAACATCGATGGTTTTGGCCATACGCAAAGACCTAGTGAACATGAAGCGAGCCAAAGAAGGCTTCGTAGGAAGATTCGAGGACAAGATAGACCTCGTGATCAGTCAAGGTATAAAGGCTCTAACAGAGATTGGTGTAATCGGCGACCCCCGCAAGGCAGAGGCCGAGAAGGGGGAGGAGTATCTAGAGCTCTGGGCTGAGAAGATGGTACATTATATTCGAGGACAAATCTCACGCTGAGAAACATATGTCTGCAGTGACTGTTTCTGTGAAAATGATTCAAAGGAGCTTGGAATACTCATCAATAAACATGCTGACCTTGGCCCAGGTCTCCTCGGCTTTCCTTCGACCCTTTGGTGTCAACCGGTAGAGGTAGCCGTGTCTGCCTGGGCTCTTCTTTAGGACCACTTGGATGAAGCCATATTTAACAAGGGTTTTGAGGGAACGCCAGTAGCTGCGTCTAACGGGGTGTTTATACTTTCCCTTAGCGTCTAACGCCAGTTTGCCCTTTAGGAACTTCATCAAATCCATCGTTCCCAACCCTGGGGCTCCGTATGCCTCGGCGCTTTTGACCATAACCTGACCTATTTGTGAGGCAGGATCCTTCTCAGCTTTCAGCATTGCGAGGAGAATGTTCTCCATCTGACTACCGATCCTCACGCTCAATCCCAAACGCCTTAAGGGGATTCTTCCAAAAAAGCTTTCCTTCTCTCGCCATCAAGCCTCAATTTTAGGTTATGCTTCTTCTGAACAAAAGCGTTGCAACGCTTATTATGACGAGTGCGAAGGCCCCTACGGCAGCTACATCTGGTAGGATTATTGCCCAGTTCCAGCCCTTGGTCATTAATGCTCTGATTGGGTTGATGGCATGGGTTAACGGGTTCCATTTCGCAACCGCCGCCAACCAGGAAGGCATGAACTCCAGTGGGAACAGTGCGCTGCTCGTAAATACTAAGGGCAGGGTTAGGAAGTTCATGATTACCATAAGGGTTTCGTGGGTCTTGATCATGGCGCCGAGGGCAAGGGATAGGCCGGAAAGCGCCAAACACAGAAGCATTGCTATCAGAATTATTGCAATTACCCCAGGAATGCCGGTCGAGCACCGCACTCCCATGAGAAGCGCTACACTCAGTATAATGCTCGCTTGGAGTCCAGACTGAATGGTCGAGGCCAGCATTTTACCGACCGGTATAGAAGACCGGGAAATCGGAGCCGCAAGCATCTTGTTTAGGAAACCGAAGTGGCGATCCCAAACGACAGACAAGCCCCCGAAGACTCCTCCAAAAAGGGTTGTCATGATAACTATTCCCGGTGCCATGTAATCCAAGTAGCTCGAAGTTGGAAAGCCAGGGAGTTTGCCCACCATTTGAAACATGTTGCCCATTAGGCTTAACCAAATGATGGGCTGTACGATTGACATGATGACTCTTGCTGGCTGACGAACAAAACGTTTTAACTCTCTCCAGCAAACATTCAAGGTGTCAAAGGCCATGCTCATGCTCTTACCCTCCTCAACCTAATTCTTTCACTCATCAGTTTCTCTCGGCTGCCTTCCTCTTCCCGAAACGCTCTACCAGTATATGCCAAAAATACGTCATCTAAAGTGGGCCTTTTCATCGAAATCGACTCTAGGGCGGCTCCCACTCTGCTAACCGCCTCGAAGATCTTCGGTATTATGGTTTCTCCATTTCTTGTGATTATGTTGTAGGAATCCTCTGTTGATATGACGTTTTCTACAAACGGCATTTTTCTGATGGATTCGACGGCTTCTTCGGCTAGGGTGTTTGTGGCTTTCGTAAACCTCAACGTGACGATGTCTCCACCTACTTGGCTCTTCAGGTCGTTTGGTTTACCCACGACCTTAATTTGGCCATAATCGATTATGCTTACTCGGTCGCATAACGTATCGGCTTCGTCCATGTAGTGGGTCGTTAGAAAAATTGTCATGTTGGCCTCTTTCCGCAAACGTTGGATATATTCCCAGATCTTGTGCCGGGTTTGTATGTCCAGACCTAGAGTCGGCTCGTCAAGGAAGAGGACTTTGGGCCGATGAATCAAGCCTTCTGCAATATCGAGTCTCTTCCTCATTCCTCCTGAGTAAGTCGCGACTAGGTGGTCAGCTCGGTCGGTGAGGTCTACCATTTGGAGAACATCTTTGATGCGTTTTTCTAGAACATCCTTGGGTAAATGGTAGAAGCGACCTTGTAACAGCAGATTCTCTCGTCCAGTCAAGTTTTCATCAACTGCGACATCTTGAGAAACATATCCTATGCTTTCCCGAACCTTCGATGGTTCCCTAGCAATGTCGAAGCTGCAGACTGTTGCCTTGCCACTGGTTGGTTTTAACAACGTGATCAACATCAAGATGGTGGTTGTCTTCCCTGCGCCATTCGGACCGAGGAACCCATATATTTCTCCTTCCTCCACCTCAAAGGACACGTTGTTTACGGCTTTTATTCCGCCGGAGTAAACCTTTGTTAGTTTCTCTGTTTTTATGATGGATGGCATTTAATTTCACCCTTTTATTTTCTTTATGAAATCTTTGAGGAGCCTCGTTAAGTCGTCCGTTTCAATGTAGCACTGCATGTTGAACTCCACAATGCAAATTATAAGGGAAGAAAAACCGAAAGAATCAGCATTATGATGTACGTCGCAACGACAGTAGCCACCGACCTAGCCGTCGATATTTCATAGTTTTCGCGGACAGCTATTACGAAAAGGGCTATTGACCATAGCCTAAAGATGCTGAAGATGTCCATAGCGGCATTTGCAGTCGCATTAAGAAGCGGTTGGTTGAACATCTGAGTCGCCCCTGAAAGTTGGAGCAACCCTTGTTCAGTAACCATAAAGGAGTCTATGAGGCGAAGCAGATGTTGTATTAGGAGGGGCGTCGATGCGTATCCGGCCAGCGTTAGCATGCTCTTATAGGTTCCCTTTCCCCTTTGCCCCCTAGAAAGAGCATGAACAAGGGCTGAGCTTATCAACCAGCTTCCAAAGATGCCGGTAAAGCCAGTTACAGTGTTTAGAATCACTAGAGTTTGGCGAAGCTGTTGAGGGCTAATGAGTACTCCTTGACCTGGAAACTGTCCTATCGTTTCTCGTTGAATTATTGATGGTAGAGGAAGTTTTCCCGCGTAATTGTAGCTCGCCCATGATGCAACAATGGCTACCAGGAGGATTAGTGTCGCCGCCTTCAAGAGACCTGGCTTTTCCAGTATGGACTTAAAGGAAACGCGAGGAGATGTTAGGCACCCTATGACTTGTCCTATGAAACCTGGTTCTTCATCTTCCCTTTTATTCATATCTCAAAGCCTCCACCGGTTCAAGCC
>Ga0315314_1000650_pt1 | contig 36084 bp, 26 predicted proteins | sample TDP9_MG_FD_203631 | JGI IMG/M metagenome (GOLD analysis project Ga0315314, IMG submission 203631) | Freshwater sediment microbial communities from Lake Towuti, South Sulawesi, Indonesia - TDP9 | ecosystem: Environmental > Aquatic > Freshwater > Lake > Sediment | place: Indonesia: South Sulawesi... | reverse complement strand
ACTTTGCCTGTTTACCAACTGGCGTTGCCCTTCTCCCTCCCCACGTGGCGCCAAATGCAATTGTACAACGACCTGACCGGTACGACTTTGTGAGACTTTGCCAGGTACGACTTTACAGGATTCGTCAGATGCCTCCTGATTTATAGGCCAAAAGCCATTTCGATTTCGCAATAGCTTATTCCCACTTTGCAATAGCCTATTCCCACTTTGCAATAGCCTGCGCTAATCAACACTGTTTTGACGCAGGCAGAACATAGCGTCGCCACCGTTTCCCGCCAACTGGCTTTAGCTTTATTGCCTTAGCCATTTGAGACAGCAGGTATGAAGCTTGTTTTAAGGTGAGCCCGCACAGTTCTCGGCATTCCGCGTTGCCGATGCTGCCTTTTTCCCTCACATACCTCAGCACCATCTCCTCGTGGCGGATCGCCTCGATCAGCCCCCTTTTGCTTGGCAGACCTAACTTCTCAGCGATGCTTGTCGTGAGTTGATAAACGGCTCCCTTCTTGACACCCCGCCTTTCCAAGAAGCCCTCTCTCACCATGCTCGATAGGATTTCACTCGCCTCCCGGTCGCTGCGCTGCAAGAGCGTTGCAGCCGTTAGACGATCAATTTCCAGATGGCGCTTCAGATGAGCGAGCACAAGCAGATGGTCGAGAGAGAGTGGTTTGCCGCTACGCAAGGTGTCCTCTACGAAACCAACAAATCGCTCATCGAAGGAGGCATTGCGGAGAATCACCCGCACGCTATAAGCTTGGGCGTCGAACTCGGGTGGTTCCTTACCCAAGCGTAGCAATTCTTCGAACATCATATCCACCCCGATGCCTGCTCTTTCCACATAGCCTATCCGATGCAGGACATCGGCCAGGAGCCGATTGCGGGGGACGATCTGGCGCAGGATGTTCGCTACCGAAACTCCCGTTGGAAATCCCCCAGGGCTGCTCACCTCCAAACGGTCGGGGAAGTGACGGATGACTACATTGCCGGGCAGGGCGTAGTTGCGATGGCTCACGGCGTTAAGGATTGCCTCCCGATAAACCCGCTTGGGAAAATCGGGGATGTCAATGCGCAAGAGGCCGTACTGAATGGAGCGCATCTCATTGGCAGCTTCGATGAGTTCCTCCAGCCTTTGGAGCAAGAGGGGCAAGGGCAGGTACAGGCGCTCGGAAAGGCTGATCTCGGTCTCCCTCCTCTGACGCAGGTAGGACGTCTCTGCTTGAGGGAGATGCTGGCGAAGGCTGTCTGATTTCCCCACGAGCAGCAGGGCGGCGACGGTGAGAGAGCCGTTCCTTACTAACCCTAAACTCCGGAGAAGCTCCAAATCTGAATAGGTCGCCAGAGCAGGGTTGCGCCGCCCGATTTCCGCCCGAATCGCTTCCAGCGCTCTTACCTCAATGTCTTCTTCTGGATACCCCGCCTGATCCAAGGATAGGGCACTGTAGTCGAGGGTAGCCCGCTCAGCTTGCTGAGCGATGACCTCCTGTGGGGAAAGGGGCAGACACTCGCGTCCCACGCGTTTCTGATAGATGCCACCAGTGGTAGCGTGGATTAACGGGCTGCGGGGCACATGGATTGCTAAGACAGTCCCTTGAGGGGTGGCAATTTCCTCTATCTCGATGGTGATGGGAGGTACGGTGCTTCGATAGACACCGGAGATCAGATCAGGGATGTTGTATTGGGTGCAGCCTACGATTTGCCCTCGCTTATCCACGCCCAGGAGGACCTTCCCGCCTTCCGCATTGGCGAAGCAAATGACCGTGGAGGCCAAATCTTTGATCGAGGGGATGCCCCGTTTGAATTCCAGCCGTTCCCCCTCGCCATGGGCAATCAGTTCAAAAAGCTCCTCAGCAGTCATCCGGAGGTTTTCCTCCTTAGCTTCAAAATCGGCACCAGACACTCTACAAACGACAGCCCTCCGTGGGCAGTACAGCGTTCGTTAGGGCTAGTCGTGCCCCACCAATAACGGCCCCGCACGGCCACGTGGGTGCGTGTGAAGGCGAAGAAGCGCTGCTCCCTGTGAGGTGACTCGTGATCCCTCAGCCCTCGCGCTCGCTCGTGTCCAGCCTCCTGGAACCGGCTGGCCCGGGGAAAAGTGGAGCGGGCCACTTCTTCAACTTTTAAGGGCATCCGCCAGTAGTGGGCCGGGGAACGGGCGTAGAGGTATCCATGGTCGCTAGTCAGCAAAGCCTCCTCCCGTCCAGCCGCTGCCATCAGACGCTCCAACGTCTCGACGGTCGGGTCAAAGGCGTCGGCAACGGTACGGGTCTGGGCTAGGGTTACCTCCTCCAGTGTCGTATCCGGCAGGCGCATCCAAACCAGAAGCGGGCCTGCCGAGGGCATGTGGGGGATATGCTCCGGCCCAGCCACGTAGCAGTAATCGAATTCCGGCCTGTTGCGCCCCAGCGCCGGGCCCCGGGTGCCCAGAAGCAGGCGGCTCAGGCTCTCGGTGGTAGGAGGAAAGGGAGCGACGGCAAATCCCTCCATATGCGCCTCCCACCCTCCGCCAACCCAGCGCCTCTCCAGGAGCGCTGCCTCTCGCACACTCAGCGAATCGGCGATGACCACGAAGGAGCAGTGGTCGAAAAGCGAGAGCACATGGCCCGCATCCTGGGCTTGGGCAGCCTCCAATAGCTGGTCGTACGCCTCGAAGAAGCCATCGTACACGGCCCGCTCCAGGCCATTGAGCTGCTCCTCCCTCTCGTCCATGAAGGCTCGCAGGTCATGGGGAAAATCCTCGACGGCGTAGATTCGCCGCATCTGCTGCCAGACTACGGCGAACGGATCCTCTCCTTCGATGAGCTCTTGAATGAAATGCTCGTCAATGGCCATGTCTCGGCACCTCGCCAGACACTTCTATGCTTAATAGCACTTTACCCGCCTGCTCCAGGCGTTCCACTAACCGCCGGCTGACGCTCAGGAAAGCCGCCTTGCTGGAGGGGTGCGCAAAGGTGCAGATTAGCTGATGCTGCGTCGTTACGTCCGCCAACTCCGCCAGTTCTTTGTCCCGGCCGAAGACGGGATCAGGCGTATCCTCCGTGGGGACGACCTGGAAGGTCGCGGACCGTATGCGAACCTCCTCGGGCAACCGGGCTTCCAGGTCGCGCAGAAACTGGTCAAGCAGCCGATAGGGTCCGAGGGGGAGGAAGAAGGGTGTCCATTCTGGTGGCAGGGGCGGGGGCGGTCCCACCAAAGGGAGCCTGATGAGCACCTCGTCGGTGAGCAATGATGGGTCGTGGATGAAGGTGGGAGCCCCGGGCTCCCCCATCAGAGCCGCCACTTCTCGGCGCAGCAGGAGCCGCCCCACCCCTCGTTCGATCGCCGTCTCCGCGATTCCCTCCAGGCTCAGGTGGATCTTGAGTTCACCCAAAGTGATGCCCTCTGGCTCCGCTGCCGTGACAAGGTGCATGATGCGCTCGCGTGCCTGCCGGTCATCGGGCGGAGCGTAGAGCGAGAGCCAGACCTCGGCGCCGTCGGCGATGGCCTCGCTGGTCAGGTAGCCATCGTCCGGGAAGCGCTCCTTGTCCTGCTCCATCACTGCGTTCATCTCGTTGACCAACTCGGCTAGGGCTCGCAGGACATCCCGGGAAGGGACTCCTAGACGGGAGGTCACCTCGCCCTTGACGTTTTGCACAACCTTGCCTTCTTTCGATGACTCCGCCAATGCCTGTCGCACGGCGTGTTTTACATCCTGAGGAGCCGGGGGTTCGGGGGCATAGGCTCGTAACCACACCCGGGAGTCGTCGGTCAGGGAAGGCAAGGGGCGGGCGTCATAGCCGTAGAGTGCGCGTCCCACTGAAATGATGGCGCCGGTGCCAGGATGCTCGTCCTTTACCATGCTTTGGAGAGCTGTGCTCAATTGACCCGGCTGCACCAGGATGGGCAATCCCGTATGGTGGCGCAGCTCGTCCATGAGCTGACCGATGGTTCGCCCCGCCTGCTCTGTTCCCTTAGGGGCGCTTCGGCCATAATAGCGCAGAACCTTCCCTATCCCGCTTTTAACCACCTCCACGTCGTTCTCCCGGAGGATGACCCCTTTGATGGCATCAGGGTCAAGGGCGCACTCTATCGCTCGCACCACGTACTCAGGCTCCTCACCCAGTTCGTTGGTGCGGCTAATGCGCATCCAGCGCCCATAGCTGTCTTTGAGGCTCTGCTCGAGCTCGCGCTCGAAGCGCTGCTTATAGCGGCGCACGTCGCTCTGGCGATTGGTGCGCCGTTCCAGCAAGTCCTCGCATACCAGCAGCCGTGCGGCTCGAAGGAGCATCTCCCCATCATAGGTAAGACGGCCTCGCACTAGGGGCTTAGGGGCAATAAGGATAATGGTGTTTCCCCTCCCTTGAAGCATCTCCAAGGCATCTTCGTCCGAGAGGGGTTCCAAAGAGACCACATACCTCAAACCTTTCCCCGCCAGGGCCTCGGGTAGGGGGTCTTCAGGATACAAAGAGACCATTTCCGGGGCCATGAATTCCCGGAGGGTCTCCTTTATGCGCTCTGCAGCCCGCTGCTTGCCCTCTGGGGTCTCCGTGAGGGCACGCGCCTGCTGCTCTATCCTCTTGAGGAGGACCACTTCTTTAGTGACGACAAACCGCTCCTCAATCTGGTCAATGAACCAACCCTCTCGGAAGACGGCATCTATCTGACTTTGCAGGTCGTTGACGTTGAGGGTGGGACGAAGGTTGCCCACCAGCACGTCCTCCCTGGTGGCACCGACAGCCCCATAAGGGGCGAAGAAATGCAAGAGGATGGTGCCCACGATCCCGCTGGCGTGGTCAAGGCCTCGACACCTCTGGGATAGATCCTCGTGAGCATTGGCGACCAGATCTGGGTCCAGCTTGCGCAGGTCGCTGGCTACGTTCTCGTCAGTGATGTCTAGGTCGCCAGTTAAGATGAGGTCTCGCTGAGACGCATACTGACGCAGCAGGGTGGCACCGAGAAAGACGATGCCTCTGGTGCTTTCGTGATGGGGCGCCGCCGCATAAACTTGGAAGGCCTGCCTCAGGAAAGCGGGATGGAAGGGATAGGTCTCCAGCATCTCTCTTTGGAGGTCGGCCAGGCGAGAGGAGGTGAGGGGCAGCTCGGATTGGGCCTCCTGGTAGGCCTTAATATAACGGGTGATAACCGCACGGGCTCTTTCCTCGTCTATGGCTTTCACCAAGCGATGGCGCACGATTCTATCCCTGTCCTCTGCTGTTCCCACATCCCAGGTGGGCGGCTGGGTGCGGTTAATGATCTCCATCAACCTGGGCTCCCGCCCATATACGGAGAGGGCCACTGCTAGAGGGACATTGGCTAGATTCGCCGCCTCTTGAAGGTTTTGCAGGGCAGCCCTGGTGCGTTCCTTGTGGACCCCGTCAGTCAATTGGCCAAACCAGAGCTCCAGCTCGTCAATGACGAGCAACATAGGGGTGTCTGAGGCGAGGATGGCCCACTGCTCCCTGGTAGGGTAGTTACGCACTTCCTGGTTTAAACCTGGCTGGCCCGCTCGTGCAAAGAGAAGCTCCCACAGCATCTCCGGTTGCTCTGCAATAAGTTGCACCAAGGCCACCCGAGTTTGGTCGGGAAAGCGAGATCGGATCCCCCATTTTTCCAGCCAATCCCCCGCCTTAACCCTAGCTGAAGCCAAGTGATACAGGGCTAGCAGAGCGTGGGATTTGCCGCTCCCGTAATCACCGCGAACGACCACAGCGCCTTTAGGGTGTATCCCGCTTAGCTTCTGGGCTATATGCTCCACCAAGGCCCGTAAGGGATGAGTAGGATAGGTAGCCTGCAAGACGAATTCCCTATCCGCCTCTTTGGAGTCGGGGTTTTTGACAGCTTGATCAATGAAGACTGCTTCCAAAAGCTCTCCGGTCTTCACTTCTTCCGATAGACGGCAGATCTGAGAAATGTTCATCTTGCGTATCCTCCCTTCAGATTAAAGAGGTTTTGCTCGACACGTTTCGGCAGATCCTCGCCCCTGGCCCCAAGCCATTTGGCTTCAGTCGGGCAGCTCCATTGCCTGGCTCACTTATGACCTAAATTCCTGCAGAAAGCGGACGGTGTTACGTATCTCCCCGGCGGTCAAGGTGTTAAGCAGATTCAGTGTACAGCGTAGCAACTCTCTAAACTGGCGGCCGGTTACGTGGGCAGAGACGATAATGCCGGCCTGTTCTCTCCCTGCCTCATGCCATTCACGGGCGTAGCGTACAAAATCCTTAATGTTGAAGGTCAGGAAGGCCCGTCCTTCGGCCGCGGCGTATTCCAGTTGCTCCTCATCGGAAAAGCCTATCCTACCGACTTCTTGAACGGCCATGGCATCAAAACCCCGCCGTCGCAGGGCAGCAGCCAACTGAGGGCCTTTGGAGACATCTTCATCGATGAGCAGGCGAATCTTGGCCAAGGTCTCACCTCACGGTTTGGATGGAAGCAATTGCCCTTCTGCGCCGACCTTAAGGCCATGTTTCTCCATCACCCGCTCCGGGCGATTCTCCTCGATGAGAGCCTCTATCTCCTCCTGATGGTCTAGGTAATAGCTGATGGCATCAAAAACGGCAGCAGGAGGCACATGGGGATAGGATTCCAGAATCTCTTCGAGCGTCTCGCTGGCTTTGTAGTGCAATGCGATGGCGCGCACCGGCACGCGCGTCCCCTTGATGATCGGTTCGCCACTGGCAATGCCAGGCACGCGAACGATGTAAGGATGCTCTGTGTGCTTTATTTCTATCTCGGCTACAGCGGGCTTTATGCTCATCAGATCCCTCCATTTAGTACTTCAACGGTTTCACATGCCTCGGCGATTCCTTGCCCCCTGGCCTAGGCTCCTTCCCAGGGAAATTCTAGCACGCGGTTTGCTTTCTGTCAACCGCTTTTCCTGAGTTTTAGTTGCCTTGACGGAACGCCTGCACCATCAGCAGCCCGGCGATGCTCTTGGCGTCACATATCTCGCCCGCCTCGATCATCCCCAGCGCCTTGGGGAAGGGGACCTTCATCACCGCGATGCTCTCGTCCTCCTCGGGGGCGAGGACGCGGGGGCGCAATTCCGTGGCCAGATAGAGGTGCATGTACTCAGTACAGAAGCCGGGGCTGGAGTAGAAGCCGCCGATCCTTTGGAGCTGGCCCGCCGCGTAGCCCGTCTCCTCCCCCAGCTCGCGCTGGACACAGGCGGCCGGATCCTCGCCGGGCTCGATGCCTCCGGCCGGTATCTCCAGGAGGTCTCGTTCAGCGGGCTTGCGGAACTGGCGCACCAAGAGCACGTTGTCCTCATCATCTAGGGCCACGATGGCCACGCAGTCCCCATGTTCGACAATCTCCCGTTCGGTGGTGCGCCCGCTCGCCAGGCGGACGGTATCCACCCGCAGGTTCAAGATGTGCCCTTCGTAGATGTGCCGGCTTGAGATGATATGCTCCTTGCCCAACTGCTTTCCTCCTATAGTCGAAAAGAAAGGCCATTAGGCCTTGCCTCCTAATAGCCTTTTGTCCCTTCGTTCATTCCTCACGATTTTTAACCCTCCCGCAGGTTGCTGGGCAACACCGGATCCCCTGCTAACCTGCGGAAGGGCAATAAAGCAGTCTTAACCCCTTTTGACGATGGGGAGATAGAGCTGATACACCTCCCCCACCACGATGACCCCATCCCTCGTGGTCGCCCCGATCCGATTCCCTCCCCCATCCAAGAGCAGCGCGCTGATGAAGGTCAGGGGGCTCGACCCCTCGCTGAGACCTATGAAGGTGATAGTGGCCAGAACCCCGTCTCCGCTGACGGGCGGGTCGGGCCTCTGCCGAGTCACGGCATAGGAGATCTCCCCTGCCTCATTGTCAATCTTGTTGACGGCCACGTATCCGGCAAGGAAGCTCCCCGGCGTAACGCTTTGCGCCTGGAGCAGTATGGGATTGAAGCCGAGACGGAGGTCGGCGGCGTATAGGCCGGACACGTTCTCGATCCTGATCTCGACGGCAGCGGCCTGCCCGAGCCCCACCAATCGAGTGGCGGGTGAGACGATCACCCGGGCGCCGCTCACAGGCGTGCCGGTCGGTGTTGGCGTGGGCGTGATCGTCGGTGTGGCGGTAGGGGTGATGGTTTGCGTGAGCGTTGGGGTGGGCGTAATCGTCGGTGTGACGGTGATGGTGGGGGTTAGGGTGGGTGTCGAGGTAGGCGTGATCGTCGGTGTGACGGTGATGGTGGGGGTCAGGGTGGGCGTTGTGGTGGGCGTATTCGTCGCCGTGGCGGTAGGGGTGAAGGTCGGCGTGGATGTCGGGCCCGCTCCCACTGTGACCGTGCCGTCCTCATCAGTGGATACTTGCTCAATGCCTTTGGTATCCGACACCGTCACGTCGTAGAGGCCCAAAGCGGTGCCCCCCGCACCCATGGCCTTCAGGGTGATGATGGCCAAGGTGCCCGTCCCGCTCGGCCCGGCGGCTGCACCGAAGGTGAAGGCGCCGAAGGAGACCATCCCCGTCACATTGTTGATGGTCGGCCCCACGGGTAACACCGTCCTCCCGGTGCTCCCCAGGAAGCTGGCGTCCGCCACACCCTGCACGTTGACGATGAGGGGGTCGAAGCTCATCTTGAACTCATAACCCCCCAGGTCCACGGCGCCGTCAATCATTACCCCCACGGTGAAAGTGTCGCCCACCGCGACGGAGAGGACGGCCGGGTGAATGCGAACCGTGGCTACGCCCGCCCGCGCTGTCCCATCCTGGACTGTCGCTGACTGCTCGATGCCCCCGGTATTCGACACCTTCACGTCGAAGAGATCCAGGGCCGTGCTGCCATTCCCCTTGGCCTCCAGGATGATAGTGGCCAGGATGCCCGTCCCATTGGGCCCGGGAGGCATGGCCCCCAAAGTGTAGGCCCTGAAAGACATGGTCCCTGCCCCATTGTCAATGGTTGGCCCCACAGGAACCACTGTCCGCCCGGTGCTCCCCAGGAAGCTGGCGTCCACCACGCTGAGCACGTGGACAATGGAGGGGTCGAAGCCCATCTTGAACTCGTAGGCTCCCAGGTCGGAGGCACCGTCAATCATCACCTGCACGGTGAAGACATCCCCCACCCCCACCGAGGAGACAGCCGGGAAGATTCGGACGGTGGGATCGGCGGTCTGTTGCGCGGGGTTTGCGCTGGTCAAGGGCAACCATGCGCCCTGACAAACGAAGAGGACAGAGGTTAGCGCCCCCAGACAGAGGGCTGCCAGGAGGCAGGATCCACGCCAGCTACCTCCGCGCATCAGCCTCGCCTTTAAAGCTAAATCCCTCATCTTGCTTCCCTTCTGTATAGCAGGACCATGGCGCCAAGGAGGACAACGGCGAGAAATCCCCACACAAGCGTTTGGGGCGGGACCGGCGTTGGGGCTTCGCCCTGAGGCTCAGCCCGAAGGGCTGCCTCAAGGGCGGCCGTGGTGGGCTGGGGGGCTTTCGTCTCTCCCGGCGTCGCCTTTGCTGGCTTGGCCGCTGGGATCGTCGTGGGGGGCACCTCCGCTGGCCCGCTCGGTGGGGCCGGCGTTAGGGTAGCTTCCGGGGCGGCCGTGGGCTCAGGCGTCGCCGAAGGGCCCTCCGTCGGCTGGGGAGGCGGCACAAGACCCGCTTCTGGCGTCGGCGTGGGTGCAGCAGTAAGCACAGAGGTCGGTGGGAGCGGAACAGGTGTCGGTATGGGCGGCCTGGGCGTGGCGGTTGGCTTAGGCGTTGCCGTGGCGGTTGGCTCGGGCGTGGCTGTCTCCTTCGGCGTCGCCTTCGGGGGCCTGCCCACGGTCACCCGACCATCCTCGACCGTGACGGTTTGAGGGTGGCCGGCGATGTCCGCCACTTTCACGTCTTCCAGGTCGAGGATGGTTTGACCCTCCCCCCGCGCCTCAAAGGTGATGCTGGCCAGGATGCCGGCCCCATCCGGGCCCCGGTCCTCCCCGAAGCTGAAGGCCCCGAACCTGACCCTCCCAGCCTGGTCATCAATGACGGGCCCAACCGGGACGACCGAGCGGCCACTGCCCCCCAGAAAATCCCCCAGCGCCACATCCGTGGCCTGGACGATGGAGGGGGTGTAGAGCAGCGTGAACTCGAAGGCCCCCAGATTCGCTGCCTCCTCGATCGTCACCGCGAAGGTGATCGCCTCGCCCGCCTTCATGACAGAATCAGCGGGGTCTATCCTCACGAGGGGATCGGGTGCCAAGGTGGGCCAAGCCCCTGCGGGCGCTTGGAGCACCAGCCAGCAGAGGAGAAACAGGCCCAGGGTCGAAAGACGCTTAAGGCGCATCGAAGTCTCGTCCCTTCCTCCATGGACGGTAGTCAATCCATCAGGAGAGCAGTTGTGTGGAGTGCGAAATCTCTCGATCGCTCCTGCTCACTTTAAGTCGGAGTGCAGCCTTCAGCGTGCCTTGGACAGGCTGAAGCCTGCACTCCGTTTGATGGGAGCTAAAGCAGGGAAGGGGTTTCGGCGACCCTACACCGAAACCCCTTGTGCCAGAGTTGGCGAGAGAGTTGGCAGGCATGGAGGCCTGCCCCGCATTTAGCATCTCTTGCCCCAGTGCACCGCCACCCGCTGGATGTCTATGATGTCAATGTCCCCATCGCTGTCCACGTCGTAGCAGGCATTGTAGCAGGCATCGCCCACCTTGCAGTTCCAGCGGATAGCTAGCCGCTGGAGGTCAATGATGTCCACGTCACAGTCGCCGTCGAAGTCGCCGAAGAGCCCTGTGGGGAAGCACGGGGAGGGCGTGAATGTGGGCGTGGGGGTCGGCGTCTTCGTCGGCGTGGGGGTTATCGTGCCTGTTGGGGTTGCCGTGGGCGTTGGGGTGACCGTCGGGGTCGGCGCTACCTTGTCCACGAAGTGGTTATCAGGATACGTGCCCAGGGGTGGCTTCCAGAATTGAATGGTGTTGTTGTCTATCTTGTAGCCCCCGGGTCCTGGGATGGCGTCCACGCTGGTGTAGCCGACAGGGTCCAACTCCCGGATCTGGACGATCGCGTTGCTGAGGTTGACGGTGGTCTGGAGTGTGTATGACCCATCGAAGGCGGTTATGTCGAAATCTAACAGCGTATCGGAGCCGACCGTCCACAGTTGCACCTCCACGCCAACGAGGGGCGTCCCCCCTACCACGTCTTTATACACCTTCCCCCGGAAGATCCAGGGCACCGGGGTGGGCGTGGGCGTGGGGGTATTGGTAGGTGTCGGGGTTGGTGTGGGCGTGGGCGGTGGCTCGCAGGCGTCGCCGATGCCATCGCCATCGCTGTCCCGCTGATCGGGGTTGGGAACCAGGGGGCAGTTGTCTGTGCCATCGAGGACACCGTCGTTATCGGTATCGGGGTCGTTGGGGTCAGTGCCTATCGCCCGCTCCTGCCCGTCGTTCAGCCCGTCATCGTCGCTGTCGGCATCGCAGGGGTCGGTCTCGTCCCCGGTCCCAGGCGTGCCATCTTTACCCTTGTATTCGTATATGTTCTTTAAGCCATCGCCGTCGTGATCGTCATAGGCATCGCGGACAAGGGGATTCATGCAGGTATGGGCTATCTCCCAGCCATCCCTTATGCCATCGTCGTCGGTGTCGGCCTTGGCCGGGTCGGTGCCGTGGGTGCACCGCTCGCTCCCATCATCTATGCCATCGCCGTCGGTGTCGAACTTGTTCGGATTGCTCTCGCCGGGATCCACCCTGCCGTTGAAGTTGGCGTCCTCAAAGCCGCACGTACCAGGGGCCACCAGGTTGCCGTCAGAGAGCAGATCGCCGTCGCTGTCAGGATTGAGTGGGTTGGTCGTGGTAGAGGGATCGGCGTCAGCCACAAAGCCAGCGGTGCCCGAGCCCTGAGGCATGGTCAGGCCGATCTCCTTGCCGTCCCGCATGCCATCGCTATCGGTATCGATATTTCTGGGGTCCGTCTCGCCGCCGTCCACCTTGCCGTTGTGGTTTTTGTCCTCGTTGCCGTCCAGGATGCCATCATCGTCGTGGTCGTCGTCCGTGGGGCTAGTCCACGTGGCCGGGTGTGCATCGGGGATGAACTTGGAGGTGTCGGTCCCCCTCAGGCAACCTGCGCCGTCCGGATCCGGTACCCCCGTGGTGACCTGCAGCTCCGTGCCGTCCTGAAGGCCATCGCCATCGGTATCGGGGTTTTTGGGGTCGGTAACGAAACCGAGTGTACCCAAAATCTCGGCTTGACCGCCTATCCCGTCATCATCAGTGTCGGCGTCGCAGGGGTCGGTCTTGGAGGTTCCGTATTCATAGCCATTGCTGAGGCCGTCGCCATCGGGATCAGCCGCCAAGTCGTTGGTTCTGGGGTCCAGACAGCAGGAATACTGGTACTCGTACCCATCGGGCATCCCCTCGGCATCGGTATCTTTAAGGCAGGGGCTAGTCCAATCGGTGCTGGTGGTGCAGACGCCATTCATCCTGCGTCCGATCCCGTCCGGACCCAGGTACTCCGTGAGGTTGGTCAAGCCGTCCAGGTCTGGGTCAGCGCCGCCGTCGGCCATCAGGGGATTGAGACAAGCAAATTGGCCTTCCCACCAATCGTCCATCCCATCGCCGTCGGTATCCCAGTCGGAGGGGTCGGTCTCGCCGCCATCCACCCTACCATTCCGATTGGCATCCTCGGCGCCATCGAGGCGCCCATCGTCATCTGCATCGGTATCTAGGGGATTGGTCTTAGTCGCTCCGGCGTCGGCATCAGGGACAAACTTGCCAGCCCCTATGTCGGTGCCGCTCCCCTGGGGCGCCGTCAACCCGATCTCGGTGCCATCAAATATCGCATCCCCATCGGTGTCAGGATTGTTTGGGTCGGTCTCACCTGAGCCTACACTGCACGTCCCACCGATGGTTTTGACAGTTGCGCCATCGTGGTTTTTATCCTCGTTCCCGTCCAGGATGCCGTCGTCGTCGGAGTCGTCGTCCCGAGGTTTGGTCCCCGTGGCCGGGTCTGCATCGGGGATGAACTTGGAGGTGTCGGTCCCCTTCAGGCAGCCTGCGCCGTCCGGATCCGGCACCCCTGTGGTGACCTTCAGCTCCGTGCCGTCCTGAAGGAAATCGCCATCGGTATCGGGGTTCTTCGGGTCGGTCTCGCCCGGATCCACCACACCGTTTGCGTTGGCATCTTCAATGCCATCCTTTATCCCATCGTCATCGGTATCGGCGTCGCACGGGTTCGTGCCGGCTAGATATTCCTGCGAATTGTTAAGGCCATCACCATCGGGGTCGTTGGCGTTGTCCACAACCAGTGGGTTCAGACAGCAGGAATACTGGCACTCGTACCCATCGGGCATCCCATCGCCATCCGTGTCCTTATTTCTAGGGTTGGTCTTCCATGTAACGACCTCGGTGGTATCGTTGAGCCCATCCCCGTCGGTGTCCTTGTTGGGGTAGAGGTACTCGATGGCAAAGGCCACTCCGAGTTGGATCCCGGTCCCGTACCGGATGCTTGAACCCTCGATGCCAGCCGGGCTCTTGGGACTGCGGCCAGCATCGATGCCATACCAGGCCTGAATGTCCCCGTCATCCAAGAGGATGGCTCCAAACCAGCCCACCGCTTGCTGCGTATGGGTGGGCCGATCGATGACCCTGTTCACCTTCTCCGCTGGGCTGCCATATTGTATAACGAGGGCCTGCATCGTCTTGCCGGCCTCGGTAACGGTAATCGTCTTGTACCAAACGCGCCCGGCGCCATAGGTCCCCCAGTGGAGGTCCAGGTCATCCCAATAGAGGGCGATGAACTTGTTGGGCCACGCCGCGTCAGGTATATTACCTGTCCCCAGGTCATAGTCAATGCCCGGTCGGGGAATCACGAAGGACAGGTAGCCGTTGGCATTGAGATAGACCATAGTGTAAGTGGTGCCGTAGAAGGGGAAGGCGAAGGGGAGGGACAGCGCCGCATAGCCCTCGTCGTCGGCCTCCGTGCCGGCGGGGCCGGTGGCGATCCAGGTAAGGACCTCCGTCCCTGTGCCGGAGATGTCCCCAGGGAAATGGCTGGCAAAGAGGGGTTCGTTGCTGTCCCAGGCCACGTAGCCGAAGGCATCAGGGCCCACCACCGTAGCGCTATCACCGGTTAGCTCCTCGTTGTTTGGTCCGACCCGCATGGCTTGAGCCACTGGACCGGCCAATACCAAGAGCAGCAAAACCACTAGCACCGAGCACAAGCGCCTAACCATCTGTGGTTCCATTTCTCACCTCCAGTGCTACCAATCAACCTACCGGCCTCTGATAAGCCCTCTCGCCTCATCGCCTAAAGCGGCTGAGACGCCAGAGGGCGAGAGGGCTTATCATCGCCGCCGTAGGTTGCTCACCTCCATGAGGAAGCGTAGAAGAGCCATCCCTTTTTCGCATCACCCCCTTTCGCCACGAGGCATCTTTCATGCCTGGAGTGCGGCCTTCAGGCCGCTGCAGGCTGAAGCCTGCACTCCTATAGTGCTATCTAGCTAAGGCGAGAAGCCCTTCATAATCATGGGCAGATAGACCCTGATCCAGGAGAACACGGTAACAAAGCCATCCTCGGTGGTTGCCTCTTGGGTTCTCCCTTGAGTATCGGCCACCTGAACGTCTTCGAACTTCAGCCATGTGCTCCCGACAGCCCTCGCCTCCAGAGTAACGATCGCCAGCACGCCACCGCTCCCGCTGGGCCCCTCCTGCGACCCAGCAGTGCTCGCCCCAAAGGAAACGCGTCCGGCATCATTATCAATGTTGGGGCCGACGGGAACGACAGTCCGCCCCGTGCTTCCGGGGAAATCTCCATATTGCACAGAGATTACCTGAACGATGGAGGGGGCGAAGACGATGTCGCATTGGTAGGCCCCGAAGTCCACGGCGTTATCTATCCCCACGTAAAGGTCAAAGGTGTCCCCTACGCCTTTCCTTGGGCGGGCAGGGTCTATCCACAGAATGGGATCAGGGGGCGGCGACGCTGGGCCAGCGCTGACGGAGATCGTGGCGTCCCATAGCCCGAGGCAGAGGATCAGCAGGGAGACAAGCGTCATCTTGCGAAGGCGTTTTCCTTGTAGGACCCCTATCTTTGCCATTGGCTTCTCATCCCCCTTCTTATGAGGTTTCGTGTGGGCGATGATAAGCCCTCTCGCCATCTGACAAGCTGTCTTCTCTTGTCATCTGACGCCCTAGCTGCTTTAGGCGATGCGGCGAGAGGGCTTATCAGTGGCGAAGCCGCGCCCACACAGAAACACAATCCCCCTAATGGCTATTCTTTATAATCAGCGGCAAGTAGAAGGTAGGCAGGGAGTGCACCCTGATGGTGAGATCCTCCAACGTTAGCCCTGGAGCCTGACCGTATCTGTTGCGCACCTCCGCCCGGGCGATGGTGAAGCCCTCAGCAGGCTGCCCCTCCCGCGGCTTGAAGTAGATGGTGGCCAGGACCCCACTGCCCGTCGCCTGCGGAGCGGGGTTGAGAAGCGTGGCCACATAGCGGATCGTCCCAGCGGCGTTATCCGCATCCCTCTTCACCACGAAGGAAGCCGGCGGGATGAGGAAGTCACCGGGCTCGATCTGCACGCCGGGCCAGTCGGGATCGACATCCACCACCTCCACCTTGGCTGGGTCGAAACGGATGGTGACGTCCACCCCCCAGACGCCCGTGGCGCTCTCGACGAGGATATCGGCTTTGGCGCTCCCACTTATGTCCGCTGCTCGTATGCCTGAAGGCCTTTCCTGCGCCAATGCTAGCATCTCTGAGCTGATCGCTGCGGATGCGCCGCTCGGCCAACCGGTGGGGCCGGTCTTCCCGTAGTTTGCGCCCACCAGGACCAAGTCGAAGATGTTCACCGTGCCGTCGCCGTTGATGTCGGCCCGGGGATCGCTGGGGGGCGTGGTTCCGTAGGCGGCCGCCACGATGACCAGGTCGAAGAGGTTGATGGCTTTGTCGTTGTTGGCGTCGCCTCCGATCAGGGTGGTGTGCGGCAGGACGGTGGTGGCGCTGGCATTCACCACCACGCCGGTGTCCTGGGACGACAGGTAGCCGGGCATGCTGGCCATGACGATGTGGGTCCCCACCGGCACGTTGGCGATGAGGAAGTGGCCGTCGCTCCCTGTGGTCCCCATAGGCACCCCATCAACGAGGATGGAAGCGCCGCTGTGATTGGAGCGCCCCTGCAGGAAGACGTTGCCCTCGATCCGCCCCGTCTCCGGCGCAGGGGTGTGCGTGGGCGTCGGTGTTGGCGTCTTCGTCGGAGTTGCCGTGGGCGTATGGGTCGGGGTGGCCGTGGGGGTTGCCGTCGGCGTGGGCGGCGTTCCCGTCGGCGTCGGGGTCATCGTGGGCGTGGGCGCAGTGGGCGTCGGTGTCGGCGTCGGTGGCGGGGGAACCTCCCAGACATTGACATAGATGTCCTTGGCATCCTGCGGGTCATACCAGAACTTCACCCTGAAGGGTGCCACCGGAGGCGGCCCCACCAGCACCGTCCCATCCCTGACCCCCACCGGCTGCTCCTCGCCCTGGGTATCCGATACCTTCACATCGAAAAGGTCCAGGGTTGTGCTCCCGGCTCCCTCCGCGTGCAGGGTGATGGTGGCCAGAGCCCCCGTCCCGCTCGGCCCAGGCACGCCGGCGTCGGTGCTCACGGTGCCGAAGGCGAGGGTCCCCGCCGTGTTGTCTATGATCTTGATCAGCGGGATGGGGGTGCGCCCCGTGCTCCCCAGGAAGCTCCCATCCACTACATCCAGCACATGGACCACAGAGGGGTCGAAGCTCATCTTGAACTCATAGGCCCCCAGGTTGGAGGCGCCGTCAATCATCACGTCCACGGTGAAGTTGTCACACACTTCGACGGAGGAGACAGCGGGGTGGATGCGAACCACAGCTCCACCCACCAGCACCGTCCCGTCCTGGACTGTCACTGACTGCTCGACGCCCTGGGTGTTCGACACCTTCACCCCGAAGAGGTCCAGGGGTGTGCTTCCCGCACCCATGGCCTTCAAGGTAATGGTGGCCAAAGTGCCCGTCCCGCTCGGCCCAGGGTCGGTGCCGATGCTCACGGCGCCGAAGGCAAGGGTCCCTGCCGTGTTGTCTATGCTCTTGACCAGCGGGATGGGGGTGCGCCCGGTGCTCCCCAGGAAGCTCCCATCCACCACATCCAACACGTTGACCACGGAGGGGTTGAAGTTCATCTTGAACTCGTAGGCTCCCAGGTCGGAGGCGCCGTCAATCATCACCTGCACGGTGAAGACGTCCCCCACCCCCGCCGAGGAGGTAACCGGGGAGATGCGAACCGTGGCCTCCGGGGACAGCAGCATCCTCCTCCTTGCGGCAGCCCGCATGGCCTGGCTGTTCAGATCGAGGCAGCGGAAGTAATTGAACAGGCTTTCGTCTGACCTCCAGTCGCTGGTCAGCAGGTATAGCTGCCCGGCCGGCAGCTTCAAGTCAGTGAACTGATCCGGGAGGGTGTGGAATTGCTCCGTGCTCCACAGCTCTTCCTCCTCGAGGAAGACCCAGAGCTTCTCCTTCAGCTCCCCGAAGAATTGGGTTTCGGCCCCCTCGGCCACAATCCTGATCTCAAGAGGCGGCACATTGGGCAACAGGTCGCCTATGCAATCGCCATAGAGGTCTGGGTCAGCGAATTCCGTCTCTTCGAGCTTTTGGATGTCCTCCACCTTGGTGTGGGCGAAGTTGAAGGGGGGCATGACCGAGATTATGCTGGTGTCCACGCCCAGAACCGTGCCCTGGTTGTATCCCTCGAGCTTCTGGGAATCCTGGTTGTTGATGAAGTTCACCTTTGGCACCGGCGTCCTGAGGGTGATGAACTTGAACTCGAAATCCTCCCCAGGGCTGTCGGTGGGAACTGTCTTGATGGCCACCACGTTATACTCGTGGCCGTCCACGAAGAAGCGCTTCAGGTACCAGGGGTCGCCGGGCGTGAGGTCGTGGCGGCCCATTCCATCGTCAATGGCTGAGTGGGTGGCCCCCAGGGCCCGTCCGATGGTGAGCAGGGCTTTTTCAGTGAAGGTGTTCACGCTTTTGAGGTAGGCGAACCAGGCGCCATCGGTGCGGCCCAGGTTGTTCCCCCCAGCCGATATCACCCGCACCGCAGTCTTGCTGAGCACAGCCATGTCCCTCTCCCTCAGGGTGCGGGTGCTAATCTCATCTGGGTGCAGGGAATAGCCGCCCGGTATGGCGTGGAGCCCCCCTCCGGTATACCAGAACCTGATGTCGGCGGTGCTCGGCTGGCCGGGGGCCCAGCTGATGTTCTTCAGGGTGACCATGTGGTCTAGGAACATGGCGCTCTCGTTCCGCCCCAGCTCGATGTCCTCGACAGCGAAGACCACCAACTCATCGCCGCTCAGTTCCACCCCGTCGGTGTCCAATTGATCAATAACCCCATCGCCATCGAAGTCCGCCCGGATGCCTGTGGTCTTGGAGATGGTGCCCTCGCTGTGGATGGTGACGATGTCGTGGTTGCCATCGAAGTTGGCGTCGAAGGTGGTCAAGCCGTAGCCGAACCGGGCCGGATCGCTGTAAGAGGTGAAATGCAGCACCCCGGTAGCCGGATCGGGTTTGGGCAGCTGCTCGGCCCTGGTCCCGATGGGGAAGGCGAACTGGCTGACCCCCGGCTGGCCGTGGCTGGGCTGGTCGAAGGTGTCCAGGTACATGTAGGTGAGTTCCTGCATCAGCGCCGGGAAGGTGTAGACCTCCGTATCCTCTATCCGTATCTTGTCCAGATATTCCGGCTCATACCACATCCTGAGGAAGACCTTCTCCCGGGCATCACGCTCCTCGATGGATATCCGGGGGTATAGGCTGGAAAGCGGCTCGCCCCCATGGCGGAACCTATCCATGTAGGCGGGGTTGAAGGTCAGGGAGTCCTTGCGGGGCGCCTGAGGAAGTTGCGGGTCGAAGGGGTCCCAGGGGTCAGTATAGGGATGCACCTCAACTGGGGCCGTGGTCGTGATCATCGGCGGCCCGACGATCACCACCGTGTCGGTCACCACTGCCGTATCCCCTGCCCCCTCGTGCCCCCGGCCATAGAGCCGCAGGCCGGCCACATCCTTATATTTCTTGCCACCCACAGCCGGATCGAACCAGAACTTGACCCGGTCGCCGATCCACTCCTCCGGCCAAGGGAGGTCCTGGACCCACAGCTGATATTCGGCCTGCGGGGCGGTGAAGGCGCTGGTCAGGAGATAGAGGTCAGGGGTCTCCGCCCCGGTGATGTCGCTGCGGATGTCCGGCAAAACGAACTCCGTATACTCCCAGGGCAGGGTGAACCACTGCTCGAGGTACCAGAACTCCTTTTCTGGTTTGACCTCTTCGCCGTACTTCTCCTTCAGCTCGCCCAGGAACTCTGGGTTGGTGCCCTCCCTTACGTAGGAGAGGTACATCTCCCTGACATCCCCGTAGGGGCTATGGGGCCCTACGCCGTGGTAGGGGAATGGGCCGTCCTCCTGCAGGATGGGAGGCACCGGGCCCACCAATTTCCCCAGATAGTCCACATCACCGAAGGCAGCGATGGCCTGGACGTCTTCGATGATATAGTGTTCATAGTTGTAGGGTGGCATCACCGATAGCCAGTCCTCTGCGTCGTAGGGCTGCAGCCTCACCGAATGCTGCTCGATGGTGACGGGAACCTTGGGGATGGGGGTGCGGATGGTGATGAACTTGAACTCGGTGTGCCCCCGTGTCTTGATGGCCACCACGTTGTATTCGTGGCCGTCCACGTAGAAGCGCTTCAGGAACCAGGGATCGCCGGGTCTCTCGTCTAGGGAATGCGGCGCGTCCTCCATGCTGCTGTGGGTCGCGCCCAGGGCACGGCCGAGCATGAGCAGGGCCTCTTCCTCTTCAGTATCTACGTTCTCCAGGTAGACAAAGAAGGGGCCCGTGGGCACGCCCGTGTTTCCCCCTCCCGCTGGGATCAGCTGGGTGGGGCCTGCCGTGCCCGCCAGCAGCATGGCCCGCGTCCCAAGGAAAGGTGAGCCCAGGTCCGCTGGCGTCAGGTCCCCTGTGTACCAAACCTTGATGGTCACCCCGTTGTTGAAAACCGCTTCCAACTGCACCAGGTGGTCCAGGAACTGGACATACTCGCCTCTCGAGACTTGGATGGGATCCAGGCGGAACACAGCCAGCTCGTCCCCGCTAAGCTGGAGGCCGTCCGCATCCAGAGGATCCATGGCCCCGTCACCGTCGAAGTCGGCGGCGATGCCGGTCCTGCTCTGGAGGGTCTGCTCGCTCTCCACATGGACGATGTCGGGGATGTCGTCGAAGTTGCCGTCCAGGCTGGTCAGGCCGTAGCCGTAGGCGTCGAAGCGGTCATCCTCCCTCATGCCGACGGGGAAGACGAGGCTGGTATAGCCCGCCCGTCCATAGGTTGGCTCCGGTTTGTCCCTCAGGGGCTTGAGCTGCATGAGCAGGTAGGTGAACTCCTGCATTATGGCTGGATACCATTCATCCGTCGTATCCCTCTCCCCATCGGCATCCAGGTCCTTGTCCCAGTGCTCCGGCTCATACCACATCCGGAACCAAACCTTCTCCGAGAGGTTGACACCGTCGGCGAAGAGCTTGGTGTAGAGCCCCTTGGCCTGGTTCTCGTCCTTGGTCTCCAGCTCAGACATGAAGAGGGGGTTCCAGGTGATGGAGTCCTTGCGAGGGGCCTGAGGGAGTTGGGGGTTGAAGATGGGCAGGGTGTCGGTGTAGGGCCGATCCTCAGCCAAGAGGCGTGTGACGGGGTCGGTGACTATGGCTCCAGCGCCCTCATTGAACCTCCCGTAAACCCTCAGGGTATTGTAGGTGGTGCTCTCCGCAGTGGCCCCAGGGACGCTCTCGACCCAAACGAAAACAATGCTAGCGACGGCTAAGAGCAGCATCAGCAGGGCCGCTTGGGCAATTAGCCGTCTCGACAGAAGCACCTTTCCCATGTCTTCCCCTCCTTTCGGGATCGAGGTTGCTGTGACGAAAGGTCTCGCTTCTTTGAAGCGGATCGTTATTACCGGGCCAGAAGCCAGCGAGACCTTTCGTCAGATCAGGTATTCGTCGCTAGCATCACCACCCTTATTATTCGGAGAGGGGAGAAGGCTCATAATCCACCTCTGAATGGTTTGCTCCGGGATAGTGGCTAGCTTGCTCCCGTATCGGCCTCAAGCTTCTCCTGCCCTTAAGCGGGAGCAAGCTTGTCAAGAGGAACGGTAGTTCCTACTTTTTTTCCGGAGCAAACCATTCATCTCCCCTCTCCCCTTACGGATGCTCAGATCAGGGGATCCGCAAGACCTGCCCCACGTAGATCAGGTTGGGATTTGGTAAGTTATTGGCGAGCACGATGGCCCAAACCGTGGTGCCAAAGCGCAGGGCGATGGTGGAAAGGGTATCCCCAGGCTGCACCACATAGGTCCTGCCTGGAGGCGGTGTTGGCCACCCCGAAGGGATGAACAGCCTCTGGCCAACCCAGATGTACCAGGGGTTGAGGATATTATTGGCTCTGACGATGGCCTCCACGGTGGTGTTGAACTTCAGGGCGATGCGGTATAGGGTGTCGCCAGGCTGGACTATGTACCATTGCCCTGATGGCAGGGGGGCGGCTGGGCAGGGAATGCATAGAACCTGCCCTACCCAGATGTAGTTGGGATTGCGGATGTTGTTAAGGGCGACTATGGCCTCTACAGTGGTGCCGAAGCGACGGGCTATGCTCGAGAGCGTGTCCCCCCAGCAAACCACGTATTTGACTTTGCAGGGTGGAGGCGGTGGCGGTGGGGGCGGAGGTGTTGGCGTAGGCACCGGCGTAGGCGCTGGCGTGACGATGATCTGGCCGCCCTCAGTGGTGACGGCAATGGGTCTCGCCTGTGGATCTGATAGTGCGGCACTTATGAAGGCGATAGGGCTCGTGCCCTCGCCGATGGCCTGGAAGGCAACCCTGGCCAGGATGCCACTGCCGCTAACCGGTGGGGCAGGGCTGAGCAGGGTAACAGCGTAGGCTATTTGCCCCGTGCTGTTGTCCGCTGAGTTCAGGACCACAAAGCCTCGGCCCCCACTGGGGTCGGGGAAGGTGCCTACCTCGATCTGGACGCCAGCGATGGCAGGATTGGCATCCTGTACCCTCAGCTTGGCCGGGTCGAAACTGAGACGGACATCGGCCCCGTATAGGTTGGTTACACCCTCGATCCTGATGTCCACCGTTGTGACGCCCCCCACGATAAGGTATTGGGAGGCAGGGACAACACGCACAACGGGGCCGTTGGCATGGGCAACGCCATAACCCCATGGCAGGCTTGCACACGCCAGGGCCAAGAGAACGACTAACTGCAATATCGTTCCAGCCGCCCTTGGTCTGGTCTTTTCATGTGTAATCATTTTTCCCCTCCTTGTTAAGAGTTTGCCCTCCAGCAGCGGGAGGGCTGATGGAACCCTAAGGGATAACCAACCTTTGCCCCACGAAGATCAGGTTGGGGTTGGGGATGTTGTTGGCAATGGCGATCGCCCACGGCGTCGTGCCGTAGCGCAGGGCGATGGCCCACAGGGTATCGCCCGGCCGCACGGTATAGATGATAGGGCGTGGCAGAGGGACCACCGCCCCGGCGGGGATGACCAGCCTCTGCCCCACGTAGATGAGGTCGGGGTTCAGGATGCGATTGGCCCAGGCGATGGCCTTGACTGTAGTGCCATAGCGCAGGGCAAGGGCCCACAGGGTATCGCCCTTTTGAACGATGTGGATGACTGGCGGGGGAGCCACGCCGGGGATGATCAGCGTCTGACCGGCCAGGATATAATCGGGATCGGCTATGTTATTGGCACGAACGATGGCCTCGACGGTCGTCCCGAAGCGCAGGGCAATGCCCCACAGCGTGTCGCCCCAGCGAACCACGTAGGGGAATCCGGCGGGGACGGGGGTGGGGGTTGGGCTGGGGGTAACAGTGACCGGCGTTGTGGTCGCCGTCGGCGTGGGAGGGGTTCCCGTCGGGGTGGGGGTCGGGGTCGCTACCACCACCTTGATGGTGCCACCGGCGGCAGCGGCTGGGATCTGTGTGCCTGTCTGATCGGATAACAGGGCGCTGATGAAGGCCACAGGGCTTGTCCCCCCGCCGATGGCTTTGAAGGTGACCCTGGCCAGGACGCCGCTGCCGCTGACCGGCTGAGAGGGGCTGATCAGGGTTACGGCATAGTCTATCTTCCCCGTGCTGTTATCTGCCGAGTTCTGAGCCACGAAGCCTCGGCCCCCAGCGGGGTCGGGGAAGGTGCCCACCTCGATCTGGACGCCAGCGACAGCGGGGTTGGCATCTTGCACCTCCAGCTTGGCCGGATCGAAGCTGAGGTGAACCTCCGCCCCGAAGAGACCAGTCACCTGCTCGATCCTGATGTCGACCGTGGTGCTCTGTCCGATAAAGGCCTCCTGCGAGGGAGGGGAGATGAGCACCGTCGTCTCTGTGGGAGGCATCGCGGTCGCCGTCGGCGTTGAGGTGGGGGTCTCCGTCGCTGGCCCTGGGTAGGGCGCCGGCGTTGGCGTGTCGGTAGGAGCCCCTGCGACCGCCACTGGCGTGCCTGGAACCGTCGGCTTCGGTCGCGCGCAGCCGGCAATCCCACCGATCATCAAGGTAACGATCAAGACCACTATTGCTGCGGTAGATGCGCCCTTCTTCATCATAGCCTCCTTGTATTGTGGGACGGCACAGTTGAGCCTCCCACGTCTTTAAAACTGCGATATCATATCATAACTATTATATCACAATCAGGCCACCTCGTCAAGCACGGCGAAATATGGTAAAATATGTAGAAGGAGGAAGATCATGGCCATTGGAACCTGCATCATCGAATTGAGCATCCCTGCTGCCCATTCACTGAAGGAGAAACGGCGGGTTTTGAAATCCATTATCGCCCGTATCCAGAACGAATTCAACGTCTCCATCGCTGAGGTCGGCTCTAACGATGTCTGGCAATCAGCCACCTTAGGGGTGGCCTGTGTCTCCAATGGTGCTAACCATGTCCATAGCACCTTAGCCAAAGTGATCAACATGATCGAGAAAAGCCGCTTCGATGTGGAAGTGGTGGACTACAAGATCGAGATGCTTTGAGGGGGGAAACCCGATAAGGTGCCGAAATGAGAGGTGATAACCTCAGATACCTGAGCGAATCGGAAAGGGCGGCTTTGGAGGAATTCATCGCCCGGCTGAGGGAGCATTACGCTGATGAGGTGGTGCACGTCATCCTCTTCGGCTCCAAGGTGCGGGGCGGCTTCGATGAGGAGTCGGGCTTGGGCCTGCTGGTGGTAGTGAAGAGCAACGATTGGCGATTCCACCAGCAAGTGGGCGATCTCGCCGTGGAGCCGATGATCGAGTATGACATGGTGCTCTCCATCCTGACGATGGGAGAGAAACATTTCGAGAAGATCAAATGCATTCGGACATCTTTGTATCGCAATCTTCAAGCCGAAGGAATTGAGTTATGGACGAGAGTGCGGGACTATCTTGGCGAAGCCAGGCGGTTCGTGGCGCGGGTGGAGGAGTACTTGAAAGCGGAGGGGCTAGGATGAAGGAGAGCATCGCCAGACCTAGGGAGCAATGGGAAAGGGACACCCTTAAACCCGTCCTTGCCCGCCTCCCCGAGCGCAGGGAGCGCTTCGAGACGGGCTCGGGCATCAAAGTGGAAAGGGTCTACACGCCAGCGGACGTGGAGGTGGACTACCTCGAGGACCTAGGTTTCCCAGGGGATTATCCCTTCACCCGCGGCGTCTATCCCACGATGTACCGGAGCCGGCTGTGGACGATGCGCCAGTATGCCGGCTACGCCACCGCCGAAGAGTCCAACCGCCGCTACAAGTACCTCCTCTCCCAGGGCCAGACGGGCCTCTCGGTGGCCTTCGACCTGCCCACCCAGATGGGCTACGACTCCGACCACCCCCTGGCCGAGGGGGAGGTGGGGAAGGCCGGCGTGGCGATCTCATCTCTGGAGGACATGGAGGCCCTCTTCGACAGCATCCCCTTGGACAAGGTCTCGACCTCGATGACCATCAACGCCCCAGCGGCGATACTCCTGGCCATGTACATCGCCGTGGCCAAGAAGCAGGGGGTGGACCCGAAGGCGCTGCAGGGCACCGTCCAGAACGACATTTTGAAAGAATACGTCGCCCGCGGCACCCACATCTTCCCCCCCGAGCCCAGCATGCGGCTGGTGACCGACCTCATTGCCTACTGCAAGGACCACCTCCCCCGCTGGAACTCCATCTCCATCTCCGGCTACCATATCCGCGAGGCTGGCTCGACGGCGGTACAGGAGGTGGCCTTCACCATGGCCAACGCCATCGCCTACGTCCAGGCGGCCATCGGTGCAGGCCTGGATGTGGACAATTTTGCCCCCCAACTCTCTTTCTTCTTTGGGGCCCACAACGACTTCTTCGAGGAGGCCGCCAAATTTAGGGCCGCTCGTAGGCTCTGGGCGCGCATCATGAGGGAGCGCTTCGGGGCCCAAAACCCCCACTCCTGGATGCTCCGCTTCCATACCCAGACGGCTGGCTGCACCCTCACCGCCCAGCAGCCCGACAACAACATCGTGCGGGTGACGCTCCAGGCGCTGGCGGCTGTCATGGGCGGGACCCAATCCCTCCACACCAACTCCCGCGACGAGGCCCTTTCTCTCCCCACTGAGAAATCTGTCCAGATCGCCCTCAGGACGCAGCAGATCATCGCCCACGAATCGGGCGTGGCGAACACCATAGACCCTCTGGGAGGGAGCTACTACGTCGAGTACCTGACGGATGAGATCGAGCGGCAGGCTGAGGATTACCTCGAGCGGATAGATAAGATGGGAGGGGCGCTGCGGGCCATCGAGACGGGCTTCATCCAGCGGGAGATCCAGGAGAGCGCCTATCGTTACCAGAAGGAGATAGAGAAAGGAGATAGGGTGGTGGTGGGCGTCAACATGTTTACGGTGGAGGAAGGAATGTCGCTGCGGCGGCTGAGGATTAATCCGGCTATCAGGGAACGGCAGATCGAGCGGCTGCGTGCCCTGAGGGAGCGGCGCGACAGCGAGCGGGTGGGCGCTTTGCTGGCTAGGCTGGAGGAGGCGGCCTACACTGACGAGAACCTGATGCTCCTCTTCATCGAGTGCGTCGAGGCCTACGCCACGCTGGGGGAAATCTGCGATGTGCTAAGGAAGGTCTTTGGGGAGTATAGGCCGACGCCAGTGTTGTGAATGCAAATTGCCCTCCTGCGGGAGAGTGGAAAGGAAGCACTCATGCTCAAGAAAGTTGACCACATCGGCATCGTCGTGCGGGATATCGAGGAGGCGCTGAAAGTCTTCCGCGACGCCCTGGGGCTTCCGCTGGCACATGTCCAAGAGGTGCCTGAGCAAGCAGTCAAAGTCGCTTTCCTCCCCGTCGGGGATTGCGAGATCGAGCTGGTGGAGCCCACCACCGCCGACAGCGGCGTGGCCCGCTTCCTGGAGAGGCGCGGCGAGGGCCTGCACCACCTCTGCTTCGAGGTGGACGACATCGAGGCCGCCCTACGGGAGCTTGCGGCCAAGGGCTTCCGGCTGATGGACAAGCAGCCTCGCCAGGGCGCTATGGGACGGGTGACCTTCCTACACCCCAAGAACGCCCACGGCGTGCTCATCGAGTTGGTGGAGAAAGCAACCGAGTAGGGGCGACTGGCCAGTAGCCCAGGGTTTAACCCTGGGCTTGAAGGGAGTCGAAAATGCCTTTGGAGAAGGGCCTTATCCAGGTTTACACCGGCCCTGGCAAGGGAAAGACGACGGCCGCCCTGGGGCTGGCCCTTCGGGCGGCGGGGCACGGGCTCAGGGTTCACATCGTCCAGTTCCTGAAGGGCTGGCCCCACTACGGCGAGTTGGTGAGCATACAAAAACTACCTAACGTGACCATCCGCCAGTTCGGCCGCCCCGAATTCGTGGATAGGAAGAATCCGGAGCCCGAGGACATCCGTCAGGCTCAGGAGGCCCTGGAGCACGCTCGCCAGGCAATGCTCAGCGGCGACTATGACATCATCATCCTCGACGAGATAAACGTGGCCCTGGACTTCGGGCTCATCGCGCTGTCGGACGCCCTCTCCCTTCTGAAGGAGAAGCCCGAAAGGGTGGAGCTGGTCCTCACTGGCAGGAACGCCCCCCTGGAGATTGTCAGACGCGCCGACCTGGTGACGGAGATGCTGGACATCAAGCATCCCTACTACGAGGGGATAAAGGGGCGGCAGGGGATCGAATTCTGATGGGGAGAAAGCCGCTTGTCTTCCTGATAGCCATACTTTTAATGGCCCAGCACTTATTCGGTGGGCCGGCGGCCGCTTTGCGGACCATACCGGCCCCTGTTGATGCGATGAAAGCATCGGCCATCCTGCCCATGGCCCGGGGCGATGGGCGCTTCGGGATATGCTTCATTGATCCCTCAGAGCCCTGGCTGAGCCTGGCCTACAACGCCGGGGCGCGGATCAACCGCTGGCAGCTCAACTGGCGCGATATCGAGCCACAAGAGGGCAACTTCTACTACGGCTGGTATGACCCTCAGATCAAAGCCATGCGGGCCAAGGGCTTTGAGGTCAGCGCTATCCTGATCTATCCTCCCGATTGGGCCGTGGAAGGCGACTCCTCCGTCCCCCTCAACCTCTACCTGCCCTTCGACGCCCCGGATAATTACTGGGGACGTTTCGTTCGCAAGGTCGTGAGCCATTATAAGGATAAGATCAAGTACTGGGAGGTATGGAACGAGCCGGACCTGGGGGACACTTACTGGGATGGGACGGAGCGGGATTACTACCAGCTCCTGAAGGTCGCCTATCAGGCAGCCAAGGCTGCTGACCCCTCCTGCCAGATCATCATGGGCGGGATGAGCCACTGGACAAACCCTCGCTTCTTCGAGGGGGTCCTCCGCCTTGCAACCGAAGACCAGACGACAGCAGCCAACAATCATTATTTCGACATCGTCGCCTGGCACTGGTATAGCCGTTCCTCCCTCCTCTACGACAAGGTCCTTTGGTGCCGCCAGGTCCTGGCTAAGTATGGGCTGGAGAAGCCCATCTGGGTCAATGAGACCAATGTCCCCCTCTGGGGCGATTGGCCTGGGCCGAGCGAGCCCCGCCCAGGGCACGCTACGCCCGACGAAGCGGCCTCCTTCATCATCCAAGCCTATGCCAATGCCCTCGCCGCGGGTGCGGAGCGCGTCTTCGTCTTCCGCCTCCGCGATGAATTTATGGGCGAGGCCTATGGGCTGGTACGCAACGACGGCACCCCTCGCCCCAGTTACGAGGCCTATAAAGTGGCAGCCACTTTCCTGTCCAATGTGATAACCGCCACCCGGGAGGTGAGCGGCAGCCTAACCGCGGTGACCTTAGAGAAATCGCCCCGGGGCAGGGTGACCGTCCTGTGGAACGATTCCCCCGACCCCATCACCGCCACCCTGCGCGCCACGACGCCCGTGGCCCTCTTGGTGGACAAGGCCGGCAACATTGCCCGCCGCCGGCCTATAAACGGCTTCCAGGCCATCCATCTGCCCGGAGCCACCAACGACGGCCTCATAGGGGGGAGCCCCTACCTCCTGGTGGAGGCCGACAATGCCCCACCCTCATCGGAGGTATCCCCCCTGCCAGCGATGATGGAATCCCTCACCTTCACCGTGCGCTGGCGAGGGAATGACGACCCCCTTGGCCTGGGCCTCGCCGACTACGACGTGCAGTACAGGGATGGCCTCTACGGGCCTTGGACCGATTGGCTTACAAAGACGACAGCTACTGCTGCCCTCTTCACTGGCCTCGATGGACATACCTACTATTTCCGCTCCCGAGCCAGGGACCTGATGACAAACTGTCTCCCCGAAGGAGGAGAAGAGCATCTTGTGCGCGAGGGCGGGGAGACAGCTTGTCAGATGGGCAACGTCGAGCCCTACCCTGATGAGCCCGACGCTGTGGCTGCCCTCGTGGGCTCCTTGACTGGCGAGGTGCTAGATGTGCGTGATGTCCATGCCGGCGGGGCGACTATCTGCCTCGATGCCCCATTCGGCCCCTGCACCACCGCTGATGGGCTGGGCCATTTCCAAATGACGGACATCCTTTCGGGAACCCATGCAGTCGCTGCGTCCAAAGATGGCCTCGGCTCCCTCTCATCGAAGATACGGGTGGTTCGTGGGCAGGAGAGTGCTTATGTCTTGCGCCTCCCGCCAGGGGATGACCTCATCGCCAACGGGGATTTCGAGAGGAGATGGAGCCCTTGGATGGCGCGGGAATCCTATTGTGCTGCCGTGGTGGAGGACGGGGATGGGGGACATCACCTGCGCCTCGGCTGTGGGAGAGGCGAGGCTGGCCTCAGCTACTCGGTACATATCGCCCCCACCATGCGCCAGCCGACCCTAGCCTTCGACTACAAGCTCGTTAACCCTGGGGATATGTTCTCAGTGAGGGTCTGGGAGGAGGGCTCGCCTTCGGGATGTGTGACCCTTTTGGCGACGAGGGAGGGTGCTGAGTGGCGGCATCTCTGGTTTGATCTGAGCCCTTACCGGGGGCGGAGGCTCCGCATCGAGTTCTCACTTCAAGCCTTCCCGCCTCGCATGGAGTTTAGACCAAAGCTAACCAAGGTCTATATAGATAACCTGAGCGTGGGCTCTGTCTCCTCGATGCGCTTCTATTTCCCCTGGATTCTTCAAGGGAAGGCCAATTGATAGGCTCTATTTGATTTTTGGTGGGTGGCTCGGTGCCTGCCCAAACCCACCGCATATTTGTCAATCGGAGGTGCAGATGCTCGACAAAGGAGTCCTGCAGGAGATCGCAAGGAGAAAGGAAGAGTGGGAAAGGACGTCTCTTCAAGAGGCCATGGATCGTTTCGGGGAAAGGGCCTCCGGCGCGCCGGTGGAACGACTCTGCACCCCTCTGGACATCGCCGATCTAGATTACCAGCGCGACCTGGGCTTCCCTGGCGAGTACCCCTTCACCCGCGGCATCCACCCCACCATGTACCGGGGGCGGCTTTGGACGATGCGCATGTTTGCTGGCTTTGGAACGGCGGAGGAGACAAACGCCCGCTTCAAGTACCTGCTGGATCACGGAGAGACGGGGCTCTCCGTGGCCTTCGATATGCCCACCCTCTACGGCTACGACACCAACGACCCGGAAGCCATAGGGGAGTTCGGCAAGTGCGGCGTGGCCATCTCCTCCCTGGCTGACATGGAAGTCCTCTTCAACGGCATCCCCTTGGACAAGGTCACCACCTCCATGACCATCAACGCCCCCGCCGCAGTGATCTGGGCCATGTACATCGCCGCCGCCGAGAAGCAGGGTGTGCCCATGGAGAAGCTGGGGGGCACCATCCAGAACGACATCCTCAAGGAGTACATTGCCCAGAAGGAGTTCCTCTTCCCCCCGGAGCCCTCCATGCGCCTGGTGGTGGACACCTTCGAGTTCGGCTCAAAGCACTTGCCCAAATGGAACACCACTAGTATCAGCGGCTACCACATCCGCGAGGCCGGGGCGACGGCGGCCCAGGAGCTGGCCTTCACCCTGGCCGACGGCTTCGCCTATGTCCAGGCGGCCCTGGCTCGCGGTTTGGCGATTGACAACTTCGCTCCGCGGCTATCCTTCTTCTTCAACGCCCACAATGACTTCTTCGAGGAGATAACCAAGTTCAGGGCGGCGCGCCGGATCTGGGCCAGGGAGATGAGGGAGCATTTCAGGGCTAGGAACCCCCGCTCCTGGTGGCTGCGCTTCCACACCCAGACGGCGGGATGCACCCTCACCGCCCAGCAGCCGGAGAACAACATCGTGCGCACCACCGTCCAGGCCCTGGCGGCGGTGCTGGGCGGGACGCAATCCCTGCACACTAACTCCATGGACGAGGCTTTGGCGCTGCCATCGGAGCTGGCTGTGCGCGTCGCCCTCCGGACGCAGCAGATCATCGCCTACGAAAGCGGTGTAACAAACACGGTTGACCCCCTGGCCGGAAGCTACTTCGTCGAGGCGCTCACCAACAGGATGGAGGCCGAGGCCTACAAGTACTTCGAGAGGATAGAGGCTTTGGGTGGGATGGTTGCGGCCATCGAGAAGGGCTTCCCTCAGCGGGAGATCGCCGAGAGCGCCCATCGCTATCAGCGGGAGATAGAGGCCAAGCAGCGCATCGTCGTCGGCGTCAACGAGTATCAGCTCGAGGAGCCTGTGACCATTCCCCTGCTGAAGGTGGACCCTGAGGGGGAGCGGCGGCAGATCGAGCGGCTGGAGCGGGTGAGGAGGGAGCGGGACAATGTGGCCGTGATGGAGAAGCTGGCCGCCCTACGCGAGGCTGCCCAAGGGGCTCAGAACCTGATGCCCTACATCCTGGACGCCGTGCGTGTCTATGCCACCCTGGGCGAAGTCTGTGGTGTGCTGCGGGAGGTCTTCGGGGAATACCGGGAGCCTAGCATCCTATAAACTTCCCCCTTCAGCGCCCTCCAAAGGACACCCGCCGCCTCTGCTCTGGGTAAGCATCTGTTATTGGCAGGAGTTACGCAGTTGGCGAAGTAAAAAGCGATTTTGACTAACCCCCGGGCCTCGTAGAGCAGGGTTTAGCCCTGCGGTTTGGCGGCCGGCCGCACCCCTAAAGGGTGCTCTACGGGATTTGGGTGAGAACTGCGTAAGTCCTGTTATTGATCGCGTAACTATCGGCCTTCCCCAGTGTTTTAATTTTAAAAAGCTTTCCACCTTAGAGTGGGGCTAAACCTGGGGGCGGCCTAACGAGAAGTCTCTCCGAAAGTAACGAAACCTCTCTCCGAAAAATATGAGAGGAAGCATAAAATTGAAGTGGATGCAAAATTCCGTAAGCAGACGGAGAGAGGTTTCGTTATATGAGAGAATGCAGAAATGGAGGGACTGCAATACTCTGAAAGTAAACGGAGAGACTTCTCGTTAGCGGTTGCAAGTCGTCTCCTTCCAACAGGAAACGACTTGCACGAGGGAGCTCGAAGTGACGGAATCGGAAGAGGCCCTGGTGGAGAGGGCAAAGGAGGAGCCGGCAGCCTTCGGCATCCTTTACGAGAGGTATGTGGACGGGATATACAGTTACATCTACCACCGAACTGGCAACCGTCACGATGCTGAGGATCTCACCGCCAGGACCTTCTACAAAGCCCTAGCCAATCTCCACCGCTATACCAACCAGGGCGTGCCCTTCCCCGCCTGGCTCTATCGCATCGCTCACAACCTGGTGGCCAATTGGCTCCGTGACCGCAGCCGTCACCAGGGGATCCCCTTGCATAAGCTGGCCACCGACAGACAAAGGGAGGATGCCCCCGAGGGTATGGCAGAAGCGAACGAGGAGAAGAGGGCCTTGCGGGAAGCCATCGCTCGGCTCCACCCCAATCGCCAGCAGTTGCTCATCCTCAAGTTCGCCGAGGGGCTGTCCAATGCCCAGATCGGCCAGATCATGGGCCGCAGCGAGGGGGCGATCAAGTCCCTTTACTATCGCACCCTTATCGCCCTGAGAGAGGATCTCCAGAGGAGGGGATTCAAGTGAAGACAACTAAAGGCATTTCAAAGCGGCTACCATTATTCATAGCTGCTACGGTTGGCGGGGGGCTGCTCCTCAGGGCAGCAGCCAAACGCATCCCTAAGGCGATGGGCAGGATGATGCCTAAGATGATGGAGGGGATGATGGGCGAGGGATGCAACCCCATGGATATGTGAAGGCAAATGATGGAGGGCTTCGGCGAAGCCCAAAAGCTGACTGCCTACGCTACCCCTGAGGTACGGACCCTCTTCGAGGATTGGGTGAGGAGGGCCGAGGAGGAGGTATTGGGGTTCGTCAAGGAGGGGGCTGCCACCAATCCGGAGGAGATCGCTGTCCACCTCAAAATCTCAACCGATAGCGCCATTTTCTTAGTAAACAAGCTCGCCCGCGAGGGCAAGCTCAGGATCGCTGCCATTGAAGTGGCGCAGGAGTAGCTGCGAGGAGGGATCAATGAAGGGGATCAAAATCGTCGTTGACAGTTGCTGCGACCTGCCCAAGGCCATCCAAGAGAGGTTCGACATCAAGGTGGTGCCGGTCAACGTCCACATCGAGAAACGGTCTTACGCGGATGGGGTCGAGATGAGCCGGGAGGCCCTCTACCGCAAGATGGAGGAGGGGATAATCCCTACCACCTCGCAACCCTCCCCAGGGAAGTTCTTCGAGGCCTACCGAGAGCTGGCGAAGAGAGCCAGCACCATCCTCTCCATCCACATCACCTCCAAGCTCAGCGGCACCTATCAGTCGGCTAAGTTAGCCTGCTCGATGCTTCCTGAGGTTGATATCAAAGTGATTGATTCGCTATCGGCCTCCATGGGGGCAGGCTTCCTGGCTCTGGCTGCGGCCAAGGCCATCGAAGCTGGCAGGACGGTGCAGGAGATCCTGGCCATCATCGAGGGGATCAAGGCTCAGATGAACGTCTTCGCCACCGTGGCCACCCTGAAATACCTCCAGTTGAGCGGGCGGGTGAGCCGATTGCAGGAGAGTGTTGCCTCGCTGCTCGATGTCAAACCGATCCTCGCCGTGCACGACGGCTTGGTCGAGGCCATCGGCAAGGTTCGAACCCGAGCTAAGTCGTTGGATCGGCTCTTGGAGCTGACGCAGGAGGCGATGAGCGGCGCCGAGGCGATAAGCGTCGCCGTCGCCCACGCCTACGCTCCCGAGGACGCCGAGCGGCTGAAACAGAGGCTCGAGGCCATCCTCAGGTGCAGAGAGATTTTTGTGGTCGAGGTCACGCCGGCCCTCGCTGCCCTGGGCGGGCCAGGCTTGATTGGCATAGTTTCATACATAGAGGAAGTGAGATGAGGGTATTGCTCGTCCAACCGGAGGACCCCTCAAGCCTGGTGGGCTTCACCAGGCTGGCTCGCGCCGAACCCCTGGCGCTGGAGATCCTGGCTGCCACCATCCCAGGCCACGAGGTCAAGATCCTGGACTTGCGGGTGACGAACCCTCTCCCCGCCCTGCCTTTAAGTTCTTTGTGCGCATATGGGGAGAGGGTTCGTCAGGTAGACTCTAGTCTGAAAGAGACCCTAGAGGGCTTCGCCCCCGACCTGGTAGGGGTGACGGGCTACACTACCAATGTGCCCCGCATGTTATCCATCTGTCGGGAGGTTAAGGCCTTCGATCCTGCCATCTTCACCGTCGTCGGCGGCTATCACGCCACCCTCTGCCCCGAGGACTTCAACTGCGAGGACGTTGATGCCATCGTGGTGGGCGAGGGCGAGGCAACCTTCCCAGAGCTGGTTGAGGCGGTGTCCAAGGGCCTCGACTACCGCCATGTGGCGGGGATCGTCTATCGCCAAGGTGATAGACAGGTGCACACCGCGCTCAGGAACCTGATCAGGCTCGATGAATCGCCGCTTCCCGCCCGACACTTCGTGGACGAATATCGAAAGGGCTACCACTTCCAGTTCTGGTCTTCGCCCTACCCCATCGAGACGGCCAGGGGGTGCCCCTATCGCTGCAAGTTCTGCTCCGTCTGGGCCTTTCACCGGCGCAGGTGCCGGGTCAAGTCCCCCGAGCGGGTGTTGGAGGAACTGGAGGGCGCTAGGGGCGACGTGGTCGCCTTCGTTGACGACAACTTCCTCCAGAGCCTGCCGCGGGCGGAGAGGATCTACAAGCTGATCAAGTATGCGGGCATCAGGACCAGGTTCTGGATGCAGGCCAGAAGCGACAGCATCGTCAGGCGCCCTGACCTCATTGAGAAGTGGGCGGGGATCGGACTCTCCACCGTGCTGGTCGGCTTCGAGAAGTTTCGGGAGGAGGAGCTGGCCGACCTGGACAAGAGGAGCTCCGTCCGCACCAACGAGGAGGCGGCGCGCATCATGCACGCCAACGGGGTGGACATCTGGGGAGCCTTCATCGTTGATCCACAGTGGACAAAGCCCGACTTCGACACCCTGATCGAATACGTGCGAAGGCTCAAGATCTCCTTCCCCCAGTTCACCGTCCTCACCCCGTTGCCCGGGACCGAGTTCTTCAGGGAGAAGCTCAATGCCCTGACCACCCGAAACTACGAGCTCTTCGACTTCCTGCACAGCGTCCTGCCGACCAAGCTGCCGACAAGGGAGTTCTATGAGAACATGGCCCGGCTCTATGCCAGCACAACCATGAGCCTCTCGGAGCTCAAGGAGAGGATCAGGGCGGGGCGCATCCAGATCCCCGCCGTGAGGCGGGTCAAGAGCCTGCTCGCCGACTTGACCAACCCCCAGGCTTATTTCCATGGCCTCCAAATATAAGAGGAAAGGAGGTGAAACTGATGATCAAAATCGTCACCGACAGCACCGCCGATGTTCCCAAGCCGTTGTTGGAGCGATACGACATCTGGGTGGTGCCCATCAACATCCAGTTCGGCAGCGAGACCTATCAGGAGGGCATAGACATCGACCGTCCCACCTTCTTCCGGAGGCTTGAGGGGGACATCATCCCCACATCCTCACAGCCCTCGCCGGGGCAGTTCGTCGAGGTCTACGAGAAGCTGGTGGAGCAGGGGCATTCCATCCTCACCATCGTCGTCACCTCTAAACACAGCGGCACCTACCAGTCGGCGCTATTGGCCAAGTCAATGCTGCCCGAGGCCGACATCGAGGCCTTCGACAGCCTGTCCATCTCCATGGGCACGGGCTATCAGGTGCTCGCCGCCGCCAGGGCCGCCGAGGAGGGCAAGGACATGGGGGAGATCATCCGGCTCCTGGAGGGGATCAGGTCGAGGATGAACCTCTACTTCACCCCCGCCACCCTGAAATATCTCCAGAAGAGCGGGCGGGTAGGGAAGCTGGCCGGGGCGCTGGGCTCTCTGCTCAATGTCAAGCCGATTATCAAGCTAGAGGATGGGGCGCTGGAGGCCTTCCAAAACGTGCGCACCAGGGGCAAGGCTTTAGAGCGGCTAGTGGAGCTGACGGCGGAAGCGGTGGGAACGAGCGCCCCGGTCAAGCTTGCTGTTATTCACGCCGAGGTTCCCGCTGAGGCGGAGGCGCTGCGGGCGCAGTTGGAGGGGACCCTCAACTGTGAGGAGATGCACGTTGTGGACCTGGCCTGCTCCCTGACCGTGCACGGCGGGCCGGGGATCATCGGCATCATCTCATATGTCAGCGAAGTAACTGCTAAGGCAGCCGCTTGATCTCACCGCATATCTTACCGCGGAGCACGCAAAGATCGCGGAGATTTACTGATCTTTGCAAAAGTTACTAAATAAAAGCCCTGCTCCAGCGAAGCAGCCGATGATAACGGCCGGCTTCTTGCGCAGCCGCTCGATCGCCCGCCTCA
>Ga0315314_1000649_pt1 | contig 36127 bp, 35 predicted proteins | sample TDP9_MG_FD_203631 | JGI IMG/M metagenome (GOLD analysis project Ga0315314, IMG submission 203631) | Freshwater sediment microbial communities from Lake Towuti, South Sulawesi, Indonesia - TDP9 | ecosystem: Environmental > Aquatic > Freshwater > Lake > Sediment | place: Indonesia: South Sulawesi... | reverse complement strand
TGGGACATATTACCAAGGCTGCGGCAGGTGTGACAGCTGGACCTGTCGGAGTCATTATTTGAGGAATCAGAACCATTCCTGTTCCCAAGCCGGCGCCAGGGGATTTGCCCAGTTCCTTTGCGGCTTCCTTGACGGTTTCCATGCGCAGGACTTCTTCAGGTGCGCGTGTTTGTTTGAGCCAGAATAGGCGGTCGCGGTATTCAGGCGTTGTGTCCACGCCTTCGAAGCGCAGGTCGGTTACATCAAGTCCGATCCGTTTGAAAGCGTCAAGTATAGCGTTTTTTGTGGATATGCTCGTTTCATCAAGTTTTGTGAACACTGTGAGCAAATCGTAGCGGGACAGTTCGTCGATGATTCTTTCGTTCAAGTAGCCGCGGAGATAGTTATTCACGTCTTCTGTTGAGTAAGCGCTTTGTCCGCCCACAACTTCATTGACAAATAGCTGCGGCGCCTCAACTTTGAACCAGAAGGTTCCATGCACCTGTAGTGGCGCCAGCTCCGTGGTCTGGGCTCTTGCTCCGAATTTGCCTGCGAAGACTCTGGTTGAAACGAAGATGACACTTGCTTTGAACGGTTTTTCCCTGTATCCAGCAAGCCGAGACAGTAAGCCTGTTAACAGTGGCAGGTTAAGCGTTGTTAGTGTGTGTCTGCCTGGTCCGAACACGTCGTACGCTTTGCCGTCTCTGAAGAACACTACAGCTTCGAATTCTTTGACGATGAGTTGAGCGCCCCATGTGATTTCGTCTTCTGGATGCTTGAACACTATGTCTTCTGCGCCTGGGTTCTTCCACTCTAGGACTTGTGGCATCTTATTTCACTCCTTTTATGACTTCATCTCTTTGGTCAAACGCTTCTTCCATAGCTTCTAACATGTCTTCAAGCCCGCTTAGATGGTCTCGCGTTTTCTCGAACTTCTGTTTGACAACCTCTTTCTTGAAGGCGTCGGCTTTCGCGACGATTTTCTCTGCTTGATCCAGCATGCTAGTGTCGAATTCAATCATTTTGTCGAGTTTGTTCTCTTCAACCTTTACTATGTTAAAGAAACCTGCGTAGCCATAAGAAGCATGGTTGATTTTCTGCGCGACTCTGTCAAACCGCATTATAAAACGATCCATGTCAGTCAAAACCTCGTGCATCTTGCTGTCTGACAGCTTCTGAAAAACCTCTTTCAAGTCTTTGCGGGCTTCTGTCAGTCTCTGGTAAATGTGATTGCGTATGAGCTTGTCGCTTTCGCGGCGAAGCTCTTTCTCTTTGTAACCTTTGAACCCAGGCAATTCGGCGAGTATGCGTTCTGTGAGTCGCATTTCTCCCTTAGCCTTTTCATACACTCCTTTTTTCGCACTCAAATTAACCGTCTCCGTCTTTCTGATTCTATGAGTTTAAGTGATGCTTTTAAGAGTTTATATTTTAAAGAGTGCCTTCGCTTATCGCGCGTTGTCGAGGTTTCTAGATCAACCCGAACTTGGCTGATGGAATGTCTCCTTTGATTACGTTGCCTGTTGCGCCGTCGAGCCAGATGCGGTAACGTTCGCCTTTGTATTCGTAGACTATGAGCCACAGTGGCGCATGCAAGTATACGGCGTCTCCAAGCTCAAACTCCGTTTTCATATCTATTATCTTGTCAACATCCTCGCGAATCAGAAATCGATGGGAATCCTCAATTTGTTGGCGCGCGATTTCGATGGCTTGGTCTTTCTCAACTTCGCTGTTGAGCACTTTTGAGAAGCCTTCGATTTTCTTGAAATCATAGGGGATCTTGCCCTCCAATGGAACATCATATTCTCTCGCTGGAAAATCTGTGGCTTTACGAGCCAGAACCAGCCAATTGTACTTTTTCTCGATCCTTCCTTCCTTCGTTACCGAAGGCGTCAATCTTTCAAAAACGCCCTTGTAAGTGGTTGTGGCAGTAGTTGGGATGAGCCAGAACGGCAGATAAAGTAGATTTTTCTCAACAATTCTGGATGCTCGTGCCATGTCGCCTGGCTTAAGGAAGCCGCTTCTCATCCAGTTTCGAGCCAGATCATCAATCTGCTCAAGCTTGTACGCGTTCAAGATCACGGAGTGTTCAAAGTCAAAAGCTTTGCCAGTTTCAATCACTTGGGTAAAGCCGCAGTAGCTGCATGTGGCAACGATCTCACCCGGGTTGAACTTAATCGGTGCGCCGCAGGTGGAGCAGCGGATTTCTTGAACAACGCTCATGAGTGTTTCACCAAGCCAAGACACGTTGACTTGAGGTTAGACTTCAGTCTTTCGCAAGTGTGGCTAGAGACCTTTTCGCGATTAAGGTTAAATATCTATGGTGTTCAATATGGTGTAAAACTACGGGATGAAGAGAACTAGACAACGCGTCTATCTTCCGGTGACAAATTGTGATTCCGCTTCGAGATGAGATCAAATCTTTTACGTCTCCGCATGTCACGCGAATGCTCATAATAGCAAACATAATAGTCTTCTTCATCACCTTTCTACCTAACCTGTCAAAACCCTACTGGTTCTTTTCCCTTATAGGTGCCTTTGATTCACCAGCAATTAACGAGGTCAGCATGAGTTACGGTCTGATCCCTAGCGACGTAGTTGTGGGGAATAATCTCTACACTTTCTTGTCCTCAATGTTTCTGCACGCCGATTTGATTCACTTGGGCGGAAACATGCTTTTCTTGTACATTTTCGGTGACAACGTGGAGGACACTTTTGGACATGCACGTTATCTTTTCTTCTATGTCTTGGCGGGAATCGTAGCCAGCCTTGCGCATATCTTCGTTGTTTTTGACACTTTAGAGGGTGCTTTTCCGACTATTGGCGCATCAGGGGCTATCTCGGGCGTGATGGGCGCGTATTTGGTCTTGTTTCCCAGATCCAAGGTTTTGACGCTTGTTCTGTTGTATTGGATTTCAATTGTAGCTATTCCAGCTGTTATTTTTCTGGGTCTGTGGTTTGTCTTTCAGTTCTTGTATGGCACGATGGCTGTCGGTGGAGGCGTAGCGTACTGGGCACACATCGGTGGATTTATCGCGGGCATATTCTTTGGCGCAGTTTGGCGAGGAAGGAGGCGCAAACGTGATCTTTAGCGACATAGTCAACGGAATTCTGCTCGTCGCATACAATGTTTTCACAATACTCTTTATTGCGCGAAAGATTGGTGAGAAGTATGGAACCTACTTAGCGCGCAAAGCGATACATATACTCTCAGCCGGCGTTAGCGTCTTGTTGGCACGATTGGTCTTCAGCGATTGGCTTGTCCCTCTACTTTTAGGCTCGTTGATGGTTGCTTTCACTGTCTTCGGGCATTTTCGGAAACCTTACTACTGGTTTCAGATTAAAGAGAACTATGCGGACGTTTATTTCACAGTGGCATGTACGGTGTTGCTGGTTGTCTTCTGGAACTATAACGTGTGGATCGGCGTTCTCTCAACTCTGTTCTTGGCTTGGGGCGACGGGTTAACAGGTATAGTGCGCAGCTTCGTCTATGGAAAGAGGAACAAGGGCATCTGGGGCAACATCGCGATGTTCGCTGTCTGTATGGCTCTTGCTTACTTTATGAATGGGCGTGTGGGCTACGTTGCCTTTGTTGGGGCTATTTTTGCCAGCGTCGTCGAGAAGTTTGAGCGCATAGACGATAATATTTCGATACCTTTCGGCTCGGCGATTATAATGACGCTTCTGCCCATGCTTTAGCTGCACAGCAAGATTTAACTCTCGGTTCAATTTTCTCAAAAAGATGAGTAGCAGAAAAGGCGAAGAACTTGGCAACACTGGCTCAACTGAAATTGGCTATGGTATTTCCGAACCTGTTGTTAGGCATAATATTCGCAGTGTTCCTAGCCGCAATCATGTTCATTTTGCAGTTGAGCTTGGTTTGGGCTTTTGTTCTGGCAGGCATCTTCGTTCTGATTCAATATCTCATAGGACCTGCCATAGTAAGAGCGTCAACTAGACTCCGTTACCTCAAATCAGGCGAGAATCCATGGTTGGAATCAACAGTGACCGAATTAGCCCAGAAGAGCAGTATACCGACTCCAAGGTTAGCAGTGGTGCCCAACTCTACGCCTAATGCTTTTGTTTTCGGAAGGACCAGCAGCGACGCCACCTTAGCCCTACATGAAGGATTGCTTCAACAACTCAACCAAGAAGAGGTAAAAGGCGTGATCGGACACGAGCTCGGGCACATTAAACACAAGGACTTCTTGATCATGACTGCGCTGTCTTCTCTGCCACTTTTCGCATACTTGATATTCAGGTTGACTTTTGAGGCAGCATGGGTTAGCGGAAGAACTTCACGCAAGAAAGAAGGAGGCGGCCTTGCAGCAGCACTGTTCGTGGTCAGCATACTCTCATACATAGTCTACATAGTTGCATTGTTATGCGTCATGAGGCTCAGTCGCCTGCGCGAGCACTATGCGGACGCGTATTCAGCTTACGTAACTGGGTCACCGCGTCAGTTGGAGAGCGCTTTAACCAAGATAACTTATGGCTTGTCGTTGGCGCCTCACCCCGAGAGAGAAGGAGCGAGAACGCTCTACATCGGAGACCCAGCCTTGGCAAAGCTTGAGGTTCAAGGCATAATCAGCAAGAAGGAGCAATACGATCTCGACAAGGATGGCGTCTTAGATGAAAGAGAACTCGAGCTTGCCATGGAGAAGGAGGCGAGGTCTCGCTGGCTCACTGTGAACCGCTGGTTCCAAACGCACCCAGCGACATTTCAACGCGTTCTCCTGTTGCGAGAAATCGGAAATGAGATGGCGACAGGAAAATACTCAAGCGACGGGGTATATGCCCACGTTTAAACCGCTTACATCAAAGAAAACAGAAGAGTAGCGCCACGACGATGTTGCATCCGTGGTCACTTTTATCATATTCTTGACATCAGTGCTCATCTAATGCTATCACATAGAGGAATTGACTTGACGGGTAGCCCTGCATGCTGATTTTAGCTAAACTTGTCACTGGCTGATTCTGCTCGCCACAACTGTCACTTTCATTGTCATGACTTCAGTCAAAGCTCGATGGATAGAAGCTTGATCATCAGGACAGGTGCATTGGATATCTAGTGATCTAGAAAAACAACTGGGAAAACCAGGGAACGACGGGTAAGCTCAGCTCTGCTAGCTCACAGGAGTATGCGCTTGATGTAGCCAGCCATGAGGTTAAAAGTTATGACGCCGTTCACTGATCGTCTGTCGATGCCCGTGTATGTGCTGATTTCAGCTATAGTTAGCGGATCTGAACTGTAGAGGGCTCTGAAGATTTTTTCTGTGTGTCCTCTGTACTTTGGAGTCTGTTGTAAGTAAAACTCGTTCTTCGCTACTCTCCTCTCCCCATCGTTAGTTAAGGCGTACTTGAACCTTAACATTGTGAACCGCCGTCTAGGCCTTCACTAAATACATGTCAAACATAGGTATATAAAAATTGTCAAGAACATGTATAGAAAAATCATCCTTCACTTAGAACCATATTTGCCGCCAATGTGTCATCAAACCTTATCTCATGAACGAGGGAAACAGCAAGCGGCGTGGCTCACTGATGACTCCGAAGGCTTCTGTCGCCAAAAACGGCGCTGTGCTCTTGGGCAAAAACGTGGCATGCGATTCATACGATCCTTCCAGATCAATAAGAGTCGTCACTCATGCGCACTATGACCATCTTGGAGGGCTGCAACAGAGTCTCAGAAGATGCACAGCAGTCGTTATGACGCCTGCCACGAGAGATCTGCTCACAGTTCTCCGTGGACGAGCATCGCTCATGAATGGAAATGTTTACGCTTTGGATTATGGTCAAACTCTGTCGTATGACAGTGAGAAAGTAACGTTGCATCCCGCTGACCACATTTTGGGTGCAGCACAGGTTTTGGTTGAAGACCGCGACGGAGCTAGAATTGTTTACACAGGCGATTTCAGAATGTCTCAAACGCCAGTTTTGGATGCTGACGTTCTGGTTTTAGAGGCAACTTACGGCAACCCGTTCCAAGTCCGACCGTTCAGAAAGATTGTTGAGACTGCGCTTGTCTCGCTTGTCGAGTCCGCCTTGAGAAATGGTCCACTGTACGTTTTTGGCTACCACGGAAAACTGCAGGAAGTAATGCAGATTCTCAATGAAAATGACGTTGCCGCGCCCTTCATACTTCCAGAAAAGATTTTCTATGCAACTAAAGTGTGCGAGCGCTACGGCATGCGTGTAGGCAAAGTGTTAGCGGCGAATGAAGAAGAAGCGAAAGAAATTTCGAGAAGAAATGAACCGCACGTGGCGTTTTATCATATGAATTCTAAACGGTACGTGGGTACGGATTGTTTTCGGATTTGTGTTAGCGGCTGGGAATTCAGTGGACCGCGAAGACAGATTGCGCCTAACGAGCACATTGTAGCTTTGAGTGATCACGCTGATTTCAAAGAGTTGTTGCAGTATGTGAGCGAGAGCAACCCCAAGCTGGTCATCACAGATAATCATCGTGTAGGCGACGCAGTAGTCTTGGCTCGGGAGATTGAGAAGCGCCTAGGCATTCCAGCTAAAGCCATGCCATCTTAGATTCTGGGAGCCCTCAGACCGCGAAAAATAGTCTCGTTTGAGTTTCTACTGAGCTGTTTTTCCGTAGTTTTCACTTAGGATGTTTAGGTCAAGTTCGTCGACGCTGAGGTCGTTGTTGACGTCTATGTTTGGGTTCCAGTCTGAGCTTGTGGGCGTTGTGCTGTAGGCTTTGCCTAGCGTGTATAGGTCGAGAACGTTGGCTTCTCTGTCGCCGTTGACGTCGCCTGCGATGGTTACTAATATTGTGCCGTCGTTCAAATTGTTGTCAGATGTGTAAGTTTCGCCTAGAACTTGGGTGGCGTTGGCGCTTATGGTGTAGTTGCCGTATCCGATGCCTGCTGTGTTGCATGTCAATGTTATGGTTTGGCTGCCTCTGCCTATTTGGGTGACTGTTTGCGTTGCGATGGCTGTGTCATTTGCGTAGACTGTGATGTCGAAGGTTTCTGTGAAGTCGTCTAGGTTCATTATTGTGACGTTTATGTTTAGTCCGTAGGTTTGAGCAACAATGGTTTTGGAGAGTGTAATGTTTCGGACGGCTATGTTGTGGAAGGATTTGTATGGATTCATGAGTGGGTAGCGGTCTCTGTTGTTAGTGTCTATGATGTACGGAGTGTCGCCTATGCTGTCGTTGCCTGTTTCGTTTTGGTAGGGTCCTTGGTAGAAGTCGACGCCTATGTAATTGCTCCAGTAGTTGCCGCCTGAGGGGTAGCCGTCGTCCCACGTGTTTGTCGAGGGGGTGGGGTAGACTTGAATTGTGTTGTTGAAGTTGTTGTGGTAGATGCGGTTGTTTGAAGATGAGGAGAGTTTGATGCCGCCGTAGACTCCGTTATTCTTTATGTTGTTTCCAGAAATGTTGTTGTTTGAAGATGCAGAGAGGGATATGCCTGCCCAACCGTTTGTTGTGATGTTGTTTCCAGAAATGCGGTTAGATGTTGAGCTGGAGAGAACGATGCCGTCTCGGGCGTGGTTTTTTATGCTGTTGTCCGAAATGTTGTGGTTGTTGCCCCCAAGACTGATTCCGTTCATTGTGTTTGTTTCTATGATGTTTCTGTAGAGGCTGGCACCTGTTCCACTCAGGCTGATGCCATTATTATTATTGCCCGTTACTGTGTTTTTGTAGGCGCTGTTGTTTGTTCCTGACAGACTTATGCCGTTGCCTGCGTTGTTTCTGATGCTGTTTTCGTTAACCTCGTTGTTGTTTCCGGAGAGGCTGACGCCACTGCCGCCATTCTCGGTTATGTTGTTTGCGTGAATGTGGTTGTTGTTTGAAGACGAATAGGAGATGCCGTGCTGCTTGTTTTTTGTTATGTTGTTTGCGTAAATGCTATTGTGGTTTGAAGAAGAAGAAAAGTAGATGCCGTATGGGTTGTTTTCGGTTATGTTGTTTTCAAATATGCGGGTGTATGAAGAGTAGCTGAGTCCGATGCCGCCGTTATACATACCGTAACCGTTTATTGTTAAGTTGTTTTCAACTATGCTGTTGTTTGAAGACCAATAGAAATAGATGCCGTAGGTTGTGCTGTTAGATATACCGTTTCCAGTAATGTTGTTTCCGTTTGAAGAGTAATAGAGATGGACGCCATAGTAATTGTTTGTAACGTTATTCTGGGTCACTGTTGAGTTTGTTGTGAAAGCTAGCAGCACGCCTTGCCCATTTTTGGTGAGGTTCAGGTTTTGAACGATTATGCGGGTGCAGTTTACAAGGGCTACATATCCTGCGTCAGTGTCAAACGTGACAGACATGTCCTGCTTGTTAACCAAGTAGTAGATTGGTTTGCCGTTGACAGTGTTTGAGACATTTACATTGTTCACCCAAGAAGTTACAGAGGTTCCGCCTGTGACGCCGAAGTTATATTTGTTGTTGACCATGGTGTTGTTTCTAAGTATGTTGTTGCTTGAGGACGCAAGATAGATGCCGTAATTCGGGTTCTTTGTCACGTTGTTTCCAAAAATGATGTTGTTAGGACCTCCACTGAGATACATGCCGTAGTTTGTGTTGTTCATTATGGTGTTTCTTGAAATGTTGTTGCCCCCCGAACCAGTGACATAAATGCCATCGTAATTGCTTGTCACGTTGTTTTCAAGAATGATGTTGTTGCTTGAACTCCACATGTAGATAGCTTGTTGGCTGTTTTTTGTTACGTTGTTTCCTCTGACGCTGTTGTACTGTGAATCATATACTTCGATGCCGCCACCTTTGTTCCTAGCCACGTTGTTTCCAACAATACTGTTGTTGTTTGACGACCCTAGATAAATGCCCTCCCAGCCGTTGTCTGTGATGTCGTTTCCAACTACGCTGTTGTAGGTTGAATGCGAACTGACCAAGATGCCGCGGGCTTTGTTATTTGTAATAGTGTTTTCAGAGACGCTGTTGTTGTTTGTGTTATCACCGAGCTGAATGGCATTGCCATTGTTTGTTACATTATTTTCGCGTATGCGGTTGTAATCTGAAATAACCCGGATACCATAATTGTTGTCTAATATCCTGTTTTCCACGACGCTGTTATTGTTCGCAGATGTTGCGAGATAGATGCCATAGTTGTTGTTTGTAATGCTGTTCTTGGCCACCGTGGAATTTGTTGTGAAAGCCAACAACACACCATGTCCATTTTCGGTGAGATTCAAGTTTTGAACCGTTATGCGGGTGCAGTTTACGAGAGCAACGTAACTCGCATCAAGGGGCACGGTCATCTCTTGTTTGTTAACCCAATAATAGATCGGTTTGCCGTCGATAGTGTTTGAAGTGTCAACATCGTTCATCCATCGTGAAAGAACACTTCCACCATCAACATAGAAGCCCCACTTGTTGTTGACAAGGATATTGCTCCTAAGAACATTGCCTCCTGTAGGAGTGGGGACCAAATAGAGACCGTAAGCAGTGGCGCCCGGCGAGGTGTTGTTCGCGACAACGTTTCCAATTATGCTAGTGTCATAAGCATTCACATTAATGCCATTGAGTGAGTTGTTCGCCACCTTGTTTCCAGAAACGTGATGGTTGCTTCCAGTGACAACGATGCCAGAATTCCCGTTTTTCGTTGCGTTGTTTCCAACTACGCTGTTATAGCTTGAACCTTCCCAGGATACGGTGGCGAGGTTGATGCCATGCTGAGTGTTGCTCGATGCGCTGTTTCCAGAAATCGTGTTATAGTTCGAGTAGCCAGACAGCTCGATGCCATCGCCGCTATTTGATATCTGGTTTCTAGAAATGGTGTTGTTGTTTGAAGAAGAAACGAGGTGGATGCCATCTGTGCTCGACTTCACGCTGTTTTCAACTACAGTGTTATTGTTTGAAGATGCAGTGAGATAGATGCCCTGCAGGTTATCTGTTAAGTTGTTTCGAGAAATGCTGCAATTCGCAGAGGCAGAGAGATAGACGCCGTAGCCGAATCTCCTGATCTGCAAGTTTTGGATTGTTACGTTGCCTCGTCCCGAGATGTCAATTCCTTTAGAAGTCGAAGCCGCAGTGCCCTTAAGGGTATAACCTGCGCCATGCAGCGTCATGTTGTTTCTCTGAATCACGATTCCGTGAGAATCACTCGATATGTTGCCAATTAAGACGTACAGGTCGTTTCCAACCCGCGTGACATTGGATTCAAGAGGGAAGACCGAGCCGTTAGCCATAATGTAAATGGGTTCGACTGCCACAACTGGGCGAATATTAAAGGCTGAAGTCGACAAGCCTATTAGCAGCAGTACAGCCATAATTCCAGATGCTGCTCTTCTCCGCATTCTCAATTCTCCTTTCCCATCGTGTAGTGTTTCATTGCCCAACAGAAAGGGCTCGACTAACCTAGAACAAATCAAAGTTATCCCATGAAACAGGTATTTATGCCTTGTGAAAAAATCTTCGATACAAGAAAACCATGAACCGCCCGCTATAGCTCTCATTCAATTATAAACTATCATGTGCATAAATGAAAGTAGCATGACAGAAACTAACACTCTTGAGATCACACGTGCCCTACTCATCCTTCATGTTTTCCTTGTAAGTGATCTTCTGCCCAAAGCTTGGCTTGATAGTTTGGCGCCTACATTGGCGTGTGTTTTGAGGGGGATTTGATAGAATAAAAAAAGTGTGGATGGTTTTGTGTTTTTTATGGGTCGATTGTTCCGTAGTTTTGGCTTAGGTCGCTTAGGTCTGGGTTGTCTACGTTGTTGTTTTCGTTGAAGTCGCAGTTTGGGTTCCAGTTGCTCATAGGTGGTACGGAGCCGTAAGCCTTGCCTAAGTCGAATAGGTCGTGGAGGTTGACTTTTCCGTCTCCGTTGGCGTCGCAAGGAATTATTATTTTTACGTTGCCGTTGATGTGTGTGTTGTCGACTGTGTAGATTTCGCCTGGGATTGGAGTAGCTTGTGCGCTTATGGTGTACGTGTTCTTGCTGAAGCCTATGGTGTTCCATCGGAAGGTGATGGTTGTTGAGCCTTTGCTTGGCAACGTAACGCTCGTGGTGAAAATTGCTGTGGTGTTTGCGTAGATTGTGATTGAGAATGTTTCGTGGGTGAATTCTTGGTTTATGATTGTTACTTTTATGGTCATGTTGTATGCTTGTCCGACGATGGTTTTTGAAGTTATGACGCTTGATAGTAGGATGCCCTTCTGTTCAGGGAAGGATTTTTGTGGGATGAGGTCGAGTTGATAGTTGTTTTCGGTGAGTATGCCTCCTATTCCGTTCGGGTTGATTGTGAGGTCGATTTTGTAGTTGCTTTCGTTGATGTATGCGCCGGTTACGTCTGGGTTGAGAATGATGTCGGCTTTGTAGTTTCCTTCGGCATGCGTGCTTTCGTATACGCCTGGGAGCCTGTTTGTGTCGTTTTTGTAGTTGTCTTCAGTCGATGCGTTAGTGATGGCGATGGCTAAGGATATGAGAGATAGGATTAGGCATAATGCTATTGCCTGGGTCTTATTCGTCGATGTCATTGGTGATACCTCACTGATGTTGTTAGTCTGCGACGAATTTGATTAGGTCGCCTGCTGGGTTGTTGTCTCCGAAGATGACGTCGGCTGTTACGAAGGTTAGTGAGTCTGCATCAACTTCTAGGATGGCATTGTAGATTTGTCCCTTGATGAGCATTAGTGTCTTTGTGGTTCCTAGCGGTATGTTGTACCTTCCGTTGTCGATGACGTTGTCGAATGTATCTTGCCAGATCTGTCTGCCCATGGAATCTTTTACTGTGACTCGTATGCTTCCTGATGGGATTGGGTATCCGCTTGAGTTTGTCAGCGTGCCTCGTAAGGTTACGATTGTGGGTTCAGCAACTCTTGCAGCAGTTTTAGGAGTCGTTTGATAGAACACGGTTACCTTGTGAGCCCCATATTCTGTGAATGCTAAGTCGTTCAAGCCATCATTGTTATAATCACCAATCGCAACACCAAATGGATAGGCGAGTCCTGCCCATTTCCTGATTATCGTTGTCCCATCACTTTTGTTAACCTTCACGGTCCCCACCCCCTGCTCTGTGAATGCCAGATCGTTTGAGCCGTCGTTGTTGTAATCACCGATAGCAACATGTTGCGGCGCGAATCCTGTCCACTGTTTGATCACTGTTGTTCCATCGCTCTTATACACTGTTATGTTGCCAGCAACTAATGCTAAGTCGTTTAAGCCATCGTTGTCGTAATCACCGATGGCAACGCCACACGGCGCGTTTAGTCCAGTCCACTGTTTGATGATTGTTGTGCCATCACTCTTATACACAGTCACCCTACCAACACTTTCTGCGAATGCCAAGTCGTTAAGACCGTCATTATCGTAGTCACCAATAGCCACACCTTGGGGCGACTGAGCCCACCACTGTTTGATTACTGTTGTTCCATCGCTCTTATATGCAAAGACCCCGCTTCCGTCTGTGAATGCCAAGTCGTTTTGACCATCATTATCATAATCACCAATAGCCACGCCCATCGGCCAGTTCAGTCCGGTCCACCTCTTGATCACCGTTGTACCATCACTCTTATACACCGTGACGGTACCAAAACCAGTGCCAGTACTGCATTCTGCGAATGCTAGGTCGTTAAGACCATCGTTGTCATAGTCCCCAATTGCAACACCAGTTGGAGTGCTTAATCCGCCCCACTGTTTGATGAGCGTTGTGCCATCACTCTTATATGCAATGACTCTATTAGCACCTACTTCTGCGAATGCCAAGTCGTTAAGACCATCATTGTTATAATCACCTATGGCAACACCCCACGGCTGGTTTAATCCAGTCCATTGTTTGATTACTGTTGTTCCATCGCTCTTATACACAGTGACCCGTCCACCGAATTGCTCTGAAAATGCTAAATCTTTAAGACCATCATTGTCATAGTCACCAATAGCCACGCCAAGTGGCCCCTCCAGTCCAGTCCACTGTTGGATGATCGTGGTGCCATCACTCTTGTACACGGTGACGAGGTTACCCCAAAGTTCCGAGAATGCCAAGTCGTTCAAGCCGTCGTTGTCGTAGTCACCGATAGCCACACCCTTCGGCGCATAGCTCCACCACTGTTGAATTATCGTTGTTCCATCGTTCTTGTACACAGTGACCATGTTGCCGTACTCTTCCGTGAACGCCAAATCGCTTGAACCGTCGTTGTCATAGTCGCCGATGGCAACACCGCACGGTCCGTTTAATCCAGTCCACTGCTTAATCACCGTCGTACCATCGCTCTTATACACAGTCACGGTGCCAGCAGTCCCTTCTGCGAATGCTATGTCGTTCGAGCCATCGTTGTCATAGTCGCCGATGGCAACACCGCACGGTCCGTTTAATCCAGTCCACTGCTTAATCACCGTCGTACCATCGCTCTTATACACAGTCACGGTACCCCCAGTGCCAATTCCATACTCTGTGAATGCTATGTCGTTCGAGCCATCGTTGTTATAATCGCCTATGGCGACACCACCCGGACCTTTTAGTCCATTCCATTGGGTTGCTGATACACTAACAATGCTGAACAATGAAACCAATCCTGTCCACAGTAATCCACTCGCAACCAACCCTATCAACCCTATCAGTCCTAACAACGCTTTTCTGCTCATTCTACGCCTCCTTCTATCGACTATGCTATGTAATCAACATTTATGCCTTGTGAAACAATCTTCGATTAACAGGCTCTCCTCGAAAGTTGAATCATTGATTCTCAAATCAGCGACCAGAGGGTCAAGAATTCTGGAGAGCTTCTAGCTCTATTTCTTACCGTTGACGTTTTCCTTGTATATACTCTTCTACCCATTGTTTGGCTTGGTCGTCTGGCACCTGCACCGGCGGGTGCTTGAAAGCATAGGCTGACATGCCCGTTAATGCGCCGCCTATGCCTCTGTCCAACGCTATCTTCACCGCTCTCACAACATCAATGACCACGCCTGCACTATTAGGTGAATCTTCAACCTCCAGCTTAGCTGTCAATGTGACTGGTTGGTTCCCGAATTTTCTGCCTTTTAGGAAGATGTGGCAGATTTTCTTGTCGCCCAGAAAAGGCACATAATCCGATGGACCAATACGAGTCGGCAGCTTGTACGGAACAAGACTCGTCACTGCCTCTGTCTTGCTAATCCTCTTCGTGTGCAATCGTTCCTCAACTGTCATGTTCAGGAAATCAGTGTTGCCGCCCAAATTGAGCTGATAAGTCTCGTCGATCTCAATGCCCCGGTCAAGGCACAACTTGACCAAGTTGCGGTGTAGTATCGTTGCGCCCAACTGACTCTTTATGTCGTCACCCGCCACTGGCAAACCCGCCCTCTCAAAGCGCTTAGCCCATTTCTGATCGGAGGCTATGAACTCGGGAATGCAGTTGGCTAAAGCGCACTTCGCCTTCAAACAAGCTTCAGTATAAGCTCGGGTTGCCTTGTTACTGCCCACTGGAGTGAAATTAACTAATACGTCAGCTTCAGCTTCTCGCAGAGCTTCAGCCACATCCACAGGCTTGGTCGCTTTTTCGTCATATGTGTAGAAGGGCTCTTTCATGTGGGGCGCAACACCGTCAAGAACAGGACCAGACAAAACCTTCACGCCCGTCTTAGGCACATCAGCAAATTTAGCGCAGCAGTTCGGCTCAACCCAGATAGCTTCAGCCAAATCCTTCCCGATTTTGTTTCTGTTCACCTCAAACGCCGCAACAAACTTGACATCTCTAACATGATAATCGCCGAACTTAACATGCATCAACCCTGGAACCTTTGCTTTCTCCTTCGCATTCTTGTAGTACTCGACACCTTGAACCAAAGCTGAAGCACAGTTACCCACACCAGCAATGGCTACCCGAACCTCTCCGCGTGACAAGCTGAAATCACCCGTTAATGACAACCGCATACACAAGCCAAATCCTATTAACCTTACGCCAAAACTGAACCAGCCGTCAACACCCACACAGCAGCAACCAACATGGAAGTAGTAGTCAACGTACATGCGGCATAGACTACTACTTCTAAACAGAAAGCCGCCCCAGGTGTTATTACTGATTCTAAGCGGAAGTTAACAACATCTGAACACTCGGATTATCCTCCCGAGCAACGCGGTCAACAATGTAAGAAGTCGTACAGCACAGTTCAGCGTGTACAACGACAACTGTCCAAGTTCCCGCAGCAACATTCTGAGCGTTGATGTCACCGAGAACACTCGTACGACGATGTCCACACAGCTTCAGCCAGAATGCATACGTGATGATGATGAAACAATAGCGCAAGTCAACACTAACACGCACAATAAACAGACTGCGCTTGCGTGTTTATGGACAACTGTTTCAACTTGCCCGCAGTCCAACATGGAAGAAGAAGTAACAAAGAAATTGACCTCATCTTCTACTTCTGAAATTCTTTCTGCCACAGCCCTAACCGCAACATTGACAGAAGAAGGCGCTAAGCGACTGCTCCCTTCTTCTTTTGGAGAAAGGAGCAACATTGAAGTAACAACAGAACCAAAAAGGAGAGTGAGAACGCTATGAGTGGTGAAAACGTGGTCGAGAAGTTTTTAGGTTCTGTTGGTCTTTCGACTATGCGAAACTACAGACGTGGCTTAACGCTTTTCTGTGAGTGGTATCAAAAGCCTATCGAGACCATTCTAGGAGAGCGAAAAGACGACTTAACTCCTAGAGCAAACGAGAGCCTAGTAGAAGGCAGACAGAGAGCAGACCGATACGAGAAACTCATAGAGGAATTTCACAAGTGGCTAATCACACCACAACAAGACAGAGACGCATATGACATTAACACGGCTAGAACCTACTGTCTAGGAATTCTTCAAATTTTCCGATACTACAACATGTCAATAACGCTTAGAGCACAGTCTCCGATTAACGTAACAGTCGTGTCAGTCGGAGACTTCGTTTTAATGCCAATGCACGTTAAAGCCATGTTCCACGTAGCAAAAGACCTTAGAAGTAAACTACTGATTTCAATAGGCAATGACTTAGGCTGGCGAATCGGAGACGTGCTTAGCATTCAGAAGACTGAGTTACCAGACCTAGAGCAACAGACGCCTATCGTGTGGACACGGATAACAGCAAAAGAGAAACAAGTGGCTAAGACTTGCCTTTCAGACACAACCGTAAGCCTATTGAAAGAATATCTGTTTGCGTTTCCGTCTAAGAATCCTTACCTCTTTAACTCGAATGGTGAAGGTCACATAGACGACAAGACCGTTAACGACAGACTCAGAGACCTAGCGAAAGAGGCAAACATAGACATAGGCAATATGAAACTAACATGGCATTGCTTCAGAGACATGATAATCAGTCAGAGCAAGAACTTAGGCATAGACGGAGACATCATTAAGCTAATGGTAGGAAAAGCAGTCAACAAGTCAATGCTACCTTATCTAACGGGAATAGACGTTAAGACCGCATTCAACCGACTGCAAGAGGTAACACGGATAAACGGTTCAGTCATTAAAGAAGAATCAAAAGACATTATCGCACAGCTAGGCAAACAAGTCGGAGACTTGAGCACAAGACTAGAACAGCAAACGAAGACGTTAGAGGAAATAACTAAAATCGTGACCGAATCAAAAGCAGACCTAGAGAGCGCAAAAACAGACGCACAGAGAGCCTTAGCGCAAGTCTTAGCGAACAAACAAGAAATCCTTAATCTGTTGAAAGAGAAAGAGCGCAAAAGCTAACCTCTCTTTTTCTTTCTCGTTTTTTTGTATCCGACTCAGACTTAGAAAGCACTCCAAAAACCCGAAATTTTAAGCACGTGCTGAAACAAGCCAAAATCAACATAGAACGCAACATACAAAAGCACTCTAGATTCAGACTTCATAAATCTGATAGGTTTAGCTATTTGATTTAAAGGTGTGAAAAGGCAAGAAGAATGAAGAAAATCCTACTTGTTTGTCTTGGTCTAGTGATAGCTCCCGTCTCTGCATACATCATCTATGCCACGTTATTGACTCCTAAGTTGACGTCAAACCCAAATCTTGAGCCAACATCTACGCCTATCTTAGAGTTAATCAAAATGGAAACCAATGAAGACGGCTCTTTCACAGTTTACGTTAGAAATAACTTTCCAGAACCCACAGACGGCTACTTGCCAAGGTCTCATAGTATCGATACTGTAACACTCGCAATTGTAGTTTACGACCAAAATGATAAAGTAATATTTACAACAAATCGCCATGAATCAATGTATCCCCCTCATTCTAGCCCTCAACAAACAGTAGCAATAACATTCGCGGTAAGAAAAAACATAGAAGGCTCAAGAGTGATTGTTCCTTTAGAAATAGGTTATAGCGTTATGGTAACAGCACTAACAGAGACGAAACAAGAGCTATTCTCAAACAAATTAACCTACAATGGGTAGAAAACCACAACCAAGACCATATACCTACACTACACTATATTACTCCATATCGCTATCTACTCGTATCGTTTTTTGTGGATGTTAAAAATATTTTTTTTCTAGAGCATACATGTTAGAAGCTTTCTTATGTCTCAAAACAAAATCGGCAATTTGATTTCATGTTATGGTTATGACCGAACTTAGAAGTAACATAGGTTTACTCCTTTCTTCAGATACAAACAGTATGGAGAACAACCTAATCATCATTCTTATGGTCAGAGCTATCCTTAAAGCTTGTGGTTTTTCGGTCTAGAATCAAGCTTCTTCATGGTTGTTGTCATGGGCTTTAAGCTCCAATTAACCATTTCATGAATGGGAAATGACTGTCGAACCATGAGAGCCGACAATTAATCATGAAGAAGCAAAAAGACGCTATATCCCTCTACGTTAAGGGAAAACAAGCACGATTTGAGCCGAAAACAATCACCTATTCTAGCTTCTTTCAATTTTTTGTGGATGTTACTAGAATCTCTATGCATTAACTACTCACAGACATATTCATGAAGATGATGTGATTTACAAACGAACCCCCTAACTATATGTCTTCTTATTCTCTCTCTCCTCTCTCTCTACGGGTTCGTTAGTAAATCAGATACTTCATGGTTCGGTTCCTACCAAAAGGGAAACTAAGCCTAAACCTAGCTCCGCTAAATGACTTTTCCACAATTTTTCATGGGCTTTATGGATGTTATCTTTTCCTAGACTTTATGTTCATGAAACATTTTAAAAAGGCACTTAGCCTATACTATCTGTGTCTATTATAATAGAATAAGAAAGTATTATGTTGATACCCTCTGGAGTAAAGTGCGTTTTTTTAATGTGTGTTAGATACCCTATAGGGCTAAGTCCTTTTTTTTAATGTTTGACGGTAGCGAATTTTGGAAAGTCTTAATTGTGCTTCCATTGGCTATTTCAAGCTTGTTTCTATCCTCTTTTGGCATTTAAGCACGTGATTAAAGAGTAAATTAATAAGCGTGTCTTATGTATTATTTATATAGAAGTGTTAAAAATTGATAGTCAAGAAATGTTTGCAATGTGGTAAGGAATTTAGAGCAGACAGACAAACAAGAAAATACTGCTCTATCGATTGCTACCGAGAACACATGATGAAATCGTAAGGTGATTTCGATGACTGAACTAGGTATTTCTAGCGATTCCTTAGAGAGAGAAGCAAGTCTTGAAGAACTAGAGCAAATCCTAAGCCTAACGATAAAAAATGACTATGCTACTAAACTGATTTTGTTCTTAGCGTCTCTGCTGACCTATACCGATAAAGAGCAAGTAAACCTCATTATTGGTGGCGAAAGTTCAATTGGCAAAACCTATAATGTTCATGAAATTCTATGGTTCTTTCCTAAAGACGAAGACGTTTTAGAAATTCATGGCGCAAGTCGAACCTCTTTCATTCATGAGCCGTCTGCTATTCTAGTGGATTCCAGAAGTATGACATCTATCAATTTTTCTCAGAAACCTAAAGAAGGCGATTCAAAAGAAATTTGGGATAATTGGCATGACCTTATGCGGAATAAAGCCTATTTTCTTGACTACTCTAAGAAAATTATTGTTCTTCCAGACATGCCAGACACTAAACTTCTAGCAACTATCCGAAGTTTATTAAGCCATGACCAAAACAGATGTGAATATCGAGTTACCGAAAGCAAAACCCTAAGAACCAAAAAGGTTTTCATTTTAGGTTTTTTTACTACTATTTTTTGCACGTCTTCAACTGAACTAAATGAGCAAGAAATCACTAGGCACTTTCTCTTAACTCCAGAGGATTCAGAGGAAAAAGAAAGGGAAGCAATAGACTTAATCGCTAGGAAAAATAGCGATTTAGAATTTCAAAAGTGGTATGAATCAGAACCTAAGAGAAATTGGCTTCAACAGAGAGTCGAAAAAATAAAGTCTGAAAATGTTCGAGAGATTTTTATCCCTTCTGACTTAATGGAGAACCTAAAGAATTGGTTTATCACAAAAGTCAAACTTAAACCGAAAAGCAAGCGTGATTTTCCTAGACTTATAGCTCTAGCTAAAGCATGGTGTCTGTTCAATATATGGAAACGATTAGACGATAAAGGATTCCCTTACGTTAACGCTATCGATGTTGAAGTTGCGAAACGTCTTTACTCAGAAATTCTTGAATCAAACGTCCACGGCTTGTCTCCAGAAAATTGGAACCTCTATCAAAAAGTAGTTTTTCCAATAGCTAATAATAGTATTGGTGCAACACTAGACGAACTTCATAGACAATATTACGTAGTGAATAAACGTCAATGCTCTGATTATCGGTTGAAAGGAATGCTCAAAAACTTAGAAACGGCAGGCTTGATAACAAAAGAAACTTCGTCGAAACCTCACAGATATTTCATTATTCAAGAATCAAAAGGCGAAGAGCAACCTTCAGAGCCTAAAGTTATTCCGATAGACGAATTTTTGCCAAAAGGCGATTTCTCCACAAATCGTTAATGCAAGCTGTATTGATATAGCGAACCCAAGGGGGGATATAGCGAGAAATGAACAAAACTCTAGTCGGGTTAGTCTTGGTTGCGTTGTTGACAGGATTAATAGGAGGTTATGGTCTAGGATACTTGATTTATCAGCCACAAGTTCAGGCTATTCAAAAGGACCTTGGTGACTTGGACGATAGATTTGACACTTTCAATTCGACTCTTAGAGACACTAAAACCTCTGTGGCAAGTCTCAATTCAACGGTTCAAGAGATTGAGAGCATGACATGGCATGAAGCTTCCAGTTTGGAAGGCTCAGCAAGTGCTATTGGTAGCACATTCCAAATCAAAGGAAAATGGATGAGGATAAGATGGATTATGGAGGGAGTTTTATCTAGTGCATGGATTCATATATACATCAATTTCCCTAATGGAACGCTGTTTGCTGAGAGAGGTTCATCAGGAGTCTATGGTTCATATGCATGCGATATAGCGGAGACAAACCTACCAAACGAATATTACATAGAGGTCATTGCCTACAGTGTTAGTTCCTATCTCGTAGTGGTCTGGGATTACTATTAATCAGATTCATTGAATGCGAATAGCGCGCGCGAAAACTTCTAGAATAAAAGACGATTCAACGTTAAGGCTTTAAATATCAGAGAACCGACTTGACCTCTCTATTTTTGTCTAGGCGAAAACGAAACAAAACATTGAATTCAAAGAGGGATTTCTCTCTCTTCGGAGTGCAACTTTAGGAATATGGTAAAGACAGTAATTATCACTGAGACTATATTCAATATTACATTTTGGGCAGAATTTGATCTTTCTTGTAACAATTCCTTTCCAAGCATTGCGGAAAAGTTATAGCGAACCAAAAGAACAAAGGATTTTTAAGTGAATGGGCATGTATGAAGAGCTTCTAATTGCAGTTACTGCTCTAATTGTTTCTATAGTTTCAGTCTTGTATGTGGCTCTGAAGGAAGGAGTATCGTTAGGATTTCGAGAATCTGAAACAACTTCTACAAGAAGAAAAGAAATAACTAACACATTAAACGAAGCAATCAGAGCGGATATTTTGTCTTTTCTTGAAAAAAATGGTTCAAAGAAGCAAATTGACGATGATTTAATGGGTGAAATAATGGACGCTGCTCATAAGATTTACCGAAAGGATTTTGGCAATGAACTTTTAAGACAAACTACTTACTATTTCAATCGATTTCTCAGAGCACTAGTCTCATCTATCGTTACTATCATCTTGACCGTTGCGTATTTTCTATATTATTATGGGCTTCTCACACAAGTTCTCTACCTTTACTATATTTTTGGATTGTATTTCGTATGGATGACCACTTCTATAGTCCGTTCAGCATATATGCACGCAAGAAAATACTACTGTGCTAGAGAGGCTTTTCTGCAACTTTCAGAACAGCCAACTTTCGAGAATTGTTTTGCCATTGAGGAAGACTTGGAAGAAAAGGGAATTTCGATATAGATATATGCCTCTCCCACCCTCTCTGAAATTTCTCTCAGTTTCCTCAGAGCCTAGAATTCTAGAAGACTTACACTTGCAAAAACGTTAAAGTGTGTGTGGATATTCAACCTAAGAACGGAAGAGACAGATTTGAGAATGAATTTTGTGTTGCTAGGGTTCGGGCTTGCGTTAGTCATTATTGCTTTAGTGGCTCTGTATCGCTCAACTCTTAACCCATTCATGCAGAATACGGCGATTTTCTGCGGGTTCTTAATTCTAGGTGTTGGTATCTTGATAAGCATAATTGCGGGTTGGCTCATAGAAAGAGAACATATAGAACGCAAGCGAAAGCGTTTGAACACGGCTTAATAAACCACTCAATAGAGGCATTGATCTATGCCTAAGAAATCGCTTACTAAAGAACAAGACGTTTTCATAGTAGGCGGAATTCTTGCTGTTCTAGGTCTTTACGTTATTCTCTCTAGCCATGATTTACTATCGGGTTTTGTTCTGCTAGGGTTAGGCATAGTTTTTATGGCATCATCTTCTAAGGAACTACGAAAGAGAGTGTTCGAGTTTTTCTTTTCAATATTTAAAGACTTGTGGAAAATCCTTTCACACTCTAAATAACGTCCCTACCCTTCCCGATTTTTTTATTATTTTCCGACTAGCCATAAAATAATAGGCATGTTTTGAGCAAAAAAGACTTGGCATTCAGAATTATTTTTGGCTAAGTGCATGAGTGGTTAAGTGAACGAATTTCTGAGCAGTGCTCAAAAAAGGTTCTCTCATGCACTTAACCTATTATTCTTAAGGTCAAATCTTCCGAATAAAGTTTATGTATAAGGAATTTGCTGAAAAAAGCCGCTTATGTAGCCCAAATTTTTCAGAAAAAGAGGCTTGTTTTGAGCTTGTTTTTTCATTTTAAACCGAACTAAAGGTTAATTAAGAACCGTGCCTATAGGTCTTAGTGGTTAAGTGAAGGAAAATGAGCAGTAAAAAAGCAAACTGTTCAACCTCTAGACAACAAGAAGAGCTAGCATATCGAAAAACATGTTATAGAGTCTAGCCATGTCAACTAGATTCAATATTCCGTTTGACATAACTGAAGCAATGAAGTCTAACATCCTAGTTTCTGGAACAAACCACACGGGAAAATCTAGGCTCGCATGTGGAATCTGCTCAGTCTTGCAGACCTTCAATTGGAAAATAGTTGCTTTCGATAACACGGGAATTTGGAAGCAGATTTCAGATATTCCCTTTTACTATAGCCTAAGCGAAAACAGAAATTTCGACGAAGCACAAGAGCAATGGCATTATCTTTTTCCAACAACTTCAATGATTTTCGACACTAGCCTTTTGCTTCCCGTCAACCAAAAGTCGTTTGTCGATGACGTGCTTAGAAGGCTCTGGCTTGCTCAAGTCTATAACCCTCAAAATCAGTGGACACTCGTAGCTCTAGAAGAATTTCAACTATTTGGTAGGGACGTGAGGTCAAACGTAGCACAGAACATTCTCAGAATTTGCAGTGCGGGGAGAAACCACAAAATCCGTGTTCTAGCGATAACGACGGACTTAGCTTTAACCGATAGTGCATTTATTCGACTGACGAATCAGAGATACCACGGTAAAATTTCAAGCGAAGAAAACGGCTTGCGAAAATTCAGAAACTACTATGGCTTAGACAACACTCGAATCGCTAGAGAATTAGACTTAGGCTATTTTCTCTATTACCTCAATGACAAAATCCGAATCGTTTCTGTGCCATGCTTTCAACCCTCAAGACTTCCAGAACCCTATCGAACTCAACCGATAGAGCAACCCAAAAGCCTATGGCAACGAATTAAAGAGGCTTTAAAATGACAGAGACAAAGCGCTATTGTCGTGTATGCGGAAGAGAACTCAACGAATCAAATGTAGGCATGGAAGACGATATCTGTTGGGAATGCGAATCTGATGAGGCAATGGAAGAAGGTTTAGAAGAGTGGTAAAATGAGCAGTCAAGAAATCGGAAAAGAAAATGAAAGAAAAGTTGCCGAAGACTATAGGAAAAAAGGCTATCAAGTATTAAATGTCAATGAGGAAGGCTTTCCAGACTTGATAATCCTAAAAAACGGTAAAATTGAGTTTCTCATTGAAGTAAAGACACCCAAACATCCCGTTCATAAACCTCAACGAGAATACCACAAACAACTTGAGGCAATAGGTCTTCCAGTCAAAATTGAAATAGTAGAGGCTTGAGAAGATGCACTTAGTAGAAACAAAAGCCATTAGAGAGGCTTCAAATCTCTTTCCCGTGCAGAGCACGTTAAACAATGTTACTTCTATGTTGTTCCGTTTTTCTTTTGAAATCTCTTTTCCCGCAGGTCGACTCTAACCTCTCCAAAACGCAAATCAATCATCTGCAACATTACAAACACCATGCAACGATGCCAAAAACATGATCGCAGAAAGATTATAAGCGCCGCTATCATTATTGACTAACTTCAACACCCTCACACGAGAGAGAATCATAACTTGTCCCGAAAGAACGTGCAACTCAAGATTAAAGAACTCAAAACAAACGTTGCCACCCTAAAGGACCTTGAACTCAGCGTTGGACGCCTCATCACCGAAACATGGACAGAACCAATGGGACCCACACCAAACCCCAGCATCGCAACCCTGAGAGAATGGGACCACAAACTCTTAAAACGCTACAAACCATTCTACCTGCCCTACTGCGACGTCTGCTGCCTCTGCACCTTCGGCAAATGCGACCTAACCGCCGGCAAACGAGGCGCCTGCGGAATAGACATGGCAGCACAACAATCACGCATAGTCCTACTCGCCTGCCTAATCGGCGCCTCCACACACACCGCCCACGCACGCCACATGGTTGAACACCTAGCCGAAAAATATGGACACGACTTCCCCCTAGACGTAGGCGGACTCAACATACAAGTAGAAGCACCAATAATCCGCCTAGTCTGCGGTTACAAGCCCAAGACCATAGGCGACCTGGAAGACGCCCTAGACTACTGCGAAAACCAAATCACCAATCTACTGTCATCAACACACACAGGACAGGAAGGCAACCACATAGACTTCGAATCCAAAGCCTTCCACGCAGGCATGATCGACCACATTGGGCTGGAAGTAGCTGACATAGCACAAGTAGCTGCCCTAGGCTTCCCAAAAGCCGACCCAGAAGCACCACTAGTCGACCTAGGCTACGGCACAATAGATACACAGAAGCCCATGATACTCTGCATCGGGCACAACGTTGTACCAGCAACAGGAATAATAGACTACCTGAAAACAAACGGACTCCACGGCGAAGTGGAAGTCGCAGGCCTATGCTGCACCGCACACGACATGACCCGCTATACGCCTACAGCCAAGATCATAGGACCAATTTCATGGCAACTCAGGTTCATACGAAGCGGACTCCCAGACGTAATAGTTCTAGATGAACAATGCGTACGAACCGACTGCCTACAAGAAGCACAAAAAATCAAAGCACCCGTGGTTGTAACAAGCGAGAAAAACTGCATGGGCTTACCCAACCGAACAAACGACCCAGTTGACGCAATAGTAAACGACCTGCTCGACGGAAAAACCCCAGGAGCACTCATACTCGACCCCGACAAGGTCGGAGAAGTCGTGGTTAGAACAGCAGTCAAAGTAGCACCCAATCGTCAAGAATTCAAGGCGATCCCAAGCGTTGAAGAAATCGTTGCAGGCTCCAAAACCTGCAAGAAATGCAACGACTGCCGAAGAGCATGCCCACAAGACCTCCACATAATGGAAGCAGTGGCTGACGCCTCAACGGGCAATTTAGACTCTCTCGCAAACCTATACGACGTATGCGTAGGATGCGGACGCTGCGAAAGCGCCTGCCAAATGGACCTCCCTCTTCACAGCTATATCGTCAAGGCAGGAGAAAAGAAACTCAAGGAAGAAAAATTCAAAGTCAGATCTGGAAGAGGCGCCATACAAGACGTAGAAATACGAAACGTAGGCAGCCCCATTGTCCTCGGCGAAATCCCAGGCGTCCTCGCAGTTGTAGGTTGCTCCAACTACCCACACGGCGGAAAAGAAGTAATCGACATCTGCCGAGAGTTCGCCAACCGCAGGTTTATCGTGGTTACTTCAGGCTGCGCTGCCATGACTGCAGCCATGGACAAGAACGAAGAAGGTAAGACGCTTTATGAAACGTATTCAGGCGCTTTCGAAGCGGGCGGTATAGTCAACGTCGGCTCGTGCGTAGCCAATGCACACATAGCAGGTGCAGCCATCAAAATAGCTAACATATTTGCCAAGCGCAACCTCCGAGCAAACTACGAAGAAATAGCTGACTACATTCACAATCGTGTAGGCGCAGTTGGCTTAGCCTGGGGCGCATACTCTCAAAAAGCAGCAGCAATCGCAAGCGGATTCTGGCGACTAGGCATTCCAGTGGTTGTTGGTCCACACGGCGCCAAATATCGCCGCATGCTTCTAGGCAGAAAAGACCGCGACGAAGATTGGAACGTTTACGACGCCCGAACCGGAGACAACGTGTACGTAGGTCCGGCTCCTGAGCATCTTTTCTACGCGGCTGAGACCAAAGAAGAAGCCATGGTTATGATCGCCAAACTTTGCATGCGACCGAACGACACAACGAAAGGAAGAGCCATCAAACTAACACATTGGATCGACCTGCACAAACGACTCTACGGCACAATGCCCGACGACATACACCTCTACGTCCGCACTGAGTTAGACATACCGATAACCATGAAGGAAGAAATCCACAAGATACTTAAAGAGAAAAACTGGAAGGAAAACAGAATCCCCGACCCAACACTACTGCCAAGAATGATAAGAAAGAGAAAGGAGGAAGCCTAAGTTGGCAGCAGCAGAACCATGGCAAAAAGCAGAAATCCCAGGACCCACCAAGGCGCTGGTCATAACCAAACCAGAAGTAGTCGTCGCAATGGTCAAGAAAGCAAAACATCCCTTACTCGTCGTTGGACACGAAGCCGCTGAAACCCAGATTGGAGAAAAGACCCTTTTGGACTATGCAATCCGCATTTCTCAGGAAGGAAAAATCCCATTAGTGGCAACAGCACACACGGTGGGCGAGTTTATGAAAAAGGGATTCCAGCCAGCAGCGTTCATGCCAGCCGTTGACATCGGCAACAGACTCGTCGACCCAGAGTGGAAAGGCTTGGACGGTAACGGACAGTATGATTTGACCATGTTTATGGGCATCACGTATTACATGGAATGGGTCATCTTCTCAGGACTCAAGCATTTCGGGCAAAACTTGAAAACAATCAGCTTGGACAGATATTATCAGCCGCATGCATCTTGGTCTTTTTCCAATCTGCCTGTCCAAGATTGGGCTCAGAATCTTGAAGTTATCATTAGCAAGTTAGGAGGCGAATAGGCGAAATGTCGATGTTTGCAGACATACCTGTCGATGTGGGCGTCATCTACGAAGGCGAGAGAATAAGGTTCAAAGACACCCAAGTGGAATTAGGCGGCGAACGCATCGACACCAAATTCGAACTAGCCAGAGTAAGAAAGCCCAACGAAGTCGAAGACGGAAAAATCATCATCATCGGACCAGACATCAAAGAAATGCCCGTGGGCAGCAGCCACCCGTTCGGCATACTCGTCGAAGTGGCAGGCGCACAACTAGAAGAAGGACTTGAAAGCGTTGTTGAGCGAAGAATCCACGCGTTCGTCAACTACATCGAAGGCATGATGCACCTCAATCAACGCTACGACATTTGGCTACGCCTTAGCAAGAAGTCGTTCCAGAAAGGATTCGATTCGTTCTCGTTCATGGGAAAAGTCCTGCAGCGACTGTACAAGAACGAGTTGCCCATCATCGATAGAATCCAGGTCACATTCATAACAGAGCCAACCAAAGTCAAAGAAATGTATCCAGAAGCGCTAGGCATCTATGAAGCTCGCGACGCAAAGGCACGCGGGCTCAAAGATGAAGAAGTTGACAAATTCTATGGTTGCAGCCTCTGCCAGTCCTTTGCTCCGACACATGTTTGCGTCATAACTCCTCAGAGATACTCCAACTGCGGTTCAATCAGTTGGTTTGACGCCAGAGCCACTGCCAGAATCGATCCAAAAGGACCCGTGTACGAGATTGATAAGGGCGACCTCATCGACCCAGTGAAAGGCGAGTATTCAGGCGTGAATGAAACGGTGAAGAAGAAGTCGCTCGGAGAAATCTCACGAGTTTGGCTCTACACAGGGTTTGGCTATCCCCACACGTCTTGCGGCTGCTTTGAAGCAGTTGCATTCTATATTCCAGAGGCTGACGGTTTCGGCGTAGTCCACCGAGGCTACAAAGACGTCACAGTGAACGGCTTGCCGTTCTCCACGATAGCGGATTCCACTGCAGGCGGCAGACAAGTTGACGGCTTCCACGGTTTATCCGTCGAATACATGCGATCACCAAAGCTGCTGCAAGCCGACGGTGGATGGAACCGCATTGTTTGGATGCCATTAACCATAAAAGAACGCGTCAAAGACTTCATACCCAAAGACGTCATCGACAAAATCGCCACCGAAAACGAAGCTAAAACCGTCGACGACCTGAAGAAGTTCTTGGAAACGCAGAGTCATCCAGTTGTTGAATTATGGAAAGCCAAGCCAACCGAGGCAGCAGCAGAAGCGGCTGAGGCTCCAGCTGAGGAAAGAGAGGTTCCAGCAGGTGCCCCTGTGCTTGAGCTGCCGACTCTGCCGATCGCTACTGGTGGCTTCAAAATAATCTTGAAAGACGCCAAGATACACGCCAAGAAAGTCATTATTCGAGCAGAGAAAGCTGAGAAAAGGTGAGCTGTTCTTGGGAGATGCTGGAGAAGAGGAGACGCAGAAGAAGGCACTGTTGAAATTCAGTCCCGAGCTGTTCGAGATCTTAAGCAAGCTACAGGAAGTTGAACTCGAAGATGTCGACTTGGATGTTGGCGACTTAGAGATTTGGCTTCAACCGTCTGCCGTGGCAGCACCTAGAGCACCATCTGTGGCAGTGCCCAAAAAAGCGAAGCCGTCGAATATTATCGAAGTTGATTTTGTTCCGCCGATTGAAACCTACTCTGGACGAATCTGTGAGGTGCAGTTGGGCGCAACCAAGAAAGATGGTGGAACACGCGGAAAATCACTAATCGTCGGTGGCGAAAAATCTCCCGCCTACTACTTGTTCGAAAACCCTACCCCTCACCCTCCAGTTATCACTCTTGATGTCTTCGACATGAGGATTCCCCTAGCAAAAGCGGTCAAGATGCACGTGGAAGAAGTAATCGACGACCCAGCAGCATGGGCAAAACTTGCAGTAGACAAATTCGGCGCCGACATGATAACGCTGCACCTAGTAAGCACCGATCCACTCTTGAAGGACACGCCCCCCAAAGAAGCAGCCTTAACAGTTGAAAAAGTGCTGCAAGCCGTGGACGTTCCAATAGTTATAGGCGGATGCGGCGACCCACAGAAAGACCTGAAAGTATTCGAGAAAGCGGCTGAAGTCGCCGCTGGCGAAAGAGCGCTCATAAGCTCCGTAACCCTCGACATGGATATTGAACGATCGGCCCAAGCTGTGAACAAGAACGGTCATGTGGCTTTAGCGTTCACTTCGATGGATCTGAACCACGCTCGAGAACTAAACCGCAAACTGTACGAGTTCTTGCCCAAAGAGCAGGTCATAATGGACACAACGACAGCCGCGCTCGGATATGGACTGGACTATGCTTTTACCATCATGGAGCGCGCTCGACTCTCAGCGTTGCTAGGCGACCCAGAGCTTCAACATCCATTGTCGTCTGGCACAACCAATGCTTGGGCTGCCCGAGAAGCTTGGCTCAAGATGGCGCCTGAATGGGGACCAAGAGAATTACGTGGACCCATCTGGGAAACAGTGACGGCGTTGACTCTTTTCTTGGCTGGCGTGGACGTTTTTATGATGATGCATCCCGCCGCCGTTAAGACTCTCAAAGAAGTGATCAGCAAGCTAACCACGGGCACAACTGTAGGAAAACCCGAGTCGATTGCAGACTGGGTTACAATGAAAATTTAGTCTTTCTAAAGGAGAGAGAATGGCACCATGACCGAAAAAATCGGCGTGAAAGAACTCAGCCCAATCGATGTTTACATGCAACTGCCCAAGACCAACTGCAAAAAATGCGGTTTGGAAAACTGCATGGCTTTTGCAACCAAACTGGTCAACAGAGAAACAGCTCTCGAAATGTGCAAGCCATTGCTGGAAGAAAAACAGTACTCTAAAGCCTACGAGAAACTTTGGAACATGCTCAAGCCGCCTGTCAAAGAAGTCACAATCGGCGTCGGCGACAGAGCCGTTAAAATCGGCGGCAAACTCGTTATGTATCGGCATGAGTTGACTTTTCATAATCCCACACCCATCGCAATTGATGTAACCGATGAAATGCCCGAAGAAGAACTGATATCACGAGTAAAGAAGACCGAGGGTTTCTCCTACATTTACATTGGCAAAGAACTCAAATTGAACATGGTCGCAGTGAGGTCGACTTCAAAAGACCCTGAAAAATTTAAGCCAACCGTCAAGAAAGTTGCTGAGAACACGCGACTGCCGCTCATTCTGTGCTCGCTCCATCCAGAGGTAATCGAAGCGGGCTTGATGGCTGCACCCAAATCGCGACCGCTTATCTACGCTGCTACAAAAGACAATTGGAAAGACATGGCTGAACTAGCCCTAATGTACGACTGCCCCTTAGCTGTTTTCGCGCCAAATGACCTCAAAATGCTAAGGTCGCTGACAAAGACGCTTGTAGAATACGGCGTCAAGAACTTGGTGCTGGATCCAGGAACGTTTCCAGATGAAGGACTCACGGACACCATAAACAATTTCACTATGCTACGGAGAACTGCGTGTCGAAAAGGCGACGATTTGCTTGGTTTTCCGCTTATTGGAACACCTATAACTGCTTGGACTGAACGCGCTGACATTCCAGAGATTAACATGTGGGACGAAGCATACTTAGCGGGCATGCTCATCACCCGATACGCAGACTTGCTCATAATGCACAGCAACGAAGGCTGGGTGCTTCTGCCAAACGTCGTGTTGAGACAAAACATCTATACTGACCCAAGAAAACCCGTGGCTGTCGAACCTGGCGTCAAGACGTTCGGCACCCCCGACGAAAACTCGCCAGTTCTTTTGACAACCAACTTTGCGCTCACGTATTATACGGTTGCTTCAGACGTTGAATCAGCGGGCGTTAACTGCTTTTTGATGGTTGTTGACACTGAAGGCTTAGCGGTAGACAGTTCAGTTGCGGGACGGAAGCTCACGTCTGACAAAATCGCTGAAACTCTGAAGGAGACCAAGATAGAGGAAAAAGTGAAGCATCGGAAACTTATCATTCCTGGCAAAGCAGCTAGACTTAGCGGAGAGATTCAAGAGTTGAGCGGCTGGGAAGTGCTGGTAGGTCCTCGAGACTCGTCGGAGATTCCGAAGTTCCTGCAAGATCGCTGGAAATAGTTTGCTGTGAATGCTGTTTAGCTGTCGCTCTTGGGATAGGTGTGGGCATCGACGCCCATTGCTTTGGCTATTTTTTTGATCTTGATTTCAATGCTTTTAGGGGGTTCTTCTAGTTCTTTTAGGGGTTTGATGAAGCCGACTATAATGTTGGCTATGACTTCTTGCACGAAGTGGTTTAAGGGCAACTTGCGGTTGTTAACCCAAAGCTCAGTTTCAAAATTCTTGCGCATAACTCTGTGTTTCTCGCTCATACGTTGTCACTTTCTTGCTTTGTTGCTAAAATAGACGTCTCTTGATTATAGGCTTTGGTATTTTTGTGGCGAAAAGGTTGATTAGCAAGTTCCGTCAACTCTACGGAATTCTGTTGAAGAAAATAGTCGGAAGGTGCACAGCTGTTGGGCAAGACTGAGGACCAAATCATCGAGGTGCTTCAAACGTCTGGAAAACCACTAACCTTGGTGGAAATCGCTGAGAAGATGGGAAAGCCTCCTAAGAAGATATTCGGCGGCCTGCGAAAACTGTTCGAAGCTGGCAAGGTTCACTGCGACCTCAAAGCACGCACTTATACGCTGTCCAAGGGATAACTCGTAGTGGTCAAGCTAAACTGAGAAACCGCCTTGGTCGAGAGAAGAAGTCTACGTTGCTGAGTTTTCTGCAGTGAATTGAGGCTTTTTGTATCGTTTCATGTAGGCTTCATCGTCGGACAGAAGTTTCTTTGTTGTGTCGATCCTTTTTTCGGTGTCAATGTTTTCGTTTAGGGCAAGGACTTCGGCTGGTGTCTTGAACCGTTCAATTACGCCGTCGTTGCGTTTTCGTTTTACTTCGATGCATCCGTCGACCATGCAGTTCAGGACGCAGGATGTGCAGTAGACGCACAGCTCGTCCACAATTGCGATTTCGCCTGTTTTCCAGTACAGTGCTTTTGTTGGGCATACTTCTATGCAGAAGCGGCAGTCGATGCCTTTGCAGGTTTTCATGTCGATTTTGATGCTGCCTTCTTCAAAAAATTCTTTAACGCCTACAGCCTTAAGCAGTCGTTCTCTTTTCGCTCTTCTCTGCTTCTCTGAGGTTCCGTGGAGAGCCTTGAAAATGTCTACGCTTTGCTTAGTGTCTCGTTTTTGAGCCATGTTCTTAAGGCCCTCCTTTGTTTGTTCCGTCACGCCCAGTTTTTGTTAGAGGCGCGGTAACTATGATGAATTGCTCCTGATGATTTGGATGCCAGAATTAAGAATGGTTATTCCCGTTATATTTAAACTCGCCTCGAGCCACAGAGACACCGATACAGAAGTTGAAATCAACCATCAAAGTGGCGTCAACAGGCTATGAAGCCATAGCACTAATCACAGGTTATTGGAGACCTGGCGATGACTATCTACAGCAGATTGTTGAGGCTCTCAAGGGCAAGGTTCAAGACGGCGATGTGGTCACTGTTTCTGAAAAAGCCATCTCAACCGCTTCAGGGAACATTGTAGACGAGAAACCAATCACATCTCGCGTGCTTGCAAAGCTGCTTGCAGGATTCTGGATGCGCATCGTGTGGGCTTGCTTACTTGGCAGGTTTTGTCACCTTCGCAGAAAGACCGTTGGACGCTTCAGAACTTATCCGATCGAAGAAGGTGCCAAGCATAAGCAGTTGGCGCTTGAGGAGGCGGGTTTTTTTCAGGCGTTGATGCATGGGTCTGAAGGTGGAATCGATGGCAGCAACCTGCCTTACTCGTTTGTTAGTTTGCCATTGAAGAATGCTCAAGAGATGGCGAAGAGGATTCAAGAGAGAGTTCAAGCTGAGTTGGGCAAGAATGTCGTTGTGGTGATTGTTGACACCGATAAATCCTACACGTTTCGGAATTTCCACTTTACGCCTAGACCGAATCCAATTCGAGGAATACAGTCTCATGGAGGAGTCTTTGCCTATTTGCTGGGGAGGTTCTTGAAGCTTAGAGCGAGGTCTACGCCGATTGCTCTGTCAGGTTCCAGCCTTGGCGCTGAGACAGCTCTTCAGATTGCTGAGACGGCTAACAAGGCACGTGGCTACGGTGCTGGTAGAAACGTGTGGGATATGGCTGAAACCTTTGACGTTGCGCTGACTGATGTAACGTGGGAAATGCTTGAGAGAGTTGAGCATAGACCCATAGTGATTGTTCGACGTCGGCGAAAAAGCACATAAGGGCTGAGTTGTAAGCATATCGTAAACTGTTTGGATGAAGACGTCAATGCAGAACGCATCGTTGGTTGTGGAGCAGGTTCACACTTTTTTTGAACCCAAGTCAGTAGCTGTTGTGGGCGCTTCCAAGAAGATAACCAAAGCGGGGCATGTTATTTTCAAGAATTTTGCGGATAACAAGCGTCGCGGCATATTCAAGGGCGAGTTGTACCCTGTGAATCCGCATGAGAACTATATTCTGGCTTCTAAATGTTACCCATCGCTTAAAGAGATAATCGGGGAAGTTGAACTCGTTGTCATCGTGGTGCCAGCTGAGGGTGTTCCTCAGATCATGCAGGAAGCCGCGCAGAAACGTGCAAAAGCAGCGGTTATAGTGAGCGGCGGCTTCGGGGAAATCGGCAACCACAAGCTGGAGGATGAGGTAAAAGCCATAGCCAAGAAAGCTGGCATCAGAATTCTTGGTCCGAACTGTTTGGGCGTGTACGATTCTTCGACAGGTGTTGACATGTTGTTCCTTCCAGAGACTAGAGTGTTGACAACGGGTGAAGAGGTTGTTGCGACGCCGCGTCCGAGGAGTGGACCGATAGCGGTGGTTACGCAGAGTGGTGCTTTTGGCGTTGCCGTGCTGGATTACATGGCGGGCGAAGAAATAGGTTTGAGCAAGTTTGTCAGCTTCGGCAACAAGATCGATGTGCAGGAGCCTGAGATTCTTGAGTACTTGCTTCACGATCCGCAGACGCGCGTCGTGCTCTTGTATGCCGAAAGCATCGACGCTGGAAGGGAATTCATGGAAGTTGCCAAGGAAGTGACAAGGGTTAAGCCCATCGTAGCGTTGAAATCTGGCAAGACAGAGGCTGGAGCAAGAGCTGCGCTTTCGCATACGGGCGCTATTGCAGGTTCCGATAGAATCTATGATAGCGTGTTCCTCCAGTCTGGTGTTATTCGAGTTCGAGACACGGAAGAATTGTTGGATGCGAGCGAAGCCTTGGCTTTTCAGCCTCCAGCCGCTGGAAACAACGTTGCCATAGTTACGGCTGCGGGTGGACCTGCGATTATGGCGGCTGATGAGTGCGAGTCTAGGGGCGTGAGCGTGAAGAGGTTCAGCGATGAGACCATGGAGAAGTTTGAACAACTGAAGAGGGAGGAGAAGATTCCTTCGTTTGCCACGAACTATAACCCGCTTGATTTGACGGGGTCGGTTACTTCGGAGATGTTTGAGGTGGGCACTAGGATTCTGCTTGAGGACCCGGACATCTATGGTGTCATGGTGTTTGGCTTGCATCATTCGCCAGCGTTGCAGGAAGACTATGTGGATAGAATAGCTAACCTGTCCAAGAATTATCTCAAGCCTGTTCTAGCCTGTGACATCGGCGAAACAGAAATGGCTGCGTACATTCGCGGGAGGTTTGACAAGTTGGGGGTTCCATCGTTCTCGTCGCCTGAAGACACAGCCCGAGCGATGGCGGCTCTTGTCCACTATGGGCTATACCTCAAAAAGAACAGTTTCTACGAAGACTACATTGACCAGTTCAAGCAGAAAGTAAGAAGATAAGCGCTGCCCGGGCACATTTCAGAATAGGCATGAGACGCTATCAGTTGGTCAGATAATATTCAAGCGCTTCACGCTCGGAGTACGCTTGACCTACCAGTTGGTGAAGCAGAGTTCTTTCGCCCTTGACCAAGATTCCGTTTCTTAAGACGTTAAGTCTTAGGGGCGCGGAAAGATTTGCCAATTCAACCAAGTCCGTAGTTAAGCCCAAATCTAGTTCTATCTTGGCGTTAAGACTTAAGAGGTCGCTCAGATTCAAGGTCGGGATGGAGTAAACGCAGATATCTATGTCTCTTACACTGTCTCGTCTTGTAAAGCTGCCAAAGATTAGTGCGAGCAGAATCCTTTTTTCGCCATCTAGTAATCTTCTGACTTTTTTACGGATTTGTCTTTTCTCTTCTTTCCCTAATCTGTAGAATTGTACTCGGTCATATGCGGATTCCATATTTTCTCTTTATGCTCCGTAGGAATTTGTGGACGCACTTGAAGTTCTTCTTGACTGAATCATAAACTTGGGCGTCGTCTATGGTCCAGTAACGATGAGCCAAGAGGTTTCTTAGTCTCATTATCTCAACCAAGTCTTTAGCGCAGTCAAAGATGCCTTTGTCCTCTAACATCCTGAAACACTCCGAATAAGACTGTGGTTCCCGATGAAGGTCTTCCGTTGCAGCATGTACACATATGCTGCCAAGAGATTCGGCGAGAACAATGAGGTGGTATCTAATGGAATATTTCTCTTCTGAGCTTAGCTTTGGGTAAGGTTTTGACGTAAGCCTCTTTAGCTCAGATACAGCCTCTAAGACGTCATTCATTCTCTGCTTCAGATAAGCTGCGTCTGTGGGCATTCCAATCCACACTCGCTAGTATACTCAACTCCAAATAATACTATTGTTTTCTAATTGACAGTAAACAAAGTAAAGCCATGTCAGCTCTTAGTGTCGTATCCCTTTTGGCTATTTTTGACTTTTTACGGGTTTTCTAAGCATCGAACCAGCATAGAGACCGATGAAACCTAACACCAATGCCAATAGGACGTTGAGAGCCACTTGAGTAACTAGCGCCAACTGCTCATAAACAAACCAATCAGTTGTTGTCCATGCACCCGTAGAATACATGCTTTGCAGGTTCTCTTTAATCCAAGCGCTAGAGTAGCTATTAGCAGAAAGAGACAACACTGTAACAAATGATGTCTCTGCTCCAAACAAAACAGCTATTTTTCCGACCGCTTTTGTTCTGGATTCTTCTTGTATCTTTCCAGCGAAAATGTAGCCTACAACTAACCCGGTGACTAATATGGATAGGATGCCTGCAGAATTGATCCCCCAATAAGAGCCCAAGGACGGAATCAACGTCAAGGCAAATATAAAGTAAACAAATACAAAAACCACAGCCACAGTAGCCACAGCCAGAATGACGTCACTAAACTTCAACCTACCACTTCCTCTGAAGCCTGAAAGCGCATATGTGTTCTCGGTTCAGCTATAGCTTTTCCGCATAATCGAAGTGCCCGTGAAAGGCAGAGAACAATAGGTTAGCTGCTTGGACTGTGATTAGAAACTGAACGCCAGAAATGCTGAATGTTTTTATGGATCATGCTTGGCCTGTGTTTTCCACGTAGCCCATGTAGCTGGTGTACGGTGGTTTGATGTCGTTTTGC
>Ga0315314_1000648_pt1 | contig 36174 bp, 22 predicted proteins | sample TDP9_MG_FD_203631 | JGI IMG/M metagenome (GOLD analysis project Ga0315314, IMG submission 203631) | Freshwater sediment microbial communities from Lake Towuti, South Sulawesi, Indonesia - TDP9 | ecosystem: Environmental > Aquatic > Freshwater > Lake > Sediment | place: Indonesia: South Sulawesi... | reverse complement strand
CAACCTGTCCGAAATGACTCATATCCAAATCCCTTGGCACCTGTCGGAAAGTCAACCCTTTAGAAGACGAAAAAGACGCTGAAAAACACAGCGAAGGCAAAGGAAGACAAATGCGCTGGTCGATAGGAGAAAAGGATAAGATCATAGGACTTTTCTTTGAAGTATGACACGACAAATTCGTTTTTTTGTGAGGTTTCATCTCATTTAGATGGTACCCCCCTACTCTTATATGTAACAATGGAAGCAATTTGATTGGTAACAATGAAGAAGCAGACAGGCATATGGGTTGACGCGCAGGTTTGGCGGGCTTATCGGGATCTGTGCAGCCGTGAGAAGTTGAGGCCAGCTGAGCCATTAGAGAAGTTTATCCGTTTTGTTTTGCGTGACGGCTCAGCGGTGGCGGTTTTGAATTGGCTGGAGAAGGCGGAGAAAGTTGAGGGTTTGGAAGCTTATGCACGCGTGTTGCTGAACTGGTATAGAAACGGAAAGATGTGGATAGATGTAACGGATGAGGATGAAGCCCCTATAGAGCCAATGTTGCTTTCTGCTTTGAAGGAGGTTGCTGATCCGCAGCTTCGACAAGCAATAGAGGAAGAGTTGTCGATAAAGCCTGTTAAGAACAAGTCCAGCAGGAAACAAGCCAAAGCGGAGAAGAAGTAACCAAAACGTTAGAGGAGTTAAGGAAAGAGCTTAGAGGAGCAGAATGAGCCGTAGACCTCGAAAGTCCATGTCTTCTCATCGAACTCTGGTATAGGCCCAACGTGAAGCACTTGAAGCTTATCTACTTCGCGCTGTCCTATAGGCAACCTCTCAGCCACTTCCTCCCCCGCCATCTTCAAAAAGTAATAAATCGTTCCTACCGATACGGCCAGGCCAGTTCCGATATAAACCAATGATCTCAGAAATTTTCTTCTGCTCAGTTTGAATACTATGCATACTGAAAAGAAATCGTTTCATATATACATTCTTCACTTGAGTCTTCTGATACACTTGTGTTCGCTCGAAAATATGTTGCAGAAATAAGAGACAAAGATCATGGCGAGATTTCGACTTCGGTTTCTTTCTCGATCTCTCTATCTAGCCATACTATGAGGTCGCCGCCGGTTAGTTGCCACCGATAATGGCAAGAGTCCAATGGATCATTATCCAGCCTCACTTGGACACTGCTAGATTTCCAGTCGTCGACTCTGAACACTGGATTGACAACTTTCACACGTGGCCTCATCAAAAAACTAACCTTTTCACGGCCCAACGCCTTGAACGCATAGGCCCTCTCGGAAAACTTGAACCCCTGGTACGGCGTTACTCCACGTATCACCTTTGTCTCAGTGTGCACGATTGCTGGATTGAGCCACGACAAGGCTATTTCAGCCAGACATGTTGAAGACTCTTCTGTCGCTCCTGTCAGATAGAGCCAAATCGAAGGTCGAGGCGGTCGATCGAACGGCGTGTAGGAGTAGCCGAAACAGCAGAGAGAAGTGTGAGTCGCAACCATCCCCACATCATCACCGGCATCAGTGAACCCAACGAAATCCTCTCTCTCATAGACGGGCCAATGCTTGTAAGTTGAGACTCCTGAGAAAACATTGAATTGAGGGTGATCATGGTGGCATCCGGCACAAGGCTTGTAGGGGAATAACGCCTTGTTCTTTGGGACGACAACAAACGGGTCTGGTCTCGCCTTCACGTTGATTCTTCCGATGTACGCGTCCCAGTCAGCGATCTCGGGATGATACCTACACAGAGGCCCAAAGGGAGAGGTCATAGGCCATTTAATCTCTATCTTGTCGCCTTCGAGATTTTGGAATGTGAATGCCCTCTCTTTCTCTAGATTCTTTTCTGGAGTTGTTCCTTTTCCGTTGATCAAGATCCATTCGCCAACTTCCCATATGGTTGGGTTTCCACCGTAATCGCTCAGATCTCCGGGCCATCCGACCAGTTTCTGCACAGCGATGCCGTCTGGATAGACCGTGTAGTATTCATCTGCAGTTGTGTTCCCGTTAAAGACCTCATAGTTGATGTTGCACAGCGCGTAGTGCCAGTGTACTTTAGATCTTGCTTCACCGCTCTCAAGTATCTCCACGGAACTGTACTTGAGTTGCTTATCCATGATAGGCTCGTAGCAATGGTTGTCCTCTGCGCTGCCTGTCTCGAACCATTCGGGGGTAAACCAAACTTCGCCTCCCAAATCCCAGCAGGGGACATACTGAGCCTTCGACCAGAAAACCAGCCTCCAACTCTTGCCGAATTCTACGACAACTCCTGGACCAGAAACACCGGAAAAGGTTATATTGTCTTGGTATGCCCTCAAATTTCTCACTTCTTTGAAACCTTATATGGACCGATAATAAATAGATTATGCTCGACCTAGCAGCTCAGGAAAATAACCCCTTGGCAAAAATTGAGGTGTTCCAAGTTGCCTAAAGAGATGACTTCTAAGGAGCGGATGTTAACAGCCTTCCGGAACCAACAACCGGACAGGGTTCCGGTTTCACCTGATATTTCAAACATGATACCTGCAAAACTGACTGGCAAGCCATTCTGGGAGATATACCTTGATGGGGATCCTCCTTTGTGGAAGGCTTACGTCGAGGCGGTTAAGTACTATAGGATCGACGGTTGGCAGTACGGAGGGTACCTAGGCCGTCTAATCGACTCGACAAAGGCGCTTAAGCCGACCGACAAGACTGATGAAAGGAAGTTCCGAAATGTCGTCATCAGCAAATCGAGGGATGCGATCACTGTTCGCACCTACTGCACGACGCCCAAAGGGAAACTGTGGTCTGATACAATCTTCTTCCGCGACCAACCTCCATGGACGACTAGGAAATACTTTAAGGATTTCGAGAAAGACTTCGACCACCTTCAGTACTTTTACCCTGACCCCTCAGACCGCAGCGGCGAAGCCTATTGGATCATGGCAAACTCGATGGGAGATATGGGAACAACTGGTCTAGCGGTTGGGCTTCCGGGTTTCCAAGATCTTTTCGGTTTGATAGATGGTGGTTTGGAGGAAATCTGCAGACTATACTTGAAGAAACGCGACCTCATAGAAGAATACCGCAAGATGTTTCACGAGTACGCGGTCAGTTACCTAGAGAGAGGCCTTCAGATTCACCCTGAATTCGTGCTGGTAGGCGCTTCTGGCTTGCTAACGCTTCAGTCTCCGGCCGTCTTTGACAATCTGAGCCTTCCAACGCTGAAGGAGATTACTAGGATGGCTAAGGAGGCAGACGTTCCTACTCATCTCCATTCCTGTGGAAGAGAAAGGTACGTAGTCGAGAAGGCTGCACAAGAGACCGATCTGTCCTCCATAGAACCTCTTGAGCCTCCGCCTGGGGGTGACTGTGACCTAGCTGACATTAAAAGATTGTACGGCAAAAAGATCGCCTTGAAAGGAAACATCCAGACCACTAGGCTTCTCATGGCAAGTCCCGACGAGGTAGAACGGATGGCTAAGTGGTGCATCGATGCGGCTGGAGAAGGCGGGGGCTACGTTTTGTCAACGGGCGATCAGGTCGGCAGGGACACCCCGGATGAAAATTTGTTCAGACTAGTCGAGTTCGGTAGGAAATATGGGAAATATCCTCTTAGGAAAAGCAGTTAGCTGTCTACCGCTATTTTCTGATTCCGTGATCATTAGGCGATTCTAATATGGGAGAATCCATCCTGCCTTTGTTATCATCACAATGGCGGAGGATACTCCAGCCGTTATTCCGACCCCAGTGACTATGCCTGCTGTGAGAAGGCTGCGGTAGACGTCCCATTTCTCTTTGAAGAATCTTTTCAGTCCGAAGTTGCCTAGTAGGGCTCCTATGAATGTGGCCACGGAGAATGGCGGGATCTGGAGGAAACCGGTTAGCAAGCCCATTAGCGAGAAAGGAACTGCCGTAAACCTACCGAGTGCATCGAAGACGATGGCGATCGCAAGAGTGATGCCGAATGGCCAGGCGATTATGGCGGGATTGAAGGCTGCTATCTGGCGCGAGGCCCAAAATCCAGTTGACAGGACCTCAAGCGGCCAATAAATCAGTGTCGCTGGGTAAAGGGAAGAAGGTATGGGCCCGATGAGCCAGAAGATTGATAGGTACACGAAGCTGAAAACAATCACCATCACGCTCCCAATGATGAGAGCTTTGAAGAAATCAAGTGGACGAGTCTCCGTGTATATACAGCCTGCCATCCTGTTGACCCATCGAGGTGTGGCAACCAGTCCCGCTACCGGGGCGGGAGCGAACCACGGAGCGAGCCCTTCATATCCGCTCATTAGAACAACGCCCTGCCAGAGATAGGGGACTGACGGCTGAACGCCCGTTTCAGCCAAAGCCCGTGTCAAGAATATTCCCAGAACAAGGCTCATCCCTAGTGAGATGGCTACAACAATCGTCATGGGAAAATCTGGTATGAGATAGTACACGACGGCTATTGAACCGACGCCTCCGATGAGATACAGCAAAAGACCTTTGGTCAGTGAAAGATACCCCATTCGCAGCGTCCCTTCACTTTTGCTGCCTCTCTGAGTAAAAGTTCTGAACATCCGTAGGATTCCCCGTCCACTCTTTGCTGACACATACGCAGCGGCAGCAAGGGTGAAGCCGATTTGCGGTCCTATCCAGACTCTTAGTGTTGACCTTTGGTAAGCTATCGCTAGAGCCATCCCTCGCGTCCATTCGCTAGTCCAGTCTGGAAAGTAGGAGCTCCATGTGGTTAGAGCAAGCCAGTTTCCAAACGTCCACACAGCCAGAGACCCGAGTAACATCCATGTGACAACGCCCAAGGGAAGAATGAACCCAGTAACGTAACTTAATGGATCAGTCGCTATCCCGAACAGAGCCCCCGGCATAACTTTCTCTACGCCGAGAACCCCCGTTGTTAGGTCAACCCAAGGTATGGGGATGATCATGAGAGGCGCTCCCGTCATCCCGGTTACAGTTGGAATCCCGTACAAAATTATCGAGTAGATTATGCCAGCGACCGTGCTGACCATGAAGACCTTGTATCTGTCTGCAGGTCTTTCCGCAAGGGTTATACACATCTGAGCATCAACTCTCGCCCAAGGAAACGGTAAGGGTTCCCGTTCAAGGTAGAGGGTGCCACAAAACGATGAGAGACCTATCTCTTGGATGAAGAGAAAGAGAGAGAATACTAGGGCTATCGCGATCGGCAGGATCCAATCATTCAGGAAAAGTGACCTTACATTATAGGCTTCGCTGCCGATTGGAGGTGCCCACCAACTGGGAATGGCTTTAGGCAACGGCTGACCAGTGAGCGGGTCAATGAAAGCCCACGATATGAAAGACTCCATGAAGTAACGACGCCAGATAAACACTAGAACCGGAGTTCCAGCAGCAGAAGTTATGATGGTGATTTCACCGGCAACGGCGTATATCAAGAATAACTCTTGTTTTCTAAGAGGGACTCCTACGATTCTGGAGATCTCGGAGAAGAGAATTGCCGTCACAAAAATGGCGCCAAAAGCGAAGTATGCCCCCGAAAGAAGGTACAGGTACAACGAGATCGGTATGATCACGGCGGTCACGAAGAGCACTGCAAGGATAGTCTTCCAGTTGAAACCAGACTCAAGCACACCAGTTTCTTCGGTTCCCATAGTTCGCAGCACCCGGGCAATTCTAGATTAACCTACGTGTTTCTCTGATTATAAAGGTTTTTTGGTCCTTCGGAGACAGTCTCAGATCCACCAAAGGAACAATTAATGGACCCTCCCACTCTGAAAAGACGCTCAGATTGGAATTATTGAAAGGTTTCTGACAGAGCAAATTCTTATTAAAATTACCTAAGACTGGAATTAACCCATTCTGGATCTCGTCCAAAGAATGATTCTTTGCTTTCTCCAAAAGAGATATCGCTTCAAACATAAACTTCCATCTCCTTTATGAAGATTTTCAAGCTGTAGTACGGAAGAGAATTCTCGGCAAAAGGAATCTCTAAGGGGTCTGTAGACTTACTTTTTAGGACAGAACTAGGTGTATACATAGTATGGATAAGAGGATTCGTATATGGTGCCTCCGAATTTAGTTCCACAATATATTCCAACTGTTAAACATGAAGAACGTATTATTGCTTCTTTACTAGTCTAAAGATAAACGGCGAATGTCTTTATCTCAAATTTACCTATTCTAAATTCAAGAGTGTTTTTAACGGGATCAAGCTTGGATAATTTGTTCTCAAGTAAATCAGTCTCGAAAGCCTCACGGATCTCTTTAAATAAAATTATTCTTCCACTGCTCGGTTGCCCAATGGTTTCGTATAGCCGAATAATAACCGCGTTATCGCTATGAGCACGCTTTACAGCTGTAACAACCACGTTTTCCGGTGACACTTCCACAAAGGATCTTTCGCTTCCTAAAGCACCTTCTTGTTTCCTAGCCTTAGACACAATTAAAGGATTGTTAAACTCCATCCCCTTCCTAGCCAAGTTTACAGTTTTCCAATCGCCTCGATGTAGCATAATCGCATACTCGAATGTATGCTCGATGTTTTTCTCCATTGCGCCGATCGTTTCATGAAGCACTTCCTTGGTTCCGTACTGTTTTATGCCTGTACACTTCAGTGCGGAAAGCATAAAGATTCCGTCAACAATGGAGCTTCCAGGTATACCTCTATTAAGAAACGCCACTCCTTTTATTCCATCTGTGTAATCAACCCAGTTTTGAGAGGGGGACTCCCAACAGCCACGTTCTACAGATCCAAACGGGATTTCATTGAAAACCCTCCCCGCCTTTATACCCGTAGGAAAGACTATCCTGTAGCGTACCCATTCATCTGTGTTGATCAATGTGGTTGAGAAATCTATTCTCGGTATATCTTGGTAGACTCTTATATGCGATTCTCTTTTTCCCTTCCCAAAGTCTCCTTGAACATTTATCTCAGCGAATACAGGTCCGGTATCAACAGTAGTTTGTGCACCATAGTTATGAGCGTAATCAGATTCCCAAGGCTTTGGGAACGGAAAAACCCTCTTTACGGAGCTTAGTCCTCCTCTTAGTGGAGCGTTGATCTCCCATGGATCACCATTGTCTGGTTCTTTTGTTATAGTGTTACCTAAAGGAAGTTCTTGGTTTATGACCTCCCAGTCTTGTTGCTTGTCTTTTATGCTTGTAATCAAGCCTTTCCACGGATCAACTTCTACTCCAAAGAATGCATTTTCCATAACCGCTTTATCAGGTTCCATCGTCGCTTCTATGTTATTAAATATCTGCTTCTTGCCTGGTATTACATAGAAGACCTTGTATCCGAGACCTGGAACATCTCTAGCTATGAACTGAATATTCACCCTCATAGGTTCCTTGAACACCTCAAAGAAGGCAATCTTCTCTTGGAATGCAGTTTGGCATGGAATCGGGTTTCCCATCCAATCTTCCATAGAGAAGTCTTGAATCCCCGGCTGTTCAAATGAAATGACGGCTGATGCGACATCTGTTCGTTTCCAAGGCAGCGAATTGAACACTATGATGGGTATTCCCTGCCCGTTTGTGTCGATATGTTCAGCTAGCCATCTTAAGGTAGTCTCATTTATGCCCTCAACAAGTTTTTCGGAAAACTCGTAGCCTTTAATTGTCTCTTCATAGGTTCTGTCGCTTCCCGTTCCGCATATAACATCATGGAAGTGGCTGAATAGTACTGGTTCCCATGCTTCATCCAATTTATCGTCAGGATAAGCTGAACCCAGAAGCCAGGCAATTGTGGAGAAGGCTTCGAGTGAATAAAGCAGGTTCTCAAGTAACCTGTTGTACTGTTTTAGCCTTATTCTTGCGCTATAACAACCTTGAAAAACAGGATTCAAGTCTTCCTGGACTACATCTAACTTGCTTTCAATGTCTTTGATAGCGTCGAAGAACTCTGTCGGTGTTGAAATTTTAACCTTAAACTTCTCTTGCATACAGTTTGCTTGATTTCTAATCAAAACGATGTTTGGATTGGGGGGTGTATCATCCGCGCCCGACAATGCTAAAACGTTGTTTGCAGCTGAATAATGTTTCAACATATCATAGATCCTCAAGAGTCGAAGAACACAGGTATCCACACCTTCAGATGCAGGGAAGTATGCGACTCCATAGCCGTACGGCATCCAATGCGCCATTATTCTAGTTCCATCTATTCCTTCCCACAAGAATTCGGATCTTCTAGGTTTACTTACTCCTCTCGAAAAGCAATAGTACCGGAAACCTGCTTTCTTCATTGATTGAGGAATCTGAGGATGGTGACCAAACGTATCTAGCATCCAACCGGTCGTTACATCAATCCCTAAGTTTTCGCGTTCGCGCGCTTTGCCTGCAAGTATTTGCCGAATAAAGCTTTCGCCAGAGGGAATATTTACGTCAACCATGACGTACATGCCGCCGGCTATTTCCAGCCTTTTTTCCCTTATCATGCTTAAGAAAAGCTCTTTCTGCTCTGGATAACGCTCCAAGAAGCTTTTGATGAGAACCTCTGATTCCAATACAAATTTGTAATCTTCGCGTGTCCTAAGCAAATATAGCGCATCTAGAATGTTACCGCAATTCAGCTTGAGAGCCTCTTCACGAGTCCTCAGATGCGCTGCATCGTAATGGAAATGTGGAACAAGAAATAGAATTTCTTCTTTATTTTCGGACATGTTCATTTCCAAAGAGTTCTTTGAATTTAAAACTTTTTGTTCTATCAATCTGCGTTCAAGAGCAATGAGCACATAAAGAGGAAATGAGTATCTTTGAAAGTTAACATTGACGACTTCGAAGTAACTAAAAGGCGCGAAGTCTTCCAAGATGTTCAATCGAAGTCTAGGGGCATATGCCTGATTCTTCAACTCTAGTATTGACTTACTCGAATGCGGCAATTATCCTTTCCGCAAAAAACTTCATCATCTTCGCATCCTTTAGGCTGTTAGGAGGCGGCGGTACAACTATGAAGTACTCTACGCCAAGTTTTCGGTATTCCTCTATCTTGTCGATCACCTCTGAAGGGGTGCCTATCAGCCTTGGCTTCGTAAGTTCCTCAAAGCTTATCTCTCCACTCAACCCTCGCATCTTGCTAATCTTTGTGTAGGTTGCTTTGATCTTCTGAACTCCCTCTTCGATTTCGCCTTTGCTTTCGCTTACAACCGTATCTATTGAAATAGATTTTGCAATAGAACCATAATCCCTACCGATCTCATCACAGTATTTTCTGAGCATATTCAGCTTTCTTTCAACAACATCTGGAGGCCCACCAAAGTTAGTGCCTTCGCCCACCTTCGCTATCGCCCTTAGTGTATATTTTTCTCCTCCTCCTCCAACCCAGATTCGCGGGTAGGGTTTCTGTAATGGTTTGGGATAGTTGAGTGCCCCCTCGAGATAGTAATACTTACCCTTAAAATAGGCTCTGTGTTTGGTCCACATCAGCTTGATGACCTGTATGGCTTCCTTCATCTGTTCGATTCTTATCTTTGGCGATGGAAATGGTATTCCGACTTCTTTATATTCCGGTTCATACCACCCTGCTCCTATCATAAATTCGAGGCGACCACCGCTTATGACGTCGAGGCTGGCCGCCATCTTGGCCAACATACATGGATGTCTGAAGCTATTACAGTTGACATTAGTACCTATTCTAATTGTGCTTGTCTCTGAAGCCAGAGCGGATAGTAGAACCCAGTTTTCAAGAAATGGTGCTTTCTCATTTCCATCACATAAGCCCAATATGGGGTAGAAATGGTCGGTGATGAAAGATGAATAAAAACCTAGTTTATCTAAGCTTATGAAAAGATGTTTAATCTCCTTGTATGTCAGATATGCTTGATCGATGCGAACTCCAAACTTAACTGGCACAATGCATCACCTTGCGTAGTCTAGACAACATGTCCGTTCCAGTAATTTAACCGTATTTAAGATTATCCGTTAATTAGTTTATTCATAAAGCTTGAGAACCTTTTTAAAGCTCCTTTTTGATGTGGAGTTGTTGAAAAATGAGAATAAAAAAGAATTCAGAGTGCATCATCATTCAGCAGTATTCTAGAATTTTGCAGACTCTAACCGTGACTGAGCGCGACCAGCACAACCATAGACTTTCATTTTTTCTTTGATTAGTTTTTTCATTTCTTCTCCAGCTAAGTCTGCAATTCTTTCCAGATCCGCTGATATTCCACTTTCTAGGTTCCTTCTCATAGCGCTTGCAAAAGCTGACCTTAGCGCATGACCAATGTTAATTTTGCAAACACCTAAGCGTACTGCTTTCTTAACATCATCGTCTGACTTAACTTTTGCGGTTTATAAGTATTGACGCCTTGCTTTCAATTATGTTGCCTATTATCGATTTTCCTAATGTGGTTGGGGAGTTCGCTGGTTTCTTCCGTCAGGTTTTCTCTTGGAACCAGTTCAGAAGGTTCAAGCAGTATCTGAGCGGTTTGATCACGGGAAGGAAGCCTAACGTACGAAGTATGGCCTCGAGGCTTGTTGAGCCTGTGGATCAGAGTAGCCTAAACCGTTTTCTGACCTTGTATGAATGGGATGAGGGGGAGTTGAACAGGAGGAGGCTGGAGACTCTCCAATCCATTGAGGAGATGAGGTGGCGTGGGGAAGGTGTTACAGCCTCGGACGACTCGCTCCTGCCAAAGACTGGAAGGAAGATGCCTGGAGCAGGCAAGTTCTGGGACCCAAGCTCCAAATCTTATGTCCATGCCCAATGCCTTGTCACAAGCCACTATGTGGATTTGGAGAAGGATTACCCGGTTGGCTTCAGACAGTACTTCAAGCATGGCAGCCGAGAGGCGAGGGAGAACGGCTTCAGGAGCAAGGTGGATCTGGCTGTGGAGTTGGTGGACGAGTGTGAACGGATGAGCGTCGCCGCTGAGAACTACGTCTTCGACGCATGGTACCTCTCCAAAAGGCTTACCAGCCACATTGAAACCTACGGGAAGGGATGGGTCTCGAGGCTCAAAGCCAACCGAATAGTCTATTATGAAGAGAGGAGGATGACCATCAAGGCTTTTGGGAAGGCCGTGCGTAAGAAAGCCTTCAAGGAGGTAAGGGTGTTGGATAAGACCTACTGGGTGCACACTCAGGTCCTAGACATCAACAAGATTGGCAAGGTCAGGGTTGTCATCTGCTACGACAACAAGGACATGAAGGGAGAACCTGTTTATCTGGCCACTAATAGACTTTATTGGGAGGATGTGAGGGTGGTCCAATGCTACAGCCTACGTTTCCGCATAGACACCTTTTATGAGGATGCTAAGCAGAATCTTGGTTTGGGAGGCTGTAACCTAAGATCCCTTAGAGGCACCAGGAGACACTGGCAGCTTGGGTTCTTAGGGTATAGCCTCCTCAAGGCAAGAATCTGCCAGAGCAGACTGTATAAGAGGTTGGAGTCCGACCGGACCATCGGAGCGGAGTGTAGGCAAGCATTCAAGGACCTGCTCCAAAATCTCATCCAATGGGTCTACAGCATGGCCGACAAAATACCATTCGAAAAAATATTGGACGTGATACTAAGATGACCCCTAAATACCGCAAAAGTTAAGTTATATACTTATCAATATACCATCAAACCGTATCTACGGAGAGTACTGTGCGTGTCTAGGTCAATCAAAGGGCGTGTGGGCTTACTACTACTTACTTTTCTTATCACCTCGACCTTTTCTCCCGTCCTCGTTCGGGTAAGAGCAACTCCTGTAAACCCGGTCGCCGTCAGTCTTAACTACAAGGATGTCATTGACAAGAGAAGATTCGAGAAAGTCTGGCAGCACATGGCTGAGATTTCTTCTGAGAGTCTGGGTTCTAGAATGACGGGTTATCCGGGAAGTGAAGCCGCTGCCGACTATATCAATCGCGTATTTGAGGCGCTGGATATACCAGTGGCAGATCAATCGTATAATGTCACAGTGCCTATAGATCGTGGATCTACTATTACCGTTATATCACCAGAGCATAGATCTATCGCCGCTTTTGCCCTGTGGCCTAATCATGTCCAAACGTCCCTAACTCCTCCGGATGGTCTTACCGGAAAACTCGTCTACGTTGGCAGAGGAGATCTATACGAACTTGACGGCACAGAGATTGACGGAAGCATCGTACTCATGGAGTTTGACAGCCGCGACAATTGGATAAACGTCGCCAACTTCGGCGCGAAAGCCATAATCTTCATCGAGCCCTACACTACAACTCGGTTTGAAGCCGAAAGCAAATTCGTGCGTGTCTCGTTGTATCTGCCGCGTGTTTATGTCTCTAAGGAAGTTGGCGAATACTTGAAAGGACTGAAGGGAAACATTACAGTAAACGTAAAGGTGAACATGAGATTCGAGACAGTCCAAGCTAGAAACGTCATCGGTGTAATAGAAGGAGACATCACCGACGAAATCATCGTGATCGCAGCGCACTATGACACATGGTCAGTTGTTCCCTCACTAGCGTTCGGAGTCGACGAAACTGCAGGTGTCTCGGCGCTTCTTGAACTTGCCAACTACTTCCGTGAGCATAAACCAAAGAGAAGCATTTGGCTCGTAGCCCTTTCAGGTCACTGGCAGGCATTGGCCGGAGCCAGAGCGTTCGTGGAAAAGTACTATTTCGACGAGGAAGTAGTCAGCGGGAAGAAGAAGATCTGGATGTTTATCGGGCTGGACTTTTCTAGTGATAGCAGCACGTCAGGAGTTCTTTGGAAAGGATACTTCTATAGCTATGGGACATTGGTTATTGCTAGTCGGTTCAACTGGATAAAGAAAACGATTTTCCAGAGGATCCTACCAGACGTTGAGGCTCAACTTGGTGACACGTATGCGCAGCTAGTGGAGGATGGATTTGAGTTCCCTTGGACCGCTGGCTCTATTCCTGACCAAGGTTTCATGCTGGATTCCGAACCCTTCAGTATCGCTCGAGGGATAGGCTTCACCTTCAGAACTACGAAGAACGCCTATAGGCATGGTTGGGGTCATCCGCTTTCGGGCAAGGAGGTTGTCAATAGAGACAACTTGAAACCACAGATGACAGTGGCAATAGCCACAGTGTACTATTTCGCCAACACTGATACAATAGAGCTCGTATGGTCTGACATAAGTCCAGTGAGGGTCTTGATCGTCGCAGGAGGCATCGTCGCCGGTTTCGTTACCTTGAAGGGCCATGTCTCCAAGTATGATGTGATTAGGGGTTGGTACGAGCCCGTCCCCAACGCCCTCGTGGTGACCACGTCAAAGCCTGCGTCAAGATATCCGTTTGCCGACATTGTCACTTACGCCGACAAGGATGGCAACTTCACGTTCACGGGTGCTGGCATGGGTTTTGCCATTTCTGGTTGGGTCTCGGCGGCGGTCTCCATGAGATTTACTGTGGAGGCAGCCGTTCCCGGAGTGGGATACTTCACTCAGGCTTACGTTTTCAACTCCACCACTGGCCAGATGGAATATGCACCAGACCTTGGCCAATTCGGTGCACAAGCGATTTCTTTCTGGTCAAACGCTGACCAACATCCGGCCCCTGCAAATACAGTGGTTTTCAGAGCTTCCCCGGCCGCCCTATTTGATATCCTCAATCCAGAGAGATTGTCCAAGATGGGTATATGGGATCCAAGGATCCCAGACAAGACTTTCGTCTGGACAGACATGAAGCTGTTGCTCTATGACTTTAGAGAGCTGAGCGAGTACAGATTCTACGGCACCGAAATCTCGAGGAAAGACGGTTTGGCTATGCTTTACGTTCCCCCTGGAACTAAGTTCATGATAGTCATCGATGCAGGATTCAGAAGATCTATCGTACTGGTCAATGCCAGCAAGACATCGCCAGAGGGAGTTGGTTACCTTGCGAAACATGGAGAAGAACTGCACTTGACCTTTTCTGTTTCTCAAATGGTTCGAGACTTGTTGTATGTAAGCAACGGACGTTATGAAAAATTGAACATGTCCTTTGTTCGCTCTTCTGTCAGCGAGCTATCCTTTAGTAAAGTATGGGACTACTACAATAAGGTTGTCGAAAACTTAGGTCAGAAAAGATACGGTAGAGCATATGCCTTCGCCACTTCCGCCTGGCTATGGGGAATATCCTCCTATTCCGAGACGCTGAGATTACTCAATGATACTTCGTATGTCCTCCTATTCTTCTTCATCATGGCGATATCGTTTGCCTTTCTGTTTGAAAGACTTGTCTTCGCTGCAACGGGAAAGAAGAGGATGATCGTGCTCTTCATACTGTTATCGCTCAATATGTTGGCTCTCTACTATGCCAACCCCATCCTCCAATTGGCCGCCAGTCCCATGATAGGAATAATGGGTTTGGCGCTGATCTTCTTTCTCGGAATGATGCTAGCTATCGTCCTTGCAGAGACTCAAAGCATGATGCTGGTCCTTAGAGAAAAGTTTGTTGGAAAACACTTTGTTGAGGAGAAGAAACTGACATCCTTTGCTATTCTTTTGGACGTAGGCATCAGGAATATGAAGAAAAGAAAGATGAGAACATTTCTCATATCGATCACAATCTTAACAATCACGTTTGGAATGGCGTCTCTGACATCTGCTCAGTTGTTTGTTGGAGTTGTAAGCCACGAGAAGCCTCAACAAGGAGGCTATGACGGACTATATATCAAAAGAGGAGACATTAGGCCTGCTAACTTCCTTGGAGAAGACTTGGATAGTTATATTAGAGGAATAGTTCCTGAAGGAGCATTCGTTTCATCGAGAGCTTGGTATTATCCAGCTTCAACGAAGGGAATTGTCAAAGCCAGCATCACGAGTTCCGATGGGAGCGTTCCAGTTTTCGCAGCTCTTGGTGTATCGGCTGAGGAGAATATGATAAGTCCCGTGATTAACAACTCAGTAGTGGAAGGTAGATGGTTTCTGAACTCGGATTACGGAGCTTGCCTGATAAGCAAGGGAGCGCAAGAAAACCTTGGTGTCAAGCCTGGGGACGTCGTCACATGGGGGGGCGTTCCTCTCACAGTAGTCGGGATATATGATAGTTCGTTGCTAGACCGGATGCATACAGACCTCGACACTAGGCTTATTACACCCCTAGATCCTAACCAGATTTCCGCAATAAGTCTAGGCAGTGTACCTTACGAGAGCTTCAACCCACTCTCTTGGGGAAGCGTTATAGCTGTTCCTTACCAGCTGGCAAGAGACTATTGGAACGCTAATCTGGCAAGCATATCGGTCAAACTTGACGGCGAGGATACCATTACTCGCCTAGCCAGTGAGATCTCCATGACAATGGATGTTGAAGTATACACCTCCTACAAAGGCCAAGTTAAGGTTTACTCAAGAGTCCTAACCGCAGCACAACAAGGCTTGAGCATCATTGCCGTACCGGTCTTTATCGGTGCGGCAACCGTGCTGAACACTATGCTAGGACTGATTCAGGAGAGAAAGAAGGAGATCGGAACAGTCAGTTCTTTGGGCTTATCCCCTAGAGGAATAGTTGAAATGTTTCTAACTGAGGCTTCCGTCTACGCGGTCATTAGTGCAATCTTGGGTTACCTAGCGGGCGTCGTTGTGAACGTTCTCTTGATATCCAGTAAGGTACTGCCAATCGGGTTTATCCTGAATTACTCCTCTCTCATAGTGGTTCTGACCATCTCAATATCGATGAGTGTCACTTTAGTCTCTACGATTCTTCCAGCGTACATGGCCTCCACGATCGTGACTCCTTCGCTGGAGAGAAAATGGAAAGTCACGACCAGACCCGTAGATAGTGAATGGGATATCGCTCTACCCTTAGCAGTCGAAGAACGCGCTGAAGCCGACGGCATTCTTGTCTTCTTACATGAGTTCTTCCAAGCGTACATGATTGAGGCGCCGATCGGCTTCTCGGTCAGGCAGCTCGAAATTGACATCAAAGATTCGATAATCCGTTTGGTAGCCGCCCTTAGGCCTTACGATGCAGGTGTCACTCAGGAAGCCACTATCAGAATGCAGTATTCACCTCAAGATAAGAAGTACAGTGTTTCACTGCATCTAAGACACTTAACCGGACCGAGCAAAATATGGGTTAGCTCCAATTACTCGTTCATTGATGCGATACGTAAGCAAATTCTCACTTGGCGGCTCCTGAAAGCAGGAGAAAGGCTTACCTACGTTAAACGGGCTCAGAAAACCTGAAAGGCCGAAAGATTCTCCCGAAATACCTACGCCCGCAAAGAGCTTCACATAGGAATGGCGATTCTTCGAATTCCAAAGCCTCAAGTCAGCTCTGTTTCTGGATCGAATCGACCCTCAAGCCCTTTTCGGTAGGGCATGAAAAAGCTTTTAAGCACAGAGGGCGAACATAATCATCTGGTGTTAACATGACTGAAAAGGAAAAACTCGCCTCTGGATTGACATTGCGTGTGCTGATCATGATACCGATTGTCGTCATTATTTCTGTTGTCAATCAACTTGTCCAAGCAACACTAAGCGGCGCATGGTGGGCTCATTACGGATGGTTCCCGTTCCCAACCTTCGTTTTCTTGCTGATCAACTATGGGCTTGGCAAGATCAACAGGAGACTGATGCTGACTGCGCCGGAGTTTGTTCTCTTCTTCACCTTGATACATGTAGCTGCAGGATGGCACTTTGAAGAATTTGGCATGGTTGAACTCGGCGCTGCAACAATATACCAACGGGGCACCCTATTTGACGCACTCTGGATGGCCGGAACTGACCCGTACAGCGAAATGGCCAAATGGATACCCGACTATTGGGCTCCAGTCTCAGACCCCGTGATTCTCCAGAACGCGATGAACGGAGGCCCCGTTATCTGGGCGGCCTATATGCCTTCACTCGTCTACTCGATAGTCCACTTTCTGCTATGGATGACCCTCGGTTGGTTCTGGGGTTTCTTCCTTCGAAAACCGTTCATAGAGGTTGAGAGGCTGCCGTTCACTGGCATACAACCTAGCCTAATGATCATGGACTATGCGTATACCACAAGCTCCGAGAAACCAAAGATGTTTAACTTCAAGCTGACGATGACAAAGATTTTCTGGGTTGGTGTAGTTCTCGGGTTTATCTTTAGCTCCACAGATATGGTCCGTTTCTTGCTTCCGGTCGTCCCTGCCACATGGACTTTCGTCTATTGGGTTGACATCACGCCACAGATGAGGACTTTCCTGCCCGGAGCCTTCCTTGTGTCAAACTTCAGGGTTACGGATGTGTTCTTAGCTTTCCTAGTCCCGCTTGATGCCCTAGCGTCTATATTTGTGTTTCATGTGATTTTCTCAGTGCTCTACCACTCCATAGGTGTTTGGACGGGTGCTCTGCCCTACTACGTCGGCGTCGAACCAACCTCCAGAGATTACTACGGATGGGAAGTGGGTCCCCTTAAGTATCAGTACATAAACGGTGTGGGAGTATTCGTTGGAGTCGGCATATGGCTGGTCTATGTGAACAGAAAACATTTTGCAGATGTGTTCAGAGCTGCCTTCGGCGCGAAAGATGTGCCGCAAAGTGAGTCAGACGTCTCCTACCGCATGGTCGTCTTTGGCGCATTAGGATCCTTCATAGGACTACTGCTGCTACTTACAGCTAGCGGGATGCCATTTGTTGTAAGCCTCGTCTACATCTTGTGGTACATAGCAACGCTGTATCTTTTCATAAGGTTCATGGCTGAATACTGGGAGCCATTAGGGCGTCACACATGGATGTTCGCGTGGCCAACATATGACACAGGAGCAATATTTGGATACTGGCCAGCGGTTCCCCCCGGAGGACCGGATTCGTTCAGATCGAACTTCCTGATGCGAGCTACCTACACTAGGGGACTGAGTTACGATGGCGATCAAACTTTCCCGATCTACAAAGTTGCAGACCACTTCAAAGTCTCTGCTAGGTCAGTGCTGATCACGCTCGTCATCACCACCGTAATCACGGCCATAATCTCATATCCGTTTGCGCTATGGTGGCACCACTCCTATGGAGGTCTCTCGAGAATTGAACACTTCCCGTATTACAAGTGGGATCAATCCACAATCTATGGAATGACCGTCAGCGGCGAGGCAGCTTGGGGAGTCAATCCCGCTGTGCCTTTCGCTGAGAGAGCCGGATTGACGCTTTTCGGCGCAATCCTTGCCATAGTGATGTTCGCCCTGAGAACGAGGTTCACATGGTTCTTCCTGAACCCAACATTCCTATGGATGATCACGATTCAAGAGTGGTTCTGGCTGGCATCGTTCATCGCGATGATATTCAAGATAGTAGTGCTCAAGGTTGGCGGTGCGAAGATGTACTCGGAGTACGGTGTCCCAGCTTCAGTCGGAGTCCTCGCAGGCTATGGAGTCGCCTATCTGGTCTACCAGTTCATAATATTGTTCACCGTAGTCGTGCCGAAATTATAGAGTCTGGACACAGCTACATCTACCCCTTCCTTTTTTTGTCGGTTTCTGTAAAATGAAATCCTATGATATCTAACTGATTGCTCGCCTTTCCCAGTCGATAAACTCAAATATTTCGTCTCGCAGGGTTGAGACCAAGTTCTCCATATTATGCTTGTGCTTTGATGACCAGCTGCATTCTCTTTTGGTCCAAGCATCGACTGGTCTTAAGGCTACCCTTAGAAGCCCCTCCTCAAGGCTCAGAAAAAGCTGGAAATACGATGATTGCTCAGTGATATCAGAGGAATAACTGAGAATGACTTTACATTGGGTCTTCTCATCCAGGGCTTCGGTGAAACTTATCTGCTCAACGTTCATGCCGACCGTCGATCTGGAACTTTGTTTTTTCTCTGCCCATTCTTTGAGAAAGTGTCTGAACCCGCTCGCTTCTAAGCGCTCAGTCTTCATCGGCATGTCAAGGAGCGCTTCGTTACCTTCCATCGCTGCTAAATCACTTAATCGGTTACGCAGTCTTCCACTCGGAACGACCAAGTTCACAGCTGCCCTGGAAGGTACAAGACAGCCCAGTACCGAAGCAGTCACCGACATTAAGATGGCAATGACGAATGGAGACTCGCTCGTTATGTTCTGTCGTACAAGAGTTGGCAAGGCAAGCTGGGAGAATTCCGCAAAGAAGTATCCGAGCACGTAACCAAAGATTCCCCCAATTATGCCCAGCGTCAACCCTTCTATCACAAATGCCATTCGTATCCTCAGAGGACTGGCGCCAACAACGTATACTGTCTTGATTTCGGACTTTCTTTCACTTACAGCTCCTAACGTACTTGAGAAGAGAATCATGCCAGCAAAGATTAGAGGAACAATATGGTTCTGCCATTGCCCAATCACAACTGTGACTGGAAAATCTGAAAAAACAACAGAAACCGACCCTGACGAAACCACGTGAATGATGTAGGTGTCCACGACTCGATATTCTCCAGTCTCGTAAAAACTGTATCCCAACTTCAAGATATCCTCTGCGACTTCTGCAAGTTTTCCCCCATAATCTTCTTTCAAGCGGATGGAAACTCTGTATGCTGCGAAGTCAGAGAAGTCAAAGTCGTACAATGAGCCGAAAATGAACGATTCTTGTTCTATCTTGCCTGTTCCCGGGTCAGATAACTGGAAGAGGAAGAAACTTCCGTCTATATCTTTGAGTTTCTCAACCACGGTCTTTTCGTCAAAGATATCTTTCACTATAAATCTCCGATCATCAAGGATTATCTCCGAACCTTCCGCTAGATCATATTTCTCGGCTACTGTTGAACCCACTAGTATCATACTGCTGTCTTGAGGGGCAAGCCAGTTCACCTTTAAGTTTCGGGACACGTTCTGATACTTCTCCGTGAAGGTCGGGTTGATGATCACAAGGTTGAATGTGCTGAGGTTACCTAACATGAAACCGTCAGCTCTCATGAGTCGGATTCTCTTTATTCCGTAGATATCGAAGTCTTCAACCCAGACCTGTGAGGAGAACCATTCTATTTCTTGCTGCTGGATCGGCAGATAGTATTCCAATTGAGGAGGCCTCTCGCGTGAAGGGTTGATCGCCCTTCTCACTTCGTGTTTATATATAACCAAGCCGTAGTCCACCGCAGGTTTGACATTGCGAAGTGGAAAACTCAAGGAGGGCCTTTCAGTGCCGAATGTTAACAGGCTCATTGCTGAGGCGGAAACCACTACTATCGTGAACAAGGTGAGGCTTGTCCTTAGTCTCCTACGCTTCAAGTTTCTGATGCTTACCTCCAACGTCTCCCAGAGGAGATCTCTGATGCGAGATAACCCGACAAGAAGGATAGCTACTACGACTGGAACCACTAGAACCAGATTGACTAGAGGGGCCAACGTTATACTCTGAAACAGGACAGAAGGGTCAGAGACGAGTAGACGAAGATAGGGCTGCGTCGAGCCGAATAGTGCGCTCGTAATCGCCAACGAAGCAAGAAAAAGAAGGATGACCTCTCGTTTGTTTTCAGCTATCAGCCGGGAAAAAATGAGCGAAAACAGAATGATGATCAACCCGAATGTAACCATCCGAAAGACAGAGCCTGAATACGTTTGGATTGTGAACGAGTAGACATCGAAATAAAGGGCCGCCGCTCTTTGAAGGTTCGCAAAGGCTGCTCCATAATTCTGCAACTCAATATCAGAAGCAGCCTGATCATACAAATCCTTGATGTTTGCTAGTTTCTCATACTGTTCGCCAAGTTCGAACCCGTACAAGCTCAGCATATTCAGTATTCTTCTGATCTCGCGTACTTGAGTTGCCGAAAGGGCTCTTATCAGGGGAGGCGTCAAGTCAATGAATTCCCTATCTTCCAAATCAACGTTGAGTTCAAAGTTCCAGTTGAGCGAAGCAACGAGTCCAGAGAGATATGAAACGGTTCCTTTAAGGATCAGAGGTTTGCCAATAGGCACGATGGCAGAATTCATGTCTTCGAATTCGACAAAGTTGGCGTCGACTATCTTGACCGTCACATGGCGGTCAAACACCCCCACGTCTGGGATTGGATCATAAACTCCGATGAGCCAACCGGGAGTCAGGTAAAGACCTACATCAAGAATTGAACCGTCCTGATCCGCCTGAACAGATGGACCTATTCCAGAGAAACAATATCTTGAGACATTGAGGAGGAAAGACTGACGGTCAGAAGCCTTCCACCTTCGGTCGGCTACACGATAGGTCTCGTTTCCTACGACTTTCATGAGAGCCCATCTTCCTGATAAGTCAAGTGACGTGAATGAGAGAGGCAGAGCAACACCTTGCGGCGACGAGATCTCTGCAATGACTGTTCCATTATCATCGGAAACCTCTGAGATTCGGAAAATCAGATTGTTTCCAGAAGCCATCGCAACAGTTACTTCAACTCCACCAATCGGGTCTCGTGAATAAAAATCGTAAGTTGAGATCTTCAACTTTAGGTTGGATTCTATCTGAGAGCCATTTTGAGAGCCTATCAATCTCGGAAGAAACATGCAAACAAGCAAAGGGCAGAATATGAGAACAGACAAAACTATAAGGAGTATTTTTCTTCTGTCTGACAAAGTAGCCACTGTAGACAGCTCTCATCTGATATGAGATGTGACTAGATATAAGCTTTCCAAGCAATGCGATTGGTTACGTAGAAGTAGAAATGGCAAGAGAGCCCCAGTTGAATTGAGGCAAGAACGTGAAAGGAGTTCTTGAGACATTAGGATGCTATTTGTACTTGCCATACATGCACGCGGCTTTTGCCATTGCATGAAGATTTCCAACCGGTGCTGCGAAGAACTGGTCTGATGTATGCAGGATGTACCCGCCGCCTTCGGCTGCTTCATTGATGCACCTGCTCACCTCCGCCTTGACATCTTCGGTGCTTCCGCTCTCAAGGATGGCCTGATCGAAACCCCCGATCAAACAGAGTTTTTCCCCAATTCTCCGCTTCACCTCACTGAGCTTAACGTCACCACCATGAGACCGTGGCGTCAAGGTTTCTATGCAGTCAGTCCCATTGGAGGCAATCAACTCCAAGAGGTGCATCGCCTTGCCGCAATCGTGATAGGTGGTGTATAATCCCCTCTTGTGTAATGCCGCCACCACACGAGAATCATAGGGAAGAAGAAATCTTTCAAAGAGCTTAGGCGGAATAAAGGCCCCAATGTGACCAGGTATCTCCAGCAGGTCTATGCAGTGGGATGGAAGCTCCTCGATGTATTCCAAGGCTCTCAGAGTGAGCAGCTCAAACAGCTCCGATACCCAAGATGGACGTTCATAAAGATCGTGGCAAAGCTGTTCAGTTCCCCTTAACGTGGCAGATTCTCCCAATCCCCATACAACGCCCCGTATGATTCCTTCCTTTCCCAAACGTGCGAACTCTCTTTCGTAAGCCTCTACGTCTGGTTTACTGAGCGGTCTGTATGCCAGGCCGTCTAGATCCTCAGGGTTCTTGATTAGGGGTTCCATAATCCATGTGGTGAGAGGAGTCCGTCTGTCTAGCTGGCAAAGCCTTCCTGTCGGCGTGTCAACAGTAACCCTGACAATTTTATATTCTACCGCGTCAGTGATGACCTCTTCTCTAGTTCTCCACTCTGGACTTTTTTCTTCCTTCGTCAAGATTCTGTAAAAAGAGAGGTCGAATCCGAACATTTTCAAGGCTTCATAGTCGTCGATCTCTCTTCCAAGGACTCTTTTCAAATAGGGCCAGTACACGTCCGGGGCATGAAGCCCAACAGGGACCCTATCGGGCTCCTCATTTCGTATAGCTGAGAGCAGCCTTTCCCGGGAATTCATCCTTTTCATCCTAGCTTCTTGGTACCTTATTTTTCTATTGACTTTCCAGCGTTGGACCTTTGCCGGGAAAGTGATAGTTCTCAACCCAGAAGAATGCTGTTGAGGTCCCTCATGCTGAGGCTCTCAACAGCCTCCCGCGGCCCTTTCAATGCTACTTCGTAAGTCTCACCTGGTAAGAGGTCGAAGTAGTTGTCGCTGGTCATAACTTTTGAGTAGTCAACTTTAGCCTCTACTGTCCAAGCGAAGCGATCCGCCTTTACCCTCAGCAGATAATTGTCGTCGCCGATGTGTTGCAGTGAGTGTTCCAGCTTCACTGGTGCTAGGTCAAGTTCTTTCCAAGGTGCTAGGAAGTAACGATCCATACTCACGACTTGAGCGTCCTTTCTAAACTGTACCCAATAGTAGCAGCTACGCCGCTCCTTCTCTGAAAACGCTGGGAAGAATAACCGTACTAGTTTCTGTGAAGTGTTAGCTGACACTGCTACCTCTTCGCGACCTAAGAGTTTCACATCACCGCTATCGAAAGCTCCCCATCCGTATTCCAAATGTCCATGTACATGATTTAGCGTGCTATTCACTAACCATACCGATAGTCCGTCCTGCTCCTCTTTGAAAGAGACCATGATCGGAGCAAATGCACGTTTGACTGCGTAAAAGCTTGGCTTACGGTTGAGATAGTAATCGACGATTGTCCATCCTGATGTAGCACCCCAACAGTCACTGTACATCCAGAAAAGTGCGCCACTCGTATCATGTTGCCTCCGTCTGAAGTGGCTGAGCGCGTAGCGGTAAGCCTCCGCTTGAAAGACTTGGCTCAGGATAAGGTACTCTTCTAGCGGCAGATCCTCGATCTCTTTGCCAAAATGTACTTTCAAGGCATACCCAACCGCACTACGTTCGAAGATATTGTTACGAAAGTCCCAAGAGGGAGAGCCGTGCCTTACCTCCTCAGCAGGTAAGCAACGTTTGAGTGTATCCATTACTGGCGGAGCTAGAAATCCAAACTCGGTGATGAATTTTCCTCGGTCTGTTCTGAAATCCTTGTAGCAAACCCGGCTCTCATCTTTTCGGAATAAGTAGATATTCCAAGCGTGGCGATCGCCGAGCAGCTCACTGTTCATATCTAGACCCCCATAGGGACTGGAAGGCCAGTAGGGCCGTGTGGGATCAAGCTGAGAACACAACTTGGGCAGAAGTACGTGATAGACCCTCCAGCCATAGAATTCCTTCTGTTTAAACATGGCGCGATAGATCCATTGGTTTTCATTGTTGCCGCACCACAGGGCTAGGCAAGCATGATTCCGGAGCCTTTTTATGACGAGTTCTGCTTCTCTGGATACTTCAGCCATGAAGTCGTCTCGGTCATCCGGAATGTAGGAACAGGCGAACATGAAGTCTTGCCATATCATGATCCCATGCCGGTCGCATGCCTCGTAGAAGGCGTTATCTTCGTAGATGCCTCCTCCCCAGATGCGGAACATGTTGAAGTTAGCGTTGACTGCTTCTTTTACCAGTGCCTCATACTTCTCGGGTGTAACGCGCGCCATAATTGAGTCAGCGGGCACCCAGTCAGCACCCTTGAAGAAGACCTTTTCTCCGTTCACCATTATTGTGAAGGATTGTCCCTCTTCTTCAGACATCGGCTCTTGTAGGAGTTCGACCTCGCGGATACCATACTTGAAACTAGTAGAGTCGATCACTTTGCCATCCAGCGCAGCCTCACAGCTGAAATCGTAGAGAAAGGGTTCTCCATAACCATTCGGCCACCAGAGTCGCGGTTTCTCAACAGCCATCAGAGTCTCGACCAGGTTATAGCCAGGCACCAGGGTCGATTCCAGCTGCTGAGCAAACAGCTCTCCTGAACCGCTCAGCCGGAGGTAGAACACTACCTCCCTTTCTTCATTTGCGAAGCAATCGACCTCAATCAACGCCCTTATCTTGGCGCCATCACCAGTGAGACGTGCCGCAAGAAAGACATCACGCAACGCCAACGTCTTGTACGAACGCAACTTCACAGGTCGCCAGATCCCCATCGTCATCAACCGGGGCGCCCAATCCCATGTCACAGAGAATTGGGCTCTCCGCAGAAAGATCCTGGATGGCTCGGGGATATCGCTGAGCTGCTGCGTGCCAATGTATGGGGCGATGTCTTGCGAGCGAGCCCAACGGAGGCCGCAGTCTAGCCGTACTACAAGGAGGTTGTCGCCCGGACGGATTACCTTACCAACGTCAACAACCCAGCGGACAAAAGCATTAACTGACCGGCCCATATAATGACCGTTAAGCCAGACATCTGCATGCGTGTCCAATCCCTCAAAGCAGAGCTCAACCCGATCCTGGATGAAGCCTTCTTCCACCGCGAAAGTAGTGGAATACCACCAGTCCTTCAACTCCATCCACTCGCACTTCTTGGCGTTCAAGCCGAAGAGCGGCTCTTCGATCACATTTGCCCTGACTAGGTCAAGATGTACGTCGCCCGGTACTTGGGCGATATATGAACCTTCCCTGGTGACGCCTTTCGTCGGCCAACCCGCCTCTTCGCCCTGTCCAGCATCACAGTATCTCAAAGACCACTCTCCATCTAGTGAGAGCTCACATCGTGCTGATGAAGACCTACTGAGATGTGTATCTTCCAAACTTCTTCGCATCCTTCAAAATACTATTGAGAAAGTAGAAAGCTGGTTCTTATTAAGATTTTCAAATATGGCGATATAAATGGCATGGAATTCACTGAACGCGATTCCCTCATAGGCTTCGCTTTTTACGAAGGTTGAGCTTCGAACGGTTGAAGATTTTTATATCACATCCATAGGGATATTGTTGTCTCAGTTTACAGAACGATAATCGGCAAGCGCACAATATCTGTGAAAAGGATATGATGACACAAAAGGGAAGATGGTAGATGACTGATGATGCAATCTTGATTGAAATGTACAGAAAGATGTTGGAAATAAGGCATTTCGAGCAGCGGGTCTACTACCTGTTCCTTGAAGGTGCTATCCCGGGGACACTGCACCTTTATACAGGCCAGGAAGCCATTGCTGTGGGTGTATGCGCGAACCTTCGAAGGGACGATTTCATACTTAGTACGCATCGACCCCACGGGCATTATATCGCGAAAGGCGGCCGATTAGACAAACTTATGGCTGAACTCTTCGGGAAAGAGACAGGCTGCTGTAGGGGTAGAGGCGGCTCTATGCACGTTTGCGACTTTGGAGCAGGCATGCCTCCTGCTATCGCCATTGTTGGAGCAAATGTTCCCATAGCAGCAGGTATTGGCCTATCGTTCAAAATGAATGGAACGGACCAAGTTGTGGCAAGTTTCTTCGGCGAAGGTGCTGTCAACCAAGGTACATGGCATGAAGGAGTCAACATAACCGTTGTCTGGAGGCTTCCTGTGATATTTATCTGCGAGAACAACCTCTACGCGGCCTCGACACATGTATCAAAAGTCTTTCCGCTGAAGAATATCGCTGAGAGAGCATGCGCGTATGGCGTACCTGGTGTTGTTGTGGATGGCAACGATGTGCTTGCAGTATACAAAGCTGTAGAGGAAGCGGTCGAAAGAGCTAGGCAAGGGCAGGGTCCAACGCTGGTTGAGTGTCTAACTTATCGTCACGGAGGCCATTCACGTGGTGACCCAGCAACCTATAGGTCGAAGGAGGAAGGTGAAGAGTGGATGAGGAAGGATCCTATTACAAGGTTCAGAGCCAAGATCATCGAGATGAACGTCCTAACCGAGAAGGAGGCTGCTGATATTGAGAGAAGGGTGGTTGAAGAGGTCGAAGAGGCCGTAAGGTTTGCGAGAGAGGGTCCTCTTCCTCCACCTGAGACGGCATTGGAGGACATATACGGTTAAAGGGTGAATGTTGATGAGGCAGCTGACAATCTCCGAAGCGATTCGCGAAGCGCTACGAGAGGAGATGCTGCGAGACAAGTCGGTATTCCTGATCGGCGAAGACATAGGGATCGAAGGAGGGTTCGGAGGTCCCTTCGGTGTCACAAAAGGGTTAGCTGAAGAATTTGGGCACGAAAGGGTTAGAGACACGCCGATATCAGAATCCGCAATCATAGGAGTATCAATAGGCGCGGCTATGATGGGAATGCGGCCGGTAGCAGAGATGCAATACGGCGACTTCATATTCTGCGCTATGGATCAGGTGGTTAACCAGGCCGCGAAGTTGAGATACATGTCAGGCGGACAAGTGAAAGTTCCAATGGTGATAAGGATACCTACTGGCGCCACGAGACGGGGAGCTCAACACGCCCAGAGCCCAGAGGCCTTCTTCGTGCATGTGCCTGGACTGAAGGTTGCGGCTCCTTGTACGCCCTATGATGCTAAGGGGCTACTCAAAACGGCGATAAGGGATGATAATCCAGTATTGTTTTTTGAGCATAAGCTTCTGTATGGAGGTAGAGGATACAGGGCGATGGGAGGGTTAGAGGTGATCAGCGCCGTTCCCGAAGAGGAGTACCTCATACCCTTCGGCGTGGCAGACATCAAAAGAAAGGGTCATGATGTTACGATTGTGGCCAAACTGTTGATGGTGCATAAATCGCTTGCAGCCTCACAGGAACTCGAGAAAGACGGGATCAGTGTTGAGGTCATCGATCCTAGAACTTTGGTTCCCTTCGATAAAGAGACCGTGATAGAATCTGTAAAAAAGACTGGAAGACTCATAATCGTCGAGGAAGACACGAAAACAGGAGGATGGGGGGCCGAGGTGTCAGCCATCATATCTGAAGTAGCAATAGACTACCTTGACGCGCCAATCATTAGAGTGTCTGCGTTTGATACTCCAATCCCGGCCAGTCCACCACTAGAGGATTACGTCATACCAGATGAAAACCGAATAGTCAACGCGGTCAAGGAAATCATCAAATGAACTCAATAGCAAATGCGAGCGATCAAAGCAATGCGCTATAGATGCGGTGAGCCGGAAGAAAAAAAGGAGTAAGGTATTCCCGCAAAGATTCACATGCTTCCAATCACATCGTTCATCGTTTTCAGACTGAGTTTCTCCATCGCCTCTGATGGTCCAGTGACTAGCACCTTGCGAGTTTCTCCTGGAAGGAGGTCAAAGTAGTTGTCGCTCAATTTCACTTTGGTGTCGGATTCGATCAGTACCATCCAGGCGAAGCGGTCGGCCTTTATCCTTAACAAATATTTGTCGCCTCCGAGATGCTGGCGGGAATTTTCTAACTTTGCGGGCGCTAGGTTGAGGTCTTTCCACGGAACCAGGAAGTGACGATCCTCCGATATTACTTCGCCATCTTTCTTGAACTTCACCCAATAGTATCGGTTGCGTTTCTCTTCCTCCGTAAGTCTTGGTAAAGATAAATGCACGAGTTTTCTAGAAGTGTTCGCTTTCGCTGAGACCTCTGTTCTATCTAGGACTTTGAGGTCGCCACTATCGAATGTGCCCCATCCGTACTCGAGTTGGCCTCTTTGACTATTAAGAGTACTGTTCACTAGCCAAACGGAGAGGTCGGAATCTTCCTCTTTGAAGGAGACCATTATAGGCGCAAAGGCGCGCTTGACAGTGTAAAAGCTCGGCAGACGGTTGAGGTAATAATCGATGATGGTCCATTCAGATGTAGTGCCCCAGCAGACATTGAAGCTCCAAAAGAGGCAGCCACTTGTATTGTACTGCCTTCGCCTGAAATGGTTGATCACATAGCGGTATGCTTCGGCCTGGAATACCTGGCCTAGAATGATGTACTCTTCCAGTGGCAGATCCTCAACATTCTTACCAAAGTGTACTTTCAATGCGTAGCGGACTACCTCACGTTCAAGGGTGTTGTTATGGAAATCCCAAGAAGGAGAGGCGTAATATGTCTCATTCGCGGGCAGGAAGTGTTTCAAACTACCCATAACCGGCGGTGCTAGGAAACCGAACTCACTTATGAACTTGCCTCGATCAGTCTTGAAATCCTTATAATAGACCCGGCTCTCGTCCGTTCGAAACAGGTAGATATCCCAAGCGTGCCGATTCCCAATAAGCTGACTGTTCATATCTAGGCCGCCGTAGGGACTGGAAGGCCAGAAGGGACGCGTAGGATCAAGTTGCGTGCACAACTTACCCAATAGGTCGTTGTAGACTCGCCAGCCATAAAACTTTCTCTGTTTCCGCAGGGCGCGGAATATCCATTGGTTCTCGTTGTTACCACACCATAGTGCGAGGCAGGGATGGTTACGTAGCCGTTTGATAATCAGCTGCGCTTCTCGGGATACTTCAGCCACAAAGTCATCCCTGTCATCAGGAATTGGCGAACAACCAAATGTGAAATCCTGCCAGACCATGATTCCGTGCTGGTCACATGCCTCGTAGAAAGCATCGTTTTCATAGATTCCAACTCCATTGACGCGAAACATGTTGAAGTTGGCTTCAGCCGCCTCTTGTACTAGGGCCTCGTATGTTTCAGGCGTCACCCTGGCCAGAATACAGTCGGCTGGTGCCCAGTTACCGCCGTTGCAGAAGACTTTTTGTCCGTTCACCACTATTGTGAAGGATTGTCCCTCCTCTTCAGAGATCGGTTCCTGCAAAAGTTCGATCTCTCGGATACCGTACTTGAAGCTGGTAGAATCTATTACCTTGTCATCCAGCGTAGCATCGCAGGTGAAGTCGTGGAGGAAGGGCTCTCCCACTCCGTTAGGCCACCAGAGTCGAGGGTTTTCCACCCGAAGGGTTGTTGTGACTAGGTTGTAGCCCGGGGCCAGAGTTGACTCTAGCTGCCGAGTTACCGCATCTCCTGATCCTTTCAGTTGGAGATGAAAGACTACTTCTTTTTCTTCTTGTGCGAAACAGTCCACTTCAATCTGTGCCTTAATCTTAACTCCGTTCTCGGTAAGATGCGTCGCCAGAAAGACATCTCGTAACGCTAATGTCTTGTAGGATCTGAGTTTCACAGGCCTCCAGATGCCAATAGTCAAGAGCCTCGGTGACCAATCCCATCTGAATGAGAACTGTGCCTTCCTCAGAAAGATCCGAGCTAATCCTCGAATTTCGTCAGGGCGAACTGCTTCTGGACCTTCGACGCCGATGTAGGGCGCAAGATCTTGTTTGCGCGCCCAGCGTACGCCGCAGTCTAAGCGGACCACTAGAAGGTTTTCTCCTGGTCGTATCGCACCTGTTACGTCGGCGGTCCAAGGGACAAAAGCATCGAGTGAACGGCCTATGTGACAGCCGTTGAGCCATATGTCGGCGTGTGTGTCCAGCCCTTCAAAACACAGTTCAACCCGGTCTTGAATGAAGTCTTCGTCTACTGTAAAGTTGGTGGAATACCACCAGTCCTTCTCCTCCATCCACTCGCACTTCTTAGCGTTCAAGCCGAAGATAGGTTCTTCGATTACTTTCGCCCTGACTAAGTCGAGGTGAACATCACCTGGAACTTGGGCGATGTATGCTCCTTCTCCGGCAACTCCTTTCGACGACCAATGTCGTTCTTCTCCCTCGCCGGCGTCGCAATATCTTAGAGACCATTCACCATTTAGCGAAATCTCACGCCTGCTTTGGGCATGACTGCCGCAAACCAAACCTCTCACACCTTTTAGAATTTTGCTTGAACTAACATTTTCTGGGAATGTTCTTATCAATGTTTCGATACAACGAAATTGAGCATTCTGGGTTCCAACAGATAACGATTTCACGCTTTCGCCTTGTCTCGGACCTAGTTTTGCTCAGCTTCGTTTTGTACAATCTATGACTACTTGTTCTGTTACGTTCCAAGGCGATCCTAGGAAGGAGTAAACCTAATATCTAGCGGCCTCTCAGTTGCTACCGTAACCTGTGTACGAGGTGATCGTGTGATCACTAAGAAGGAGTATGAAGCAGCACAACTGAAAGCTGTACAATTCTATCGAAAAGCTGGAATCGTTCTAACTCCTGAGGAGAAGAAAACAATAGAGGTAGCCGACTTCGGCCTCAGTGATCTGGAACACTTCGGATTGGAGATAGTTGTCTACGTCAACACTGACAGGGTTTGTGCAAAGGAGTTAGCGATGTTCCCGGGGCAGACATGTCCTGAACATTTACACCCCACGATTAACGGAAAACCAGGAAAGGAGGAGACTTTCCGTTGCCGCTGGGGAACAGTCTATCTCTACGTTCCCGGCGAAAGAACAGCCAAGCCTCGCGCTATCCTTCCAAAAGGGAGTGAGAAGTATTTCACAGCATGGCATGAACTTGTACTGAAACCAGGGTATCAGTACACTTTGTATCCTGACACCTTGCACTGGTTCCAATCAGGAGATGAGGGCGCTGTTGTGTCAGAGTTCTCAACGAAAAGTACCGACGAGCTAGATGAGTTCAGTGATCCGCGAATAGACCGCATGACTAGGATCATAGACGCCTGACGCCTCGCGACAAGGAACCACCATCAGTTCAAGCTTGGCGCGAATAAGTGTGGTGTCGCGTTAGGCCTAAGAAAGTAGATTTAACATACGGTCCTTTCGGGTTCCTCAACTTTTTTAGAACTTGGCCCAAGATTGCGCTGTAGGGGAAAAGCAATAATTGGTAGATGTCCATATCAACAGCGGGGTGAAGACTATGCGTATTTCCATGGATGAAATGTTGAGCGAAGCGCAAAGAAGGCGATATGCTGTGGGCTACTTTGAGTCTTGGAACCTAGAGTCTGCACGGGCGGTCGCCAGGGCTGCTGAGGAAGAGCGTTCTCCTCTGATTGTCGGCTTCAACGGTGGATTTCTAGATGAGCACAGATATGAACTGGAATATTATGCCTCCATTGGTAAGACCGCCGTCGATTTGGCTACTGTGCCGGCAACACTATTATTGAATGAAGTATCCGGCTTCCCCCAGGTGATACGGGCTCTGCGAACGGGTTTTTCCGCCGTGATGATTGACGTTTCATACCTCCCCTTCGAGAAGGCCATGAAGTTAACTAAGAGAGTTGTCAGACTGGCTCACCTCGTGAACGTAGCGGTTGAGGCGCAGTTCGATGAGCTGCCTCACGCCAAGAACGGAGTTCTGAAAGGAGCGGAGAAAGTCAATATGACTGATCCCAAGAAGGCGTTAAGATTTGTGGGGGAAACCGGCGTAGATGCCTTATCCATCTCTACTGGGAATGTCCATGGTTTGTACGAAGCCAAAGCTAAACTGGATCTTACTCGCCTTAAGGAGATTCGAGAATCAGTCCAGATCCCTTTGGTTCTGCATGGTGCGACCGGAATCTGGGACGATGACGCCCAACAGGCAGCTCAAGCAGGAGTCTGCAAAATCAATATTGGTCATGCATTGAGGCTGGCTTTTTCGGACACAATGAAAAGTATCTTGGAAAGAGGTATATCAGCAGACATGGAAGGGATCGCCGATCGAGCCGAAACACAAGTAAGAAAGTTGATCAAAGAGAAAATGAAGGTTTATGGTTGCTCCGGTCATGCTTGATCAAGCCACGAGTATATCCGGATGATACCGTAGTTCTTTCAACAAAGGCTTTCAGCGTTCTGTGACGATGTCATCCCTTGCAAATGGAACAACCGAGGCTACTGTTGATTTGTGGATTCTGTTATCTTAATCATTAATCTTAAATGCTGGACCAATCCTCTTGGAATTATGGATGAAAATAAGGAAGGAATTCTGTTCCTTATCCCGCACTTTCACTGTGATGTGGCTCATCTCAAAACCCGTGAAGAGGCCCTCGAACTGAGCTGTGGCCACATCCCGGGCGTGCTATATTTACTCAAGGCTCATGATGACTACAGATTTGCGCTAGATCAGGATGTTCTCGCCAAAAGCTTTTTGGAGCGTTATCCAGAGCAGAAAGATCTCCTGCTAGAAATGATGAAGAAAAACAGGCTGGAAATAATCTGTGGCATGTACGTCATGGTTGATGTTAATATTCCATCTGGTGAAAGCTTTGTCGGGCAACTACTTGTTGCCAAGGCCAATGGGCGCCAAAACTTGGAGGTTAACACAATCATTGATTGGATGCCGGATACGTTTGGGCATCACCCTCAGATTCCTCAATTGATGAGGAAGGCCGGGTTTGAATATTACTGTTTTGCTAGAGGAGTAAGTAAAACTCGAAACTCCAAATTCTTGTGGGAGGGAACAGACGGAACCAGAATACTGGCTCATTGGATGCCGTATGGCTATGGTTCTCATACTTGTCTATACCTGAAGATATAGACGTATGTGCTTTTAGACTCCTAAAGGTCTACGATATGCTAAAACAAATGGAGAACCGAGTATTTTCACAAAATGCTTTTATAGGGTCTGCATGATTAGCTGTTATTCATACCTGCGACAGGATGCTAGCATGATGCTCCTAACACTCAAATATCCTTCGCTGGGGGTTGGCATACGTGTCCGGAATTCAGCCCGCACCGTCCATTCAACGCAGAATGATAATTGTTTCTACATGTTCAGCATTTAGCGAGACAATAGCCAAAGTAACTTCCCGCTGCCCCTCAGGGATTTTCCCTCTTATCTCTACCTCTTTTGTTCCATTTGCTTCAATATCGAAGAAATTATCCGAATACAATGGCGTTTGATTAAGAATCACGGGCAGAACCTTCAGCTCTACAAGTCTTGTGTAGAGATTTGCTGAACAAGACACTGTTAGCCTATATTCGCCGGAATCCTTCACATCTTGTTCTATTACTTTAACCTTAAGTTTTGACTTTGGAAACTTAAGTTCCTTATGTTTTAAGAAGAAGAATACATTCTCTGACAAGACCTTACCATTAGCTGTTACCTTGCCATACAGATATTCATTGGCTTTATCTTTGTGCCGCAAATCTTTCACGTCAATTTTGAAAATTTCTTCGGAAGCATTTGAAGGAATCTTAACATTCATCTTTTTCTTCCATAGGACGGTACCATCAAAGCTCTTATGTCTAACTTCAACATCTGCCGTTAACTCCTCGAGCTTGTCGTTGGTAACATACACAGAGATTTCATCTCCCTCTTTAAGGAAGGACAGGAGAACAGAACTGTACGCTCTTTTTCCGTAATAATAACTCATCTTTGGAATCAGATAGTAGTCTACTACGGTCCATGTTGCACTCGGCCAGGGATCCACAAATGACCAAACCAGGGTTCCTCCACACTGGAACATACGGCGACGGAAATGTTCAATCGCAATCCTGTGATTTTCAGCCTGGACGAGCTGCGCCTTCCTTACGTAATCTTCTAAGCTGTCTGGGGGACCGTACTCCTCGTTAAGATAAGCGGCCGTTGCATCGGGCCTGAAAAAGCGATATGCCCACACACTCTTTGGACTGCATACAGGCCAGAGTTCAGCCTGATCTGTCGCGAAGCTGTTCAGCGTCTCGACGGCTGGAGGCCCTTGGAAACCAAATTCGCTGACGAATTTCCCTACGTCCTGGTAGTAGTACTCGTATCCGGGGAACCAAGCATGGTGGTCTCCCTTCTCTTGGGAGTTATACACGTATGGGTATTCCACGCCGAATGGACTGCTTGGCCAGTAGGGCCTCGTTGGATCGAGTTCCTTACAGATCCTGGGAAGAAGCTCATGGAATATCTTGTTATGTTGCTCAAAGGCTTCGCACTCGTTGTTCCCACACCACAACACAAGGCTCGCGTGATTTCTCAGATGCTTGATGATGTACTCAGCTTCTTTCTCGGCCTCTTTTAGAAACTCCTCATCCTGAGGATATTGAGCGCAAGAGTATGGGAAATCCTGCCAGATCATGATGCCTTTCTCGTCACATAAGTCGTAGAACAGATCATACTCTATAGGGATCCCAACACCATTCATACGCCACATATTGTAGTTCGCGTCTTTAGCCATCCCGAGAGCCTTTCTGTATTTCTCTTCCGAAGCCCTGGGATAGAAGAGATCAAGCATGCCGTAGTTCGCACCTTTACAGAAGATCTTCCTCCCATTTATCTTGAAGTAGAACACGTCGCCGCTAGGTGTCTCGTCAGACCTAGTCACAAGATCGATTTGCCTTACCCCGAACCTAGTCGAATACTCCTCAAGGATCTCACTTTCTTGCCCGATGGTCACTTTCATCTGGTACAAGTTCTGTTCGCCCGAGCCGTTTGGCCACCAAAGTTTGGCTTTCTCAACTATGTATCGTTTTGTTACTGTGCTTTCCCCTGGCTTCAGATCGACCTGGAATGAATCTTTGAGGAGGCTTTCTTTGCATGTCGCTTCAAGTTGCAGTTCGGCGGTGATCTTCTTTGGTGTACAGTTCTCTAGGAGGATCTCAATCTCAATGTCTGCGTTGCCATCTTCCTCTGGCACGGCTTTAACGTAGACATCTCTCACTGCAACTTTCTCGATCGCTTGGATTTCTACGGGACGCCAAATTCCCACGGTTACGAGTCGTGGTGCCCAATCCCATCCCCAATTACATGATACCCTCCTCACGTATACTCGGAAAGGGTCAGACCACAGATAGAATGAAGCTTGTCTTGCGAAGTCGTAGTCTCTTACCGCGGACAGGGTTCCTCGAAGGGGCGAATCCAATCTAACGGCAAGAATATTCCTTCCGGCATAGTTCAATCTGTCTGTGATGTCGATCTTGCATGGAGTGAACATATTCTCATGTTTGCCAATGAATTGCCCGTTCAGATAGACCTTGGCAAAAGTGTCGAGGCCTTTGAATACAAGTTCAACACGATCTTTTTTGAAATCAGAAGGAACCTCAAAGCTTCGCCTATACCACCATTCTTTATCTTCTATCCATCTACAATCCTCAGCGTTTTTCCCGAAGAAGGGATCCTTGATTACTCCAGCAGCCATCAAATCTAAATGCACTTCGCCGGGAACTTTAGACGGATACCATTGAGAATCATCGAATTCGACCTTCTCCGCGGGGATAAGTGGTGTCCCAATCGAGAAGAAGTTCAGCTTCCAGTCACCATCTAATGAGAGTCTTAGCTTCATCACTTATGACCCCTACCGTTTTTTCGGATGTAATCTCAGCGTTCTCTTCATAAAAGTCTTTTGGCTATCTGGCGTCGCAAAATCTTGTGCTACACGGCATTCATCCCCCCGAGGCGAACCGGGAAGTAACCTATGGCCTGGTTCTTCCTACAAGGAACAAGACGTTTTCACAGACCCCCAAATGGCTCGCATGACCGAGATTGTAGATGCCTAATCTCGATGAGGGAAGTCGTCATCGATTTGGCTTCGTGAAGATTTTTATGCTTGAAACCCAAATCACGCCTTAGTGAATCGTGACATGAAGAACTGGTATGAGAAACCGATAAGAGTATTTGACATGGCTTTAGAGGATGACCGTGGTGGATGGGTTGACCGATGGACCGCAAAGGACCTTGTTGAACTTGTGAGAGAAGCGAATGCAAACGTTCTAACCATGATGATCGTGAACGAATGGGGACAAGCCTACTTCGAAGCCAAGCTGCTTCCGAAACATCCCCAGCTTCGGCGAACCGACCGTTTAAAGGAAGTGCTAGAAGAGGCGCACAAGTACCGAATAAGGGTCACGGGGATGTGGGGGCCTTCGCGTTAGAGGAGCTAAGGAAAGAGCTTAGAGGAGCAGAATGAGGATGAAGCGTTTAGAAATCCCAGGAAAAAGTCCAAAAAGGCGTTTTTGTTATGGTAGCCCGGGAGTTACCGTTCCTAGGTTGTAATCTATACTGATT
>Ga0315314_1000647_pt1 | contig 36272 bp, 36 predicted proteins | sample TDP9_MG_FD_203631 | JGI IMG/M metagenome (GOLD analysis project Ga0315314, IMG submission 203631) | Freshwater sediment microbial communities from Lake Towuti, South Sulawesi, Indonesia - TDP9 | ecosystem: Environmental > Aquatic > Freshwater > Lake > Sediment | place: Indonesia: South Sulawesi... | reverse complement strand
CCGAATACTTGGAAAAATCAGATCTAGCCAGCGATTACTGACGGTGTAAAACATTGATGCGCGCGCATCATCTCCATTGGGGTATGGGTTAAAATCATGCATGCAACAACCTCGATAACCATAAAAATAGAACCATCATCAAGCCATCATCTATAATCTTGGATGCAGTGCGGGGGGTTGGGTTTGAAATATCAGTGCTTGCATAGCAGCTAGGTGTTCTCTGATGTACTCTTCTTAAGAAATGCTAGGATATCTTCTTGAAACTGGCGACTGTTGTCAAACATAGCATTGTGTCCAAATCCCTCATAAAGAATCAATTCAGCGTTCGGGATCCCTTCCGCTGTCTCACGAATCGGATAAAAGTAGTCTTCTTCACCACCGATTACCAAGGTGGGCACCTTGATCTCGGCTAGTCGATCCTTGAAGTTATGCTTGTCTTCTGCCTCGATAGTCACCAGAAAATCCGAAGGGTCGGTAGGCGCGCTGAAAGTTGCGAAAAACCATATGAACAACTTGAAAAAGCGCTTCTTGATTCCACCTTTGGGATACACGGCATCCATTATGGCGGAGGATGCTGTTCTCCATTTGCCCTGGCGCGCCAAGTCGCCTAGGTGCATCTGTAATTTCCTTCCTTTTTCGCTCAGACTATAGCCGGTCATGGCGAGAACTAAGCGACGAACTAGGTCGGGATGATCAGCGGCGAAATGCTGCGCGATTGGTCCTCCTGTTGAAATACCCATTATGTCGACAGGCCCTCCTAGCTCATTTCTGATTGTGGTTGCGTAATCTTCCGACATGTCTCGGGTTGTGTAGCCAGGATGTAGACCAGGCTTACGGCCTACTGAGTAAACTGTGTAGTCCTGAGCAAACCGCTTGTAGCTACTGGCACTCATTCGAAGTGTTAAGCCTGACGGCGGCTTATTTTCAAAACTCAGGCCCTCAAAGATAACTAGAATGTGTGGACGATTGCCAATACGCATATATGGAAGACCGCTCGTGAAGTATCCCTTTGTCACTTTTGTCTCACCCAAATGATTTCACCCCTAGCGAACGCTAATCGCTAGTCAGTCGCTTTCAACTAATAATACTTATCATCGTTCTGGATTCATTCATGAAGGGAGGGGGAAGAGATTTTAACGCATGAAGATTGGCGTTATTTCCGTCAAATTCAACCATCATTTCACCAAGCTCGAAGATCCCGATGAGCAGTATCCGAAACCTTCAAGGTTTTCATACTTGATGCATGCATCGATCAGCGCCCAATTTGAACCTAATTATCAAAAATAAGCATGAATCAAGTTTAAAAGTGCCGGGGGCGGGATTTGAGCCCGCGACTTCTGGGCATCTGGCAATCTGACCCCTTTTTTCTAAACGCTCTCCAGATTATGAGTCTGGCGCCACTTCCAAACTAGGCTACCCCGACAATCCTTTAATGATTCTAGGCTTGATTTAAGGCTATTGTTTACCATGTTGACCGTTTGTTTACCATGTTTGTTTACCATGTTCTTAATTGCTTCTAGTGTAGTAGCGTGCCATTCTACGATTCTTGTTTCACCTTTATAGCCTCTGTAATGTCCGACACGAACGCTTAAACCTCTGATTTGTGCGCTACCTTCAACATTGCAGATAGGACATAAAACTTTCATGTTTTTACTCTCCTAAATGTCTTGTAAGCCTTCTTCGGTTGCCTCATCTGATTCGCATTGCCAACAGAGATTATCTTCGGTTGTTGCTTTATTGTCTTCAGTTAGTTCGACACCACAGTATCGACACGTTTCTCTTTCGTGTTCGCTACTAGGTTCATGTGTTGCTAAGTATCTCTCAATAGCCTCTTTTCCAGAAATTTTGTCTATGAGTTTTCTTAGAAGTGACTTAGGTTTTGGTTTCTCTTTTGCCTCTAAGTTAGACTTGATTTCATAAGGTTTACCATTGGCTTGAAATTTCGGAAAAGACACGATTTTGTCAAGTGAAGGATAGAGGAATTTTCCTTTTTCAAGCGTTAAGATTTGCTCTCTGTGTGCTGAGTGTCTTAGTAGTCTTCTTATTTTCAACTCGTAATCATCTAGGCTTACTTGACCGATTAGAAGTCTAGTTCTACCTCTTATCTTCGTGTTCAAGTCTTGAAGTCTTTGACTACACAAAACGAAGTGCAAATCTAGGTTTCTAGCAACCGAAAAGATTTTTCTAAGTCGGTTAAAGATTTTTTTGCTTATGGTTGAACTATCGAATACGTTTTGTGATTCTTCGATGATGAAGATTATTCGCTCAGTTTTGTCATAGTTTTTGTATGCTCTAAGGTAGTGCTTTCGATAGAAATGCTGAATCACAGAGTAGATAAAGAAGGCTTGTCTTTCGATGTCGGTTATTTCGCTCACAAAAATCAAGTCTTTATTTTTCGCTAAAGCCTCTTTGATTTCTGTGCCTCTTTTAACGCTATAGTCTCTTTCATGCACTAAAAAGTAGTCATTGCCATTTATGACATGGTTTGTTTCTTTCACATCTGAATCATGTATGACCATGAACGGTATTTGGTCAAACTCTAAGCACCATTTTGGAAAGTCTTCAAATATGATAACCCTAGTATTTGGCAATAGTCTAAACTTTTGTGCAAGAACCATTAAGGTGTTTGTTTTGCCAATGCCTTTATTGGCAATTAGTAACAAGTCACCATACGCTAAGACATCTTCGATAAGCGTTTTGATTTCTTCATTATCTTGTTGCTTATTTGACATTTTTCTCAAGTCTCTCTATCCGTTCTAAGCAATCGCATAGTGCTTTTGCCATTTCTTGAATTTGCCATTCTGTTGTTTGCATTGCTATGTTTCGAATTATTTTTGTTGTCTTGTCTTGTGGTTCATGCATGTTTTTTTTCTGCATGTTTTTTCACTTCCATAACCGAAAGAACTAAAGTCTAAACGGATATTTAAGGCATGGTAGAAACACTTCTATATTAGAGGATGTATGAAAGAAATGAAGGCTAAAACTATGGTAAACTGTATTTGTGTTTGACTACAGTTTAAACTAATTCCTAGTTATCACAAAATTTAATGTTGAACGAATCAAATACAAATTTTTGAATGTTAAAGACTTTTATGACTTATGTCTTAAAACTATGGTAAAATGCTTTTGTCGAACAGATAGTATATAAATCATTAATGAATTTAAATACTCTGCAACATTGCCTTTTGTATCCGTGTAATAACACAATAACATTCAGAGGTTTACGTTTGACTATTTGACAAAATTTTCCCTTTAAAAGGCTTTTAATGATTAATTGCCATGAAAAACCGTTTTACATGCAGAGAACATAATATGAAAGTGTAGATAGAAATATTGGTTTTTCACGCTTTAATGTTGAAATAGTGTAGTTCTGCACAACTGTTGAACTGTTCGACACATCTACATTAAAATGCACATATCCGACTGTTTTTTTAACATAAATTTCGTGACACTTTTAGATTAGTGATTCACATAGTTTATAAGTGGAAGTTTTGATTAAATTCGATAGGCTTGACCGTGACAAGTGTTTTAACGTGTCAAAAGCATGTGGAAGCACTTCCATAACCCTCACGGTTAAGCCTTTTAACAAGTCTTAGTTTTGCCTTTAAAATTCAGAGGCTACCTTAGAAATGGCAAAATCTAGAACGGTACGGGAGTCAAAAATAGAAAAAAAGAGGGAAATTAGTATTTACGTTCTCTAAGTGTCTTTTCCCATTCTTTTTTGGAGTTTCTTTCTACGGTTTCTAAAAGTTGTTTATGATGTTCGGGCGATGATGTTGCAAGCCATTCATTAAGTTTTTTTCTTGTGTCTTCAATGTTTCTCTTTAAATCTGTAAATTTGGGAGCGTTTCTCTCTGATATTTGTCTCGGATTTTGGTTCATGTAGTCATATAATTCTTTAAGCAAATTATCTAAGGACACTAAGTAATCTAAGGCTTGTTTTAAATGTGCCTTTTCAACTTCATTCATTGCTTTTTCACCTTTTCCATGTTGATTTTTATCCAAATATTGACATCATGCGCTTGTGGATGGTATCCTTCGTTTAACATTTTCACAACTTTTGACGGCAAATTTTCAATGAAAACGTGATAACCATCTATTTTATGTTCATAACCAATTGTAGATGGCGGAAGCGAATGATTAAATTGGTAGGCTTGTACATCATCTCTGTTTTTTAGTTTTTTTGCTAATAATTCAAATTCACGTGAAAGTTGTTGTGCTTCTTCTTGGGTTTTGACTATTTTCTCATACCTCATGACCGCTCACTTTTCCTTTTCCATTTTCTTGTTTTCGGGAAAAGTTACACCATAAACTTGTTTCGCTTTTCCAATGCCTTCGAAGTTTACTCTAAAAGAATCCTCATTTTCCAGAAAAACACCAATAGTTTTAAAGTCATTGAAATAGCGTTTACTTGCATAGTAACCGACACCATAAGTTAAGCGAAAATTGGCTAAGAAATGCTCGGTATTGATTTCGACATCATAAGGGTTTATTCCGTTCTTTTTGGCTTCAGTTATAATCGTTTGTTGCACTGACAAAAGCATGTCATGTAACCGCTCCTTTAATTCTTGTTGTCGAACGTTCTGTTTTCCGCTCATGCTCTCACTTCTACACTTTATCTATACACACACATCTCTTATAAACGTTGGCTTTAAGCAATTGCTTAAATTTTTTCACACACACCACACACACCAAAAAAGCGGAAAAGAAAACATCTTCATTCAATTAACTAACTACCGTGTATCTACCAATAAGAAAACAAACAATTAATTAACTATACTTATACTTATATATATACATACACACACAACATACATACATATCGAGAGTTTAGAGAGCCTAAGAGAAAAAGGTGTGTGTGGTGTGAGAGTGTATAAATATATAAAGCACATGCAGAGAGGCTTTTGAGAGAGAGACGAGAACGGAAAAAATTAAGTAATTGCTTAAATGAAAGTCTAGTTAGGTTTGTTTTGGCAAAATACGGCATGTGACACATGTGTCATTTACAAAAAAAAGAAAATAAAACTTAAATACTCGTTTGTGCCATTATTTGCACGTTTAAGGTGATAATATGACCAGAAATCCATTTAAAACGATTAGGATGCGTAAATCTACCGATTTGAAACTTTCAACTATTTGTAAGGCACTCGGAAAATCTAAAGCCTCATTTTTAGGTGAATTGGTTGACAACATTGCAGAGTTACTTAGTTCATATGACTTGCAGAGTGCCAATATCTGTTATGAATCACGGTTGACAAGTGGTAGCCTAACAATTACGTTTAGTGGTGCAAGAAGTCTAGTTTTTGGTGTAGCAAAGGATGATTCCGAAATGGAAAAGAAATTAGGTGTTAAAACGTGAGTGAAGAAATTAAAATCCCATTGCCTTCGAACGTGAAACTTAGAAAACAGAATCCGCAATGCAATGAAGAAGGACATTTATGCGGTTTGTTTGAAGGTGTTCCCGCATGTATTATTCCGAAACTTGAAAAAGATGAGAGTGGTGATTTTGTGCTTTTTGAAATTAAACCGTGTAAGCATTCTGATAAAGTATTCAAAATTGAGTTAAGAACTGATAGAAGTGATTTAGATGAGTAGTGAAGAAGAAGAAAAAACTAAAAAAGATATTGTTGTCGTTCCGAGAGACAAATATGAAGAAGCCAAAAAAGTTTTAGGCATTTCGAAAGAGCAAAAGCCAAAAGAAACTCAAGTTTCAGAGGATTCGGAAAAAGAGGCACTAATTGAGGAAAATGAGGATTTGAGAAATAAACTAACATTGGTTGCACATGCAGAATTTGAAAGAAAAAAGCGTAGTTTAGGTGCTCCGCAAGAAATTGAGACTCCAGAGCAATTGCAAGGCTGGGAAATGGCTAAAAAGTCAAAAGAAGGCGAAAAAGGAAGTTTCGGAACTGCACCGTTATCTAGTCAAACAAGTCAAAATACCGACATGGAATTCGAATCGCATGAGGAACTTGTCGATTTTCTGAGGCTTAAAGAACGTGAAGGTTCAGCAGAGGAAAAAGCAGAGGCTAAAGCAGTTCTTGATGAGTTGACCAAAAAAATGCTTGAAGGAGTAAAAGAAGCCAAAAAAGGCATAGTTTACGAAGATACGGGTAACTTGGTCAAGAAACTTAACGAAATTGAACGGGCGAAACATATGAGAAGGTTGAAACAACAAAAAGGAGAGATAGAATAAAATGGCAAAAACTAAACAGAGATTTATCGAAGATTTCAAATACGATTCAATGAAAGATGAGTTCTATTACCTAAGAATAAATCAAACCTTAGAGTTTGACGAAATCGAAAGAAAATGGGTTATAATCAAAAAAGAACCTCAAAAGGTGACACTTGAAGAAAAAGGTTTGACAAAAGAAGTTCACATGAAAATAGTATTTGTGCGTGAAGGCTTGAATCCGAATACCCTTAAAGGTGTTTACGGATTTTTCACACAGCAAATCGAAGCGAAAATTCCAAATCTCAAAGAGTTCAAACACTTATGGCTAAGTGTCGATAGTCAAAAAATTTGGTTGCATAACCATCGTGAAGGCACAACTCAAGAATGCACTTTTGTCGGTCACGATTTTGAGAAAAATTGGATTAGCGATTTAGTTGAAAGAATCGGAAAAGTCAAGCGAATCACAAAATCCGAAGCCATAACACTACTTAAGGAAAAAGACACGTATCGGACAGTTTTCTCAGAGGATTCAGAAGGCAATTTATCGCTACAGTCGGTTTACACGGTTAAAATTTAAAGTCACTCTGAAAAGAGGTTTTGACATATTGAAGGAGATGCCAATTGTCGGCGACGCTATTGGTGGGCAACATGATGACCTCTGTGCCTAATTTCTCATCTCCTTCAACCTTTACATTTTTTAAAGAGGCTTAAGAGAATATGAAAAACGAAACGAAAACATGTCCTATCTGCAAAAGTTCGCTCCAATATTTGGGCATTGAAACGGTTAATGGAAAATCTTGTCAAATTTGGATTTGTCAAAATGCCTCATGTGTTCTTGCAAGACTTAAAATCAAAATTTTTCGTGAGGTAGAATCCAATGAGTAACCTATGTAGTATAAGGACAGATTTATCGTGTCCTAACTGTGGTCACAAAAAATGCAAAATTTTCGGTAGAAAACATGACCATTATGGTGTAATAGTATGGCAATGTTTCGCTTGTTTACAAACCTTCACCGAAAATTCTGTGAACACAGAACCGTTCCGTTATGATTTAGAGGATTCAGAGGATTTGAAAAATGTGTCTATTGGCTCTGAACTTGTGTGTCCGACATGTGGAAAAACTTTTATTAAAAAATCTAAAATGGTGAGGAATCAAAAATATTGCACGCCTCAATGTAATCCAAAAAACATGCGAAAAGGAATTCCTAACGTCGATATGGGTTTCGGAGAATATACATGTCAAATTTGCAAGAAACAATTTTTTAAACAACATCCGTTTCAAGTTGTATGTTCAATTGGTTGTTATGACAAATATACAAAAAAAATCAATAAGGAATTAAAAAATCGAAGACTGTTGAAAACATTTAGAGATAAACCGAAACCGAAAACATACAGAGATAAATCCACGTGTATTATATGTGGTAGAGAAATCGACATCTCTGAAAAATTTTCTTTCGTGTGTTCGCAAGAGTGCAGAACCTATCTCTCCAAAATTTTTGAAAAGCGAACGAGCGAAGTGACAAGCCAATGAGCAAATTGAAAAATGACATGTGGATTTCTAGATGTCCTCAATGCCATAAATTCTTCACTTACAGAAATGCCTCAATATCGCATAAGGAATCGATTTTTTTCTGTAGTGAGATTTGCAGAGAGCAATACTACCGAAAACATCACGAAAAAGAATTAAAAATGTGTGGATTATAGAGTGAAAGAAATTAAATGCTGTAGATGTGATAAAAAAGTCGAAGTCGAAAATACTTATCCTTTTAAGAAGTGTCCTATGTGTAGGCTTAGATGTAAGGAAAAATATAGGGTTAAATCGGTTTTTGACCGTGAATCTAGAAAACTGATTAAAAGCCTTAAGTTTGAAGGAAAAACTTCTCATATGCTTTCAAGTTTCTCAGTTTTCGCAGAGGAATACGAAAAGGCATGGCACAAGAAACCGACATGGGAAGAATACCAAAAAGAACTTTCGAAGGCAAAACAGAACGAAATTTATAAGAAATCAGACATAGAAGAAACTCAGAACCGACAAAAATTTCTAGCATTAAAACAACACCTAAGAAGGTTCTTGCGATTCGATTTTTATGTTTGTGGTAATAAAAGAAAAGAATGTGAAAAGTTTCGCTACCAAAAATTAGGCTTAATTGAAGAAGATTTAGAGTTTACTAGGGAACACGTCGAAGAATGTAGTGGTGAATGTTACTTTTGGAATTACAACCTTGAAACGAATCAACTATCAACTATAGAAGGAATAATGTTCACGAAGGTAGAAAAATCCGATTTACCGACTGAATGCGATACATTTCATAAAATGGTCAACAGAGAAATCGTTAGAGATGGCTTTTTTATGAACGAACATCTCTTAAACTGTAAACAGTGTCAAGAATGGTATGCCTCAAACAAGCGTTCCACACCTAGAGGAACGGATTTATGGCATAGTGAAGAAACTACAGAGGATAAAGAAAGGCAAGAACTGAACCGTAAACTCTATGAAGAAACATTCAAGAAACCAGAATTTAAGGAACAAACTGAACCTTCAACATATGAACTAGAAAAAGAAAAAGACTTAGCAGAACACGAAACTAAACGCATACTCAAACTACCGAAAGACAAACTTGAAGAATGGCTAAAGCAACAAGAAAAAGAAGAATCCTCAGAAAACTAACAAATATCGTATATCATCATACGAATAGAACTCAAACATCCACACCTTAAACCCACTATACTTAAGGACGGACTGTCAAGCCCGTTTTATGGTTAGAACGGCTCTAGCGGGGGAGTTCTAGGTTTGTTGGTTGAGTTGAGGCTAAATCGGAAGTATTTTCCGATAATAAGCAAGCCTCAATGTTTCTGTCTTAATGGTAAACAGTCACTTGATTCTTAGTCTAACGAGTGTTTACCATGTTGATTCTTCACATGTCAACATGAGAAAACAATAGAATCACGCACATCATCACAAGAACGAAAAGGGCTAGGCATGTATGGTGTTTAGTCGGTTTTGTATGTTGTTTTGTTGTCGGTATATTAAGGGTTAAGTGTTAGAAGTAGCGTCGGTGTGTCGTCGGTTATGGTGTGTTTAGTCGGTTGCGTAAAAAATGGCTTACGCTATTTGTCGGTTAAATTGAAAAAAAAGAAATAGAAAAAAGGGAAGGTTATGAGAGTAGTTTTAACTCTCTTGTTGCTTTATCGTATTCTTCTTTTATGCGACTTGTGTCTAAGTAGTGTTTTGCGACTATGCTTCTAGGTAGATGTGAAGATATTGCGTCAACATCTTCGGGTATCATGCCATGTCTTCTAAGCCAATTTGTTGAAAACTTGCGCATAGTCTTTGGTGTTATTTTTATTCCCGTTCTTTTGGTTGCTCTTTCGAACTCATCTTGAACGAAACGATAGCCTATAGGGAACAGTGGCGAATTCTCTTTTTCAAGTGTGTCTAGGTATTGCTCTAGCATTGGCTTAACTTCTTCCGTGTAGAAACTAAAGAAGAAGTTCTTTTTGCTAAAAGTCTTTTGAAACGTGTTTATCATGTTGTTTTGTTTGTCAAATAGGCTTTTGTATAGTCGTAAGATGTGTTCTGGTCTAATAGCGCTCACAACACCTAGATAGTAATAGACTTTAACCTTCTTGTTTTTTATGGCTTTTCCGAATATTTTGATTTCTTCTAGGCTAGGTGTTCGAATGCTGAAACTAGGTAGAACCGATTTGTATTTGAATCCTTCAAGATACTCTGGAGAGGCTAGGAATTTGAAGAAATGCCTTAGACACGCTAAAGTATTTCGATAAGTGTTAGGGTTTTCAATGTCAAGAAATTCGCTTATCGCTTGTCTTGTTTCTTCACTTTTTGCGAAGTCGATTTGTCCTTTAATCTTTTCAATGAATTTCTTAGCAACTCTAAGGTATTCGTAACGAACATCATCGCTTACTTTTCCTTTAAGGTAGTCTTCGAAAAGTTTTAAGAACTCAATGTATTCGAAGTCTTCGTTTATTCCGCTACCGTTCTGCATAAGTGTTTTTCCACTTGACTTATAGGCTAATTGTTTACCACTTTGAAAGATAGCGATTAATAAATCCTTCATTGCTTGACCATTGTTTACCATGCGTTTAAGATTATGAGTCTGGCGCCCTAACCAGGCTGGGCAACCCCGGCTCAATACCATTGACTATTCTGGATGTCAAGGCTTGAATTAAGCCTTTCTTGTTACGGATTAAAGAAATTTAAAAGATAGATTATAGGATAAGAAATAGACAACGAAGGACACGAGAAAGAAAATGCAAATCGACTTTCACTACTATTGCATATTCGTTCTAGCCTTTCATGCAGGTTTTGAAAAAGAAGAAGCAAGAATAGTGGCGTATTCTTCACAGTATGTTGACGACGCAACCGAAAGCAAACCAATAAACTTGGAACGATTTCTCTTTGACCCCATCAGAACAGCCTACTATTCACTAAAAGCCTACAACTGGGATGTGCAGAAAAAAATCTATCTCCCCTTCCACTTTCTGCCTCCTAAACCATTGAGAAGCACAAATAACTTTACCTATATAACTCAACCAAACTCATATTTCGCAAAAATCCTGCTTAGAGAAGTATCAAAAAAGAAGACAGAAAACTGGCTATACCGACTTGGAATAGCTCTCCACACATACGCAGACACTTGGGCACACCAAGGCTTCTCGGGAAGACAAAACATAGAAAACAAAGTAGAAGACATCAACTTATATGAAAGAGAAAAATGGAAACAGCTATTATGGGAAAACATATTCCTTGACGCATTTCCAATGATAGGTCACTGCGAAGCAAATCGCTTCCCCGACTTTCCCTTCTTAACTTGGAAATACAAAAACTACAAAAACGAATGGATCGAACGAAACAACACCCAAATCTTTCTCCTAGCCGCCGAAACCATATTCAAAGAATTATGCAAAGTCACTGGAAAAAGAAAAATTAATTGGCAAGAGTTAGAAGAAATTGTCAAAGAACTATTTTTATGCGATGTCGACGTAAACAAGAGATGCAAAGCATGGATAGAACGGTTCCCAAGAATTTTCGAAACTCAAGAAAACATTTATGACAAAGTTGCCTGGCGAAAGGAAGCGCTTGGGACAGAATCTGACAGAAACTATCTATGGGATGATGTGTCACCAGAAAAATTCGAGGCACTGAAATTCGAGGTTAAAAAAGATTTTTTCAATTCAAATTGGGTGAATTTTCAAAGGGCAGCTTTCTTGCAAAGGAATTTCGTTTTATATAACCTTACTTAAATTGGTTTGTCAGTTTTCTTCTAACAAGTTTTTTATTGTTTCAGAATTTCCTTCACGATTTCTTCAACTTCTCTGTTTGTTGCTTCCCAACTTTTATGTGGATATTTTTCGCTTTCTGTAATGACAAAATAATCTGCCAGAGCGATGATGTTTCCTTCTCCAAAACTCAACTCTTTCAAATCTTTCTTAACAAATTCATCATAACTTGCCAAAAGCTGATCTTCTCTTCGTTTCTTTACATCTTGCTTTTCCGATTCTCTAGTTGACCTACCAATAAAGTTGTATCCTTTCCTCGGTTGTGAAATTCTCTCATAGCGCGATTTCCTTGAGGCAAGAAAAGCAATAACGAAAACATTGCTCTCCCCAAATTCCCTTCTCAGAAACTCAATTTCTGAAGGCGCTCTCATCCCAGACATAAAGACTAACCGCTTATCTTCATATTGCGATTTCACAATTTTAGCGGCTCTTTCAGTAAAATAAGAGTCAGAAATGCGCTTCTTTTCCTCCGTATATTTTCTAATGTTATCTGATGTAATCTCAATTCCTTTTTCTGACATTTCGCCCAAAAGAATTTGGCCAGTCTCTAATTGTGGGAAACCATATTTCTCTCCAATAACCCTAACATGGCTACTTTTACCTGAACCGGACAATCCGACAGTGACAACAATTTTCATCGAATCACTCTCATTTCTAACGGTTTCTAGCACTATTTCCGCTTTAATATTTCGACAGAAGTTTTGGTGCCAATGTAGACGATGTCAGCTATTTCAATGAAGAGTCCTGTTTCTATTATGCCTGGAATGGATTTTAGCTTGTATTCTAGTTCTTTTGGATTTTTGATTGCCCCAAAATCAACGTCAACGAGGAAGTTGCCATTATCCGTAATTACTGGTCCAACCTTGTTCGTTCCCTCTCTCAAAAATGGTTTTCCCTTCATTTCACGTATTTTCGACATTACCGTGGCGCAGGCAAATGGCAAAACTTCTATTGGCACCAGCTGGTTTTTTCCGAGGCTATCTGTCATCTTTGATTCGTCTGCTATTATTATGAATTGTTTTGCCGCTGTAGCAACAATTTTCTCTCGCAATAATGCTCCACCCATTCCTTTAATTAGGTTAAGTTCGTTGTCAATTTGATCGGCGCCGTCAATTGCCAAGTCAAGTTTTGGGTGCTCGTCTAAAGTTGTTGTTGAAATGCCATACTTTGTCGCCAACAAGGAGGCTTGATAAGAAGTTGGAACCACGTGTATCTGTAAGCTTTCATTCTTGATTCTTTTACCTATCTCTTGAAATGCGTAGGCAATGGTGCTTCCACTTCCTAATCCAACTATGAAGCCTTTCTTAATGTGTTTGACTGCTTCTAAGGCGGCTTTTCTTTTTGCTTTTTCCTTCCAACTCAATGTTTCAGCCCTCAGCCTTCAGCTTCAATTTGACCCAGTTTTTCTAAGACCTTCTCCACTTCTTCCTTGATTTTTTCAATTCTTTCTTCAGCTTCAGTCTTCTTTGGCGCCGGAGTTGGTGGTTTTCCCTCTTTTTTCTTCTCTTTTTTAGTGGTTATTTCTGAAAGCGCGGGTTCAGATGGGATGGGTATCTCTTTTATGGGCTTGATTTCAAGGCGTGTCCTTAAATCTTCGATTTTTGCGCCTAGTTCGTCAAAGCGTTCGTTAAACAGTTTGATAAGGTCATCTTGCATAGATTCCAACTCATGCAACGCTACTACAGATTCGTTTCTGGCCATTGCATCCTTGATTATTGCCATCTTTTCCTTATACCCACTTGTAAGCCTATCGCGTTCTTCTTCACTTAGTTTTCCTTCTGCATGCGCCTCATACAAGCGTCTAATAGCATAACTGACTATCTCTCTTTCAATGTCAAGTGTTTTCAATTCTTCATGTGCCTTTTTGGCATCTTCATGGGTTATCGTGTGCTCTTTTGCAATTTGCAATGCTTTTTCAGTCTCAACTACTTCTATTGGTTCCTTCTTCTTCTTTTTTCCTGCTTTCATTATGTAGAGAAGAAAGACTGCGACAGCGACTGCTCCAACGACAATTGCAGCGATTAGCCAAGGCTCAAGGTCCACAATTTTCCCTCTACAGCATCATAATGTTTTTGCACGTTCTATATAATTATGTATAGTGATTTTAAGAATTTTGCAGTATCTATTACAATAGATGTCTAGCAACAGTTGACCTACCCCTCCTATATATAGGGTTTATATAGTCTGTGAGAATGCTGGAGCGGTTCACGTGTTTTGTGTGGATATTTTTTTAAGGTTGCATGTTAGAGTAAATATGTGATTTGAGGATAATGGAGAAGGTTTCTTGTCATCTCTTGAGTATTTGCAGAATGGTAGGTATGCTATTCTAAAGAAGCTTGGTGAGGGTGGAAAAGGTGTTGTCTACAAGGCTAGAGACACTGTTTTGAATCGCGTTGTCGCCATTAAAGTACTAAAGAGTGCGGTTCAAGGTGAAGAGGCGTATTCACGTTTTATGCGGGAAGCGCAAGTAACAGCCAAACTTAATCATCCAAATATTGTTTCTATCTACGACATTGGCAGAGAAGGTGAGAAACAGTTTTTTGTGATTGAGTTTGTTGATGGAATGAGTGTACGTAGCCTTATGGAAACGTATCCAGAAGGTAAGTGTGACATACAAACTGTCTTAAGAGTTGGCGTAGATGTTTGCAGTGCTCTTCAGTATGCACATTCTCAAGGGGTTCTGCATCGGGACATTAAACCCGAAAACATTCTAATTACGCAAGAAGGCAACGCGAAACTGATGGATTTTGGCCTGGCTAAGATGCTGAGTCAACCCAGAATCACACAAGAAGGAATAATAGTGGGCACGGTTGCCTATGTAGCTCCAGAAATAGCCTTAGGAAAAGGCGCAGACGCTAGATCTGACCTATACTCCTTTGGTGCAGTGCTCTATGAAATGGTAACTGGGAGAGCGCCTTTTCCCGGAGAAGATTCAGTGAAAGTTATCTTCAGTCACATTCATGACTATCCCACTTCACCGAGCAGGCTTAATCCAAAGGCTCCACAGGCTTTGGCTGATTGTATTATGAAGTTATTGGAAAAGGAGCCGGGGAAGAGATATCAAAGCGCTGAGGATTTGCTTAAAGCATTGAGGGAAATTGCTGAAGTTTTCTTAAGGGAGACTTTGGTGCCTCCTTATAAGCCAAGCATTGTTGTTCCAAGTCCGCGTCCTTCTGCTGAAAGAGAGGTTCAGCTTATCAACAGAGTTGAAGAATTGAGGGTTCTTAAGGAGGCTGTGGATAGGGCGATTCGCGGCGAGGGGGGTGTTGTCTTTCTGTATGGGGAGGCTGGGATTGGTAAGACGAGGTTGGCTAGAGAGTTAGGGGCTTATGCGCGTTTGCGTGGTATGCAAGTGTTGTCTGGTAGATGTCCAGCGTTGTTTAGGATGGATGGTGTTCCTCCTTATGTTCTTTGGAAGGAGGTGATTAAAGATTATTTGGAAACTTGTGCCCCAGCCCAATTGTATAAAGTGATTGGTTACTATCCGAGCGAAGTTTCTGAATTGGTTCCTGAACTTAAGCAAAAGCTTGGAGCTATTCCTCAGTCTTTGCCCATAAGTCCAGAGCATGGACGTGATAGGCTTTTTGAGGCGGTTTCGCAGTTTGTCACTAACATTTCCAAAGAGACTCCATTACTGGTTGTTCTTGATGATTTGCAGTGGACTGATCAGTCTTCGCTTTTGTTGATGCATTATTTGGCTCGTAGTGTCTACAGGGAGTCTCTACTTCTTTTAGGCGCCTATCGCGATACTGACATTGACGAACGACATCCTCTATCGCCTGTTTTGACAGAATTAAATCGAGAACGTTTACTCAAGTCCATCCTTTTGAAACGTTTGTCTTTTGACGATGTCTCAGAGGTGGTTAAGCGGCTTCTGGACCAAGATGACATTCCAAAAGATTTCTGCAAACTGATTTATGATAAGACAATGGGCAACCCATTTTTTATTGAAGAAGTGATAAGGTCTCTACAGGAAGAGGAAGTCATTTACCGTGACGAGAACAAATGGAAGATTAAAGAAGTTTCGAAAATTGAGTTTCCGAAAACTGTTAAGAGTGTTGTAAAGGCGAGAATAGGTCGGTTAGATGATGAATGTCAAAATGTTTTGACTATGGCTTCTTTTATCGGGAATGACTTCAGTTTTGAGGCTTTATGTGGAGTTACTGGCTTTGCAGAGGATAGATTGCTTGAATTAATGGATAGAATGCTCAAGACTGGGTTGATTAAGGAGAGGGTTATTCGTGGAGAAAGTGTGTGTTCTTTTGCTGACGTTATAGTGAGGGATGTTGTGCATGAGGAAGTTAGTCCTTTTAGGCATAAGAGGCTTCATGGCGTAGTTGGATCTGCTTTAGAGAAAGTGTATACTAAAAAGATTGATGAACATCTTGGCGAACTAGCCTATCATTTCCTTGAAAGCGGCGACAAAGAGAAGGCGCTTGACTATTTGTTGAAAGCTGGAGAAAGAGCCCAGAAAATCTATGCTCATGACGAAGTTTTTTCATATCTTCAGCATGCGTTTGTGTTGCTTGAAGAGAAGGGAGACAATTTTGAATCGAAAGCACGCATAACTGAGAGTCTAGGCGATGTCAAAGCGTGGACTGGCAATTTTAATGCTTGCATGGAATACTGGAATAAGTCTTTGGATCTGCGGAATCTGTTGGGAGACAAGAAAGGCGTTTCAAGGCTTCATGTAAAAATGGCTCGTGTGCTCTGGGATGCAGGAGGCGACAAGGAAAGGGCTTCGGAACATCATCGTGCCGCTTTAGATATCCTCGAAAAGGAGCCTGAAAGCGTGGAGTTAGTCAGTTTATATGAAGATATTGGACACATGCTTTGGCGAACTGGCGAAGTAGCTAAGGTCCCACCTTATGTACAAAAGGCGTTTCAACTTTCAGAGAAACTAGGCAACTTTGAAATTCTTGCAGAATGCTACAACGATCTGGGAACCTTGAGCTCGGTCTCTGGAGAACTCGAAAAGGCTCGGAAATATTTTGAACAGGGACTAAAAATAGCCATAGAAAATAACTGCATAAAAGCCGCTCTTCGTCTTTACATCAACCTTGCTGGCGGCTATTGGTGGATGGGAGATTTTCAGAAGGCATTTGAGACGGTTCAAGCTGGATTTGAATTGGCAAAAAAGGTAGGGGAAATATTTAGCCTGTCTTTCCTTTGGTGGGAGTTGGGGTGGTGCTATTTGGCTATGGGAGAAATACAAAGAAGCTTTTCACTCTTTGAGGAACTGTTAGCACTGGGTAAGAGAATGAAGGATACAGTCGGAATCGCTAACAACTTGACCGTTTTGGGAGAGGGTTACGAACTTCTCGGAGAATGGGAGAAAAGTCTTCAATATCTAATGGAGGCTTATGATATCGCAAAAAAGACTGAAGAGTATGTGCGTTTCTGGTGGTGCACTCTTTGGCTTGGGGAATTATTCATGGAAATGGAAGATTATGCAGAATCAGAGAAATACTTGAAAGAATGTAGCAGTGCATGCGAGAAAGCAAGAGATATAGATAGCCAGATTGGATGGGTATTTCCAGCTCTTTCAAAATTATATCTGAAAAAAGGGGAAACCGAAAAAGCCAAAGAACTAAGCGAAAAAATCTACGAATACGCACAAAAAACAAAAAACAGACTATACATTGCAGAGGCTGAGATGGTGAAAGCAATGGTTTTCAGAGAGCAAGAAAACTGGGAACAAGCAATACAACACTTCGAAAAAAGCCTCCAACAACACAAAACCCTAAACACACAAAAATGGTATGTCTGGAAATTCGCCGAATTCCTATACGAATATGGCGCAATGTACCTAAACCGAAACCAAGAAGGAGACAAAGAAAACGCCTACTCATTACTAAATCAAGCATTGCAGATATACCAGAAAACCGACGCAAAAAAGAAAATAGAAAAAATAATAGCGAAAAAGAAACTACTCACAGCCTAAAGACTCATTATTGAAATATTACTAGCATTCATGGAGCCTCGGGCGGGATTTGAACCCGCGACCATCGCCTTACCAAGCGGTTCGCAACGCGAAACCTAACCAAATAGATTGGAACTCGTTCAAGTCTTGGTTAGAAGCGAACTATCGAAAGAAAACTTGGATGTCTTACTTTAACAACGGTATGCATTACTACGAGTATCTATCTGAGAAGCCATTAAGTCAACTAACGACTTTCAACCGCGACAAAAGAATGCACATTCTTAAAGCGTTGATTTCGTTGAGCAAATTCTTAGGCATGTATCCACAGTTCAAAGAGAGAATGCAAGCGTTCGGCATTAAATGGCAAATGCCGAGTGCCTTAGAAGTTTTTAACCACATGCTAACCAAAAGCAATGAGGATGTTTCAAAATGGGCGAAAGAAATAGCGTTGAAATTTCCAGAGTTCAAAGATTTCTTAACACTTGCTGAATTGAGCGGGTTAAGAAAAGAAGAGACTTTGAATGCCTACAACTTAATCATTGAATACACTAAGGAAAATCGTTTAAATGAATATTACAATGAAGAAACGTCGTGTTTAGAGCATTTCCGACTTCCAAAAATATTCGTTCGACCGACAAAAAACGCTTTTGTAACTATCATACCAAAAGAACTTTTACAGAGCATAGCCAAAAATCAACCACTAACTTACGCAATAATCAGCAAAAGGCTTCAGCGGAACGGTTTCAAAATCAAAATTGGTCTTTTACGGAGTGCATGGGCAACGTTCATGCAGAAACATCTAAGCCAAGCAGAAGTTGATTTACTGCAAGGACGCGTAAACCAAACCATTTTCATGCGCTACTATTTCGCACCTAACTTCATTGAACTGAAACAGAGAACACTACACGCACTAGAGCAATTCGCTAAGGCTAACCTTAAAGTGTTAGCCTAAACCCTCTTTTTTTTACACAAAACAGAAATAGAGATTTCTAATTATTTTCTGATGTATGTCTCCTTCAGATACATTGCTAGAGTTTTTACCCGAATTTCTAGCAACTATAATAGGTGTCGCTTTGGGTATTCCTATTGCGTTGTGGATAGACCGAAAAATTAGAGTAAAACACCAACGCGAAGAAGCAATTTCGGTTCTATCTGCATTGAAAGACGAAATAGCTCACAACATCGGTCTTCTGAAACAAATACAGCAAGAGCTAAGTGAACCTAGCAATGTTATATTCTACACTCTTGATTTAAGTGCATAGAAAGCGACATCCATTGAAACATTAGGAACAATAGTGGATTATGAGTTGCTGAGAAACATTTCGAGAATATATTACGAACTTGAGCATTTGAGTCGTAAAGTGGACACTCAATTCCACATGGCTTATAGCACTGTGAGAGCATTAAGTGGTTTTATGGAAATGAGAACGCAAATCATTAATGCCATACTTGAACACGCTACAACTCTTGAAAAAGATTGCCAAAATCTAGTTAAAGGAATTGATAAGGAACTGAACACACTTCGTTCATAAATCCAAAACCAATCTGTGACAAGTTCAAAACTCCAATAAGAGGAGCGTTAGATAGATACGTTTAGATGAATCCAAAATTAACATTCTGGCATTCTGAGATTCTGTATAGCAAGATAACACATTGCACACAACAGAAACGTGTATAGGCTATAGAAAAAAGAGTCTATTTCCACCAATCTTCTTTGAGTATGTCTTCTATTTCTTTACTCAGTTCTTTTCCACTCTCTAAATATCGAAGCCAAAGTTTAAGGTATCTATTCTGTAGCCATTGCCTTCTTACTCTTTGTGATTCAGGCACATTATTGAACTCTTCAACAGCACGTCTAACCCATTCTGCTTCATACTGAGTTCCCTTAATATTTCTGTAAATTTTCGACAGTTTGGTTACTTGTTCTGAACTGAGCAATCTAATAACACCACTTGATATTAGAGAATCCCATACTTCTGGGTAAAGCATAAGGACACTCTGGCTTTGAGGGGGAATTTTGCCTCTGATTTCTGTCAATTCACCATAGATGAGTTTTAGGAAATCTTTCTTAACTCGGTTGTCTTTGATTTGTTCAATCTTTCTGTCTAAGGCAAAACCTATCAATATACCTAAAATACCAGCACTCCAAGATGTCAAAAAACTAAAGAAGATTGCAGAACTGTAAAAAAAGAGAAATACGAAGTAAATAAACATAGCACAAACGCTAACCACAATTAGAATTTTATCCTCTGGTTTCAAGTTGAATAACCATGTCTTTAATCGCTTTTGAATGCAAGGCTTCTTTTTCTCTTTTGATTCCGACAACAGACATCTCTCTAACATTATTATTCATGAGAAATCGTATAAGACTTTATAGCAGAACCGAAGGAACTAGTTAGAATAGTGCAGAGCGAACCGAAATGAGTGATAGTGAGAAATATATTTTTAACGATATTCCCAAAAGTGGAAGGATTGACAATTATCTTAAAGAATTATCAAAAACTATAACAGAGCAAGGCATTGACATTCCAAGACTCGAACAGTTTATGTTTAAGGTCTTCAACGATTGTAAAACATATTTGAAAGAAAAATTTAACCTAGATTTCCCGAATATGCAGTTAACCATTATCTACAAAAAGGAAGAATATGTTGAATTATGGAAGAAATACGACAAGATATTTGGCACAAGACCTATGAGAAAAGCGTTTTGTGTGGTATCCAAAAATATATCGTGGATTTACATAGATTTCTTAAGCCATTTTCAAGGGTCACAAAAAAATTTCATCGCCAACCTTTCAGTTAATTTTATTGAAGAACTTGTCCATTCTAGTGTTTACCCAAATAAGTCTGAAACAGATGTTCATGAACTTGTCTGTTCGGCTGTTGAGGGATTTCTTGAAGTCAAGTTACCTGATGCTTTTAAAGAAGCAAGATTGAGATATGCGAGAGAAACTGATAGATGTTTAAATTGAACGAGAAACATAGTAGCAGAGTAGGAAAGGGTAAAGCCTAGTTAATCAATTGATTAATTCGTTTTTTAAGCCTATTTTGGCATAAGCACTTAATTTTATTGTCTTTTCTCTCCAAAAAAGTGATGTTAAAGCAACAACTTGACTATTTGCCAGAAAGAGTATATGTTCCACTACTGTTCTGAATAATCACTGTCAGAGAATCCCTAATTCCAATACTGTCGCTTGGATGAGTATAGGCATCAACTAAGTCTAGGTTCTTTACGTGAATTCTCTCTATAATCACGAATCTGTCGCCAACGATGAGTTGAAGTATTCCAATAACGAGCGAAAGCACCATCAATACGTTTAAAATAAATTGAAAACTTCCCTTATACCTCTTGAAGAACCGTTGTATAGAAGCGAACCTCTTCTTTCTTCTTGTCATGGCTCATCAAATATTTTTATGCGTGTATGCAAGATTTAAGCCTTATGAGTTAATGTTTTTTGACTCCCGCACCACTTTTTTGTATGCCATATGAAATAAGGCTTCCAAAATTTGTAAGCCAAATTTCATGTCGATTTTGCCATAATGCTTAAGGGTTTAGAGTGCCATATGTAAGATAGGTTAAGGCATGGTAACGAGAGATTTTGAAAGAAACGTCATTGGTGTTGTCTCTTAAGCCTCTATGTTGTCTCTCAAGTCTCTAAGTTAACGACGACGCATGCACGACGGAATGACGACGATTAAGAGGGAAGGCTTTCCCTTCCGAACCCTTCAGATGAAATGTGCGATGCAGTAGGTAAATCTGAAAAAGTTTCCTCTGAATTTGAAAGGCTAACCTTAAACTCCTATTTGTATTTTCAAATCTTCAAGCGCTTTTTCTAATTCTTCAACTGAAACTCCTCGGTCTATAGCGCACTTAGTTTCAACTTCAATACCTAAAAGATATTTAATCTGAACATCAGATAAAGTCTTGTTTAATCTTAGAGCGCCCGCAATTCTGTAACACGCAAGCATAAAACCGTTAAGAAAAAGTTCTGTCTTTCTAGATTTTATATGAATGAACTGCATAGTTTTTCCTCTTGGACACTCTAAACATACCAAAGGTGCATTTGCCTCATCAGCCTCACGTTTATCAGCAAACCAGCATTTTTCAACCACTAGAAACAACCCCTAAACTAGGAAAATTAAGCGGATTCTCATTTTTCATACTCATCAACTCTTCATAAGCCCATGCATCACTATCAACGTTTCGACGCTCAATAACCAATTGTAGACTGTCGTATGTCGAGCGCTTGCGTTTCGAATCGGCTTTCACCAAATCTTTGAGTTTCGCCAAGTCTAGCGTCACAACTTTTGTGCGCCATCGTCCCTTAGCCAATTTCTTGGCTTCCCTCTGTCGGGTAAGCAATGTATGTTTAATGTCCATGCGTGTTCTCAATTCAGTAACACCGTCAAATAGTTTGAGAAAATCCTCATAAAAATAAAACCATCCATGACGACCGACAAGAAGCTCAGAACCATCATGCGGTTTCAAAATGTAGTTTTTGCTTCTGAAAAACGCTAAATCACCTTTACCTTTTACACCAACTAGTAAAGGAAAAGAAACGTCGCCGTCAGACAAATCAAATCGCTTACCTTTCATGTTGGTTTTGCTGAAAATACTGTCCGTGTCCATAGCAATGACGGGAAAGGGACAGATGTCAAAAAGTTTGGACATCACGTAATGGCTATGAGCCAAAACCGTGCTGTAAGCGAAAAAGTTGCTTGTGCATGCAAGTGGATGGCTTTGACCAAGTTTTCCCGTGAGAGAGTTTAAGACGGCTTTCGAGAGCATTTTCTCATTTAACGGTTGTTTTCCTTCTAACCGTTTCAAGAGCATGTCACGATATTTTTCATGTGTTTCAACTCGCTTTTTGGAAAAAATGGGTTTGTATGCATGAGCAACATTTAAGACTTTGACATGGCTTGCTAACAAATCGAATGTGTGGTAGAAACCCGAAATAATACCCGTCGCATAAAAGTTGTTTGAACCACGCAATGGTAAGCCGTCCCATCGACTGTTTGGAACTTCAAAAACACCGTCAATCCAGCCATAATGCACTTCGTTCAAATCATTACTTAATTCAAGTTCAGTAGGTTGACATTCAACAGCACCGTCGATAGTCAAAGAACGTGTAGCGACTAACGAACATGGATAAAGCGAAGTCACGTCATTGTAGACGACGCTTGGTGTATAGCCGACAGTAAAACCTTCAGAACGTCCCGCATAACACGAATTTTTGACAGCACGCTCAAGCGACGGCAAAACTACGGAACGCTTAACCCGACGCAATCTTTTTGGTAGAGTGAACCAATCACGTGCAAGTGTGCCAGCACTAGCATGAACTTGAGCATCAGCACCGCACAATTCAAAAAGCCATTTAACGATACGTGATGTGATAACTGCATCAGCACGAGCATACTCCAAAAACTCTTTATGCTCACCCTCGGTTTGCCATTTACGTAAACCAAGCCATTCGGGTTTAGGCAATTTTGGATAACCAACAACACGACCGCAATCTGCAAGGGTTCGCAAGCCAAAATTCTGAAGCAAAGGACGACTATCATAAATTGTAAAATTTGCACCTCGATATTTGACACGTCCGATAAGTTGACTACCTCTAAAACGGTATTGAACATGCTTCGAGCCTAACCACTCTTCAATACTTGCCAAATCAGGAAGACCGACAAAAGCGTAAGCAACATGTAAAGAACGTGCATGATTGCGAAGCCAAGAAGCCAAAGCGTCAGCGCTTTCCAAAACGACTGTGTTCTCGATAGAACCTACACTAAATTGGATGCTATGCACATCTTCGGGCGCATTGGCACGCCCACTCATCATAAACTCAGAATCGAGTGCCCAAAAACCAAAGCGCCGCGTGGATGCACATATATCCATAATAACACCCCTCTAATTTTGGCGTTTCTAAGCGTTTCTAGCGTGCGTTTTGTTGAATGCTGTCATTTTCTTGCTTCTTTTGGCGTTGACAAATTTTGAAAAACATCAGCAGTTTCGTAAGACTTCAGATTCTCTAACAAACGAATTGTTATGTGCAGGTTGCCTTCTTCAATTATGAGCGCAAAATGTGGTTTTCTTGGTATTTTTATCACCTTTTTGCTTACAGAGAGGAGAAAGAGGTTGAAGAAAAGGTTCTTTTCTCTCTGCGTGGTATGGAATCGACGTCCTTGTGTCACATATGACCATTATTATTCAACCGTAATTTTTCCAATGTAGGCAAGCCTTATAGAGAATGTGAAGCACGGTCTAATTTTTTCAGTATCTACCATTTGCGATGGGCGTTCATAAGAGAAATCATACTCATGCTCGAATCGTTCTTTCATTCGTTCTAAGAATGCATGTTCCGATTCAAAGTCTTCATGGGTTTCTGGAGCATATCGTGAAAACGCATCTTTAAATACCTCAAGAAGGCTAAGTTTCATACTTGAGTATCTGTCCTTCAATTTTGTTAGCCATTTATCAGCATTTTCGATGATTTCACATTCTCTTTCTTCATCCCAAGTTAGCATAGGCATAGGCACGAAATTTTGATGAACAAAATTCCACATTTCTTCCTTTTTCTTCGCTTCAGTTTCCTTAATCCTTTTTTCTTTAAGTAATTGCCATTCTCTTTTCTGGGTTTCCCACTCGTTCCGTTGTCTTTCCAAAATTTTGTGTGCTTCTTCCGAATCGTAGCCAAAATTTTCTTCTAGCCAAGCAATAATGGAAGGAAATTCTTCTCTTACTAACTGTATGGCATCATCTTTGTTGATAATAGGATACAAGTGTTGACGAGGTTTTTCTGTTTCTTTCATTGTTTCACACATTTCTTTTTCTCTTATTTCATGAGAGAATAAGACACGAAACGGTCTTTTAACCTTTTTATGTTATCATTTTTGTCATCATTTTACAAAATAAGCCCAAATCTTACTCCTTTTTGGGTTGAGAATAGGAATTCTATCCAATTTCTTTAGATAGAATAAGTATATAAACAAAATTTAGCCTTTTACACAAGTCAATAAGACATACTACAGCCTTCCGATACATTAAGCATTATAGAAATTCAGACACTATTAAGAACTGTGCAAAGATACAGAAACTTGGCTTTCCTATATTTTTCTAACTCATTCAATTCTAAGGAATCCCATTATGCTTTCACTTAATTTTTCAAGCAACCCAATCAAAGCAAAACCGCATAATGCGAGAGAAATAAGGATTTTTTGGGCACAGTCTCAGAAAGGCTTTCCCCTTGCTAATTTCATAAGGAAAAAATTTCAAAAGATAAGTTGTTTTTACGAATCCATGGCTTTTTAGGTTAGTATTGGTTACACAAACGTTACACAAAAAAAGAGCATTAGTAGCAAGCATGCGTGTCCTCGCTATAGAGCATTATGCTAAATAGAAAAGAGAAAATCGCTAAGCCAAAATGGTACTTGACAACCATTATTAAAAGAGTTTATGCATGCACACTTGTTTGTGGATGCGCATGAAGCAAACTCTTATGAGGCTTCGAGATTATCATTTTTGCAGTGTGATACTTATGACAATAGATGATGAATTAATTCTGGAACTTATCAAACCAGATGAGAGTGGAAACATAGGTAAAGAGGCTCTAATTCTCAAAGTCTTGAAAAAACATGAAGGTCTTATAATTGGGTATAAATTGGAAGAATCGACATGCTATAAGAGAAGTTATACAGAAGGTAATGAAAGAACTTTATCAACTATAAAAACTGAAATTATCGATATAACACCAGACATTACTATTGCTATTCACGTAGGCAAAGGGGTTAGACTGATTGCGGTTGAACTCGAGAACGATATTCAGTGGGATTTCGGTCGGTCATTAAGACAAACGAAAAGGTATCGTGAAAACCTCAATTTCTTCAACACAACTGTGATAATTCCTCAAGAATATAGGAGATTTGCGCCATTGTATAAGAATGAACGCATTAGTGTTTATCTTTGGAAAGCGACAAGAAAATGGCAATGTTTGAGATGTGGTGAGATAGCCACAAAGGAAGAACCTATCACTCCCAAATGTAAGAATGCAGAATGCAACAATCATAGTCGAGATGAATTTAGGCTTGTTGGTTTAGAGAACGTAGACATTGAAGAATATGTAACATGAGTTCCAAGTGCGAGCGCACTAGTTACACAAAATGCTTATAAGCGTGCGGTTACACAAAATACATGGTGAAAGGACATGACACAAGTGAAATGTCCGAAATGTGGAAAAGATGGCTTGTTAGTCGAAAAACCGACAGTCACAAAAACTCATGGCAAAACCTACACATACAAAAAACTCTATGTCGCACACTATCTTGAAAATGGTATGTCAAAACACGGTAAACGGGTTAACCGAGTGCAATGGTGTTATTTGAATCAGAAACACATCGCGGAACTAGAAGCTCGCAGGATTGTTACACAAAATCCACACAGCGTTACACAAAACGTTACACAAAACCAAAACCTCAATTCAAGCCACGTTTCGAAAATGTGGAGCCTCGGGCGGGATTTGAGCCCGCGACCATCGCCTTACCAAGGCGGCGCCCCACCGAGCTAGGCTACCGAGGCATAATGGACAGAAAGTATTTACAATTACACGATGTTTTAAAGGGTTTCGTGCCTTTTTGAAAAGTTCAAACTTATATATCATAATATAATTCTTGATGGTTGATTCCAACAAGCGGGGGTTGCCAAGCCTGGTCAAAGGTGCAAGGCTTAGGACCTTGTCCCGTAGGGGTTCGTGGGTTCAAATCCCACCCCCCGCACCACAGCACGGTTAACTTATTGCTACTGGAATACGAAAGAGGAAATTATGGTGGCGGACCCGCGGGGATTTGAACCCCGGATTTGAAGCTTTCTTCTCGCTTAAGAGTAGAAGGCTTCCGCCTTATCCATGCTAGGCCACGGGTCCTTCAAATCGTAGTCTTAGAGTGCCCAAAATATAATTCTTTCATTGAAGGCTATTCAATGTAGATGGCTGGACGATACGGTTTAGCCAGTTCTGCTCTCTTCTTTGGGTCATAGCATTTAGAGTCGTCTTCTCGATAGGTAGAAATTTTTGCGTTGAACTCCCGTTCAAAGAACTTGATGGCATCAAACAATGTATTCTGTTCATCTAAGATTCCAATCTGCAATAGTCTGCGTTTCCTTTCTTCAGGCATCTCACTAATCTCAGCAATTGCTTGGCGTGCAAATTTTGCAACCTTTTCAGCTACTTTGCGCAATTCTGGGTCTTTCATCAGTTCTTTCATAAAGTCGCTTAACACCAATTTTGTGGCAACTGATTTTTCTATGGCTTTTAGGTATGTTTTCCATTTCCAAGATGCCGCTGAATAATAGCAGATTTGTTTCGGAGTCATTTTTGTTGCTCGCAGAATGTTTGACGTATCTTCTAAAACGTTTGCGACTAGGTTTTCTGTTTCTTCTGCCTTCACGTTAACTTTCTTTTCATTGAAGGTTGGCCATTTGGCTAACGCTATGAAGCTCTCTTTCTTCATTTTGTTCCATATTTCTTCGCATACGTAGGGTAGGAATGGCGCAAGCAAACGGGTCCAAATGTCTAACGCTTCTTTTAGAGTTTCAGTGTGACTTCCCTCTTTTCTTCGCATGTACCAGCGGAGGTCGTTCCAGGTTTCGTAGAAAGCGTTTTCTATTGCTGTTCTTGTCTTCAGCGTTTCTATGTTTTCTGTTACTTTTTTGATTCTATGTTGCAGCATGCTAATTAGCCATTCCTCTAAATGTCCTACTTCTCCTTTTTCTTTCATTTTGATTATATTGTCGGCTAGATTGTAGAAGGATTCAATTTTGCTGCTGATGTCATGTATGTTTTCGTCTCTCCAGTCTGGGTCATCCATTTCTTCAGCGGCTAATAGTAGTGCGCATCTTGTGGCGTCTGCTCCGTACTCATCTAAGGCGTTTTTCAATGTTACGAAGTTGCCTTTTGACTTGTGCATTGGCTTGCCTTTAATCATTAGCATGCCATTTACGCCGATTGCTTTTGGCAAATATTCTGGGAACAATGCGACATGGTGAAATAGGAAGAAGGTCAAATGGTTGGGAACGAGTTCTTTTGCCGAGTTTCTTAGGTCGACTGGATACCAGTATAGGAATTCTTGTTGCATCGAGTCTAAGACTTCCTGCTTGATGCCTGATTTTTTGGCTATTGTCTGCAAGTTGCCTTCATTGAAGTGTATGTAGTCAAATACTTCTTGGGTTAGTTGTTCAGGCTTTACACCGCACTCTCGGATATGCTTGTTTATTGTGTAGAAAGCCATATAGACAGTTGAGTCGCTGAGGGTTTCAACTATCCAGCCTGGGCTCCATGGCAAGGGCGTGCCTAAGCCTGTTTTTCTGGCGCATGCCCATTCTTTTAGCCAGTCAATGACGTTTAAGAACCACTGTACCGCAGACTGTGGGTAGATTGAGGCTTGGCTTAATGCATCCTTTGTTTTGTTTTTCCATGCTTCGTCTGAGTATTTTAGGAACCACTGGTCTTCCAGGATTTTTACTATGCATGGTGTTAGGCATCGGCATGTTACAGGATGCAGCAAGTCGTGCATTGAGTCTGCGATGCCTTTCTTTTTGAAATCTTGTATTAGCCTATCTTTGACTGAAGCGACGGTTTTTCCTGCGAATTCGCCGCAAATGTCTTTTAGGACTCCGCTATGGAACTCTTTTTTGTATAATGCCTTAGTTGCTTCCTCGGCTTTTGGGTCGTACTGGTCTTTTGCACCTAACTGCTCAACTATTTCTATGGCGGGGAAGTCGCCGAATCCTTCTACTTTAATCATTGATATTGGCTGTATTTCTTTCAATAAAGCGATGGCGATGCCGAATTCTTTCAGCACTTCAGGCTTTTGCTGTAAGTCTTTCAGTGCCAGCCAATCGTATGGTGCATGTGCGGGAACGCTATAAACTACTCCTGTGGCGTGTTCTGGGTTTACGAACCATCCAGGTAGTATTGGTAGTTTTCCGCCATTGATTGGGTTTGTGAAGTATTTTCCTACTAGTTTTCTGCCTTTGAAATGTTCGATTATTGCGATTTTTCTTTGTTGTTGCCGTAGTTTGTTGGCTGCTGTTTCGCTTATTATCCATTTTTCATTGTTCACATAGGTTTTCACATAGTCTGCGTCTGGGTTTATCCACATGTTTGTTACTGCGTAGATTGTTTCTGGTCTGAATGTGGCTGCAGGTAGTAAAGAGTCTTCAAATTTGAATTTCATTAGTGTGTATTCTTCTGGTGCGACGCCTTCACCTTCCTGTCTGTCTGCGTCTCCTGTTGGGCTTTCACAGTGTGGGCACCAGACTACTGGGTGTGTGCCTTTCGTTACGTAGCCTTTTTCTCTTAGCCTTTCGTATTGCCATTCGACGAATTTGCTGAATGTTGGGGTTGTTGTTTGGAATTCTCTTCGCCAGTCTATGGAGAAGCCTATACGCTTAGCGACTTCTCTGGACTCGTCTGTATAATAGGTGGCCATGTAGACTGGGTCTATGAATTTTTTTAGGTTTTCTTTTGATACGCCGTCTACTTCCCTTAAAGCCCGTGTGAATTCTTTGTCTCCGCATTTTACGCGTTCGCTGGCGCCCGCTAAGGGCTGACCAGTCCAGTGCCAAGCCCATGGGAATAGGACGTTGTAGCCTTGCATTCGTTTGAAGCGGGCATATGCGTCAACTCTTGAAGCGGTGAAGCCGTGACCTACATGCAGTGGACCGTTCATGTATGGGTAAGGAAACGTGACAAAACATTTTTTTCTTTTAGTGTCTGGATTGGCTTCGAAGATTTTGGCTTGTTCCCATTTTTTGCGCCATTTCTGTTCGATTTGTCTGAGAAGTTTCATGAAAGCCTTTGAGGGGTCTACTGCTTTATTAAAAGTTTTGCTGTTATTCGGAGAGGTAGTAATCCCTCATTTCAATGCACCACATAGGCATAGCCATAGACGTATATTTTAACTTTATGAATTACATTTGCGTTTCTAAGTCTGTGTGAGAATAAAATTGTTTTTTCATCATCATCTTTATCATCACCTAAATGCGCTTTCTTCTAAGGATAAACTCGCAGTAGTGATCTCCCTTTGAAAGACACCTGGTTTCTTCGCAACTACATGCTCCACCTATCAATGTTTGTAGAGCGCCTGATAGGAACCCTCTCAGGAGATGGCAAGAGGCTTGCCCATTATAGCCTAAGGCTTTTGCGGCAAAACAATCATAGACCCTAACCTTCATGGTTCTTAAAGCTGCCATTTTTAGGAGCTGAGCGGTGCTAATTTGGAATTTCCCCCAGCCTAAAAGGGTTCCATGTTTCAAGCCTAAGGAAGCCAGTTTTACGGGATTTTTTGTTTTCTCTTGCATAGCTTGGATGACATTAACGCCTAGTTGTCTGCCCATCTCAAATAGGATTGTGGAAGCTCCAGTTCTGAAAACTCTGGTGAGTCCTTCGTGCCAAGCACGATATATTTTCAAGTTGACGAGAACAATTGGGCTATCAAAGAGCGAGTCGTAGTATTCCCTTTTTGCAATATCGATTTTGATTTGTTCATCTAACAAAAGTGTCCCCTTTGCTAGTAGGCTCGGAGATTCCAAAAGCCTTTATTCAACATTCTGAATCTGATTTTTCTCATGAATACTCTGATCAATAGATTTTGTGTCCCTACTGCTAAAAACTCTACTTCTTTTCTTTCAACGTCTACCCTACATATTAATCGATACTTCAACTCTACTTCATACGAGTAGCATCCTTTCCATTGGCCATGAAGCATATGCCCCTCCTCCTTGGGCAAAGTTTGGTCTTCCGCTTCCTAAATCTACTTGGTTACTTCGACTTTGAACTCTCTTCTTGCTGATTTAATATGGGTGAAATGTTCATCTGCAGTCCGAAGCATCAAACCTCTTCTTATACAAACCGACGCTATTAAAACATCAACCGCTGGTAAAGGCTTACCCAACCCAAAAATAGAAGCAGAAATCCTCAAAGCCTCATCATAATCCTCCACAGTAGGATAAATCACACCTAACTCCTTAAGACTTAAAGCCTTCGGAAACTCAATAACATTAAACACAGTCGTAAAACCATTCGCTGTCTGCTTTCCGCTTTTTAGAAGGTTTATGAGCGCACTCGTGTCGTAGACAACCTCTTCCACTCCAACTCCCTCGCCTTCTCGTAAGATTCTAATGCCTTATCCAAGGTAATAGAATTTACATCTAGCTTAGACGCTTTCAGCATCTCAGACAATTCATCAGAAGCCATAACTCCGCGCTCCATGACCTCAAGACGCATAACATAATCTGCTAAGGCTTTTCTCACAACCTCACTCCACTTAACCTCAGAATACCTTTTCATCTTCCGATACAGACTTTCAGGAATGGAAACAGTAACATTAACCATGCTTCATTGAGAAGTGAAATCACATATTTAAGTATTTTCACAGAAAGCCTCATTTTCTCAAGCGCTTCTTTACAACTTCCTCAGCTTTCTCAAACGCTGCTTTTACTCTTTTGACTTGTGTTCCTCCTCCTTGAGCAAAGTTCTGTCTTCCGCTTCCTCCTCCACCAAGCACTGCTGATGCCTCTTTAGCTATTTCGCTTGCGTTTACGCCTCTTTTCACTGCTTCTTCTCCAGCCATGACTACAAGCCTAGCAATCTTCTCATCAGCTCCACAAAACACAACAACAGCCTTCGAATCCTTCTTCACATGCTCATTAGCCAACATAATCATACGATCAACATTAACGTCATCAAACACTTGACTAACATAATGTAACTCGCCAATCTCCTTGACTCTAACTTCTGCTCCTTCTCCAACCTTCGCAGTTTCACGAGCCACAAGCTCCTTAAGCAACTTCTCTTTCTCTTTCTTAGCCTCCCTCCACTCACCCACTACCCGTTTCGCAGTCTCAGCAAGCTTGTCTATAGGAGCATCCAGAATCTCAGCAAGCTGATACGACAAATTCTCATTTTCCTGCACCGCTTTCAAAGCTGAAATCCCAGCACTGTACACGAGTCTTTCAACACCGTCTTGAATACGTTCTGTGCGAAGAATTTTTATGAACCCAATTTCGCCCGTATTACGCAAATGTGTGCCACCACAGGCTTCTACTTCCCAACCTTCAGTCTTCACGATTCTGATCTCTTTGCCAGGCACAACACCGCCCTGATAAAGCCTAAACCCATACTTCCGCTCCGCTTCCATGCGAGGCAAAAACATTGTTTTCACAGGAATATTCCGTATCACAGCCTCATTAGCAAGCCTTTCAATTTCATGCATCTCTTCTAAACTGATTCGCTTAAAATGCGAAATGTCGAGCCTTGCTTTGTCAACATCCTTCTGCGAGCCCGCCTGCCAAATATGCTGCCCAAGCACTCTACGTGCCGCGCCGTTAACAACATGCGTTGCAGTATGATGCTTCATAAGACTACTGCGCCTTTCCCAGTCAATGCTGCCCTTCATTTTGCTTCCAATTTTAACGAGCAAAGAACCCTTCACAACATGAACGATAACATTTCCTACTTTCTGAACATTCACAACCTCAACGCTTTTACTATCAAATTTCAGGCTGCCATGGTCCGCAGGTTGTCCACCGCCTTCTGGATAAAAGGCAGTCCTGTCCAATACTATGTACTGGTTGTCCATGACACAAAGGACTTTAGCCTCAAACTCACGCAGATACGCATCCTCATAATAGAGCAACACAGTAGTCGGCAAATCAGAAACCTTCGCTTCCAAACCCTTAACTTTCTCAACTTCCTGCATTCGAGGCGCTTGCACATGCCTCTCGGCCACCATCGTGTAAAAATCCTCAGGCACCTCAACCCTTATGCCCTCTTTTTCAGCAGTTTCCTTGACAATTTCTGGCGGAAGCCCATGAGAATCATAGAGCTCACTCAACGTCTCAACTGGGAGCTTGGACACTCCCTTCTTCTTCAAATCTTGAGTAATCCGCTTAACTAGCAGGCTTCCTCTTTCAAGAGTCTGCCTAAACTTCTCCTGCTCCACCGAAAGAATTTCCAAGATTTCATCTCGCATTTCCTTCAAATGAGGAAAATCTGGCGCCCAATAATCTATCTGCATGTCGATTACGTCTGAAAGTTTTTCTTCAATGCCTAAAGTTCTAAGCAGGCGGTGGGTTCGACGAATCATAAGTCTAGCCAAATATCCTTCGCGTACATTTGATGGCACAATTCCCTCAGCAAGCATAAAAGCCAAACATTTTGTGTGGTCAGCAACTGCAAAAGCATTTTCAATAGGGAACAAAATCTTGTTAAGAGTATCTACATCTATTCCAATTTGGCTAGCAACTTTTCTTCGAGCCTCTGTTCTATTAGCTGTTTTTGTCAAGCTCATCAAGCCAGATAATTCAGACACTTTAGTCAACAGTTTATTGTCAACTTTGCCTATGGTGGCCATCTTAAAGATTTCTTTTAGTATGGAGTCGTAAATTGCGTGGAAAGCACTTATTGATCCCTGTGACAGCCATGTATATCGGTCGATTCCGTATCCTGTGTCAACAGTTCTTATGGGCAATTCAACAAATTCACCATTAACAACCTTAAACTTCATGAAAACCAGTGTATCAATTTCCAATCCGCGAACTATGGTTTCAAGGTCAGGTCCAGCGTTGCCTCCTCCAACCCACACATCTTCCTTGTAAATAACTTCCTCAGACTTAATGCCCAACTCTTTGGTGACAAATTCATGATGATACCTAACTGTCTGGTCTTTCCAATAAACTTCTTTGTCAGGATAGTTGAAAGCATGATGACCACCCATCTCAAAGAATGTGAGATGCCTTCCAAACGTGGGTCCTACATTATCCACGTCTACAAGCCTAACACACGGCTGACTAATCACTAAAGGATTAGCAGGCGGAGGAACAATTCCGTTCGTAACATAAGGCTGAAAATCAATAATACTTGCATGCGTAAGATACAGGTCGTCTCGCCACCTGGCCACAACAGGATAAGGCTTAATACGTTCATGCCCATTCCGCTCAAAAAAGCCTAAAAACGCCTCTCGCATCTCCTTTAGGCTATAACTTTTTCGTGTGGGCGAATCCCCTATGAAAGTCTGCTTAATACAGCCTTCGGGAGTCGCCTCGCCACAAACCTTCTGGCCAGGATTCTGCGTCCAAAAATAGCCGCCACAGATGGGGCATTGCTTTCTGATGTAGCCTACTTCGTCAAAGAATGGAACATGGTACTCGTTTTCAGTAAAACGCTTCAACTCTTATTCACCAGCATCGCATGTTAAGCATTAAAAGAAGCATTTAACCCTTAAGCTTTACATGGTTTTTCTGTTGTACTAATTTTCGAACACATTGTTCTAAAACGTAGCATTAAACACAGGAATTACATAATATAAGATATTAGGCTTGTAGCATCACAGCGAGGGAAATTTAGCTTGAGAAAAGCTAGTGGTAATAGACTGCCTTTATCTTTCATTCATATTTCAGCTCTGTTACTTGTGGCACAACTTCTTTGCAGTTTGTTCGTAGGCACCTATGATTCCGGCAACTCAAACATTTCTTCTTCCAGCGCATACAATTCTGTTTCCATCGGGGCACTGCTTCGCCTTCCCGTTCTAAATCTAAAACCTACTCAGGCAACGATTAGCGACTTGTACTCGTCTTTAACGCTTAATCTTGAGCAAGTTGAGTATCTTGAACTGGTTAAGGCAGTTCTAAAACCAAGTCAAAGTGCGCTAGGTAAACTGTCACAGAACGGCTTTGTTGTGATTCCCAACTCCTATATAGAGACGATGGAAGATATTTATTGTGCTGTATTTCTTAATGATCTCCCAGTTTTCATCACCACAGACTCTATTCTTCATCTCTACCACTTGATCTTTGACAACCTTCTGAAAGATGTTGAAAAAGAACATTTGATTGCTATGGTTAGGCAAATGACTTGTCAACTCTTAGAAAAGAGTTTGGAGATTTATTCTGCAGTATCTTCGAGTTCAGACCAATTGAAAGATGCTGCTAGGAAGGTGCTTCTGTATTTTTCTATTGCTGCCTCTCTTATTGATTCAACCGTCTCTGTACCTTCATCAGTTCGTGAGGACACTGAAGTCATAGTTCAGAAGATTCTTGAAGCAAGAGAAGTGGAGAGATATCCTGGTGAAGATTATACACAGTATAAACCAAGAGGGCACTATGAAAAAGATCCAGAGCTGCAATCCTACTTCAGATGCATGATGTGGCTTGGCAGAAAGATATTTGATATAAATGAAGATGAACATCTTCTTCAAGCAGTGGTGGCAACCCACATACTTTTCTCAGCTGAAGAAACTTCAGCCATTTGGAAGGGAGTTTACAAGATTACTTCTCTTTTTGTTGGAGTTGCTGATAGCGTAACTCCAATTAGTCTACATAATGCAATAAATGTAGTTTTTGGAGAATCTTTCGAACCCAGCCTTCTTGAGAACGCAGGAAACATTCAAGCGTTAAGAACAGAACTGAAGAAGCCCGAGTACACTGCTTCTAAAATCTTTTCCTCCGTAATTTACTTTAATATTCATAGTCAGCCTTGGGAGTTCCCGAAGATCTTCCAGTTTATGGGGCAAAGATTTGTTCCAGACTCTTATGTTCTTCAAAATGTTACTTATGATAGAGTTCCGCCTTACAATGGTAATGTTAGGCTTCTAGGTTCGGGACTTGACGTTGCAGCGGCGCTAGGTTCAGAAAAGGCAATTCAGAATCTTGAACCAGAAATCCAGAAATACAATTATGGAAGCAGTTTGGATGGCCTAATAAACGAGTTTGCCGGGTTTCCCAAAGAATATTGGGACAGCAGCCTTTACTTCTCTTGGTTGTATGTCTTTCGCCCCCTGCTAACCACTATGCCTGATGAACGTTATCCATCTTTTATGCAAACGATTTCGTGGCAAGATGAAAAACTGAATACCGTTCTTGGTTCATGGGCTCAACTACGTCATGACACCATCCTATATGCAAAGCAGCCTTACTCTATAGGGATAGTTTGCGGAATACCGACCGGATATGTGGAACCCTACCCCGAATTTTACAACGGAATGCAGGCTATATGCTTAGAAACCATAAGGTTCCTAAAAGAAGTTCAAGTTCTTAACCGATCTTGGGAAAATGTCTTAGGCGAAATGGCAAATATTACTTTAACTCTCCGCGGTATCAGCGAAAAAGAACTCAATGGTACAACACTTACGGAAGAGGAAATGAACTTTATCCGAAACGTAGCGATCGTGAAAGACGGTGTAGGATGCGGTGGGCCTCCTGAGAAACTCGGATGGTACCCGCTGCTAATAGAGAAAGCAAACATAGAAGACAGCAAAGTTCCATGCATAGCAGACGTTATGACGGCAGCTGGAGACCTTACACGCCCAGATCGGCCCCCTCAAGTACTTCACGCGGCGACAGGCTACGTCAACTACATCATAGTGATTTATGAGACACTTCAAGGAGAGAAAATAGCTGCTGTCGGACCTGTCTTCACCTATTACGAGTTTCCAATGCTAGGATTTCAAAGGCTTAATGACAGTGAGTGGAAAGAAATGCTTCAAAAAGACCTTGCTCCTCGCCAGCCAAGCTGGACAGACACTTATACAGCGTAGCGGAGGTGAAAAAGCGTGGCTTTAACTGCAGACATTTCAGATTTGATTACTTCTATTACCCTACTAACTATTGGTATCATGGTTGCTGTTGTGTTATGGAAAATAAGTCAACTTGTTGACGCTTTGAAAGAAAATGTAAAGGAAGCCAAGAAAACTTAACGCCTATCCGAATAAGGCGCCTAAGCCTTCTATCGCTGCCTCTTCCTTCTTCTTCTCTTCCTCTTCTTTCTTCTTCTTTTCTTCGCCAGGTTTAGCTGCAGTCGGCGCTGTTGAAGCCGCTGCTACTGGTGCAGC